>Ga0209130_1001882_pt1 | contig 11937 bp, 9 predicted proteins | sample AraplaMF_Cvi_mLB_FD_184264 | JGI IMG/M metagenome (GOLD analysis project Ga0209130, IMG submission 184264) | Arabidopsis root microbial communities from the University of North Carolina, USA - plate scrape MF_Cvi_mLB (SPAdes) (version 2) | ecosystem: Host-associated > Plants > Roots > Endosphere ...
AACACCCTGTTCCATACTTTTTAGGTTTAATGGGATTTGCAACATTTTATCCTCAAAACCAAAAGGTTGTAGAAGCGCAAGGAAAAAATTACGGACTTGAAGCTGCAAATGTGGTTTATAACGGGCCGTTCCAATTAAGTGAATGGAAACATGATACAAGTTATAAAATGACAAAAAATCCGAACTACTGGGATAATAAAAATGTAAAGTTAAATGAAATTAATGTAAATATTGTAAAAGATACTTCCACAGCCGTTAATTTATTTGAAAGCAAACAAGTAGACCGAATTACGATTAATTCAGAGTTTGTTGATAAATATCAAAAAGATCCGAGCTTAAAAAAGATGGAACGTCCTTCTATGACATTTTTCCGATTTAGCCAAAAGAATCCTTTATTAGCAAACAAAAACGCTCGAAAAGCTATTTCGCTTGCTTTTGATAAACAAGGAATCGCAACAACAATTTTAAATAATGGTTCTATACCTGCGAATGCATTCGTTCCGAAAGGATTTGTAAAAGGACCTGATAATAGAGATTTTCGCAGTACGAGTAGTGTAAAAGTAGAAACAAATGTGAAAGAAGCTAAAACACTATGGGAAACTGCGAAAAAAGAAACAAATTTACAAAACGCTTCTCTTTCAATCATAACAACTGATGAATCTAACGATAAGAAGATTAGTGAATTTTTAAAAGGTGAACTGGAGAAAAATTTACCAGGATTAAAAATCACATTACAGCCCCTTCCAGTAAAAGCATTTTTAGACCGTGAAGGAAATGGTGACTATGACATCTCACTTTCTACATGGGGACCGGATTATCCTGATCCTACAACATTCTTAAATATGTTTGTCACTGACGGACCGTTTAATAAGATGAGTTATTCAAACAAAAAATACGACGAATTAATTGAGAAAACAAGCTCTACTTTAGCAACTGATTTACCAGCACGTTGGAAAGCGTTCCAAGATGCAGAGAAAATCTTACTCGAAGATGATGCAGCTATCGCTCCAATCTTCCAATCAGGACTTGTATATTTAGAACGACCAACAGTCAAAGGTGTTGTTATTCGTCCATTCGCAGGAATTTATTCTTATAAATGGGCCTCTATTACAGAATAAGAAAAAGGCGATCCTAACATATATTAGGATCGCCTTTTTTATTATATCGCAAAACGCTTATACTTTTCGTAATCACTCGTCTTACATTCTACTTCTAGTTTCGTACCTTCGTTTTCATAACTCGTAGATAAAACGTGCGCATGATTATTGAAATAAGAAACTACCTGTCCTTGATCATACGGAATTAACATTTCGCACTTCGTATACTCTTTATAGATGTGTGCGCGAATCATTTCGACAAGCTCTTCTATTCCAATATGTTTCTTCGCTGATAAATAAACTCGTTCTTCTTGTACTTTCGGAATTTCAACATCTACCATATCTGATTTATTATAAGCATAAATAGTTGGAATATTTTCTACTCCAATTTTCTTTAACGTTTCATTTGTAATATCAATTAACTGTTCATAATTTGGATTTGCGTAATCTACAACGTGAATAAGTAAGTCCGCTTCCGCTACTTCTTCTAACGTTGAACGGAACGCTTTCACAAGGTGATGCGGTAATTTGCTTACAAATCCAACTGTATCTGTTAATAAAAATGATTTGTTATCTGGCAGATCAATATTTCGTACAGATGTTTCTAACGTCGCGAATAACATATCTTTTTCAAATACTTGTTTCTCTTCTGTACCATTATAAATTTCCAGCATCGCATTCATCGTCGTTGATTTTCCGGCGTTCGTATAGCCTACTAACGCTACAACTGGTACTTCATTTTTCTTACGCTGCTTTCGTTGCGTTTGACGCTGGGCAACAAGTGCTTCTAGGTCTTTATTTAAAACTGAAATCTGTTCTTCAATTTTACGACGATCTAACTCTAATTTCTTCTCACCGACACCTTTATTTTTCGTACCAACTCCGCCGCTCTGTCTTCCTAACGATTCACGAAGCCCGATTAAACGAGGCATCATATACTGAAGATGCGCTACCTCAACTTGCAACTGCGCTTCTTTCGTTTTCGCACGTTGCGCAAAAATATCTAAAATTAATATAGTACGGTCAATTACTTTGCAATCTAAATCCGCTTCTAAATTTCGAATTTGAGAAGGCGATAATTCGTCATTAAAGATTACCATATTCGCATCTACTTCATTTACATAGGCTGCTACTTCTTCAATCTTTCCTTTTCCGATATAATGGGACGGATTTACTCGTTGTAAATTTTGCGTCACTTGCCCAATTACCTCTACATCACAAGCTTCTGCAAGATTTGTTAACTCTTCCATCGAATACGCAAAGTCATCTTCATTACCTAAATTTACTCCAACTAAAACTGCTCTTTGTAATAATTCTTCCATATATTTATTCCTCCATTTCGATTACGTAAAATAAAAAACACAGGTTACTGCCTGTGTTTTCGTAAACGGATAAGGGTTCACCAAAGAAATAGAAGAAAGTTATACTTTCATCCTATCTCATAGTCAAAAAGTCCCAAGATCATATACGTATCCACAATAAGTGTTCACCTATACGATCCCATTCTATTTATAAAGGCAAAACAAAAAGAGGGCGTATTCGTCCCTCCCTCTTTTTCACATATAAGCTTAGTAAAGGGTTCCTTTAAAATAGGCAGACCAATCCCGTTCACTCTGCACACAGACAGAGCCTTTGAGCGCTATTCAATTATTGGCACAAAGTATTGAGACGTAATCTGATTAAGATCAAAGGAAGCCCCTCCGTTCATTTTAAGTTACATAAAGTGTAGCATAAGTAATTGGCTTTCACAAGATTAAACCACCTATAGAAACAGAAAGAAAATCCTTATATATTTACTTTAATCGTCATTTTTTGCGCGTTCTTCTTACAATAATAATCGCAAGAGCTACTATCAATAACAGACCTATAGAAAGGGTAACAACTTGCCACCAACTGAAACCGCTCACCATGTCATTTTTTAAATTGACTTTCTTCGTCGGAACAGATTCTTTTGCAATTTGACTTAAAGCCACTTTGTCCGCCCCTGCCTCATCTAATCTCTTCGTTCCACTGCACATAGATGTCTCTAACTTTCCTTCTCCTCTATTAAAAGCAAAGACTAAATACTCTCCTTCCTCCCCAAAAGGAAATGTACAGCTACTAAAACTTGTATATATAATAATTTGCGAAGAGCTTGTCCCTTTCCAAATTCTCTTCACTTCAAATAATATTTCCATTTTCGCGTCCTTCTTTTGAACTTCTAATACCTTACCTTCAAACACTACATCTGTTTTTTGTAACCTCTCTTCCGGCGATGCTTTCATACACTCACAAGCGTAAGACTTCTCTGGAAAAATAAAATAAGTAAAGCTACAAATTAAAACTAGAGACAATACATATGCGATTCTTTTCAAGAATCTCAAACCCCTTTACTATCAATTTTAGAAGCTTTCCGTATATTATTTGGACATCACTCCTCAAATCCTTTTTCGTTTCATTAAAATATATTGATTTTAATAAACAAAAAACTTTATTGACATTTTTATAGTCTAATATTAGTATCAGGTTATAAAAATAAGTTAGGAGATGCTCCTATGCATTCTAAATCTCGTATTACTGCAATTGGTACTTATGTTCCAAATCAAATATTATCTAATAACGATTTAGAGAAAATGATTGATACGAATGATGAATGGATTGTACAAAGAACAGGAATGAAGGAAAGACGAATCGCGAGCGAAGACGAATACTCCTCAGACTTAGCCATTAAAGCAATTGAAAATTTATGTACAACTTTTAAAAAGAACTTAGAAGATATAGACTGTATCATCGTCGCTACAACAACCGCTGACTATATTTTTCCGAGTGTCGCGTGTCAAATACAACAACACTTCAACATACCTCATACAATAGCATTTGATTTAAATGCAACTTGCGCTGGTTTCACATATGGCCTGCACGTCGGTAATAGCTTAATAACTTCTGGATCACACGAAAAAGTACTTGTCGTAGCAACAGAGACATTATCTAAAGTTACTGATTACAGCGATAGAACGACTTGTATTTTATTTGGCGATGGTGCTGGAGCTATTTTATTAGAAAGAGATGAAAACAAACCGAGCTTTATTGCTGCTCATATGGGAACAAATGGGCACGGCGGCATTCATCTATACCGAACAAACTTATCTACTACTATGAATGGTACACCACTGCAAACAAATGAAAAAATCGTTCAAAATGGGAGAGAAGTATATAAATGGGCAACTCGCATAGTACCAGCAGGCATAAAAGAACTATTACATACCGCAAATATGAAAATAAATGATATAGACTGGTTTATTCCTCATAGTGCTAATTTAAGAATGATTGAATCTATTTGTGAAAAATCTCAAATTCCAACACAAAAAACATTAACGAGCGTGGAATATATGGGGAATACATCTTCCGTCTCTATTCCACTCGCTCTAGATTTAGCTAGAAAAAAAGAAAAATTAAATAACGGAGACACACTTTTACTATACGGATTTGGCGGTGGTCTTACGCATTTAGGCCTTATTGTGGAGTGGGATTTAAACTAACATTTTTCTTTTATACAACTAACTACAAAAAAGCTGCATTCAAAGATTGGTTACCTCCCTTTGAACGCAGCTTCTTTTATCTTAATTTTATTTACCTGTCCGAGCCCATATCACAATTGGAATAAGCATGAAAGCTAAAACTCCTCCAGCTAATGACAATGCCGCATAACTTGAATTCGCTACTACCATACCTGACATGGCTCCGCCTGAAGCTCCAGCTAGCGCAATAAATACATCTATTTTCCCTTGTGTTTTTGCACGTGTGGAAGGTATAGTTGCATCAACAATTTGAGCAGTACCACTTATTAAACCGAGGTTCCATCCTAATCCAAGTAAAGACAAAGCAACGATTAATAGTATTAAAGAGTCGCTCGGCGCTAACGCAGCTATGACACCTGCTGCCAGTAAAATTACTCCACCAGCTATACTCATCGTAGTTCTTCCAATTTTATCAATTAGCATTCCCGTAACGAGAGATGGAAGATACATTGCACCAACATGAAAACCAATCACAAGCCCTACTTCACTTAATTCATGACCGTGGTGTCCCATATGAACGGGTGTCATCGTCATAATTGCAACCATCACGACTTGTGTAAGTATCATTACGATGGCTCCAACAGTAATACCTCGTTTGTTTTCTGTCGCTTCTTCTGTTACTGCTTGCCCTTTATATGTATGTTCTTGTTTATATGTTTCTATTATATTTGCAATAAGTAACGGATCTGGACGAAGCATAACAAAAAGGACAAGACCTGCCAGTATAAATGCAGCTGCTGATAATATGAATGGACCAGCAAGTTCAGGAATTCCAATTGAATGAGCAAACCTTCCCATTACTCCTACTAAATTCGGACCTGCGACTGCACCAAAAGTCGTCATTACCATAGTAATACTAATAGCAGTTGCTCTTTGCTTCTTATTCGCTAAATCTGTTCCAGCATAACGCGCTTGTAAATTCGTAGCTGTGCCCGCGCCATATATAAGTAAAGAAACTAGTAAAACAATAATACTATTTGTTAAAGCTGCCACTACAACTCCAATAGCCCCTAGTCCACCTACTATAAAACCTCCTGCAAGCCCTATGCGGCGACCATGTTTTTGCGATAACTTCCCAACAAAGAAAGCTGCTACCGCAGATCCCATTGTAAACATAGCTGCCGGCAATCCTGCATATGCATCTGTCCCAAGCATTTGCTGCGCAAGAAGTGCACCTACTGTAATGCCAGCAGCTAACCCTGCTCCGCCGAACATTTGTGAAATACTTACGATTAGTAATGTTCTTTTGTATAATTTTTGTTGTTCTTCTTCTGTATATATATGATTACTTATTGAAGCATCTGCTGTATCTATCATTTTCTCACCCTTTCTATAAAACTAATACCTCTTGTTAATGTACTATAGAACAACAAAATCCCCAAATTTAAAATACTAAAATTTATTTATACATGTAAAGAACCCCACGGTTTATGTTTTCCCATTACCGAGGGGTTCCCAAACTTACAGGGTAACTCTACTTTATATTTCATATGTAAACTCTGTACTATTTTACAACTGCGTCTTCATTAGTTGCAAAACCCTCTGTCTTTCCCTCTTTTATTTCATAATAATACGAAGGTAATTCTATATTATGTTCTAAGAGATAATCCTCAATTAATGAAATAATCACTTTCAACGTTTTCAATCGAGCATATAATTTATCGTTACTCGCGATAATTTGCCATTTCGCATTTGGCTTATTTGTTTTTTCAAACATGTCTTCCATTGCTTCAACATACTCATCCCATTTTTCACGGTTGCGCCAATCTTCGTCTGTAATTTTCCATTTTTTCAAAGGGTTGTTCTCTCTATCTTTAAACCTCTTTAATTGTTCATCTTTACTAATATGATAGAAGAACTTTCCGACTATATAATGATCATCTGTTAATAGTTTTTCAAAATCATTAATCTCATCATATGCTCTCGTCCACTCTTCCTTTGTAGCAAAACCTTCAACACGCTCAACTAACACACGACCGTACCATGAGCGATCAAAAATAGTAATTTGCCCGTACTGAGGTAATTTCCACCAGAAACGTTGCAAGTAATGGTACCGTTTTTCATGAGGTGCTGGTGCTCCAATTGGATTTACTTGGAACCCACGTGGATCAAGGTGTTCTGTCACTCGCTTAATCGCTCCACCTTTTCCAGCCGCATCCCAGCCTTCCATAACGAGCATCACTGCGATTTTTTCTTCTTTTACTATTTGCTGCAATGCTAATAAGCGCCTTTGATATTTTTCAAGTTTCTTATTGTACTTAGATTTCGATTCAATTCTTTTCGTTACATCTACTTTAGCAAGATGTCCATTTTCCATAAAACAAATCCCCCTTGTTGTATGACAATGTTATTTCAACATATTATTGAAAAAAATTCTCATTAGAAAAAACTGTATAGAAAAATCTCTACACAGCTTTCATAAAGAATACAGCAGTTAATATCACCATAATACTGCACCTATAATATAAGATGTGTTCAACGGAATATTAAAACAAATTTTTGCATTTAAAATGTAAATTACATTCATTAGTGCCATAAACATCCCCTTACATTATATGGTATATACTCACATAAAGAGAAGATAATAATAAATAAATCTGTTACAGAATGGGAGCTCTCTAAAAATGAAACGAAAAATATTTTCTCTCTTTGCACTAATCTGTTTAGCACTACCAATACAAGCTAGTGCATACACATTTCAATCACTACCAATTGCATCAAAGTCTAAACAGTGGTATATCAAAATTGATAATTTTCATAATGCAAACAAGCAAGCAGTGCAGCCAAAACAAGGTGTATACGATACATATAGTTTACTCGTAAAAAACATCGGTAATGATGTATCAAACGTAGCTGTGGAAATACTTGATAACACTCCTACCTCTAAAGCTACTTTTCATTCTACCGCTTTAAATAACAACGTTTCAAAAAGTGATACAAGCTTTGATTACATCGTATTCCCATTAGACTTTAACAGCCATAATTTCAAAGTCGTCATAACTTGGGAAGAAAAGAACTTCTCTTACAACGGCCATCCAGTAAATGAAAGTAAAAAAATGAAACAAACATTTGTATTTAATGAAGAGTAAGCCCTAATTTGATTAGGGCTTACTCTTTTTTTACAAAACCAGATTGAATTGCTTCTGCCACTTCTTTTGTAATTTCCAGTTCTGTTGCTTTCATACTAATTTTCATATGCCAAATATGTACGGAGGGCTTTTCATTATAAAGATGCTTTATTAATACGAGTTTGTTATATGCTAGCCTATTTTCTCTATGGGTAGCGATATAGACTGTGAAATGTTTTGCTTCAAATACCTTTTCTCCCAAAATGTATTTACATCCCAACTCATGTACTAGTAAATCATGTAGGTTTTCTATATTCATATACCATATCCCCTTTTAACCTACATAATTAATCGAACCGCCTAATGCTTGGTACAGCCAACGCTATTCCAATCGTTACAAGTACTAAAATAGCTAGTGTTATAATCGTTATCTCGCCACCTATGACAGTAGCTAACCATCCTATAACAACATAACCTAGTGGCAATAAAGCAAATGAACCTAACATATCAAGGCTTGCCACCCTTCCAAATGCTTCTTCTGGCACAAGCTCTTGTAAACTCGTTTCCCAAATGAGTCCAAATATCATCATACCGAAACCTTCAATTGCCATTAATGCAATTAAAGCAGGTGCCCAAGCAATAAACGGCATTATTAAAAGCGCACAACCACTGATTAAAACACCACCATAGGCAAGTAATCCCCGCTTATGCCACCTTTCTCTCCCGCCAAATATTAGCGCGGCAATTACAGCTCCAACACCAGAAGATGCCATTCCTAATCCATACACGTATGCTTCAAAATGATGATGAACATTAAATAACCATGGAATTAATACAACGATAATTCCTGCATAACAAATATTGATAAAAGAAAAGACTAAAATTGTAATCCATAGCCACGGATGACTTTTTAAAACGAAAACACCTTCCATAAACTCGTGTTTGTAATCGACCTTTCTTCTTTCAATATGGTTTACTTTTTTAAACTTTATTTCTCTTAAAAATACTAAACATAAAAATGATAGCAAATATGTTACTGCATCCAGTCCAAATCCTATTCCGGCAGATGCAACTGAAACAATCAATCCTCCAAGAGCCGGTCCAATTAGTCGTATACCTTGATTACTCATTTGCGTTAATGCATTAGCTGCATTTCGAATTTCCGGTACAAATACTTTCGCTCTTACAGCCGCATATGCCGGCTGAAATATCCCTTCCATAAGCCCATATAATGCTACGAGTACATATAGAAGCGGAATTGTTAATACGTCCATAAATATAAGTGTTGCAAGTAATAACATTAATACGCAGCGAATTATATCTGTAAATAACATTACTTTCACTCGATCCATTCGATCTACGACTAATCCAGCAAACGGTAACGCAAGAATATTAGGAAGCATGTACATCGCCATAGTCATTCCCATTACAACTGTTGAGCCAGTCAATGAATACACAACGACGGGCAAAATAACCATCGTTATCGAACTACCTAAAGTCGAAAATAATTGCCCAATCCACAAAAATTTAAAATGTGGTGATACTTTAACTGGCAATAACAATTTACCGACATAACTTACATGTTTCTCTGTTTGTATTTCTCCTTGCATACTTCTCTCCTCTTTTCAAATTAAGTTAACACTAAATATAAAATAGAAAATTCAATCTTCAATACTTTAAATTATATATGAAATTGTTAAATTATTGGTAAAAACAAAAATAGAAACTCCGAATAAATCTATCAATATTACATGTTACATATAAATAAAAAAGGTGTTTTCATAAATGAAAACACCTTTTTTATTTATAATTTTAAGTTCTTCTTCAATGTCCAATACTTTTCTTGAGCATTTTCAAATGAAAATTCTACCCAACCGTTTGGATCTTCACGATATACATTTACTTTCTTACCACTTTCTAATTTTCCAACTTCATTTTGTGTAACATTTGGTACACTCTTAATTGGGTTGTTAAACGGGAATGGAACTTGGTAGTAAGACCCTAACAATTGAACTGTAGCTGTTGCATCTTTTGCATAATCTTTATATGGAATTGCCTCGCCTAACGCCTCTACATTTAATGTTTTAGGGTTTTTCGGCAATGGTTTTACATTTTGATAATCTTTGTTATTATAAGGCTTAATACGCTCCATAATATTAGCGATTTTTCCAGCCCATGATTTATCTGTTGCATACTTATCATTTATATCAGGCAATGTATAACCCTTAAAATATCTAGCATCTGGCTCTAAGTAGTTTTTTCTTACATAATCAGCATTGTATGAAATACTTAATGCATAAGATGGTAAATATTTTGCATGTGCAAATGGATCCCAATCATACGCTCTTAAGCCAAATAAATTATGTTTACGATATGCAATTTCTGATTTACCGTAACCAGATTCTAAGATTGCATGTGCAGCTAAGTATAATGCGTTCACACCGTACTCATTTTGTGCTTGAATAAAATCTTTACCATTTCCAACAAGTGGACTGTCTGAATGATACTTTCCAATGAAATTATCAATCTCTTGTGCTGTTACGCTAGATGGTAATGTTACATTTAGATTAATATACGATGGCTGTTCAACAGGAACATCCTTTTTAATTTGCATCGCTTTATATAATAGTTGTGCATAGCTTTCACGTGTTAATACACCTGACGGGTCAAATCCACCAAGTTCATTCCCTGCTGCTACACCATTTGATTGCAATGCACTAATGGCTTCTTTTGCCCACCAATATGTTGCATCTATATCATTAAATGTATGTGGTGCTTTAACTTCTAATTTAAATGCTTTTTGCAAAATAACAGACATCTCAGCACGAGTTAATGATTCTTTCGGTCTAAAGGTTCCTTTACCGTCACCTACAAAAATCCCCATATCTGTTAATGCCAAAATTTCTTTTGGGAACATCGTCGTTCCTGCGCTAATATCAGAGTATGGATTTTTATAATCGCTTTTTGCTTCTAGTTTTAATGCGCGATACATTAATGCTGCTACTTGCTCACGAGTTACAACATCTCCAAAGCCAAATTTACCATTATCGTAACCTGCAATAACCCCTTTTGACGTTAAATCATTAATCGCTTCAAGTGCCCAATGATTTTTCGGAACGTCTGGAAATTCTTTTGTAGATGCAAACGAAGTTGCCGGAGCCATCACTACTTGAAGTGCGACTGTCACTGCTAACACATTAGAAATAACTTTTTTCATAAATTTTTTAACACGTTATGTATATGCTTGTCCCGTGTTAACTTGCCTCCCTTTATCGTATAATTTTCCCTATTAAACTAACAAACTCTTAATTAGTCAACAGTAAAAGTATACGTGATAAAAATAAACTAATCTACCATTATTTTATTCATAATCAGCATAATACGATATATCTTTTTATTCCGATACAAAATTACACAAACTTACATAAATTGAGCTTTAATCAGCCCCCACCAATCGGGTTGCGCGACAAATAGCGGGATAAAAAGCCCACCTCTATATAGACGATGGGCTTAGCAATCAATATTGTTATTTCGTTAAACGAGATTTTGAAACATCAAAACCTTTCCACTCATAATAATCTAAAATACCCGCATAAATTGCCTCAGCGGCTATTTGTCTTCCAGATTCTGAACCTAACTTCTCATAATCCGTGCTGTTATCTAAGAATGCTAGTTCAGTTAATACTGCAGGCATCTCATTTTCTCTTAGTACATAAAAGTCTTCTGGTTTCACACCACGATCTCTTGTATCTAGAGCTTTAACTAATCTCTTTTGTATTTTATTGGCTAACATATAACTATCTTTTTCACGCTCAGTTAATTCTTTCTTTTCAGATCCTTTATAATAAAAAGTTTCTGTTCCATATCCATCATGGTTTTGAGAAGCATTTGCATGGATACTTACAAAAATATCTCCATTATGTTCCTTCGCGAAATCCACACGATTTTTAAGGTCTTCTCCTTGTTTTTCACCAAGACGAATATCTGTTTCACGTGTTAACATCACACGGAATGGAGTTTGTTTCTCTATTAAACTTTGTAATCTTTTAGATGTATCTAATACAATATCACTTTCATGTAATCCTTGTGTCGCTTTCCCAGGATCTGTTCCCCCATGACCTGGATCAATAATAATCATCTGTTCTACTAAAGGATTGCCTATTTTAAGCGAATCTGCCTTTTTAATAAATTGAGATGCTTCTGCTTTAGTTAGAA
>Ga0209130_1001892_pt1 | contig 11835 bp, 7 predicted proteins | sample AraplaMF_Cvi_mLB_FD_184264 | JGI IMG/M metagenome (GOLD analysis project Ga0209130, IMG submission 184264) | Arabidopsis root microbial communities from the University of North Carolina, USA - plate scrape MF_Cvi_mLB (SPAdes) (version 2) | ecosystem: Host-associated > Plants > Roots > Endosphere ...
AAGCAGGCAGGTCGGGTTCTTTGTCCCTGGTACGGGAGATGTAACCCGACGCCTGTTTTACCTGTGTATATATATGTTCCGGTGCATCGCCATTGCTGAGGAAGGCTTCTACCTGTTTGCTCACCATGGCAATATTATTGGTGTAGATCAGTTCCGGCCATGCAAACAGCTGCTGACTGCCGCGTGTGCGTAAATACAGGTGCCAGTAATGGGTATGGGAAGAAGATATCCAGTTGATATGACCGGTAAACAGCGGCACAAATGTTTGCTGGCTGTCGCAGATATTGATCTTCAGCGCAGGAGCATAGTCAAAGAGATTAAACACATCTTTGTAAATGCCTTCGCTCACCCAGCTGTCATGAATAAAAATATCGGCCGCCGGGTAAGAGCTGATGATATTGGGCGTATCGGCAAAACGGATTTGTTTTTCTGCACATTCGCTTTTAAACGCCGTTACATTTTTGTCGGGAATATCGATCAGTATTTGCTGCCGCAGCCCGAAACGGATATGTGTGGCCTGTGCAGCGCCGGCTATTTCCAGCAGTTCCAGCAGGTATCCCGGTGAAATAATGCCACCGGTAAAGTTGATCGGGAATGTATGGGTATGTTTTGCCATAATTATACAAGTGCCGCGGCGGTTTTTTGAATAGATTTTTCCAGCAATGCTTTTATTTCCGGCTTGCAGCTGCCGCAGCCCATACCAGCGCCGGAGGCCTGGCACAGCTGCTGCAGGTTGTTGCAACCACCGGCAATTTTTTCCATGATATTGCCTTCACCCACGTTGCCACAGGAACATACCAGTTTGCCGATGACCGGTGTTCCTTTTTTCCCTGAACGCAAAAGTTCCAGCCGCTTGTCCGACAATTCAATCTGTTGCTGTATAAGATCCCTGAATTCTATAAATTCTGATTTATCCCCGATAAGGATGGCGCCAACAAGTTTGTCCTGGTGTATGATGCATTTTTTATAATAACGTTTAGCCTTATCGATAAACACCACTTCTTCATAAGCCGGATCTTTGGGTGTTTCCACCATACCCAGCGAGCAAAGATCGGTGCCGTGCATTTTCAGAATATTCATGAAGAGAGAGCCTTTGTAGTAGCTGCTGATATCGCCGTTCAGGTAGCGGGCCACTACAGTCGCCTGTTCTTCTGCTGCCGCGGTGATGCCGTACAGCGTGCCGTTGAATGCCGCAATTTCCCCAATGGCGTATACATCGGGATCGCTGGTCTGCAGGTATTCGTTGACTACCACGCCGCGGTTGCAGAGCAGTTGTGCTGCCTGGGCCAGTTCGATGTTGGGTACCGTACCGATAGACATCACCACTGCCTGGCACGGAATATATAAACCGCTTTTCATACGCAATCCTTCCAGTTGTGTTTGGCCGGAGAAGCGGTCAATTTCATCATTGTAGTAAATGTCGATACCGCGGTCTGTCAGTTCCTCATACAGCAGTTGCCCGCCTAATGTATCCAGCTGCCGGTCCATTAAACGGGAGGTACGTTGTATAACGCCTACGTCTATATTAATTTCTTTGAGAGACGCCGCCAGCTCTATCCCCAATAATCCACCACCTACGATCATTACTTTCCCCCTGGAGGGATCTATATGTTGTTTGAAGGCATCGGCATCCATCCGGGTGCGCATGGTAAAGATGCCCGGAATAGCCGGCACATCGCGCAGTGTAGCCGCTCTGCTGCCGGTAGCCATCAGTAATATGTCGTACGTGTGTACGTTACCGTTACTATCGGTCAGCAGTTTATTGTCACGGTCAATATGTGTGATGCTCACGCCCCGGTGAAGGGTGATGTTGAATACATTTTCTTCTGCCCTTGTCATTTTTATCAGCTGTTTCCATTGCTGGGTACCGCTGATATAGTCCGGTAACATTACCCGGTTATAGAAAGGGAGATCTTCTTTGCTGAATACCACTATTTCGTCGGTGCTGTTCAGTTCCCGGTAAGATTTTACAAACCCGCAGGCGCCTGCGCCTGCACCTATCACTACTATTTTCTGTGCCGGCTTCCGGTAGCGTTGTACCTGTACAGCGGAGTATTTAAAGTCGGGTTGTTTGGAGATAGGGTCGAGGAGGGTGTTGGTCAGGTTGTTGGCCCGGTGTAAATCGTTGTTGAGTATTTTACCCCAATGCATGGGTAAAAACACCACTCCTTTTTTGATCGTTTCGCTGAGCTGTGCTTTTACCCTTACCTGCCCTCTTCCATTATGAATGGTCACAATATCGTCGGCCTTTATGCCCCGCTGCCTTGCATCCTCTGGATGTATTTCCAGGAAGGCGGAGGAAATATGTTGTTTCAGCTTGCTCACTTTGCCCGTTTTGCTCATTGTATGCCATTGATCGCGTATACGCCCTGTTGTTAGTATCAGGGGCAAATCTTTTGAGAGCTGTTCCGATTTGTTGGCATCTTCAAAGCTGTGGATAACGGCTTTCCCATCCGGGGTAAAAAACTGGTGGTCTTCAAACAGGCGCGGAGTGCCTTTCCCATTGTTGTAGGGCCACTGCACGCTGCGACGTTCCTGTAAGGTCTGGTAGTTTAATCCGTTGATATCTATGTTGGTGCCGGCAGTCAGGCGGCAGTGTTCTTCATAGATTTCCGACATATTCGTATAGTCGAAGCCGTGATACCCCATTTTTTGTGCAAACCGGCAGATAATTTCTGCATCCGGCAATGCTTCCCCGGGAGCGTCGATTAATTTTGACAGGTAGCTGATACGGCGTTCGGCGTTGGTCATGGTGCCTTCCTTTTCAGTCCAGGCGGCAGCAGGAAGTATCACATCGGCGTAGCGCAGGGTTTCCGGTTTGTTGGAAATTTCCTGTACCACTACAAATTTTGCCTTCAGCAATCCGGCTTCTGCAAAACGTACATCCGGTAGGCTCACCAGGGGATTGGTGCACATGATCCAGATCGCTTTTAAGCTGCCGTCGTGCATGGCGCGGAACATTTCTGTGGCAGTAAGCCCCGGTTTGTCGGACAGTTCGGTGCCACCCCAGAAGTCCTGTACTTCTTTGCGGTGCTGCGGGTTACTGAGTACGCGGTGGGCGGGCAGCAGGTTGGATAAACCTCCTACTTCCCGGCCGCCCATAGCGTTGGGCTGCCCTGTTAAGGAGAAGGGACCGCTGCCCGGTTTACCGATATGACCGGTAATGAGGTGGAGGTTAATAAGACTCAGGTTTTTGTTGACGCCTACCACACTCTGATTCAGCCCCATAGTCCAGAAGGTCATGAAGCCGGTGGCGTTGCCGATATAGTCTGCCGTTGTGTAAATATCTTCCGCTGAAATACCGCATATGGCGGCTGCTTCTTCCACAGTGCGTTCCATCACGGCATCCTTGTATTTGTCGAAACCGTTGGTATGCTCTTTTATGAAGGCGCTTTCAGTATGACCGGCGGTGATGAGCGCCCTGCCGATGGCATGATGCAACACGATGTCGGTACCGGGATTTACCTGCAGGTGCAGATCGGCGGCGGCGCAGCTTTGTGTTACGCGGGGATCGCTGACAATGATCTTCAGCGCGGGGTTAGCTGCCTTAGCTGCTTCTACGCGGCGCCATAAAATGGGGTGACACCAGGCCGGGTTGGCGCCGGCAACAAAAATGCAGTCGGTCAGTTCTATATCATCATAAGTGCCTGGCACTGCATCTTCTCCCAAAGCCAGCTTGTAGGCAGCTACCGCACTGCTCATACATAAGCGGGAGTTGGTATCTATATTATTGCTGCCAATAAACCCTTTGATGAGTTTATTTACCACATAGTATTCTTCTGTAAGGCATTGCCCGGATGCGTAGAAGGCTACGGCATCCGGACCATGTTTTTTGATGATGGAAGCAAATACGGCGGCTGTTCTTTCCAATGCCTGATCCCAGGTAACTCTTTGCCGTGGCAGGTTACGATGGTAACGCATTTCTGGATACAGCAACCGGTCGGAGGTGTCCATCACGGTATAATGCAGGTTCATGCCTTTGGAGCAGAGCATGCCTTTATTTACCGGGTGTGTTTTGTCACCTTCCACATGCAGCTTGCCCTGCCGGTCCTTATGTACTACTATTCCGCAGCCCACGCCACAGTAACAGCACGTCGTTTTAAATGATCCTTGCATGCCGGAAGTTTTAATCAATAATCTACGATATCGCTACCGGTGTTCTCACCGGCGCCGCTTCTTCAACAGGCTGCCGGGTAAACCGGGTCAGCATAACGATGCACGAAATCCCAATCACAATAAATCCGATGTAGGTGAATGCTTCTACATAAGTGATGCTGTCCGATTTAAACAAAAAGCCGAACAACATGCCACCCATATTACCGCCTGCGCCTACAATGCCACTCACCAGCCCTGCATTTTTTTCATTGATAAATGGTACGATGCCATAAGTAGCGCCGTTAGCCATTTTCAGGAAAAGCGCAAAGCTCAGCATAGCCACAATGGCTACTACCAGCGATCCCGCCTGTGCAAACAATAATAATCCGATACCTTCTGCCAGCAGCATCAGGGCCAATAGCCATCCTTTGCCTTTCATGCCATACCTGGCACCTGCCTTGTCTGAAATAATGCCGCCCAATGCCCTGGCAAAAAGGTTCATAAAACCAAATATGCCAGCCCAAAACCCTGCGCTGCCTTGAGAAAGGTGAAATGTATCTACAAAATGTAAAGAAGCAACATTGTCGAAAGTGATCTCCATACCAAAACACATTCCGTATGCCAGCATGAGCGCCCATATGCGCCAGTCGGCCAGTACGGACCAATCTGTTTTACTGTTCTTTTTGTGATGGTTGATCTCATCAAAATTACCGTTGGGTGTATCCTTTGTATAACGGTAATACAGGTACGCTACACCCAGCATCATCAGGCCGGGTACAATCATGGCATAGCGCCAGGCTTCTGTTTTGGTGTAGCCAAAACCTACAATGGCAGCGAAGATCAACGGCATCACCATATTGGTGACCCCGCCGCCCAGGTTACCCCAACCACCGGTGATGGCATTGGCAGTACCTTTGATCGAAGGCGCAAACATCAGCGAAGTGTGAAACTGCGTAATCACAAATGAACCGCCTATCACGCTGATGGCTAAACGAAATAAAAGAAAGGAGGTGTAGTCTTTTGCAAATCCTACCAGGAATACCGGCAGGGAACCTATCAGCAACAGGCGTACAGCCGTTTTACGCGGTCCCCAGGTATCGCACAAACGACCAATGATCAGTCGCGCAATAATGGTACCGGACACAGAAGCAATAATGATGTTGCCGATCTGTGATTTGGTTAATCCCAAATCGGTACGGATAGTAGGCATCAGCGGCGCCAGGCCGAACCAGCCAAAGAAACAGACAAAGAACATGAGCCACGTAATGTGAAACGTGCGCATTTGTACGGTATCGAGACTGAATATTTTTATTTTATTAAGCGGAGCAGACATAGTAAAGATTTACAGGTTATTTAATCAGGAATTCCGGACGGATGTTTACAGACAGGTAAGCCCAGTTACTGTTGCTCCCGGCATTTTTTACATTTTTTACCGTGGGAGACGACAGCGAGGCGGTATTCCAGAAGTGGCTGTAACCGGCTTCCAGACCAATCATTTTGGTCAGCGTGTAGTTGGCGGTAACGTCAGCTTCTGTACCAAATTGTTTACTCATCCCGGCAATAGCGGAGGCGGCATAAAATTCATGCACATCCCCGGTAACCACCCAGCGTTGGCCGGGTTTCAGTTTTGTCTTTATATAGTAATCCTGTAATCCTTTGTTGCCAAATCCGCTGGCTACATAGAAATAGTCCATGTTGCCCCAGAATTTGTGCGGGGTGCCATACAACGGATCGAAATCAGGACTGGTATAATCCACTCCCGCGCCTGCACTGAAAGCTTTGCTCACGTTATACATGAAAGAGCCGGATAACAGGCTGCCGCTTACCGTTTGTCCGTTGCCGTTAGTGCCAAACTGGTGATAGGCTGCGGCGGTATAACTGATCCGGTTGAACTGCTGTGTATAAAACAGACCGGTGGTCATACGGCTGTAAGTACCGGTTTCCCATACTTTTACGGCTACATGTTCCACGCTGTCGGTATGATATTTTGAAAACTGGTCTGTCAGGAATAGAAAAGACAGGTTTCCTTTGGACAGTTTTCGCGATACATACGCAAACTCCAGGCTTTTGTAGGCATTGCCGCCATTGGTATTGGCGGTGTAGTTGCCGGCAGGGACCGGGTTATAGATGGTACCGCCGGCGTTTTCCTTATTCTGGTTAAAGGCGCCTCCGGCGTGTAAGGTCCAGTCGCGGCTTTCATATTTTAATACGGCAGCATCGTGGCGGCGGCCCTGCTGCAGCCAGTCGAGATTGCCGAGTAAGCGGCTATCGTCGTACACCAGTTCCTGTCGGCCTACTTTCAGCGAAAGACTTTTATTTTTAACGATGGTATCTGTCAGCAGTATTTCGGCCCATGCTTCATGCAGCATAAATCCATTATTATCCGGCGTGGTGGTGCGGTTCATAGTGGAGGCGTCCTGGCCCCACACCCGCACATCCTGTACCGTTATCCCCAGTTTAATACGGTAGGCGCTGAACCCGGCGATTAAGCGGGTGCGCTGGGAGGTAAAGAAGGCCGGGTCTGCGCCCTGCGGCTGCGGGGCGCCTTGTCCGTTACGTAATTCGGTGCGCGTTCTGAGCTGCGCTCCGAGGGTGAGCTGGGCATAGCCATACTGTGACAACAGCAAGCCGGGGAGTATCAATGATATCCTGCCTGAAAACCATTTTTTCATGTAACTTTGGTTGATTTTGAATGAGCCAATCATTTCGGATCAGAAGCCCGGTTAGCCTGCCAGCTACCGGGTTTCGTTTTATATCTGCGCGTCTGCCATTTCCATTACCGCATCTACTCCTATGTATACTTTGTCGTCAACGATCTTAACAGGGTAGGTGGTGAGGGAGCATTCTGTTTCGTCAGACAGGCAACGGCCGTCTTTCAGCGAGAATGTTTTTTTGTGAAACGGGCATGCTACTTTGGGCTCATCTTTTACGGTACCGGTCATTCCGCGGCTGAGGGCCATCTGCTGGCGGTGCGGACAAAGATTCTGCGTAGCATACCATTCATTTCTGCGTGCAAAGTAAAACAGGGCAATCTGTTCTTCTTTATACTTTACGCATACGCCGCCGTTGGTTGGTACATCCGATGTGTTGCAGGCAAAAAACCAGCTGGTAGTGGTAGTGTGAATAGTAGACATAGCAGTATATTTTTTTGTAAAGAGATTATTTCCATTCAGCGGCTTTCTTCTGTGCGCGCATGGTTTCGAATTTTACGGTCGGATCTTTATCTTCCGGCGCATTGATAAAGTGGGAGAAGCGTTTACGCAGTTCCGGGTTTTCCACCACTTCTCTCCATTCGCATTTGTAGTTGTCGACCAGCATTTGCATTTCTGCTTCCAGCTGTGCGGCGATACCCAGACTGTCATTCAGCACCACGTTGCGGAGATAGTCCATACCGCCGTCGAGCTTATTGAGCCAGGTGGCGGTACGGGTAAGGGGATCGGCTGTTTTGATGTAGAACATCAGGAAGCGGTCGATATACCGGATACAGGTTTCGCTGTCTATATCCGCAGCGAGGAGCTGTGCGTGTTGTGGTTTGGAGCCGCCATTGCCGCATACATACAGGTTCCATCCTTTTTCGGTGGCGATGATGCCAAAGTCTTTTGACTGTGCTTCGGCGCATTCCCTGATGCAGCCGGATACCGCCGATTTAAGTTTATGCGGCGCCCGCAATCCACGGTAACGTTCCTCTATCCGGATGGCGAAGCTCACGCTGTCGTGCAAACCAAAGCGGCACCAGGTAGAGCCTACACAGCTTTTTACGGTACGGAGTGCTTTACCATAGGCATGTCCGCTTTCGAAGCCGGCGGCAATCAGTTCCTCCCAGATGTTGGGCAGGTCGCTCAGGTGTGCGCCAAACAAATCGATACGTTGTCCGCCGGTGATTTTCGTATAGAGGTTATATTTAGTACCTATCTCCCCGATGATGCTGAGTTTCTCCGGTGTAATTTCTCCGCCGGGAATACGGGGTACAACGGAGTAGGTACCTCCTTTTTGAATATTGGCGAGGTAGCGGTCGTTTGAGTCCTGGGCGGTGTCGTTGCCTTTATCCAGGATCATGTCGTTCCACAAGCTGGCCAGTATGGAGGCTACTACGGGTTTACATACTTCGCAGCCCTCACCTTCGCCGTAGTGGTCCAGTACTTCATCGAAGGAGCGGAGTGATTTAACCTTGATGAGATCGAGCATTTCCTGGCGGGAATAGGCGAAGTGTTCGCATACCACGTTGCGGATGTATTTACCCTGAGCTTTCATGGTGGCAGTGATCAGGTCTTTTACCATGGGCGTGCAGCCGCCGCAGCAGGTACCGGCTTTGGTACATTTCTTTATATCGTCCAGTGTTTCGTGTCCGTCTGTAACAGCCTGGCAGATGGCGCCTTTACTCACGTTTTCGCAGCTGCATATCATGGCTTCATCCGGGAGGGCGGTAACGCCGGCGCCGGCGTCGGAAGTACCACGGGAAGCCCCCAGCAGGAGGTCTTCCGGGTTGGCAGGTAATACCATTTTGTTCCTCGTTGTTTGCAGCAGCATATTATAAGCCGCTGCATCGCCTATTAATATACCTCCCAGCAGGAATTGACCATCTGTAGTAATATTGATGCGTTTGTAGGTGCCTTTGTATTTGTCTTCAAATACAATACTATGGCAGCTTTCCGGGTCAGCAAAAGGATCGCCGAAGCTGGCTACGTCTACGCCTATGAGTTTTAATTTGGTGCTCATATCGAAACCGGTGAAGGATTTTGCCTCACCGGTGATATGTGACGCCGCTACTTCTGCCATTTCATAACCGGGGGCTACCAGGCCATAGATCATGTTATTGAAGAGGGCGCATTCGCCGATGGAGTAGATAAACGGATCGCTGGTTTGCATTTGTTCGTTTACCAGGATGCCGCCCCGGGGACCGGTGGTGAGTCCGGCAGCTTTCGCCAGTTCATCGCGGGGTTTGATGCCTGCTGATACAACCAGGATATCGGTTTCCAGGATGGTATCGTCGGCAAACTGCAGCCCGGTGATGGCGTCATCGCCCAGGATTTCACGGGTATTTTTGCCAGTGAGTACTTTAAGACCAAGACTGGCCAGTTTGTTTTGCAGGATGGCCGATCCCTGGTCATCTATCTGCCTGGGCATGAGGCGGGACGAAAATTCGATGACATGGGTATTGGCAATGCCGAGGTCGAGCAGGGCTTTGGCCGCTTCGAGTCCCAGCAAACCGCCGCCTATTACGGCGCCGCTGCGGGCGTTGGGCGCAAAGGCCTTCATCATTTCCAGGTCCTCTATGGTGCGGTAAATAAATACGCCTTTTTTGTCCATGCCCGGTACCGGCGGTACGAAGGCGGCAGAACCGGTAGCGATTACGAGGTAGTCATAGGATTCCACAACGCCCTTGTGCGACTGCACTGTTTTGTTTTCCCGGTCAATCCGGAGTACCGGATCGCCCAGGTGCAAACGAATACCGTTTTCAACATACCATTCGGCCGTGGCCAGTAAGAGATCATCGGCTGTTTTGCCATCGAACCAGGAGGTGAGGTGCACACGATCGTAGGCGGGACGGGGTTCTTCTCCGAATACAACCAGTTCTGAAGGATGGAGGGAATGCCTGGCTATCATCTTCTCGCAAAACTTGTAACCCACCATACCGTTTCCAATAACTACTATTTTCATTCGATTATATTTAAGGATCAGAAATCTTGAATTATATTATAAATAAATTAATATAATAGTATTTTTTGCTTTGGAGATGATTTTAGAGGTAGGTGTATGATGTTGATGATAAAATTAAGCGATTTTGTTTTAATTTTAGGTATCATTCAGTGTTAAATTATCACATAATTTTAAATATAATATATATGCAGGTGTTGAATCCATCGCTATCTTTAGTAGGTGCAGGGCCGGGAGATCCCGAAATGATTACCCTGAAAGCTATTAATACCATCAGGAAAGCAGATGTTATATTATATGACGCATTGGCCAATGAGTCCCTTTTGGAGTACGCTGCCCCGGGCGCCATTATCCGGTTTGTGGGCAAACGTTATGGCTGCCACGCTTTGTCGCAGCACGAAATCAACCAGCTCATCGTGGAAATGGCGATGGCCCATGGTCACGTGGTACGACTGAAAGGTGGAGATCCTTTTGTATTTGGCAGGGCCGTGGAGGAGATAGAAGCTGCCAGGGCGCATGGTATCAAAGTAACGGTGATACCAGGGGTATCCAGTGCGGTAGCAGTACCGGCATCGCAGATGATCCCCCTTACCAGCCGGGGGGTAGCAGAGAGCTTCTGGGTAACCACCGGCACTACCCGCTCCGGGGATATTTCCGGCGACATTGCACTTGCCGCCCGCTCTACTGCCACAGTAGTGATTTTAATGGCGATGAGTAAACTGGAAGCCATCATGGACATTTTTACACAACACGGTAAACAGGATACGCCGGTGGCGATCATCCAGGATGGAACCACCCCGCAGCAAAAAATGGTGATCGGGACCGTACGTGATATTGTATGGAGGGCATCGGCTGCCGGTATGGGTAACCCTGCTATTATAGTGGTAGGGGAAGTGGTAAAGATGCAGGCGGTCCTGGCAGATGAAACCTGGCAACAGATACAAAACAGCAATATTATACATGAAGAAAGACAAACAGGGTTGTGATGGTAAAACCTGTATGCTATGCAGGCTGTCTATTAAAGAATGGATACCTGCCGTGGCGCTGCACCGTAAAAACTTTACCTTGAACAAAGGCGAAATGCTGTTTAAGGAAGGAGATAAGGTAACCGGCATCTACTTCATTTATGAAGGCCGTATGAAAGTGCATAAACACTGGGGCACAGAAAAAGAACTGATTGTTCGCTTTGCACAGAAAGGAGATATTGTAGGCCATCGCGGAATGGGCGGCGTGGAACACTTTTACCCGGTATCGGCCACCGCGCTGGAACCTGTAAAAGTTTGTTTTATTGATATGGACTTTTTCCAGTCATCTCTCAAAGTAAACCATGAACTGTTATATGAACTCATGCTGTTTTATGCACAGGAGTTACAATCTTCAGAAAGGCATATGCGAAACCTGGCTCATATGTCTGTCAAAGGCCGCATGGCCAATGCCCTCTTACTGCTGCAGGAAAAATTTGGTTTTAATAAAGACGGATTCATAGATATTTCCCTGACCAAACAAGACTTGGCCTCTTACATAGGCGCCACCTATGAAACCACCTTCCGGGTATTGAATGAACTGATCGCTGAACGGATGATAGCTGTGGCAGGAAAGAGTATTACCATATTGAATGAAACAAAATTATTGCGGCTTACAGAGATAACTTAGCGGATTTTGTCTTGCCCAGGATTAAACTGATTATGATGATTTACAGGATTTTTTCTTTTTGATTTAGAAAGATTTTGGGAGATACAAGCAAATTATTTTCGCTGGTATCTCCCAAAATCTTTTAAAATCAAGTTATAATCACAAAAAAATCCTGTAAATCATCATAATCAGTTTAATCCTGGGCAAGACAAAATCCGCTACACCGCATACTTCTTCAATTTCTTCTCATTTAAAATCTGAATCGATTTCCCATCTACCGCAATAAGTTTTTCCTGGATAAATTCCTGCAGGTTCCGGTAAATAGTTTCGTACGTAGTACCGGCAAACGACGCCAGATCCTGGCGGCTGATGGTAAACTGTGTATCGTTATGGAGACGGCTGATTTCCAGCAAAGCATCTGCCAGCCTGCTTTTTACATCCATGTGAACGAGG
>Ga0209130_1001893_pt1 | contig 11834 bp, 8 predicted proteins | sample AraplaMF_Cvi_mLB_FD_184264 | JGI IMG/M metagenome (GOLD analysis project Ga0209130, IMG submission 184264) | Arabidopsis root microbial communities from the University of North Carolina, USA - plate scrape MF_Cvi_mLB (SPAdes) (version 2) | ecosystem: Host-associated > Plants > Roots > Endosphere ...
AAGTGAAACGAGATGAGTTTCATACAGAAAAGTACTATGACAGTTATAACATCTTTGGGGCACATATTGTGACGGAAGATGGGATGCGAGGTGTACGATTTACAGTATGGGCTCCTCATGCGAAAGCAATGAGTGTTGTTGGAGATTTTAATGAATGGGATTATGAGCAACATAAGATGCTACAAGTGACAGAAGAGGGGATTTGGTCCTTGTTTGTACCGCATATTGCAGAGAATGAGATATACAAGTATGCGATTGAAACGATGGACGGTGCCGTTATTTTAAAAGCAGATCCTTACGCAGTATATGCAGAAGTAAGACCAAATACGGCATCTGTAGTTTTTGATATAGAGGGATATGAATGGAATGATAAAAACTGGATTCGTAAGAGAAAGAAAAAATCGATTTATAAAGAAGCGATGACAGTTTATGAATTACATTTCGGTTCTTGGAAAAAGAAAGAAGATGGCGCTCTGTATTCTTACAGAGAAATGGCCGAGGAGCTCATTCCGTATGTGGTGGAACATCAATTTACACATATTGAAATTATGCCGCTTGTTGAGCATCCATATGATCGTTCTTGGGGATATCAAGGAACAGGATATTATGCAGCGACAAGTAGATTCGGCACGCCACATGATTTGATGTATTTTGTCGATGAATGTCATAAATATGGAATCGGTGTCATTTTAGATTGGGTGCCGGGGCATTTTTGTAAAGATGCTCACGGTTTATATTTGTTTGATGGGACACCGACTTATGAATATAAAGATATAGATGTACAAGAAAACCTGGTATGGGGAACTGTTAATTTTGATTTAGGGAAGAGAGAAGTACGTAATTTCTTAATTTCAAATGCATTATTTTGGATGAGGTATTTCCATATTGATGGTTTCAGGGTAGATGCAGTTGCGAATATGCTGTACTGGAATAAAGAAGGAAAAGAGCAAAGCAATGAACACGCTGTTTCCTTCTTACGGGAGTTAAATGAAGCTGTGTTTGCAGAAGATGAAGAGTTTCTTATGACAGCAGAAGATTCAACAGCTTGGCCGCTTGTAACAGCTCCAACATACGAGGGTGGACTTGGATTCAATTATAAATGGAATATGGGTTGGATGAATGACGTGCTGAAATATATGGAATGTGCACCGGAGTACCGGAAATACATTCATGAGAAAATGACATTCTCTTTACTATATGCTCACTCTGAAAACTTCATATTGCCACTTTCTCATGATGAAGTCGTTCATGGGAAAAAGTCGTTATTAAATAAAATGCCGGGAGAGTACTGGGATAAGTTCGCCCAACTCCGTTTATTATATGGATATTTCTTTACTCATCCAGGTAAGAAATTACTCTTTATGGGTGGAGAATTTGGCCAATTTGATGAGTGGAAAGATCTTGAAGATTTAGATTGGAATTTACATGATTTTGAAATGCATCGTAATATGCATGATTACTTTAAAGAGCTCATAGCATTGTATAAGCGCTCCAAACCACTTTGGCAGCTTGACCATTCACCTGAAGGGTTTCAGTGGATTGATGCTAATAATAATGAGCAAAGTATTTTCTCGTTTATTCGCCAAGGGGATAAGCAAGAAGATGCGTTAGTTGTTGTATGTAATTTTACGAAAGCTACATATGAAAACTATAAAGTAGGTGTACCAGATTTCGAGTATTATAACGAAATTTTAAACAGTGATGCTGAGCAATATGGCGGATCGGGGCAAGTGAATAAGAAACGTCTCAAGGCGGTTCTAGAACCGTATCATAATCAAGCGGCACATGTAGAAATTACAATTCCACCATTTGGCGTATCCATTTTACGACCAGTGAAGACGAGAAAGGGGAGCAAAAAACAAGATGGCTCAAAAACAAAAGTGCGTAGCAATGTTACTAGCAGGGGGAAAAGGTAGTCGTTTAAGTGCATTAACAAAAAATTTAGCTAAGCCAGCTGTTCCATTTGGTGGTAAATATCGCATTATTGATTTTACGTTAAGTAACTGCGCAAACTCCGGTATTGAAACGGTGGGGATTTTAACACAATATCAACCGCTAGAACTTCATAATTATATTGGAATCGGAAATGCTTGGGATCTTGATCGTGTAAACGGTGGAGTCACTGTGTTACCTCCCTATGCGGAGTCTTCAGGGGTGAAGTGGTATACAGGTACGGCAAGTGCTATTTATCAAAACCTAAACTATTTAAGTCAGTACGAACCAGAATATGTCCTTATTTTATCAGGCGATCATATTTATAAAATGGATTACAGTAAAATGCTAGATTACCATATTGAGAAAGAAGCAGATGTTTCAATTTCTGTTATTGAAGTGCCTTGGGATGAAGCAAGTCGCTTTGGCATCATGAATACAAATGAAGAGATGGAAGTTGTTGAATTTGAGGAGAAACCGCAATTTCCAAGAAGTAATCTTGCATCAATGGGAATTTATATTTTTAACTGGGCTATTTTAAAAGAATATTTAGAGATGGATGCAAGAAATCCTGAATCTAGTAATGACTTCGGAAAAGATGTACTGCCGCTTTTATTAGATGAAGGGAAGAAGTTGATGGCGTATCCGTTTGAAGGATATTGGAAAGATGTTGGAACGGTGAAAAGCTTATGGGAAGCGAATATGGATTTACTTCGTGATGAAACATCGTTGAACTTGAACGATCGTAATTGGCGCATTTATTCTGTGAATCCAAACGAGCCGCCTCAATATATTGCGCAGCAGGCAAAAGTAGAAGAATCACTTATTAACGAAGGATGCGTCATTGAAGGGGACGTGAAGCATTCTGTGTTATTCCAAGGAGTAACGGTAGAAGAAGGTAGTATGGTAATCGATTCTGTCGTTATGCCTGGGGCAAAGATTGGTAAAAACGTTGTGATTGAAAGAGCGATTGTTGGATCAGAAATGGTTATTGAAGATGGGACAATAATTCGCCCAGAAAAAAATGTTGACGATGTAGTACTAATTGCTGAAGGAAAATAGAAAAGGGGGATGAAATGAATGGGAGAAAAAATGTTAGGAATTATTAATGCAACGGGAAGTTTTCCTTCCTTAAAGAAAGTAACAGGGCATCGTTCATTAGCGGCGTTACCGTTTGGGGGCCGTTACCGACTCATTGATTTCATGCTTTCAAATATGGTGAATTCTAATATTCATAGTGTAGCGGTTTTTACAAGTCATAAAAATCGTTCTTTAATGGATCATGTCGGTTCAGGAAAACAGTGGGATTTAGATAGAAAGCGTGATGGACTGTTTTTATTCCCACCGAACTGCCAATGCGATCATGACGAATTTGGATCTTTTGCACATTTTAGAAGACATGTTGATTATTTTCTAAGAAGCAGAGAAGAGTATGTTGTTATTACAAATAGCCATCTTGTAACAGCGTTAAATTTTCAAGCGGTGTTAGATCGACATATACATACGTCCGCAGATATTACGGAAGTTTGTCATGAAGGGGTTTCGCTTCAAACATATGTGTTAAAGAAAAAATTACTGCTAGACTTATTTGAGACATATAAAGATGTGGAGCAATACAGTTTATTTGATGTAGTGAGAGAAAAGCGCGGGGAATCATTGCATATTGCTACGTATGAGCATACAGGATATGTAGCTATTATTGATTCGATTGAAAGTTACTATAAACATAGCTTAGAAATTTTGCAACCTTCTATTTGGAAGCAATTATTTAAGAAAGAAGCACCAATCTTTACGAAAGTAAAAGATGAGCCACCAACTCGTTATATGAAGGGTGCAGTCGTGAAAAATACGATGATTGCAAACGGCAGTATTATTGAAGGTGAAGTGGAAAATAGTGTTGTCTCCCGTTCGGTTAAAATAGGAAAAGGTTCAATTGTTCGTAATAGTATTATTATGCAAAAGAGCCAAATTGGAGATAATTGTATAATAGACGGTGTTATTATTGATAAAGATGTGAAACTTGGCGATGGCGTAGTGTTAAAAGGAAGTGCTGATGAGCCATATGTTGTAGAAAAAGGTAGTGTACAAAATAGTACAATCAATAGTTATTCGTAAATAGCAGGTACATAATTAGTGGGGGATTTAGAAAACCCCCACTAATTATGGTTTTACTCTACATGAAAACTCGAAGGGAGGAAGCTGTAAGAAGAGCGATTTATGATGTATACGCTTTTCGTGCAGTGGAACAACAGGTGAATATTTTATTTGCAGTATCAGAATGTGTACCGTTTATTAAATCCGGAGGTCTAGCTGATGTAGCAGGAGCGCTCCCAAAAGAATTAAAAAAATTAGGAGTAAATGTTCGCATTATACTTCCGAACTACAGTCTTATCCCGAAAGAGCTAAGAGAAGGATGTACGCTTCATAAAGTAATTAACGTTCCTCTTGGATGGAGAAACCAATATTGTGGGATTTTAAAAGGTGAGCAGGATGGGATTACGTATTACTTAATAGATAATGAATATTATTTTAAGAGAGATTCTCTATATGGTCATTATGATGATGGGGAGCGTTTTTCTTATTTTTCAAAAGCAGTTTTAGAGTGTATTCCGCATCTTGATTTCGAAGTAGATGTTCTTCATAGCCATGATTGGCACACAGCTATGGTTAATTTCTTGCTTCGTGAAAAGTATCAAGAAAACCCGTTATATGAGCATATTAAAACGGTATATACGATTCATAACTTGCAGTTCCAAGGTGTATTTCCTGCTGAAGTGATGTACGACTTACTGGAGCTTGGTCATGAATATTTTCATAGTGAACAGCTTGAGTTTTATGGAAACGTGAACTTTATGAAAGGCGGTATTATCGCATCTGACCAAATTACAGCGGTTAGCCCGACATATAAAGAAGAGATTCAATATGAGTTTTTCGGTGAGAAGTTAGATGGATTGTTACGAAAGAATAACGATAAGCTTAGTGGCATTGTAAATGGAATTGATACGAGCGTATATAATCCAGAAACAGATTCGTATATTACTGCTCAGTATAGTGCAGAGTCATTAGATGGAAAGAATGAAAATAAACGTGCATTGCAGCGTTATTTTGGGTTGCCAGAAAAAGAAGATACGCCAGTTATTTCGATGGTAACACGATTAACGAAGCAAAAGGGGCTTGATCTAGTACGTACTGTATTCCGTGAAATAATGGAAGAAGATGTACAATGTATTATTTTAGGGTCAGGAGATTCTGAATACGAGCAGTTCTTTGAATGGATGGCATACGAGTATCCAGAAAAGGTAAAAGTATATATCGGATTTAATGAAGAGTTAGCGCACCAAGTATATGCGGGAAGCGATTTGTTTTTAATGCCATCGCTGTTTGAACCGTGTGGCCTTGGACAACTTATTGCACTAGCATATGGCACGATTCCAATTGTAAGAGAAACAGGTGGATTAAATGATACTGTACATTCTTACGATGAAGAAACTGGAATTGGAAATGGCTTTAGCTTTACGAACTTTAATGCACATGACATGTTACATACAGTTCTCCGTGCAATTGAGTTTTATCAAGATAAACCGGTATGGGATAGGCTTGTAAAGCAAGCGATGACTGAAGATTATAGTTGGGGGAAATCGGCTCTTGCGTACAAGAAATTGTATAAAAGTCTCATGGAATAACATTGAGGTGGTGAATAAATGTTTACTCATGTTGAAAGCTTCAAATCCGCTTTTCTAGAAAAATTAGAAACGATGTATGGGAAAAGTTTCAAAGATTCTACAACTCGTGATCAGTATAATACCCTCGGTCATATGGTACGTGAGTATATGAATAGTCAATGGATTGCAACGAATGAAAGTTATCGGTCTGGAGACCAAAAGCAAATGTATTACTTATCCATTGAATTTTTACTTGGGCGTTTGCTTGGAAGTAACATATTAAACTTAGGTATCAGGGATGTATGTGAAAAGGGGCTTTCTGAACTTGGAATTTCTTTACACGAGTTAGAAGAGGTTGAAGCAGATGCAGGACTTGGAAATGGTGGACTTGGACGATTAGCAGCCTGTTTCCTCGACTCGCTTGCTTCTTTAAACTTACCAGGACATGGCTGTGGTATTCGTTATAAGCATGGCCTGTTTGATCAAAAAATTGTTGATGGCTATCAAGTAGAGTTTCCAGAACAGTGGCTTCTTCATGAAAATGTTTGGGAAGTAAGAAGGTATGATCAAGCTGTAGAAGTAAGTTATTTCGGAAACGTTGAACCGCTAGAAATTGATGGGCGTTTAGAGTTCAGGCATACAAATGCAGAAGTTATTATGGCAGTACCATACGACGTACCAGTTGTAGGGTATGAAACAAGTACTGTAAATACGCTTAGACTTTGGAATGCGGAGCCAGTTCCTTTCCCACAAAATTGTAAAGATATTTTGAAATATAAGCGTGAAACAGAGGCTGTATCGGAGTTTTTATATCCAGATGATACGCATGATGAGGGGAAAATACTTCGTTTAAAACAACAGTATTTCCTCGTATCAGCAAGTTTGCAAAATATCGTTCGTATGCATAGGGAGAGACACGGTAGTCTTCGTCAATTACATGAAAAAATCGCGATTCATATAAACGATACACATCCGGTTCTAGCAATTCCAGAACTTATGCGTATTTTATTAGACGAAGAAAAATTGACATGGGAAGAAGCTTGGCACATAACAACGCAGACGATTTCCTATACGAATCATACGACGTTATCAGAAGCGCTTGAGAAATGGCCAATTCACATTTTTAAACCGTTATTACCGAGAATTTATATGATTATTGAAGAAATTAATGAACGTTTCTGTCATGAGCTTTGGGACCGTTATTCGTACGATTGGAAGCGCATTGAGGACATGGCCATTATTGCGCATGATCTTGTGAAAATGGCTCATTTAGCGATTGTTGGTAGCCATAGCGTTAACGGTGTGGCGAAAATTCATACAGAAATTTTAAAGCAGCGTGAAATGCGATTGTTCTATGAATTTTATCCAGATAAGTTTAATAATAAAACGAATGGAATTGCTCATAGGCGCTGGCTAATGAAGGCGAATCCGCAGCTGACAAATCTTATTTCGGAAGCGATTGGAACAGAGTGGAAGAAAGAGCCAATTAAGCTGCAAGCACTGCAAAACTTCATACATGATACTAGTTTTCAAGAAAAGCTTGCAGGGGTAAAACAAGAGCGTAAAATTATTTTAGCGGAGCGCATTCAAAATAAAATGGGGATCACGGTTGATCCAAATTCTATTTTTGATGTGCAAGTGAAAAGACTACATGCCTATAAACGACAATTATTAAATGTTCTTCATATTTTATACTTGTATAACCGTTTAAAAGAGGATACTAGTTTTTCATTTTACCCGCGTACTTTTATTTTTGGAGCGAAAGCATCACCTGGCTATTATTACGCGAAGAAAATTATTAAATTAATAAATGAGCTTGCAAGAAAAGTAAATAACGATCCGTACGTAAGTCAGTTTATGAAAGTTATCTTTCTAGAAAACTACCGAGTTTCTTTAGCTGAAGATATATTCCCGGCGGCAGATGTAAGTGAACAAATTTCAACTGCGAGTAAAGAAGCTTCGGGAACAGGTAACATGAAATTCATGATGAATGGTGCAATTACACTCGGAACGTTAGATGGAGCTAATATTGAAATAAAAGACCGGGTCGGTGATGATGCCTGCTTCATTTTTGGCTTAACGGCAGATGAGGTTCTTCATTACTATCAAAATGGTGGATATCGTGCAAGTGATTATTATCACCATAATATGCACATTAAAAAAGTAGTAGATCAGTTAACGAATGGTTTCTTTGCACAGTCGGGAGCTGAATTTGAAGCGATTTATGATTCTCTCGTTATTCAAAACGATGAATACTTCGTTCTTCGAGATTTTAGCTCATATGCTGAAAGACAAGAAGCTGTCGGAAGGGCCTATGAAAATAGGGAAAAATGGCTGGAAATGTCGATTTTGAACATTGCACAATCTGGGCATTTTGCGAGCGATCGAACAATTTTGCAGTACAGTAATGAAATTTGGGGAATTGGTAATACTGTTAAACTGTTTTAGATAAAAGCCCCTTTTGAAGGGGCTTTTATTTATTCACTTTTAAAACAGGGATACGCTTGAGTAGAAAAATAAAACGAGCTTAATGAGATTAAGCTCGTTTTACTTATTTTGCTTAAGAAAGGTAAGGCATGAACGTATATATTATACCTGTTCCACCATATTCCCCTGTCGCAAAGTATGAAAATGTAAAGAAACCTGTAAACGAAAAAATTATTATCAGAAAAAGTGCAAAGAAAAATTTTAGCATGTAAGGTCCCCTCATCCGAAAGTCATTTCATAGATTATTATAGTATAAAAATATTTAATTTCCAATTGTTTACTGTTTAAAAATGAGAAGTCAGACATGTTTTGTATGTTGTAATGGAATGATTATTTATAATGGATTTTGTATTTTTCGTAAATGTCATGTTGTGATGAACGTGTGCATATTCCCAATCACGATCATTAAAATTTATGTTTCGGGGAGGGAGAAGTGGAACGACATCGAATAAGTTGACGAAACGAAAGCTACTAGCTACTTGCAGTTTATAATAATTTCGAAAGGCGATATCTCCAACTTTTGGAGAGGCAAATGTATAAAGACCATACTGTGAGAAGGCAGTATTTATACGTGCATCTAGTATGTGTAATGTAGCGAGTGCCCCTCCTAAGCTATGACCTGTTGCAAGAAGTTTCTTATGGGCTGGCAATGATACGAGCATATCCATAATAGAATCTCGGCAAGATTCATAAATAGAAAGGAAGCCGTTATGGACATTTCCACTGTTTAAAGCATATGGGTATGGCCTTTGGTTGACGAGTGAATCGATAATCCAGTCTGTATCTGTTTGTGTGCCCCTAAAAGCTACAATAATCGTATCTTCAGATTCTAATATGAACCCAAACCATTCCATCGTTTGAATCGCTTTCCCTTGAAAGCCTTGTACATATTGGAATCCATCAGGTATTTCAAAAATCCCATTTTGTTTATATTGTTCATACGTTAGATCGCAGCAAGATGCTAATAATATGGCAGTATCTTTATCAAAGGATAAAGGAGTACGCATCAAGAAAGCCCTCCTTAAGAAAAGGTATAGTTCAATATATGCAGTGAGGAACTTGATTCATTCTTTTTGAAAAAAGGCTTGAACCTACAGTTACGTGAGGGAGTATGATTTTTGTAAACATATTGTTAGGAGGAGTGTAGGATGAGCAAAAAGGAAGGCTATTCAATTGGTGAGTTTTCAAAGAGAACAGGCACATCAATACGGACACTACAATATTACGATGAAATTGGATTGCTTAAACCTGAAAAAAATATAAGTTCAGGACACCGTGTATATAAAGATAAAGATATATTAGCGCTCCAAAAAATAGTGAGTCTTAAAGTATTGGGATATAGTTTAGAAGAAATTCGTGTCATGCGCAATGTGAAAAGTCTGAATATAAGCTTAAAAGAAACATTACAAAATCAAAGGGTAGCTTTTGAAGAAAAGAAAAAACAACTTGAAGTTGCGATAAAGGCGATTGAACGAACAATGGTATGCCTTAAGGAAGATGAAGAGGTAGATAGTAACATATTAATGAGCTTAATTAATAGTATCCAAAAAGAAAACGAACAACGCTTATGGCTGGAAGAATATATACCGAAGGAACTGGTTGATGGATTATATAATAAGCCTGAAGAAGAGATGGTAGCGCTAGATAAAGAGTTTGTACGCTTATCAAAAGAAGTAAAAAGGCTATTTGGAAAACATGTTAATGATTCAGAAGTACAAACGCTTGTCGATCAGCATATGAAGGCAACCCTTAAGTATGTCGGAGAAGAAACGATGTATGCTTTAAGTGAAGAAGTAGATGATATAGAAGGACAATATAATAAGATGATGCCCTCTCCTTATACAGAGGAAGAAGAGTTATGGCTTAATGAAGCGATGGAATGTTATATGGTTAAAAATGGTTTGTATAGTCTACCTAACTAAAAAAGCCGATTTCCATCTCAAGGAATCGACTTTTTAGTTCATTAAGTAAGAGGTTTGAAAAAATAGCCTGTATATATTTGAACGATGAATAACTTGCCTATTTTCTTGTGTTTGTTTGCACGATATACAGAAAATTAGAAAAAACGTAACATGTTATTTATCAGTTTGTTTTTGCTTCTTTTTCAAATACTCCGCACGCAATTTTTCAAGTTGCTGCTTTTTATCAAATTTGGCAGGCGTCTGTTTTTCATGAAACTTTGCCACAGCTACCTGACTTTTGTAATCCAATTGATATTTTCCCACTTTGTTCACCTACTTTTCTTGTCTTTAAAGAGAATCTATTCAACAAATATAATATACCTTATTTTACTGAAGTAAACCTTATTAATTTTTCTACTTATATCTATCTCAATCCAAATATTACCTTATTAAACTAACCTGCCCCGTTAGTTTAAGGCAGATTTTATCTAAATAATGAGGGGGAACCAAAATGGAAAAAAAACGAGGACAGCATTATGTCTGGACATATTATCTAACCTCATGGATTGATGATTCGGAAAATTTATTTCGGAATTCTTCACCTAGTATGCGTAGCTCCTCAACCAACGTGTTGTTGTTGTTGTTGTTGTTTGTAGACGTAAATGAAAACACCCTTTCATGCAGTACTATGAAAGGGTGTTTTCATTTTATTCATTCTCTTAAGTTGATGGCTATGGTCCCAGAAGGACTCTATTTATTCTTTCCCATCTAAAAGGCGACCAAGTCCGCCTAAAACGCTACCTTCACCGCTGCTTTGAGCTGCTGGGCTTGTAAGGCGTGCTGCTAAGCGACTAAGTGTTAAAGACTGAATCCAAACAGTTCCAGGACCTTCTAACGTTGCGAAGAATAAACCTTCACCACCAAATAGAGCTGTTTTTACTTTTCCAACGAATTCAACATCATAGTTAACGTCTTTTGTCATTGCAACGAGACAACCTGTATCAATGCGAAGTTTTTCACCAGGTTTCAATTCACGTTTATATACTGTTCCACCTGCGTGCATGAAAGCAAGTCCGTCACCTTCAAGTTTTTGCATGATGAAACCTTCACCACCGAAGAAACCAGTTCCAATTTTCTTTGTAAACTCGATTCCGATAGAAACACCTTTTGCGGCACAAAGAAAGGCGTCTTTTTGACAAACGACTTTGCCTTGATACTCTGTTAAATCAACAGGGATAATTTTTCCTGGATACGGAGCGGCGAATGATACGTGGCGTTTGCCATGACCTGTATTTGTAAATACGGTCATAAACATGCTTTCACCTGTAACGAGACGTTTACCAGCGCCCATTAATTTCCCAAATAAGCCGCCAGATGGTCCTGAACCATCGCCGAAGATTGTCTCCATTTCAATATGATCTTCCATCATCATCATTGCGCCAGCTTCAGCAATAACGCTTTCTTCTGGGTCCAATTCAATTTCAACGAACTGCATATCATCGCCATATAATTTATATTCGATTTCATGTGCCTTCATTTTTTTCACCTCAATGTAATAGATAATCATATTGTACAGAATTTAAAGAGATTAGAAAACTATAGTTTTGTTAATTTTCAAATAAAAGTAAAATAGAATAGGAATTTATGATTATACTAGGATTATAAAAAACGCCGGAATGAAAGTGTTCTCATTTGACGTTTTGGATTGAGCGTGATATAGTGAAGTCACTATTGAGCTACATAATGTGGTACGGAAATAAAGCACGTTGAATTAAAGGCTGTAAGCTTGTTATACATTCATGTCCTTTATATCCACCTTTTCATGTGGATTCATAGTTTCATTTTTATTTAG
>Ga0209130_1001895_pt1 | contig 11826 bp, 13 predicted proteins | sample AraplaMF_Cvi_mLB_FD_184264 | JGI IMG/M metagenome (GOLD analysis project Ga0209130, IMG submission 184264) | Arabidopsis root microbial communities from the University of North Carolina, USA - plate scrape MF_Cvi_mLB (SPAdes) (version 2) | ecosystem: Host-associated > Plants > Roots > Endosphere...
TGGTTGCCAACGATGCCAACAATACCGCACATAGTCGTCTCCGATTTGTCCCCGCGCCCGTCGTGGCGCCTCAGCCGATAAGGGCGGATGTCCCGCCCGTTGCGCTGCCTTGGTAAAGCATTTGTCGGGCGAGGCAATCATGTTCGCTTGATTTTCCCCTCGGCTCCATCACATCCTAAGCGATGACCGAGCCTTACCACCCGCTATTTAAGGCGATAGTGACATCGTGTATTCGGAACATTCGAGCCATCCTCCCGGCTAAATCTAACGTCGGCATCGCTTCGGTCGTTGACCGCAGGAGGGGAGAAGTCATTCGATGAGCGATCTCCTTATGAAGCGACGCGGGTTTTTCTGTAAGACCGTATGTCCTTCTGGCGAGGGTGGCTTGCCTTACACTGCCTTTGCGAGGGTTGCTCGGATAGGCCGAGCCGATCCTCCTGGCAGGAGGACAAGCCACCCTCGCCAGAAGGACATACGGTCTTACGTTTTTCTCGGAATGCGGTCTATACCGCTACCTGCTGGAACATGGCTTCGGCTGCCACGGTCCTGTCATCTCGCTCGGGATGGTCAATCCGCCCGACCTGGACGCCAGTAAGAACGAAGTCGACCATGACCAAGGTCGACGGCTTCGCCACCGGCCTTGGTGCCAGCGACGGCATGGTCTGGAACCTGTGCGCAGTCATAAACAAGGACGTTACGGCGCTCGCCGCTGCGATTGACCCGATCGGCCCTGGACAATGACGCCTACATCGCCCGAGCCACCATGGATGCGGGGGCCTCGCGTCCAAACTTCCGAAGCTGCGCACAAGGTGGTGTTCTTTCGTTGACGTTCTGGTGCAGGCCGGCGCCAAGCCCATGTGCTGGGGACACCACTCTCGACGGCCAGCCGCGCCATCCCTTGACGCTCGCGTGCGCCACACCTCTTGTTCCATGTAGCGCCGCGTCGATGCCAGGCTCAAGGAGGAGAGAAATCACGGCGCCGACCAATCTACCGGAAGGTGACGAGATGGGACGAAGGGCCATTCCAGTTACTCAGGAACGTCGCGCACTTGTTGATCCGATCGGGAGGACGTCACCGCCTGCTGCATATTGCCAAATCTCAGCCATCGATCTCCGATGGACCACCGCACGCGGTTGATTGACCTCCTGGAAGCTTATATTTAAACGCAAACATGGTCCAAATCCCGGGTGTCTCATGAAGGTCGTTGCCAGCGTTGGGATTGCTGCCGCATCCGTCTTTCTGTTCGCGTCTTGCAGCGAGACCGGTTCATCCCAAACGCCCAAGAGCGGCGGACCGGCTGTCCACGAGGTAGTAAAAGCCCCGCCGACTCCCCAGCCTAAGCTGAGCCGAAAGCAAAAAGGCGCGGCCGATGCTGAGACGAAGGCGCTTAATGAGGCGCGGAGCCCACGGCAATGTAAGACCCCGAAACAGACATGCGGCTATGGCGTGGGGCCTGTGGGCGAACAATGCTCATGTTGGTCGAGCGAGGGCGCGCCCTACGTTGGCGTAACAATCAAGTAACGTAATCAGAGTGGTCGAAAATATCAGTAGCGACGATTGGTGCGACCACCCGACTGTGCGGTAGGGTGGTCGGGACGCATATGCTCTATTGAGCGGGGGTCGAAGCTGAAGGTTGTGTAGTAGAGGGTTGGGTGGTTGACCGCTCAGCGGTCGACGGAGTCGTTGTTGATGGCTGGCTGGTTGCCGGCTAAGTCGTCGTCGCCTGCGGCGTCGTGGTTGCCGTTGTCGTTTCCTTCTTTGGTGAAATGACTGTAGCGCATGACATAAGGCATGCACTTAAAGCCATTTATCAAATCAAGGCAGACGGCCTTCGGCGGAGGGTTACAACTGCTCGAGGAAGTCACCAGCAACTCGGACAATATCGCCGAGGGCGAAATGGTCCACAGGAAGCGAATACGGACAAGAGGCTTGACTAGCGATGACGTAGAGAGCCTCCAGGAGCTTCTCGCGGACATACGGACGTGTGGGACGGCGGGATCCACCAGTTTCTCATTGACGAGCAATGCGATCCGGTTATGGCCGAGCGCATCATGGCCGACGAGGCAAAGCGCAACCGCTAGCTAAACACCTACGCCTCGAGCAAAAAATGCGCTCGGCGGACGCTCACGATTCGATTGGCCGATGCTGGAATAGGCAAAGCCGTGCTTCACGACCTCGTCCTGGCGATAGATGTTCCTGAGATCGACGAGAATGGGCGTCTTCATCGCCGATTTCAAGCGACGGAAGTCAAGCGCGCGGAACTCGTTCCATTCCGTTACGATCACCAGCGCATCCGCTTCGTTGGCCGCCTCATAGGGATCGCTGGCATAGTCGATGCCGTCGATGATCTTCTTGGCGTTCTCCATGCCTTCCGGGTCGTAGCCGATAATGTGGGCGCCGGCATCGCGCAGCGTCTGCACGATGGCGATCGCCGGACTGTCGCGCATGTCGTCGGTGTTCGGCTTGAAGGTGAGGCCGAGGATCGCGATCTTGTGCCCGCGCACGTCGCCGCCGGCAGCCGCAATCACCTTCCGGCCCATTGCCCGCTTGCGGTTGTCGTTGATCGCAACCGTGGTCTCGACGAGCCGGACGGGCGCGTCATGGTCCTGCGCGGTCTTGACCAGGGCCAGCGTGTCCTTCGGGAAGCACGAGCCGCCGTAGCCGGGGCCCGCATGCAGGAACTTCGAGCCGATACGGCCGTCGAGGCCGATACCGCGGGCGACGTCCTGGACATTGGCGCCGACCTTTTCGCAGAGGTCGGCCATCTCGTTGATGAAGGTGATCTTCATCGCCAGGAAGGCATTGCCGGCATACTTGATCAGTTCGGAGGTGCGGCGCGACGTGAAGACGAGCGGCGACTGGTTGAGATAGAGCGGCCGGTAAACCTCGGTCATGACGTCACGCGCCCGCGCATCATCGTCGACAACACCGATGACGATCCGGTCCGGCCGCTTGAAGTCCTCGATCGCCGCACCCTCGCGCAGGAATTCCGGATTGGAGACGACGGCGAAATCGGCGTCAGGATTGGTTTCGCGAATGATGCGCTCGACCTCATCGCCGGTGCCGACCGGAACGGTGGATTTGGTGACGATGACGGTGAACCCCTTGAGGTTCTCGGCGATCTCGCGGGCCGCTGCATACACGTAGGAGAGGTCGGCATGACCATCGCCGCGGCGGGAAGGGGTGCCGACCGCGATGAAAATGACGTCGCTGTCGGCGACGGCGGACACGAGATCGGTCGTGAACGACAGTCGACCCGAGGCGACGTTGCTCGCCACCAAGTGGTCTAGACCGGGTTCGAAGATCGGAATACGCCCCTGCATCAGCGCGTCGATCTTGCTCTCATCCTTGTCGAGGCAGACGACGTCGTGACCGAAATCTGCAAAACACACACCGGAAACGAGGCCTACATAGCCGGCGCCGATCATTGTGATTTTCATAGGCTGTTTCCAATATCTTCCTCCGTCTAAACGAATTGTTGGGACGACAAATTCGCGTTCCGGAGCCAATCTCTGGGTGGGGCTGGCCGAACAGCCAACGCTATCCAGATTTCCTTTTATTTTTGTTGCGCGATTCCTGAACAGAATTCAGACAGAATTGTGCCTACTTCGCCCGCTCACGCCCTATCGCGAATATTGTAGTAGCTCATCACCCCGATCCCCCAAACAAACAGCAGACCAAGCATCACCAGCAGGGAGTTTACGAGTCGGGAGGGGTGCTGCGCCATTTCCGATAGGGTCGGTTCGATGAAAAGCGCAAGGTAGCGTTGGCGGTTGTTGGCCTCGATGCGCGCTTTCTCGAGCGCGCTCAACGCTGCCGTATACGCTCGCTCAGCAAATTCGCGCTCAGTTGCGAGTTCCTCATATGCAGCAATGCGCCCCGCGACATCGGTGGCGCTGGGGTCAGAGGCGGCCAAGGGTTTCTCACCAGTCCCTAGGCGCTGGCGTTCGACGGCGAGTTGCTGTTCCAGGCTTTCGATCCGCGTCTTGAGCACGCGAATACGAGGCGTACCGTCGCTCATCTGGCTCTTGGCTGTGGCAAGGTCAGCATTGAGCTTTGTCAGTTCCTCTTCCAGGCCGCCAATCAATTGAACAGCGAGCTTAGCTCCTTCTTCGGGGCTGATCTCCTGTGACTTGTCGCGGTAATCACGGAGCGCTACCCGAGCCTTCCATAGCCTGGCCTCGCCGGCTAGCACTTCGTCCTGCGTAGCTCGCAGCACGTCATTTCGGGCCGAAAGCGACAGACTGTTCACCAGACTATCACTCCGATCGACAACAAACTGCGCAATTTCTTGCGCCTGTTTAGGGTCAAACGCATTAACCGCCACCTGCATAATGCCCGAGGCGTGATCAAATTTAACGCTCACTATGTCGCGCCAATAGGCGAGCTTGTCTTCAATAGGAAGCCCGGTGCCAATGCCGTAGAAATAGTCGAGGCCACGGGTGGCGTATACTTTCTCCAGCTTAAACTTACGATCAACTGCCACGACCATACGTTCGCTCAGAATGTAGTCCATAAGGATATAGCTGTCTGATACAGTGCTGCCGCTGGAAGCCTGGGTGAACATGCCCAAAATATCGGTTGCGCCGCCACCCTCGATACTACGCACGGCAAAAGACGTCGTGCTGTGATATTGGTCAGCAGCGATGAAGGTCATGTATAGAGTGGCAAGCGTCGCCGGCACTGCGACTAATCCCACGAACGAGGCACCGATGATCGTGTGTCGACGGCGTAGCTTTGTCAGCCACGATACTTTCCGTTCCGGCAGATCGCCAGGCTCGAGCCCGTGGGGATCTATTTGTGGAACAACAGGTTCGATCTCTCTGCGAAGCAAGCCTTCGAGAATAGCAATGCCTTTACGCGTTACATCACCTTCAGCGGTCTTTGTCTCCTGGCTGTGGCGCACGGCCCTAAAGCTGCTCACTATCGCGTCTTTGCCGACCGCCATTCAATTCCCCTCCATGTTTCTGTCGTGAGCGCGGATTGCGTCTTCGACGTCTTCATAATAAGTTAGTTTTCCTTTTTCCAGCACAACGCCGCAGTCACAATAGTCGCGGATTGTCCCGGTGCTGTGTGAAACCATAATCACGTCAGATTCCCGGCGCTTAGTCTCAAAAACAGCTTGGCATTTTTTCTTAAAATTTGTGTCACCAACGGCGGTAATTTCATCGACAAGATAATAGTCGAAGTTGACGCCCATACTCAAGCCAAAGGCAAGTCGCGCTTTCATACCGGAGGAATAGGTGCCGACTGGAGCTTTAAAGAAAGGGCCGAGTTCCGCAAAATCCTCGACGTAGGCGATCAGATCCTCCGTATTGACGCCATAGATTCGAGCGACGAAGCGCACATTCTGTTCCCCCGTCATCGAGCTTTGGAAACTACCGGCAAAGCCAAGCGGCCAAGAAATCTTGCCGCGGCGAATGATTCGGCCACTGTCGAGTTTTATCGCTCCGGCGATCAAGCGCAGAAGCGTCGATTTTCCTGCGCCGTTGCGGCCAAGTAGGCCCACGCTCTTTCCACGGTTAAGCGTTAGCGAGGCATCCGCGATGATCGCTTTCTTGATTCCCTTGGCGCGGGCATATTTCGTCGCCTGCTCGAACCGGATCATTCGTTTCTCAATGTTTTTCCGGAGAATGTAAAAACAAGCATTCCGGCAAACAATGTCAGAAATGCGATAACGTAAAGATACCCCATGTCGAGACCTAAAGCGCGGTATTCCGGATAGAACCCCTTACGGAAGCCCATTATGACGTGGACTATTGGATTAAATAAGACGAGATCGCGATAGGGCGCTGGGATGGAATCTGGCAGGAAGAAGACACCGGAGATCAGAAAGAGTGGCCGATTGACGATCCCGAAAATGTGCTGGTAGAGCGGATACTTGAGGAAAAGCACGCAATTGACGAGAGCTACACCAAGCCCGAAAAGGGCAGCCACCGCAGCTGCCTCTAGAATCGAAGGCCAGTGGAGCTTAGTCTCGACGCGCATGGTCGCCAGGATCGCGCCGAGCACGATGAAGGCAACGAGCGAGGTGGTGCCCATCTGCAACACAAACCGGGCGACGATTGCATCGATCGGCGCGACATTCGGATAGCTAAGAAGCGCCTTGTTGGCACGCACGGCGTTGTTGAGATAGCTCGCCAGTGCCTGGTAAAACTGGAAAGCGATGTAGCCGGTTGCGAAGAATAGCGCGAAGCTGGTGCCGAGCGCTGGTGATCGGGCGATTGCTTGAAAGATGATCGTCATCAATAAGATGTGTGCGGTCGGGTCGAGAAGCGCCCAGACGTAGCCACCGGGCTTAGAGCCAAAACGCGTGGCCATCTCGCGAATTAGCAACGCGCCCACGACGCGATAGTGCGTGACAAAAGCATTCACATCATTCGTCCAAATCGAATTACACGCTGTCCGCTACACCCAACTAAAGGTCTACGAGGTCAGCCGATCGGAAAATCTGCCGCGATCTTTGTTAATCTGCTCGACAATCGGAGCGATAACATTCATCAACAGATAATGCCACCCCCCAGGCAAAACGAGTAAGCGGTGCATAGATCCCGTCTGGCGATAGCAAGGCATCGGGCTTATTCGTGCGCGCTCAGGGAATGAGCGTTGGTATGAATAGCTATGTCTGAACCTATGTTCGAACATAGAACGTTCCATATGATCGAAGCCGTTGCTGATCGGTTGGAAGGGGCGCCGCGGCAGTTTCGACGCTGGTCAGATGAGTTCAAGGCTCAGGCGGTAGCGGCAAGTATGGAGTCTGGGGCGAGGTTTCGGCGGTGGCGAGACGCATAGGCATCGAACCCTCGCAGTTGTTCACGTGGCGGCGCCATGCCCGTCTGAAAGCCGAGGCGGTCGTCGACACGGCTCGAAGCGACTGCTCCACTGTGGACATCATCATCGGCGACGCAGTGACCGCGTGGATGTCGAGATCGACGAGTCTCACCTTGTCAGGCTGATCGCCGCGGTGCGCTCTGCATGATCCCCTCTGGTGGGAAGGTCTTTTTAGCCAGTCACCCAATCGACTTCCGCAACTATGCGGCGACTATAATTATGCGGAGCCGGAGACGCCGATGGGCGTTCGAGATCCATCGACTCCACATAACTAAGCACTATCGGGTGGCAAGCATCGCGTGGAGTTGCCCCCAAAAGACCGGACGTGCTCAGGTTTGAGATTGCGAGCTGATGAACTCGCGGGGTGATTGATATCCTAATGCCTTATGCGGGTGAAGATCGTTGTAATGATCGAACCAGAAGGGCAGTTGTGCGATGACGGTTTCGGCATCCGGAGTTGGGTTTACCGAGACGTAATCGCGCTTGAATGTTTTGACAAAGGCCTCCGCCATCCCGTTCGATTGCGGGCTGCGCACCGGCGTCGAGCACGGCTCATGCCGATGTCGCGGAGCAATATTTGGTGTCCTTGGCGATGAAGCAGGAGCCGTTGTCGGTGAGCCATTCGATAGGCTGCGGCAACATGTTGATGCGGCCAAAGCGGTTCTCGACAGCCGTGATCACGAGGTCCTGCACATCCTGGCTCTTGATGCCTTCCGTGGCGGCCATATGGGCGATTGCCTCCCGGTCGCAGCGATCGAGAGCGAAGGCAACACGGACCTTCTCCTTATTGTCGCAGCCGATCTCGAAGCCATCGGAGCACCATCTGATGTTCGAGCGGGCGACGGCGACCTGGCCGTCATGAAGACGATCATCGACGGCTCCGGTATGTCGCACGAGCAGTGGATGGTGCAGCTTCATGACCCGGTAGACGCGCTTGGCATTGGGCCATGACTTGCCCTGTTTTCGGGCATTCCTGCGTAGGATGGCATGGACCCGGCGATAGCCGTAGGTGGGCATGTCGGCGATGACGGCCTTGATATTCCACCAGCTCCCGATCCGGGAGTGGCGGGCGTCCTCTGGCTCTGGAAGGGGAACCTGTGGCACGGGCAGCGATATTCGACCGGGCGGCACCCAAAGTCTCGCAGACGGTCTTCATTTCAAAAAGTCCTTCGGAAGAGAGAGCGAACGCAACATCTGTTTTTTTGGGCCGGCGGCGATTTCGAGGGCTTCCTTGAGGATTTCGCCTTCCATCGTCTTCTTGCCCAACAGGCGCTGCAACTCCTTCACCTGGGCCTGAAGCGCCCGGTATTCGGAAGCCGGAACGACCTCCTCCTCGGCGGCCGTCGCCGTCAGCGCCCCTTGAGACGCCAGCTTGCGCCATGCGAACAACTGGTTCGGCTGAACATGCCGCCGGGCAACGATGCTCACCGTCGCATCCGCCTCGTAGGTCTCTTGAATGATGGTCAGCTTCTCCGCCGTGCTCCAGCGCCGTCGCCGTTCCGGACCCGAAAGGACTTCCATCTTAAAGTTGCTACTAGTCATATTACCAACATTACTCCTACCCACTTAGCTAAGTAGGGGGGGCATGTCCGGACCTTTCGGGGGCTAATTCAGGTGGCAACCAACGCGATCAGTTTATCCGGCGGGCGGAATTTGCCTGGCTTGATACCGAGCGGCGCCAAAGCGTCGAGCATCTCGAGTTTTTCGGTAGGGTCAGCGCGCAGGTAGATCTCCGTGCTTTGGAGAGTGGCGCGACCGAGCCACAGTGCTACTTTGCGAATGTCGCGCGTAGCCTCAAGCATGTGCATGGCGCAGCTTTGGCGCAGTACATGAGGCGATATCGACTTCGTCGCCAGCGTGGCGACGCTTGCGGCGGCGGCGTGCTTTTCGAGGATGTATTAAAAGCCGGAGCGCGTCATCATCCGGCCAGCGTTGTTCAGGAAGAGCGCCGTGTCGCCATCCTTGGGGGTAACCGCGATCCAGGCGCGGATCGTGGCAACGGTCTCCTGCCAGAGGGGCAGCAGGCGCTCTGCCTTCGCCGGACGCTGACGCGAAGTTGACCCATGACGGCCTGTTGCTTGGCGGTGGTGAGGGAAATCTATATCAAAAACTGATCCTAATAATTGTAAGTTAAACTGATTGAACGCGCACTTAATTTTGCCGACGCATGAGCGCCATAGCCCAAATGGGTGAGGCTCAAGGTTGTAGTTCAGGGAGTGCGAGTCGGCCTTTGACCACGCGCGGATAAAGAGGATCGCCCGCTCGGCAGGCAAATCTGCTAACGGCGAGTCTGCGTCTGCAGACGGCGTCGGATCGTAAATCGCAATTGTACTATTAATCTTGAAGCGGTTGGCTGGATCGGCCATAAAGTTCGCGTCTGTGAAGTCGAACGCTCAGGCAGAAGGCCCTGGATTATTACGAGGAGAATCCAGGGCTTTTTTGCAACGAGTTTCGACTACCGCCAGATTCTGGAGGTTTTCAGCGCTCGGCGCTCATCAGGAGAAAGCGGCATCGGCAACGCATCAAAGTCGATGCCGCCTTTATATTTGTACGCGGCTGCCGAAGTGTCCTTCAAGCCAGGCAAGGAGGGCGAAGCTCTCCGGGCGCTCGGTGACGAAGTCGTGTTGGAACTTGAGATCAGCGAAGCGGGCTGCCGAGAACTCTTTCGGCTTCTCCTTGAGGTAAACCAAAGCATCCATGAGGATGACGACCGTCTGTCCCGGTATCCAACTGGGGCCGAAGATCTTCAGGCATCTCGTGAAGCGGTGCGGGAACTTCGTGGCGTCGTCGACATAGACCGAGATCGGCTCGCCGGTCCATTTGGTCGTTTCGTCGAGCATCCCCTTTTGAAAGACGAGATCCCCAGAGTAGGCGGAGAGGGCCCTAGAGACCCAGCGCAGGGTATCGCCACCAGGGGCGATCTCAACGCCCTGCTTGGCGGCCTTGGTCGATCCTTCCGAGGACATCTCGAACTTGTCGAAGCAGTGAATCTTGATCCCGTCCTTGCTTGGCCGGACGTAGAGCCCCTTCGCCAACTGCTCGGTACCGGCGCCAAGCCACGTTCCGAGTTCGACGACCTTTGTTCCAGCTCGCGCGTTCAGGACTTGTAACTTTAGGAAGTCGCCAATGCGTCGGCCGCCCATCTCAGGGATCGACCTCGACGGTGCAAACGGCTACCAATGCTGCCGGATGGCTCTCTTGAGCCTATCGAGTTTAGGGCCGATCAAATTCATGTCGCGCTCCACCTTTGGAATGCATGGAAACCATCACTAAACTATAAGGTGAGAATACAGCAGCAAAAAAAGGCCAACCAAATACGTTGCTGCGGCTAGAGGGCCGCTGTCTAGCTATCCAGGCGAACGCCCACAGGAATGCTGTGACACTCCATTAGCGCCGGGGCAGGAGCCACCGCTCGCTTTTCGTCACGCATGGAGCATCCGCCGCCTGCTGTGTCACTTTGATACCTGGCGGCCTCGGCTGAAGGACGCGACTACTTGCCGCGGCACTCATCACCAGTCGCCCGTCGCAGTGTTCCCTTCAATCACGTTGCTAGGATCGTCGTTGCGGATCAGGCTTTCTGAACCGCCTTCGAGCCTGTTTTTGCGCACCACGTTATTCTGGGCGAAATCGAGGTTGCTGGCGCTGCTACCGAACGCGTATGCCGGATCCTTGAAGCAATAGCTCCTGTCGCCGTTGCGCGAATTCAGCCAGACTGCCGGCTGCGCGAGGAATGACGACGTGTAGCGGAAGGTGTTGCCGGTGATCTGATTGTATTGCGGCTTCTGGTGGCGGATCACGCCGCCTTCGCCACAGTTCCGGTACAGGAATACGCCGCCGTTTTCAGCGTGCTGGAACGTGTTACCGATAATCCTGTTGTTCGCCGATCCGTCGATGGCGATCATTTCGCGCTTTTCGGTGGTGATCCCGAAGACGTTGTTGCTGATTGTGTTGTTGGCGGACTCTGCGTCCAGATAGATGGCGACCGAGGTCGACTTACCGTTGATCCGCGAGTTGACGAGTGCAGCATTGGTCACCCCGGGCCCGACATAGAACGGAATGCCACCAGGGGCAGTGAAGGTGACGTTCTCTAGGCGCACGTTCCTGGGACCCGATGCCTGAGCAAAGGCGGTATGGTTCGGATCGCGCGAAGAGGCCTTCATCGTCGCGCCGTCGGCGTTCTCACCAAGACCGTAGATTCGAACGAAACCGTTGATCTTGCAGTTTCGGATGGTGATGTTGGACGGGGCATCCCAAGGCCCCGAAGCTGTCTCTTTCGAGCGAACGACTATCGCCGTTTTCTGTTTTCTGCCCTCGCCGGCACTTACGTCTATTGTGGCTCCGTTACAGTCGAGTATCGTTCCGGATGCGCCGCTTCCTTCCAGGACGAGAGGGTGGTTGATGACGTCGGCCGATGACAGCCGAAGACTGCAGTCAAGCGCAGTTGGATTCGTACCGAGCGCCAATAACTTGGTGCGAACGTCCAAAGCACAGGCGGGCGCTTGATTGACATTCTCGACGGGTGTCGTTTCCGGAATGGTTGGCTGGGTGGAAGGAACAGTGGGCTGGTTTTTGGGGGCGGAGAGTTGCGGCGTTGCGCGTAGGGCAGCGTCCGCCACAAGCGCGAGATCACTTTGGCAACCGCTCAATACCAAGCTTAGCGCAATCGAGAGTATCGACTTTGTGGGGTGCATCTTCAGCTCCAGGCATCGTCCATACGATCTGGATATGGGCTTATGCTTAACCGTTTCTGAAGAAGCGCGCCCATCATCTTTTACAAGGAATCAAATGACCATGACGGCCACGTCATCTCGTCGGCGGCAGTAGGTCCGCAGCAAAACCACAACCACAAGGGAGACACCAATGGATCGTGATCTGAACCCTTCAAACTGGACCAGTTTTGGCTAGAGTTTTCCGGTGTCTATTCCTGGCTGGGAAAGGAACGGAAGACGATGAAGGCATCGCAGTTTTCGGACGCCCAGAAGGCGTTCATCCTG
>Ga0209130_1001906_pt1 | contig 11767 bp, 10 predicted proteins | sample AraplaMF_Cvi_mLB_FD_184264 | JGI IMG/M metagenome (GOLD analysis project Ga0209130, IMG submission 184264) | Arabidopsis root microbial communities from the University of North Carolina, USA - plate scrape MF_Cvi_mLB (SPAdes) (version 2) | ecosystem: Host-associated > Plants > Roots > Endosphere...
CATGATCTTCAACATCGCCAAGCTGGTCAGCTACCTCAGCCAGTTCATGACGCTGGAGCCCGGCGACGTGGTCACCACCGGCACGCCGCCCGGCGTGGGCCTGGGCATGAAGCCGCCGCTGTACCTGAAGAAGGGCGACGTGATGACCCTGGGCATCGAAGGCCTGGGCGAGCAGCGCCAGGAAGTGGTGCCCTTCAAGCTCTGAGGCTTCTTCCTCAGCGAAGCGCACGCACCAGCGCGTCGTAGACCAGCCGCACGCGCGCCGGCACCGGCGAGCGCTGCGAGCGGTACACATGGATCGGCCAGGGCTCCGGCGCCTCGGCCTGCAGCACCGCCACCAGATCGCCCGAACGCAGCAGCGGCTCGGCCAGCGGGCCCACCAGCTGGCCGAAGCCCAGCCCGGCCACGACCGCCGCGCATTCCGCATCGACATCGTCGGTGACGAAGGCCGGCGCCTGTGGCGCCATCTGCCGGCTCTTTCCGAAGAACCACGGCCAGGGACGGCCCGAGCCGCGGTCCATCAAGGCCGTCTGCGGCATCTTTGCAAGTTCTGCCAGGGACTTTGGCGCACCCACGCGTGCGATCAACGAAGGCGCGGCCACCACGTGCAGCGCCATCTTTCCCACCGTTCGTGCCACGAAGCGCGCATCGCGCACCGGGCCGGCGCGCACGCCGATGTCGATCTGCTGGTCGACCACGTCGGCATGCTCTTCCGACAGGCGCAGGTCCAGCACCAGGCCCGGGTGGTCGGCCAGCATCGGCGCCAGCGCCTGCGGGATCAGGCGCCGGCCGAACACGTTGGGTGCCGTCACGCGCACCGTGCCCGTGTGCTGCGAAGGGCTGCGACGGTCCGTACGGTGGAACAGCGAGTCGACGCCGCCCAGCGCCTCGCGCGCACGGCCCGCCAGCTGGCGGCCGAAGTCGGTGAGCTGCACGCCGCGCGTGCTGCGGTGGAACAGCGGCTCGCCCAGCTCCTCCTCCAGCTCGCGAACCGCGCGGGTCACGACCTGGGGCGAGACCGACAGGCGCACGGCGGCGTCGCGGAAGTTGGCGGCGTCGGCGGCGGCGCAGAAGACGCGCAGTGCGTCGAGTCGGTTGGACATGGAGTGTTCCAGGTTGAGGAATTCTGAACTCGCCAGAGTTTCATTTACGGGAATGCGCGGATTTTCCACACTGCAGCCATCCCTTCAACGCAGCAGCAAAGGAAATCACCATGACCAACGTTCAAGACAACATCCGCGGCAAGGTCGCCATCGTCACCGGCGCCAGCAGCGGCCTGGGCGAATCGACCGCCCGCCACCTGGCCGCGCGCGGCGCAAAGGTGGTGCTCGCGGCCCGCCGCACCGACCGCCTGGACAAGGTGGTGGCCGAGATCCGCGAGGCCGGCGGCGAGGCGATCGCCGTTGCCACCGACGTGGCCGTGCGCGCCGACCTGGACAAGCTCGCGGCCGCCACCGTCGAGGCCTACGGCCGCATCGACGTGCTGGTGAACAACGCCGGCGTGATGCCGCTGTCGCCCATCGAGAAGCTCAAGGTCGAGGAGTGGGACCGCACCATCGACGTCAACATCAAGGGCGTGCTCTATGGCATCGCCGCGGTGCTGCCGCGCATGAAGGCGCAGGGCAGCGGGCACATCGTCAACATCGCTTCCATTGCCGGGCTGAAGGTGTTCACGCCCATCGGCACCGTCTACAGCGCCACCAAGTTCGCGGTGCGCGCCATCTCCGAAGGCCTGCGGGTGGAGGTGGGCAACAGCGGCGTGCGGGTGACCATCGTCTCGCCCGGCGCGGTGGAATCGGAGCTGAAGTTCGGCACCAGCGACGCGGAGACCGCGGCGGGCGTGAAGGCCTTCTACGAGGCCAGTCAGATCCCGGCCGACTCGGTGGCGCGCGCTGTCGTCTATGCGGTGGAGCAGCCGGCCGAGGTGGACATCAACGAGGTCGTGCTGCGGCCGGTGTCGCAGGACTTCTGACCGGCGGCCGGCCCTGCCATTGGGCAGGGCACCACCCAAGGCCAAAGACCCGCAGAACCTGCGGGCCTTTGGCCTTCCCTTTGGCCACAAAGTTTTGCAAAATAGAACGACCGTTCGTTTTATTTCGGATCCGTGACCATGCCCGCCACCGCTGCTCCCGCCAAGGCCGCCCGCGCCGCACAAAAGGGCCAGCAGACCAAGGCCGTCATCATCGACGCGGCCCTGAACCTGGCCGCGCAGATCGGCTTGGAAGGCCTGTCCATCGGCGCCATCGCCGAGGTCACGCAGATGAGCAAGTCCGGCGTGTTCGCCCATTTCGGCTCGCGCGAGGAACTGCAGATCTCGGTGGTGCGCGAGTACCACGTGCGCTTCGAGCAGGAAGTGTTCTATCCGGCGCTCACCGCCCCGCGCGGCCTGCCGCGCCTGCGCGCGCTGTTCGCCAACTGGATGAAGCGCACCTCGACCGAGATCGACTCGGGCTGCATCTACATCAGCGGTGCGGTGGAATTCGACGACCGCCCGGGCCCGGTGCGCGACGCGCTGGCCGAGTCGGTCAACATCTGGCTCGCCGCCATGCTGCGCGCCGTGGAGCAGGCCCAGGAGGAAGGCCACCTGCGTGCCGACGCCGATGCGCAGCAGATCGCCTTCGAGATCCATGCCCTGATCCTCGCGCTGCACTACGAGGCCCGCTTCCTGCGCAACCCCGTTTCCATGAAGCGCGCCAACGCGGGCTTCGCCAACATCATCGCGCGTAGCAGCACGCCCGCTGCGCCGGCCGACGATGCCGAGCCCGCCCGTGCGGCCCGGTCCAAGGCGGCCTGAGCCGCCATCCGCTGTTTTTTCCTCCCCCTTCTTTCTTCTCTGATCTTTCCAGGAGATTCGCATGCCAGCCTACAACCCGCCCCTCCGCGACATGCAGTTCGTGATGCACGAGGTGCTCAACGTCACCGAGGAGCTGAAGGCGCTGCCCGCCCACGCCGACGTCGATGCCGACACCATCAACGCGGTGATCGAGGAAGCCGGCAAGTTCGCCGCCGAGGTGACCTTCCCGCTGAACATCTCGGGTGACGAGGAAGGCTGCAAGCTGGACAAGCTCACGCACGAAGTCACCACGCCCAAGGGCTTCAAGGACGCCTACGCCAAGTACGTCGAAGGCGGCTGGGCGGCGCTGTCCTGCGACCCCGAATACGGTGGCCAGGGCCTGCCCTTCGTGGTCAACCAGTGCCTGTACGAGATGCTCAACAGCGCCAACCAGGCCTGGACCATGTACCCCGGCCTCTCGCACGGCGCCTACGAAGCCCTCCACGCCCACGGCACCGCCGAGCAGAAGAAGACCTACCTGCCCAAGCTCACCAGCGGCGAGTGGACCGGCACCATGTGCCTGACCGAACCCCACTGCGGCACCGACCTGGGCCTGCTGCGCACCAAGGCCGAGCCGCAGGCGGACGGCACCTACCGCATCACCGGCAACAAGATCTTCATCTCGGCCGGCGAGCACGACATGGCCGAGAACATCATCCACCTGGTGCTGGCCCGCCTGCCCGATGCGCCCAAGGGCAGCAAGGGCATCAGCCTGTTCGCCGTGCCCAAGTACCACGTGAAGGCCGACGGCTCGCTGGGCGAGCGCAACCCGATCTTCTGCGCGGGCCTCGAGCACAAGATGGGCATCCACGGCAACGCCACCGCGCAGATCGTGATCGAAGGCGCCATCGGCACCATGGTGGGCGAGCCCAACAAGGGCCTGGCCGCCATGTTCGTGATGATGAACGCCGCCCGCCTGGGCGTGGGCAACCAGTCGCTGGGCCTGACCGAAGTGGCCTTCCAGAACGCGCTGGCCTACGCCAAGGACCGCGTGCAGATGCGCTCGCTCTCCGGCGTGAAGGCCAAGGACAAGGAAGCCGACCCGATCATCGTGCACCCCGACGTGCGCAAGATGCTGATGACCGCCAAGGCCTACGCCGAAGGCGGCCGCGCGCTGCAGATCTTCTGCACGCTGCTGCTGGACAAGGCCCACAACCATCCCGACGAGAAGGTGCGCAAGGAGAGCGACGACATGGTCGCGCTGCTGACCCCGATCGTGAAGGCCTTCATCACCGACAACGGCCACATCGCGACCAACCACTGCATGCAGGTCTTCGGCGGCCATGGCTTCATCAAGGAATGGGGCATGGAGCAGTTCGTGCGCGACAACCGCATCAACATGATCTATGAAGGCACCAACACCATCCAGTCGCTGGACCTGCTGGGCCGCAAGATCCTGGGCAACAACGGCGCCTCGCTGAAGAAGTTCGGCAAGCTCGTGGGCAAGCTGGTGGAGGAGGAGGGCGTCAACGAGAAGATGTCCGAGTTCATCACCCCCATCGCGGTGCTGGGCGACAAGCTCACCAAGTTCACGACCGAGATCGGCTTCAAGGGCTTCCAGAACCCCGACGAGGTGGGCGCCGCCGCGGTGGACTACCTGCGCGTGGCGGGCCACTTCGTGTTCGGCTACCTGTTCGCCCGCATGGCCCAGGTCGCCCTGCGCGAGATCGCCGCCGGCAACCAGGACCCCTTCTACGTCGCCAAGCTGCAGACCGCGCGCTTCTACTTCGCCAAGCTCTTCCCCGAGACCGCGACGCTGATGCTCACGGCCCGCGCCGGCGCCAAGCCCCTGATGGACACCGAAGCCGCCTTGGCCTGATCGCTTGAACGCGGTTCCCACCCTGAACGCCGAGCCCGGAGGCCGAATCATGAAGCGTTGTCTCGCAGCCGTTCTCTTCCTGGCGGGCACCAGTGCGGCCCTGGCGCAGATGAGCCCCGTGGGCGTCTGGCGCAGTGTCGACGACAAGACCGGCGAATCGAAGGCCGAGATCCGCATCGTCGACAAGGCCGGCGCGCTCAACGGCCGCATCGAGAAGACCCTGCGCAAGGACGCCAAGCCCGATGCCGTGTGCGACGAGTGCACCGACGACCGCAAGGCCAAGCCCATCGCGGGCCTGGAGATCATCCGCGGCGGTGCCAAGGCCGAAGGCAAGGACGTCTGGGAAGGCGGAAAGATCCTCGACCCCGAGAACGGCAAGGAATACCGCGCCAGCTTCACGCCCATCGAGGGCGGCAAGAAGCTGGAAGTGCGCGGCTACCTCGGTCCCTTCTGGCGCACGCAGACCTGGAACCGCGTCCAGTAACCCATTCAAGAAATTCACACCATGTCCAGATTCCAAGTGAAGAAAGTCGCCGTGCTCGGCGCCGGCGTGATGGGCGCGCAGATCGCGGCCCACCTGGTCAACGTCCGCGTGCCGGTCGTGCTGTTCGACCTGCCGGCCAAGGAAGGCCCGAAGAACGGCATCGTGACCCGCGCCGTCGACAACCTGAAGAAGCTCAAGCCCTCGCCCCTGGGCGTGGCCAAGGACGCCGAGCTGATCGAGCAGGCCAACTACGAGGACGACATCGCCAAGCTGGGTGAATGCGACCTGGTCATCGAGGCCATCGCCGAGCGCATGGACTGGAAGCTCGACCTGTACAAGAAGATCGCGCCGCACGTGGCCAAGCATGCGATCCTGGCCTCCAACACCTCGGGCCTGTCGATCACCAAGCTGAGCGAGGCGCTGCCGGAGCAGTTGAAGCCGCGCTTTTGCGGCATCCACTTCTTCAACCCGCCGCGCTACATGTTCCTGGTCGAGCTGATCAACACGCCGACCACGCAGCCGCAGGTGCTGGACGACCTCGAAGCCTTCGTCACCAGCGCGCTGGGCAAGGGCGTGGTGCGCGCCAAGGACACGCCCAACTTCATCGCCAACCGCGTCGGCATCGCCGGCATGCTGGCCACGCTGAAGGAAGTAGAGAAGTTCGGCCTGACATCCGACGTGGTGGACGACCTCACCGGCAAGAAGCTGGGCCGCGCCAGTTCGGGCACCTTCCGCACCGCCGACGTGGTGGGCCTGGACACCATGGCCCACGTGGTGAAGACGCTGCAGGACAACCTGGACGAGAAGAGCGACCCGTTCTACCCTAACTTCGCCACGCCGCCGGTGCTGGCCGCGCTGATCGAGAAGGGCAACCTGGGTCAGAAGACCAAGGCGGGCTTCTACAAGAAGGCCGGCCGCGACATCCTGCGCTTCGACCTGGCCGAGGGCGACTACGTGCCCAGCGGCGCCAAGGCCGACGAGGTGTATGGCCGCATGCTCAAGAAGCCGGCCGCGCAGCGCCTGAAGCTGCTGCGCGAGAGCGAAGGACCGCAGGGTCAGTTCCTTTGGGCCATCCTGCGCGACAGCTTCCATTACGCCGCCGTGCACCTGGCGACCATCGCCGAGAGCGCGCGCGACGTGGACTTCGCCATGCGCTGGGGCTTCGGCATGCAGCAGGGCCCCTTCGAGCTGTGGCAGGAAGCCGGCTGGACGCAGGTGGCGCAGTGGATCAAGGAAGACATCGACGCCGGCAAGGCGCTGTCGAGCGCGCCGCTGCCTGCCTGGGTGTTCGAAGGCCCCGTGGCCAGCGCCGGCGGCGTGCACACGCCCGAAGGCTCGTGGAGCGCCGCTGAAAGCCGCTTCGTGCCGCAGCGCCGCCTGCCGGTGCATGCGCGCCAGCTCTTCCCGGAAAGCGTGCGCGGCGCCAATGCGCCCAAGGCCGAGGAATCGGGCCGCACCATCAGCGACGAAGGCGACGTGCGCGTCTGGACGCTGGACGAGGAAGTGCTCATCGCCAGCATCCACTCGAAGATGAACGCCATCAGCCCCGACGTGGCCGAGGCGCTGGCCGCTGCGGTCGAGCTGGCCGAAAAGGAATTCAAGGGCCTGGTGATCTGGTCGCCGGACGACAAGTTCTCCGTCGGCGCCGACCTGCAGGCCATGCTGCCCGCCTTCGTGGTGGCCGGCATCGGCGCGGTCGAAGGCGCGGAAGAGGCGCTGCAGCAGGTGATGCTGCGCATCCGCTATGCCGGCGTGCCGGTGGTCTCGGCCGTGCGCGGCATGGCCCTGGGCGGCGGCTGCGAGCTGGCCATCCACTCGTCGGCGCGCGTCTCCGCGATGGAAAGCTACATCGGCCTGGTGGAAGTGGGAGTGGGCCTGGTCCCCGGCGCCGGCGGCCTGACCTACATCGCCCGCCGCGCTGCCGAGCGCGCGGAGGCCTCGACCGGCACCGACCTGCTGCCCTTCCTCACCGAGGGCTTCACCGCGGCCGCCATGGCCAAGGTGGGCACCAGCGCGCTGGAATCGCGCCAGCTGGGCTACCTGCTGGACAGCGACGTGATCGTGCCCAACAAGGACGAGCTGCTCTACGTGGCGCTGCAGCAGGTCAAGGCCATGAGCGAGGCCGGCTGGCGCGCGCCGATGAAGCGCAAGTTCAAGGTGGCCGGCCGCTCGGGCGCCGCCACCATCAAGGGCCAGCTGGTCAACATGCGCGACGGCGGCTTCATCAGCGAGCACGACTTCCACATCGCCGGCCTGATCGCCGGCGTGCTGACCGGCGGCGACGTCGATGCCGGCACGCTGGTCACCGAGGAGTACCTGATGGCGCTGGAGCGCAAGGCCTTCTGCTCGCTGATCCTGCATCCCAAGACGCAGGAACGGATCATGGGCATGTTGAGCACGGGCAAGCCCGTTCGCAACTGAAGCAGCGCACGCCAAGGAACATCAAATGAGCAAGCAAGTTCAAGACGCCTACATCGTCGCCGCCACCCGCACGCCCATCGGCCGTTCGCACCGCGGCTACTTCCGCAACACCCGCCCGGACGACCTCCTGGCCACCACGCTGAAGGCGGCCATCGCCCAGGCGCCGGGCCTGGACCCGAAGGCCATCGAGGACATCATCTGCGGCTGCGCCATCCCCGAAGCGCAGCAGGGCCTGAACGTGGCGCGCATCGGCGCGGTGCTGGCCGGCCTGCCGACCTCCATCGGCGGCATCACGGTGAACCGCTTCTGCGCATCGGGCCTGTCGGCCGTGCAGATGGCCGCCGACCGCATCCGCGTGGGCGAGGCCGAGGTGATGATCGCCGCCGGCGTGGAAAGCATGAGCATGGTGCCCATGATGGGCAACGCGCCCTCGCTGTCGCCCTCGATCTTCGATCGCGACGGCGACGTGGGCATCGCCTACGGCATGGGCCTGACGGCCGAGAAGGTGGCGCAGCAGTGGAAGGTCAGCCGCGAGGCGCAGGACGCCTTCGCGCTGCAGTCGCACCAGCGCGCCATCGCCGCGCAGCAGGCCGGCGAGTTCAAGGACGAGATCACCCCCATCGAGGTGACCGACCGCACGGCCGACCTGGAGAGCGGCGAATCCATCGCCAAGAGCCGCATCGTCACGCTCGACGAAGGCCCGCGCCCCGACACCAGCGTCGAAGGCCTGGCCAAGCTGCGCACCGTGTTCGCCGCGCGCGGCTCGGTCACGGCCGGCAACAGCTCGCAGACCTCGGACGGCGCCGGCGCGCTGATCCTGGCCAGCGAGAAGGCGGTGAAGCAGTTCGGCCTGACGCCGCTGGCCCGCTTCGTGAGCTTCGCCAGCAAGGGCGTGCCGCCGTCGATCATGGGCATCGGCCCGATCGAGGCCATTCCCGCCGCGTTGCGCTATGCCGGCCTGAACCAGAGCGACATCGACTGGTTCGAGCTGAACGAAGCCTTCGCCGCGCAGTCGCTGGCGGTGCTCAACACGCTGGGCCTGGACCCGGCCAAGGTCAACCCGATGGGCGGCGCCATCGCCCTGGGCCACCCGCTGGGTGCGACGGGCGCGATCCGCTCGGCCACGGTGGTGCACGCGCTGCGCCGCAAGAACCTGAAGTACGGCATGGTCACGATGTGCGTGGGCATGGGGCAGGGCGCGGCCGGCATCTTCGAGCGCGTCTGACGCCCGGGGCGCCGGCCCTCGCCGGCGCTTGCTTGCGAATCCAGGGCGGCGGATCGCCCGCGTTTCATGACAGGAGGCGGCATGCAGACGCAGACATTGCAGGTGGAGGACGGCGCGCGCATCGCCCTGCGCCGCTACGCGGGCGAGGGCGCACCGCGCGCCAGCATCGTCATCGGCGGCGCCATGGGCGTGCGGCAGACCTTCTACGAGCCCTTCGCGCGCTGGCTGGCGAAGCAGGGCTTCACCGTCTGGAGCTTCGACTACCGCGGCAGCGGCGACTCGCTGGACGGGGCGCCGCTGCGCAGCGTGAAGGCCGACCTGTTCGACTGGGCGCGCGACTACGAGGCGGTGATCGACACCGCCAAGGCGGCGCTGCCCGGCCAGCCGCTCTACCTGCTGGGCCACAGCCTGGGCGCCCAGTTGCCCGGCTTCCTGCAGAAGCCAGAGCAGGTCGACGGTCTCATCAGCATCGCCGCCGGCAGCGGCTACTGGCGCGAGAACGCGCCCAGGCTCAAGCGCAGCGTCCTCTATTTCTGGTTCGTGCTGGTGCCGCTGGCCACGCGCATCTGGGGCTACTTCCCCGGGCGCAAATTGCGCAAGGTGGGCGACCTGCCGCGCGGCGTGATCCTGCAGTGGCGCAAGTGGTGCCTGCACCCGCGCTACAGCGTGGGCGCCGAGGGCGAGCTGGCGGCGCGCAGCTACGCCCGCGTGCGCTTCCCGGTGCTGGCACTGTCGATGACCGACGACGAGTTGATGACGCTGGCCGGCACGCAGAGCCTGCTGAGCTTCTACCCGGGCGCACCCAACGCGCTGGAGCGCATCGCCCCGGCGGATGTGCAGGCGCGGCGCATCGGCCACTTCGGCTTCTTTCGCGAGCAGTTCAGCCAGAGCCTTTGGCCGGGACTGGTCGAGCGGCTGCAGCGCCTGGGCGCGCTCGCCGCAGTGCAGCAAGGCGGCGTCACAAACACGACTGCCTGAACGGGCAGAGCGGACGCACACTGCGCCCATGAGCCATCCACACCCCTTCGACGAGGCGCTGCGCCTGTCGCACAGCGATCTGCAATCCGGCCTGTTCAAGGGCCGGACCAGCCCGGCCTACTGGAACATGGTCGGCCCCTTCGGCGGCGCCACGGCCGCCATCGTGCTGCAGTCGGTGCTGCAGCATCCCGACCTGCTGGGCGAGCCGGTGGCCCTGACGGTGAACTTCGCCGCCGCCATCGAGGAAGGGGAGTTCGAGGTGCTGGCGACGCCCGTGCGCACCAACCGTTCGACGCAGCACTGGACGGTGCGCATCTCGCAGAAGGGCGAGATCAACACCACCGGCACCGTCTTCACCGCGCTGCGCCGCGAGACCTGGGGCGAGAGCGACCTGCCCGCGCCCGAGGTGCCGCCGCCCGTCGACGTGGAGCGCCTGTCCATCGGCCCGCAGGGCGTGGCCTGGCTCTCGCAATACGAGATGCGCCCCGTCAGCGGCACGCCGCCCGTGGTCTGGGACGGCAGCGGCACGCACAGCGAGAGCCGGCTGTGGCTGCGCGAATCGCCGCCGCGGCCGCTGGACTTCGCGTCGCTGGCCGCCATGAGCGACATGTTCTTCCCGCGCGTGTGGCTGCGCCGTGCGACGCGCGTGCCGGCCGGGACGGTGTCCATCACCACCTACTTCCATGCCGACGCGGCGCTCTTGGCGCAGGTGGGCACCGGCTACCTGCTGGGGCGCGCCCATGCGCAGCGCTTCTTCAGCGGCTACTTCGACCAGAGCGCCCACCTGTGGACCGAAGGCGGGCAGCTGCTGGCCACGAGCAACCAGATCGTGTACTACAAGGAGTGAGCTGACATGAGCTCGAAGGCAGCCCTCATCGTCGGTGCCGGCGACGCCACCGGTGGCGCCATCGCCCGCCGCTTCGCCCGCGAGGGCTACGTAGCCTGCGTTAGCCGCCGCAGCCTGGACAAGCTGCAGCCGCTGGTCGCGCAGATCGAGGCCGATGGCGGCCGCGCCCGCGCCTTCGCCAGCGACGCGCGCAAGGAAGAGGAAGTGGTGGCCCTGGTCGAGCAGCTCGAGGCCGAGGTGGGGCCGATCGAGGTGCTGGTGTTCAACATCGGCGCCAACGTGCCCGAGAGCATCCTCAGCGAGACCGCGCGCAAGTACTTCAAGGTGTGGGAGATGGCCTGCTTCGGCGGCTTCCTCAATGCGCGGGAGGTGGCCAAGCGGATGGTGGCGCGGCCGATGCCCGCCGGCGGGCACCGCGGCACCATCCTGTTCACCGGCGCCACCGCCTCGATGCGCGGCGGCGCCAACTTCGCGGCGTTCTCCGGCGCCAAGATGGCGCTGCGAGCCCTGGCCCAGAGCATGGCGCGCGAACTGGGCCCGCAGGGCGTGCACGTGGCGCACGTGGTGGTGGACGGCGCCATCGATACCGAGTTCATCCGCAGCAACTTCCCCGAGCGCTATGCGCTCAAGGCGCAGGATGGCATCCTGAACCCCGAGCACATCGCCGACATGTATGCCATGCTGCATCGCCAGCCGCGCGACGCCTGGACGCACGAGCTGGACCTGCGGCCCTGGTCCGAGAAGTTCTGACAGAGACCGAGGAGACATCCCACGTGAGCAAGACCGTCGACTTCTATTTCGACTTCGGCAGCCCCGCCGCCTACATCGCCTGGACGCAGCTGCCGCGCATCGCGCAGGAAGCGGGCGCCACGCTGGTGTGGAAACCCATGCTGCTCGGGGGCGTGTTCCAGGCCACCGGCAACCGCTCGCCGGTCGAGATTCCTGCCAAGGGCCCGTACGTCATGGCCGATCTGCGGCGCTGCGCGCAGCGCTTTGGCATCTCCTTCGAGCACAACCCCTATTTCCCGATCAACACGCTGCTGCTGATGCGCGGCGCCATCGGCATGCAGCTGCACGAGCCGGCGCGCTTCGACGCGTACGCGAGCACGGTGTATCGCGCCATCTGGGTCGACGGCCGCAACATGAACGACCCGGCCACC
>Ga0209130_1001907_pt1 | contig 11762 bp, 10 predicted proteins | sample AraplaMF_Cvi_mLB_FD_184264 | JGI IMG/M metagenome (GOLD analysis project Ga0209130, IMG submission 184264) | Arabidopsis root microbial communities from the University of North Carolina, USA - plate scrape MF_Cvi_mLB (SPAdes) (version 2) | ecosystem: Host-associated > Plants > Roots > Endosphere...
AGCGGCCGGCCTGCTGGGCCTCGGCGGTCTTGCGCTGGCTCTCCACCGAGAAGCGGTCCTGCGCCTCGCGTCCGATGTTGTAGCGCTGCGCCACCACGTCGGCGGTGTCGATCATCTCCATGTAGAGCGCGGGCTTGCGCTCCAGGATCCACGGGTCCATGCCCGAGTTGCCGTCCTCGCGGGTGCGGATGCCCGAGATGCTTTCCACGCCGCCGGCGATCATGGCCGGCGCGCCATCCATCACGATGCGGCCCGCCGCGATGGCGATGGCCTGCAGGCCCGAGGCGCAGAAGCGGTTCACCGTGGTGCCCGCGATGCTCAGGGGCAACTCGGAACGGATGATGGCCTGGCGCGCGATGTTGCGGCCGGTGATGCCTTCGGGGTAGCCGCAGCCGAGCACAGCGTCCTCGATGAGCGTCGGGTCGATGCCCGAGCGCTCCACCGCGGCGCGCACCGCGAAGCTGGCCAGCGTGGGGCCGGGCGTGATGTTGAGTTCGCCGCGGTGCGACTTGGTCAGCGGCGTGCGGGCGGTGGAAACGATGACGGCCTGGCGCATGAGAGGCTCCTTGATGATGGAAAGGAAAAGCTTCGGGATGAGCGCCGCCCTCCCCGGCTTCAGGGGACTGGGCGCGATGGGAAAAAGGGATCAGCCCTGCGGCTGGTTCAGGCTGGCGAAGTCCTTGCCTTCGGCCACCAGCTTCTCCAGCAGCGGCGCGGGCTTCCAGAACAGCGGGTCTTCCTTGGCGAAGGTGCGGATGTCTTCCAGGATCTTCGGCAGGCCCACCATGTCGGCGTACTTCATCGGGCCGCCGCGATGGCGCGGGAAGCCGTAGCCGTAGAGGAAGGTCACGTCCACGTCCAGCGGACGCAGCGCGATGCCCTCGGCCACGACCTTGGCGCCTTCGTTGACCATGGCGGCCATGTAGCGGCGCATGATTTCCTCGGCCGTGAACTTGCGCGGCACGATGCACTTCTTCTGGCGCTCGGCGTCGACGATGGCCAGCACCTCGGGATCGGGCTGGCCCACGCGGGCGCCCTGCGGGTAGAGGTAGAAGCCGCGGCCCGTCTTCTGGCCGAACCAGCCGCATTCGCAGACGCGGTCGGCCACTTCCACGTAGCGCGCCTTGGGGTCGCGCGTGGCGGCGCGGCGCTTGCGCGTGGCCCAGCCGATGTCGCCGCCGGCCAGGTCGGTCACCTGGAAGGGGCCCATGGGGTAGCCGAAGCCGCGCACCGCCTCGTCGATCTCGTAGGGACTGGCGCCGTCTTCCATGATGTAGTCGGCGGCCTGCTTGTACACGGCCAGGATGCGGTTTCCGATGAAGCCGTCGCACACGCCGGCGCGCACCGGCACCTTCTTCATGCGCTTGGCCAGGGCGAAGGCGGTGGCCACCACGTCGGCGCTGACCTTGGCGGGCACCACGATCTCCAGCAGCTTCATGATGTTGGCCGGGCTGAAGAAGTGCAGGCCCACCACGTCCTGCGGACGCGAGGTGCTGGCGGCGATGGCGTCGATGTCCAGGTAGGAGGTGTTGGTGGCCAGCACGGCGCCGGCCTTGCACACGCGGTCCAGTTCCTTGAACACGGCCTTTTTCACTTCCAGGTCTTCGAACACGGCTTCGATGACCAGGTCCACGTCCTTGAAGGCGGCGTAGTCGGTGCTGCCGGTGTAGCGGGACATGACGGCGGCCTTGGCCTCGGCCGTCATGCGGCCCTTGGCGACGAGGCCGTCGTAGACCTTCTCGACGTTGGCGCGGCCGCGGTCGATGGAGACCTGGTCGCGCTCCACCATCACCACCGGCAAGCCCGCGTCCAGCGCGGACACGGCGATGCCGGCGCCCATGGTGCCGCCACCGACGATGCCCACCGCGTTCAGCGCGCGCGGCTGCGCGGCCTTGGCTTCGGGCACCTTGGCCACTTCGCGCTCGGCGAAGAAGGCATGGATGAGGCCCGCGCGCTGCGGGCTGTCGATGCAGGCGAGGAAGGCCTCGCGCTCCAGCTTCACGGCCTCTTCGAAAGGCTTGTCCAGGTTGTTCTGCACCGCCTCGACGATCTTCATGGGCGAGAACAGGCCGCGCGACTTCTTCGCGGTGTCGGCCATGGCGGCATCGATGGCGGCCTGCGAGGCGGCGCGGTCGGCCAGGCCCTGCGCGTCGCGGGTGCGGCGCACGCCGGCGCCCTGGGCGAGCAGTTCCTTGGCATAGGCCAGTCCGGCGGCCTGCGCATCCTCGCCCTCGGCCAGGCGGTCGACCAGCTTCAGCGACAGGGCCTCCTTGGCCTTGATGTGGCGGCCGCTGAGCATCAGCTCCAGCGCGGCCTGCGCGCCTGCGAGGCGCGGCGCGCGCACGGTGCCGCCGGCGCCGGGCATCAGGCCCAGCTGCACTTCGGGCAGGCCCAGCTTGGCATCGTTCAGGGCCACGCGGTAGTGCGCGCCCAGGGCGATCTCCAGGCCACCGCCCAGGGCCGCGCCGCGGATCGCCGCGATCACCGGCTTGCTGCAGTCCTCGATGCGGTTGCACACCTCGGGCAGCGAGGGCGGCTGAGGCGCCTGGCCGAACTCGCGGATGTCGGCGCCGGCCACGAAGTTGGCGCCCTCGCCGACGATCAGGATGGCCTTGACGGTGCCGTCCGCGTCGGCGGCCTCGATGGCCTCCTTCAGCCCCCGGCGCACGGCCGACGAGATCGCGTTGACGGGCGGGTTGCCGATGGTGATGCACAGCACATCGCCCTGGCGGGCGCTGCGAACCACGGTGGACTCGGTGGGGGTGGTCATGGGAAAGCGTCTCCTTGCTGGCCCGCAATGGGGCCGTCTCGATTCTTATTCGGTGGCCGCTGATAGACAATTACCCACGTGGTTGACAGACTGTCAACTGCAGATTGACAGTGAATGCGCTAGGCCTCCCATGGATCTGAACTCCCTCTCCCTGCTCGTCGAGATCGTCGAGGCGGGCAACCTCAGCGAGGCGGCGCGGCGCCTGCACATGAGCCGGGCCAACGTGAGCCAGCGGCTGGCGCAGTTCGAGCGCAGCCTGGGGCAGGCACTGCTGCGCCGCACGACGCGGCGCATCGAGCCCACCGAGATCGGCCTGCGCCTGTACGAGCACGGCCGCACCATCCGCAACGAGCTGATGGCCGCCAACGAATCGGTGGCCTCGCTGGGCCACAGCCTGCAGGGCCGCGTGCGACTCTCGGTGCCCAGCGGCTACGGGCAGCTGGTCATGTCCGAATGGCTGATCGAGTTCAAGCGCCGCTACCCGGGCATCGTGCTGGACGTGATGTTCGAGAACCGCGTGGAGGACCTGATGCGCGAGGAAGTGGACATCGCCGTGCGCGTGATGTCCGAGCCGCCGCAGAACCTGGTCGCGCGCGACATGGGCCCGGTGCGCTACGTGGCCTGCGCCAGCAGCGCGTGGGTACGCGAGCACGGGCTGCCGGTGGCGCTGGAAGAGCTGCGGCACGTGCCGCTCATCACCTCGGCGGTGCAGGGGCGGCAGCTGCGGCTGTCGGCCTACCTCGACTCCGAGCGCCACGAAGTGCTGCTGGAGCCCACGCTGATTTCCGAGAACTTCCTGTTCCTGCGCCAGTCCATCCTCGCCAGCCTGGGCGTGGGCATCGTGCCCGACTACGTGTTCGAGTCGGAGCTGCGCGATGGCGAGGTGGTGGCCGCGTTGACCGAATGGCGCCTGTCGATCTTCGGCTCGCACATGTACATGCTCTACATGCCCGGGCGGCACCGCACGAAGGCGATCACGACCTTCATCGATTTCATGCTGGCGAGGTCCAAGGGAGCGGGGCGGCCGGCGCAGGCGTGACCCCGCCCATTGCGCACCACACTACGCGTTTCAATGGCTGCAACGCCATTGTGATTGGTGCAACGCTCGCCTAGAGTCCGCCCCATGCCGATGCGAAGACATCGGAACTTCATGGAGCGGCCGCCGAGCCGCCCTCCGCCCCCGTCAGCTTCCTTCGAGAGACAACCCATGACCCAGCTTCCTGAAATCGTGCGCGAGTTCGAGCGCGTGTCCGCCGAGGTCGTCGCCAAGGCCGCCACCTACCAGGCCGCCATCCTGGCCGACGTGGCTGGCCGCCGCGGCACCATGAACGCCCGCATCTCGCCGGTGCACCACGGCATGGCCGTCGCCGGCCCGGCCTTCACGGTCGAGGTGCGCCCCGGCGACAACCTGATGATCCACGCGGCCATCGCGCTGGCCCGCCCCGGCGACGTGCTGGTGATCGACGGCAAGGGCGACCAGACCGCCGCGCTGATGGGCACGCTGATGCTCAGCGCCTGCAAGAAGCGGGGACTGGCCGGCGTGATCGTGGACGGCGCGATCCGCGACAGGCTCGAGCTGATGGAGCTGGGCTTCCCGGTCTTCAGTGCCGGCTTCAACCCGGCCGGCCCGACCAAGTTCGTGCCCGGCCGCATCAACCATCCGGTGTCCGCCGGCGGCGCCATCGTGAACCCGGGCGACCTGGTGGTGGGCGATGCCGACGGCGTGGTGGTGATCGAGCGCGCCAAGGCACCCGCCATGCTGGCCCTGGCCGACAAGAAGGTGGCCGACGAGCGCGCCCGCATGGAGGCCATCTCGCGCGGCGACACCGCCTCCAGGTGGCTGCCGGCCGCGCTGCGCGCCGCGGGCCTGCTCCAGGAAGGGGAGTCGCTGTGAGCGTCATCCTCGTCACCGGCGCCGACCTGGCGCCCCAGGCCCTGGCGCTGCTGGAAGGCTTCGAGATGGCCTACGCCGGCAAGACGCCCACGCAGGACGACCTGCTGGCCCTGTGCCGCGCCCATGACCCGGTGGCCATCGTCGTGCGCTACGGCAAGGTCGACGCGGCGATGATCGAGGCGGCGCCTTCGCTGCGGGTGATCTCCAAGCACGGCAGCGGCACCGACACCATCGACAAGGTCGCCGCCAGGGCGCGCGGCATCGAGGTGGTGGCTGCCGCCGGCGCCAACGCCGCGGCCGTGGCCGAAGAGGCGATGGCCCTGATGCTGGCCTGTGCCAAGTCGGTGGTGCAGCTGGATGGGCGCATGCGCGCCGGCCACTGGGACAAGGCCACGCACAAGAGCCTGGAACTGCATGGCCGCACGGTCGGCCTGGTCGGCCTGGGCGCCATCGGCCAGCGCTTCGCGAAGATGGCCGATGCGATGGGCATGCGCGTGCTGGGCTTCGACCCCTTCGCCAAGGACCTGCCCGCCTTCATCCAGCCGGCCTCGCTGGAGGACATCTGGCGCGAAGCCGACGTGATCTCGCTGCACTGCCCGCTCACCGACGAGAACCGCAACTTGCTGGACGCCCGGACGCTGGCAGGCTGCAAGAAGGGCGTGATCGTGGTCAACACCGCCCGCGGCGGCCTCATCGACGAAGCGGCCTTGCTCGAAGCCGTCCAATCGGGCCAGGTGCGCAGCGCCGGCCTGGACAGCTTCGCCGTGGAGCCGATGACCGCGGGCCATCCCTTCCAGCAGGAGGCGCGCATCGTGCTCAGCCCGCACATCGGCGGCGTCACCGGCGATGCCTACGTGAACATGGGCACGGCCGCAGCGCGCAACCTGCTGGCCGTGCTCGACCGCCGCGCCATCGCAGCCTGAGACCGGAACATCCAGAGATCGAGGCAAACCCACCATGAACTTCATTCCCAAGCTCATCGCGCGCTGCATGGCGGCCACCGCCTGTGCCTTCGCGGCGCTCGGCGCCGCGCATGCGGCCTATCCCGAGCGGCCCATCACCATCGTCGTGCCCTACGCCCCCGGCGGCGCGGCCGATGCCGTGGCGCGCGTCGTGGCGGCCCGCATGGGCGCCAGGCTGGGCACCAGCGTGATCGTGGACAACCGCGCCGGCGCCAGCGGCACCATCGGTGCCGCCTACGTGGCCAAGGCCGCGCCGGACGGCTACACGGTGCTCTACGACGCCACGCCCTACTCCATCAACCCGCACCTGTTCCCCAGGATGCCCTACGCGGCCGACGCGCTGCAGCCGCTGTCGCTGGTGCTGCTCGCGCCCAACGCGCTCATCGTCAAGGCCGACTCGCCCTACAAGACGGTGAACGACCTGGTGGCCAAGGCCAAGGCGCAGCCGGGCAAGATCAACTTCGCCTCGGGCGGCAGCGGCACCGTGCAGCGCCTGGCGTCGGAGCTGCTGCGCCAGCGCCTGCAGCTGGACATGGTGCACGTGCCCTACAAGAGCGGCGGCCCGGCCATCTCCGACGTGATGGGCGGCCAGGTGGACTTCATGTTCGGCACCGTGGCGGCGACCTATCCGCTGATCACTTCGGGCAAGCTGCGCGCGCTCGCCGTGTCCTCGCCACAGCGCTCGCCGCGCCTGCCCGAGGTGCCCACGGTGGCAGAGACCGTGGCCCCGGGCTACGAGGCCTTCGAATGGAACGGCATGCTGCTGCCCGCGAAGACCCCCAGGGACATCGCCGAAAAGCTGCAGCGCGCGGTGGTCGAGGTGCTCAAGGAAGACGAAGTGCAGCAGCGCCTGAAGGACCTGGGTGCGCAGCCCGTGGGCTCCACGCCCGGCGAGTTCGCCGCCTTCCTGAAGAAGGAAGACGCCAAGTGGGGCGAGGTGGTTCGCAAGGGTGACATCAAGGCCGACTGAGCGCATCCTCCATCCGCCATGTTCCTGCTCCAGCCTCCCGCCGTCCGCGAACTCGCCCTCTTCAGCGCCATGCCCGAGGCACTGCGGCGCCCCGAGCGCAGCGCCTGGGCCGACGCCAACCGGGGCGGCGCCATCAGCGACTCCTTCCTCGAAGGCCCGGTCTTCGACGACGCCGGCAACCTGTACGTGAGCGACATCCCCTGGGGCCGTATCTTCCGCATCGATGCGCAGGGCGCGTGGACGCTGGTCGCCGAGTACGACGGCGAGCCCAACGGCATGAAGCTCCTGGACGCGGGCACGCTGCTCATCACCGACTACAAGAACGGCCTGATGCAGCTGGACGTGGCCACCGGCCGCGTCACACCCTTCCTGCAGCGGCGCAACAGCGAGCGCTTCAAGGGCGTGAACGACCTGGTCTTCGACGACGCCGGCAACCTCTATTTCACCGACCAGGGCCAGACCGGCCTGCACGACCCCACGGGCCGGCTGTACCGCCTCGGGCGCAATGGCCGGCTCGACCTGCTGCTGGACAACATCCCCAGCCCCAACGGCGTCGCGCTCTCGCCAGACCAGAAGGTGCTGTACCTGGCCGTGACGCGCGGCAACTGCGTGTGGCGGGTGCCGCTGCTGCCGGACGGCAGCGTGGCCAAGGTCGGCCAGTTCTTCACCTCCTACGGGCCCAGCGGCCCCGATGGCCTGGCCGTGGATGCGCAGGGGCGGCTGCTGGTGGCCAACCCCGGCCTGGGCCATGTGTGGGTGCTCAACGCGCGGGCCGAGCCGGTGGAGGTGCTGCGCGGGCCGGCCGGGGCCTCCATCACCAACCTGGCATTCGGCGGCGCGCAGCGGTGCACGCTGTACGTGACCGACTCCACGCACGGCCACGTGCTGCGCGTGGAAATGACCGAGCCCGGCCTGGCGTTGGCCCGTCGCTGATTCCCGTCAGGGATGCCAGCGCGACACCACCGCCGGTGTCGCCGGCGTGCGTCCGCCCGCCAGCGCATACGACAGCTGGTTGGCCGCGTGCACCACGGTCTTCGCGAGCTTCTCCAGCTTGGCCTTGGTGAGCCGTGAACTCGGCCCCGAGATGCACATGGAACCCAGCAGGCTCCAGTTGGTGCGGAACACCGGCGCGGCCACGCTCGACACCTCGGCCTCGCGCTCGCCCGTCGAAATATGGAAGCCGCGCGAGCGGATGCCCTCGTACAGCTCGCCCTTGGCGCCGCTGAAGGCCAGGATGACCCGGCCCGGCGCGCCGCGGTCCAGCGGCAGCCGCTCGCCGATGCGCACGTTGTGCCGCACCGAGTGCGGCCCTTCCACGCGGGCCACGCAGGAGCGGATGTCGCCCTCGCGCACGTAGAACGAAGCGCTCTCGCCGCTGAGCCTGACCAGCTCGTGCAGCGCCGGCTCGACCACGTTGTTGACGTCGAAGCCCGCCTGGTAGCGCGCGCCCAGCCAGCCCGCCGCCGGGCCCAGGCGCCACTGGCCGTCCTCCATCTGCACCATGTAGCTGGACAGCGCCAGCGTGCGCGCCAGCCGCAGCACCGTGGTCTTGTGCATGCTGCTGCGCCGGCTGAGCTCGGCCAGCGACAGCGACGATTCGCCCACCTCGAAGGCCTCCATCAGCGACAGGGCGCGCGTGACGGCGATCACGCCGCCGCCCTGGCCCTCTTCGGAAGCGTCTTCCCGCTTGTTGCGCATATTGCACCCCTTTTCGCTGTACGCAACGGCATTGTACGCATCGCAACCCCTATCTACAGTCCGTCTCCAGAGGCGCGGATGCGCCCGTCATCATCCACAGGAGACAAGACCATGCAGATTTCCCGCCGCGCCGCCGTGGCGCTCGCCGTCGGCACCGCCACCTTCCTCGCGGCCTCCGCCCATGCGCAGAACTGGCCCAGCAAGCCCATCCGCATGATCGTGCCCTTCCCGGCCGGTGGCGGCACCGACATGATCACGCGCGAGCTCACCAACAAGCTCGCCGGCTCGGGCTACACCTTCGTGGTGGAGAACAAGCCGGGCTCGGGCGGCAACCTCGGCGTGGACGCGGTGGCCAAGGCGCCGGCGGACGGCTACACGCTGGTGATGGGCCAGACCAGCAACCTGGCCATCAACCCGACGCTGTACGCCAGGCTGCCCTACGACCCGGTCAAGGACCTCACGCCCGTCGCACGCGTGGCGGACTCGCCGCTGGTCATCGTGACCGCCACGGCATCGCCCTTCAAGACGCTGGCCGACGTGGTCAGGGTCGCCAAGGAGAAGCCGGGCAGCATCAACTACGCCACCTCGGGCAACGGCACGGTGTCGCACCTGGCGGCCGAGTCCTTCCAGCGCGCGGCCGGCATCACGCTCACCCACATTCCCTACAAGGGGGCGGCGCAAGGCGCCACGGACGTCATGAGCGGGCAGGTGCAGCTGTACGTGTCCACCATTCCCACGCTGCTGGGCCACATCAAGTCCGGCAAGATGCGCCCGATCGCCGTCACCTCGCTCAAGCGGGTGGACGACCTGAAGGACGTGCCGACCATCGCCGAGTCGGGCTACAAGGGCTTCGAATCGGTCACCTGGTTCGGCATCCTGGGCCCGGCCAGGCTGCCCAGGGAGATCGTGGCCAAGCTCAACGCCGACATCAACAAGGCGCTGAAGGATCCGCAGCTGGAAAAGCAGCTGAGCGACCAGGGCGCGGACGTGGCCACGGGCAGCCCCGAGCAGTTCGCCACCCTCATCCGCGACGACATCCCGCGCTGGGGCAAGCTGGTGAAGGACTCGGGGGCGAAGGTCGACTGAGCGCATGCCGGCCACCGGCTCCGCGCGATCACGCGAGTTCAGCCCTAAGTTCCAAGGGTAATCCCCGTGCGCTCATGTCGGAGCGCAGGCCCGATCTCGGGGAGACTCACGCGCAATCCAAGAGCGTGAGGAGAAGTACATGAGGAGTCTGGCTCGCGGCGTGCTGGCCGCGGCGGCATGCCTGCTGGCTGCATCGACGCTGGTGTCGTGTGGCGGTGGTGGCGGTGGTGGCAGCGGGGGCGCCGCGCCGGCGGCCGAGTTGCCCGCGCGTGATGCGCTCATCGCCCGTGCGCGCAGCCTGGAACTGGACACGCCCTATGTACCTCCTCCCGGCGATCCGCTGGAGCACCACACGTCCGGCTATGCCAAGACGGTGTGTTCCAACGTCTTCCTTGCCGGGATGAGCCCGGAGACGGCCGCCGAAACCACCGGGTACTTCACCGGCCCGTATGCCCAGCGCAGCAAGGTGGGCAAGCCGGTGGTCGACCGCGCGAACAGGGAAGTGCGCATCGCGATGCCCAACGGCAAGACGCTGACCGCCCGCCAGTTCGGCTCGCAAGGCTGCGTCACGCTTGCACCGGACGCCACGAACGTGTCCTTCACGCCCAAGGCTGTGGCCAGCGCCCTGCCCGCTCCCGACACGCTACCGTGGCCAATGGGCGATGTGCTGCCGCCCGACCCTGGCACCGGCTTCGACAAGCCACGGGTCGACCAGGCGGTGGCCGCGGCCTTCGAGCTTCCGGATGCATTCACGACCGCCTTCGTCGTCACCCACAAGGGCCGCATCATCGGCGAGCGGTACGCGGCGGGCGTGACGCCCGCCACTCCGCTCGAATCATGGTCGATGGGCAAGAGCGTGACGGCCACCCTGATGGGCATTCTCGTCAAGCAAGGCGTGTATTCGCTGGACCAGAGCGCACCCATTCCGCAATGGCAAGGCGCGGGCGACAAGCGCAAGGACATCCGCATCGCGGACCTGCTGCAGATGTCCAGCGGCCTTCGCATCAAGGCACCGGACGATCCCGACTTCGATCCCGCCGGAACCTATCCCGACCACCTCTACTTCTACACGGGGCGCATCGATGCCTTCGACTACGCGGCCACGCGCCCGCAGCAGTGGCCGCCCGGCCAGGTGGGACGCTACCGCAACACCGACCCGGTGCTGGTCAACTACCTGATACGGCTGGCTGTCGAGAAGCGGGGCGACGACTACCTGTCGTTCCCGCAACGCGCGCTCTTCGACAAGATCGGCGTACGTTCGATGACCATCGAGACCGATCCCTACGGCAATTTCCTCACGCAGGGCTATGACTTCATGTCGGCCCGCGATTGGGCGCGCCTAGGCAACCTCTATCTGCAGGACGGGGTGTGGAACGGCGAGCGCATCCTGCCCGAAGGCTTCGTCAAGTTCGTCAGCACGGTCGCCCCTGCCTGGGCTGCGGACAAGCGCCCCATCTACGGCGGCTTCTTCTGGCTGAACGGGATGGGGCAATGGCCGGTGCCCGCGTCGGCCTACTACATGCTGGGCGCGGGTGGGCAGGTGGTCCTCATCATCCCGTCCAAAGAGCTCGTGGTGGTGCGTCTGGGCGACGACAAGGGAGAGGCACTGGCGACAGCGGGCGTGAGGAAGGCGCTTTCGATCTTGATGCAAGCCATACCTCAGTCTCCGTAGCCCCGGTCGGAACTGCGTCTACACTTCAAACGCGCCCGCGGCCCCTGCCAGCGGGCGTTTTCATGTCCAAGGAGTTTTTTTGAACCGAGTTGAATTCATCGAGAAGATCGTCGCCGCACACGGCGTGTCCAAGGCCGAGGCCGGCCGAATCCTGGAGACGGTGACCAGCACCATCGTCGCTGCCGTCAAGAAGGGAGATTCCGTATCACTGGTCGGCTTCGGCACCTTCAGGCAAGTGGCCCGTGCCGCCCGCACCGGGTTCAACCCCACAGCAGGCGAAAAGATCAAGATCGCCGCGCAAAAGGTCCCGAAGTTCGTGCCCGGCGCTGCATTCAAGGCAGCGGTCGATCCGAAGGCTGCCAAGCGCAAGGCTGAAAAAGCAGCTGCCAAGCCTGCCAAGAAGGCTGCGCCCAAGAAGGTCGTGAAGAAGAAGTAGTCCCGTCGGTCCCATGAATGGCCCGCGCCGGTCATTCATGGGATCTGACCTGTCGCAGCGCCAACAAAGCCGACACGGGCAAAGCCCGGTTCATTCCACCTGCTCGGGATCGCCTGCCGTCCAGTAGTCCCATTGGCGCTCCGCGACGCGGCCGGCCCAGGTGGCTCGCCCTGCGCATTGTTCCTCGGTGAGCGCTGGCTGATCCCCGCATCCGGCCTGGAGCGCCGCCAGCTCCACGCGCGCCGCGTCTTCCAGGAAAATGGCCAGGGTGAGC
>Ga0209130_1001908_pt1 | contig 11755 bp, 9 predicted proteins | sample AraplaMF_Cvi_mLB_FD_184264 | JGI IMG/M metagenome (GOLD analysis project Ga0209130, IMG submission 184264) | Arabidopsis root microbial communities from the University of North Carolina, USA - plate scrape MF_Cvi_mLB (SPAdes) (version 2) | ecosystem: Host-associated > Plants > Roots > Endosphere ...
TTTGGATAGCCGAGAAGTGAGCAAACAGATCTTCGCCGCCTTCATCAGGGGTAATGAAGCCAAAACCCTTTGCGTCGTTGAACCATTTTACGATACCAGTTGCCATTACAATTCCTATTACAGTTAAATGAGCTTTACGCCCGTGATACCGTTTGAACCCAGTCACCTGAATCTAAACGATCCGCCATTATACCGAAATACCTGTTAAAAACACGTCGCGATGAAAATTAATTCACGCCGTGCCAACAAGTCCCGAACATGTATGGCTAACTATAGACAAGATTTATCAATCTTGTTTGATAAATATCAATCGTGCGCGGCAATTTTGCCTGCGCCAAATTGGTTGTCGGCCCATTGCAACAGAGCATGAACCGCCGCCTCAATGCCGGTCCAGGGCGCGCCAGCCTCCATGACGGCGCGCACCATCTGTTCGATGCGGCGTGCTTCATCGCCCAGCGCGGCCAGGCCAAACGATCCAGCGGAGCCAGCCACGCTGTGCAGTGCGTGGTGCAGTTGTTCGATATGCTGGGGTATCAGGTTGCCCTGGCATAACACCAGGGCGTCGCGGATGGCTGCCATGCGCTCGGGAACGCTGGCGGCATATTTGTCGCGCAAGGCTTGCAGCCGGTCCTGGAAGGCGGGGTCGACGGGGCGGCCATCCGCCGGGGCTGCCATGGCTTATTTGGTACCGAAAATGCGGTCGCCCGCGTCGCCCAGACCTGGAACGATGTAGGCGTGGTCGTTGAGGTGGGAATCCAGCGAAGCGCAGAAAATCTTCACGTTCGGGTGCGATTTCTGGAACACTTCGATGCCTTCCGGTGCAGCCACCAGGGCCAGGAAGATGATCTGGTCATCGGATACGCCGCGCTTTTTCAGCACGTCCACTGCGTGAACGGCCGAGTTACCGGTGGCCACCATCGGGTCGCACAGGATGAAAGTACGGTCGGCCAGGTCCGGCAGGCGCACCAGGTATTCCACCGGCTGGTGGGTGTCCGGGTCGCGGAACACGCCGATATGGCCGACACGTGCCGATGGCACCAGGTTCAGCAGGCCATCGCTCATGCCTACGCCAGCGCGCAGGATGGGCACCACGGCCAGCTTGCGGCCGGCGATCACAGGCGCCTGGATGGTTTCCAGCGGCGTTTCGATTTCGCGCGTGGTCAGCGGCAGGTCGCGGGTGATTTCGTAACCCATCAGCAGGGTGATTTCTTTCAGCAGTTCGCGGAAGGTACGCGTCGACGTCGATTTGTCGCGCATATGGCTGAGCTTGTGCTGGATCAGCGGGTGGTCGGTAATGAACAGGTTGGGAAAGCGCGGATCTTGTTTCATGTTAATTAGGAATAAATTCGTTCAATTGCGCGCATTATCCCAGCCTCAGGCATTTTCCACCAGCGCCCGCTGTAGAATGGCTTCACAGTTAGTTCCTGCCGGCAACCGTCCGTAAGCGCCGCCGGGCTCGCGCGCCAGGCGGCTGGCGACGAAGGCGGAACTGACAAAAGCCGGTGCATGGCGCAGCAGCAGGCCGGCCTGGATCGCCAGCACAATGCGCTCTGCCAGCTGGCGGGCGCCAAACTCGTTCTCGCGCGCTTTGGGCAAGTCGGCCAACAGCTGGCTGGTGAAGCGCACGTAGTCGGGATCGGCGTGGCTGCCCTCGCCCAGCTCGGCGGCCAGCACTTCGAGCGCCTGGCCGGATTTCGACAGGGCGCGCAGCAAATCCAGGCACATGACGTTGCCGGAACCTTCCCAGATCGAGTTCACGGGCAGCTCGCGGTACAGGCGGGCCAGCGAGCTCTCTTCCACATAGCCGCTGCCGCCCAACACTTCCATTGCTTCCGCGCCAAAGCCGGGACCGCGCTTGCAGATCCAGTATTTGCCTGCAGGTGTCAGCAGGCGGGCAAGCATTGCTTCGGCCGGGTTATCCATATGGTCGAAGCAGCGTGCCAGCCGCATGGCGAAAACGGTGGCAGCCTCGGACTCCAGCGCCAGGTCGGCCAGGACGTTTTGCATCAGCGGCTGATCTGCCAGCGGCTTGCCAAATGCGCTGCGGCGGCGCGCATGGTGCAACACCTGGGTCAGTGCGGCGCGCATGATGCCAGCCGTGCCAAGCACGCAGTCGAGCCGTGTGTGATTGCCCATTTCGAGAATGGTCGGCACGCCGCGGCCCAGTGGGCCAAGCAGCCAGCCATAGGCGCCGGTGAATTCCACTTCGGACGAGGCATTGGACTTGTTGCCCAGCTTTTCCTTCAGGCGCTGCACGCGCACCTGGTTGCGCGCGCCGTTCGGCAGGAAGCGCGGAACGAGGAAGCAGCTCAGTCCTGCATCGCCGGCTTGCGCCAGCACCAGGTGGGCGTCGCATTGCGGGGCGGAGAAAAACCATTTGTGGCCAGTCAGGCGGTACACGGGTTCGCTGTCGGCGCCAAACACTGCGCGCACCTCATCGGCGGCGAGCGCTTCAGCCTGCGTCGTATTGGCGCGCAGGTCGGAACCGCCCTGCTTTTCCGTCATGCCCATGCCGATCAGTGCGCCGCGCTTTTCGTCGATCGGCAGCGGGCTTGGGTCGTACACGCGCGACAGGATTTTCGGCAGCCAGCGCGCGGCAAGGCCGGGGCTTTGGCGCAAAGCCGGCACACTCGCGTAGGTCATGGTGATCGGGCACTGCGCGCCATTTTCAACCTGCCCGAACAAAATGTAGCGGGCTGCGCGCGCCACCTGCGCCCCATGGTGCGGATGCTTGCCTTCCCATGGCGATGCATGGGCGCCGGATTCAATCATCAGCTCCATCAACTTGTGCCAGGCGGGATGGAATTCCACCTCGTCGATCCTGTGCCCGGTGCGGTCGAAATTCTTCAGTACCGGCGGATGTTCGTTCGCTTGCCTGGCCAGGTCTTGCATCTCCGCTGTGCCCAGCTCCGCGCCCAATTCCATCAGCGAAGCGGTAGCAAAAGCGCCGCCTTCGCGCTCCAGCGCTTCGCGCAAGGCGGTATCGCATGTGAACAGGTTGACGTTCACAAACGGGCTCACCTGGTTGAAAACCTCGTGCGTGTCGAAACGGTTCATTGCGCCCTCCTCGGCCTCCAGTCTAACGCGAGGCTAGCGCAAACTTTCAGCAGTAGCAAGGTTGGCGTAAAAATGAAACATTGCTTACTAAAGCATCAAACTTCTTTTCATTTCAGCCAAAACTGATCTGGGGCAACAAATTTCCTAAAAACATCGACTAATGTTGCTGTTTTTCATGTGAAACATGAGGTTTAAGTGATACATTTCTCTCTGGTTACGACCCGAAGAGAAAGAATCGAGCGCAACAATGCTTTCCAGCTCCCCAACAGTACCTCTACCGACATCACACCATGAAGCAAACCTCCTGCTAGAGGAAGCGGGCGATGTGGTGTTCAGGCTGAATCTGATGGGTCAAATTCTCTTTGCCAGCCAGCGTGCTGCCAAGCTGCTGCGCAATGGGCAGGAACTTGAGGGCCAACCATTCCTCGCCCTCATCTGTAAGCTGGACCATGCGGCCATCAAGTCGGTACTTGCCGAATCGGCCCAGGCCCGCGGTGCACACCGTGCTGAAATCCGCCTCAAAACTCCCGAACAAGAAATCTGGTTTGAACTGCGCGTCAGCAGCTACGCGACCGCCAACAAGGCCGATGAATTGCTGGTCGTTGGCCGCGACATGACAGCCCAGCATGCGACTGAAGAACGCCTGCGCCATATGGCCACCCATGATGGCCTGACGGAGCTGCCGAACCGCTTGCTGCTGTCGGACCGCCTGCGCATGACCATTGCCCAGGCCCGCCGTTCCGGCCAGGGATTTGCAGTGGCCACCATTGGCCTCGACAGCTTCAAGAAGGTGAACGATGGCCTGGGCCATCCGGTCGGTGACGCCGTGTTGAAAATGGCCGCGGCACGCTTACGCAAAACCTTGCGCGACAGCGACACCCTGGCCCGCGTCGGCGGTGATGAATTTGTCGCCGTGCTGCCCGGCACCTACAACGAAGCGCAAATCAAGCTGGTCACAGGCCGCCTGCTCGCCACGCTGCAGTCGCCGTTCGAGGTGGAGCAGCACACGATTTATGTCAGCGCCTCGCTCGGCGTATCGGTTTATCCTGAACATGCGGAAGACGAAGTGCGCCTGGTCGCGCTGGCCGATGCCGCCATGTCGCGCGCCAAGGAAACCGGCAAGGCCCGCTGCGTGGTCTATAGCAAGCGCCAGAGCGGCCCGCCGGAGCACGATATTTCACTGGAAGCGGCCATGTTCCAGGCAGTGCGCGAAGGCGAGTTCCTGTTGTACTACCAGCCGATCGTCAACGCTGTCACGCGCGAGATCGAAGGCTTCGAAACCCTGATGCGCTGGAAGCACCCTACTCTCGGCATGGTGCCGCCGGCCCGTTTCATACCGATCGCGGAAACCAATGGCCTGATCAACCTGCTCGGCGCATGGGCGCTGAAGTCGGCCTGCGTGCAGCTCAAGCAGTTCCAGGAAGTCGCCAAACGGCCGCTATACATATCTGTTAATATCAGCCCCCGTCAATTCCGCAATGACAAATTCCTGGATGTACTCGACGATGCACTGGCTTTCTCTGGCCTGCCTGGTGAACAATTGGTGTTGGAAATTACTGAAGGCACGCTGATGATCGATCCGGCGCACGCCGAAACGATTTTGGCCAAGATGACCGAGCGCCGCGCCCGTATCGCGATCGACGACTTTGGCACCGGCTACTCCTCGCTGTCTTACCTGAAACGCTTCCCGATTTCCGTGTTGAAGATCGACCGGACCTTCATCCGCGACCTGCCTGGTTCGGAAAAGGATGGCGCGATCTGCAATGCAGTGCTGGACCTGGCCAAGCACCTTGATTTGTCAGTTGTCGCGGAAGGCGTCGAAACAGAAGAACAAATGCATTACATGGAGCAGCGCGGCTGCCAGTATGTGCAGGGCTTCCTGACGGGCCGGCCGATGGCGGCACACACGGCCATGGCTGCGCTCAAGGAGCGCACCTACGCATCGCTGATGACCGAAGAACCGCGGCAGGTGGCGCAATGAGCGCATTGAGCGAACAAACCCTGTCCACCCTGTGGGAGCGGACGCGCCAGCAAGGCGACATGCCCGGCTTTGCCAAAGCCATTACCGCGATCCTGGGCGCCATGCGCGGCGAGGATGACAAGGAATTCGACATGGCGCGCACCGTGCTGTCGGATCCCGTCCTGACCCAGAAAGTGCTGCGACTGGCGAACAGCGGCATGTATTCCGCGTTCGGCCAGCAAATCAATACCGTCAGCAAGGCCATGCTGGTGCTGGGCACGGAGGCGATCGGCCACCTGGCGCTGGGCCTGAAGCTGATCGAAGAACTGTCCGTGGTGTCCCCCGATTCCGGCATGGCCCACATCGAAATGGAAAAGGCCGTCCTGGCCGGCATCGTCGCGCGCGAAGTGTCGGCCACGGCGGCAAACCGCCACGGCGAAGAAGCCGTGGTCTGTTCCATGCTGCAGACGCTGGGCCGCATGCTGGTCACTTTCTATATGCCGGAGCGCTGGGCCGAGCTGCAGCACGCCACCGGCGAAGGCAAGGAGGATAGCGCCGCAGTCGGGATCCTGGGCCTGAGCCTGCAGGATATCGGCCGCGCCGCCGCCATGCACTGGGGCCTGCCTGAAAATCTGCTGGCCGGCATGCGCACCCTGGTGCCGCCTGCCGACGACATGCCGGCCGAACCACTCAGCCCGGAAGACTGGGTGGCAGGTGTTTCGACCATGTCGTGCATCTGCGCCGGCGCGCTGTGGCATGACAGCGAAGAAGGTGCTGCGGAAGTCAAGCGCATCACAGCCCGTTATGCGACCATGATCGGCGTCAGTACTGACAAGCTGGCGCTGGCCATCGAACAAGCCAAAGTCGTTGCGGCGACCGACCTGTCGATTGCGCCGCTGTCCAAACCGGCCGAGCGCCGCGCCAAGGCCCTGGCGCAAACCCGCCAGCGTGCAGCCGGCAACAATATCCTGCTCAGCGGACTGTCCGATATGCGCGATTCGCTGGACACTGCGAGCGCCGGCCAGATGGTCTCGATCGCGCTGGAAACCGTGTTCAAGGGCTTGCAGTTCAGCCGCGCGGTCGCCTTCGTACGCAACCGCCGCGACAACAAATACGCGGCGCGCATGTGTCTGGGCGAAGGCGTGCGCGAACACCTGCCAGCCATGCATTTTGCCGATGCGTATGAGCCGAATGTGTTCCATGCCGCCTTGAGCAGCGACCGCGTAATCTTCATTGAAAACGCGGCCGATCCGAAATTTGCGGCCAAGCTCCCTGCCTGGTGGCGCGACACGCTGAGCGACGCGCGCAGCTTCGTGATCCTGCCGCTATGCTCCAACGGCCAGCCGACTGGCTTCCTGTACGGCGATTGGGACGATTCCTTCCCGGCCATCCACCTCAGCCCAACCGAGTTCTCGCTGCTGAACGACATTCGTTCAATGGTGGTGAAGGCGGCCGAGCGCCGCCATCAGGTCGGCGTCGTCAACCGCGCTGCCTGAGCGTCACCGCTGCCAGCGGTAGCTCAGTGCAGCAGCCAGCGAACCGGCCGCCACCAGTCCCGACGCAACGTAGAAGATGAACTGCGGTCCGGCGTTTTGCCAAACGGACGTCAGCCCAAGGCTGCCGACGCTGCCGCCGATGCCGTATGAAATGCTGATGTAGAGGGCCTGGCCACGTGCCTGCAATGGGCCGTTGAACCAGCGCTGCATGGTTTGCACCGAAGCCGAGTGATGCAGTGCGAAGGTCGCCGCGTGCATCAGTTGCGCGAACACCAGCAGTGCCAGCGACTGCGCCGCCGCCCCTATCAGGGCAAAACGCACGACGCCAAAGGCGAAACAGGCAAACATCAGCCGTTTCGCGCCCCAGCGCCGGAACAAGGGTGCCTGGAAATAAAAGCACAGCACCTCCGCCACCACGCCCACCGACCACATCAAACCCGTCACCGTCTTGCTATAGCCCTGCCTTTCCAGGTAAAGCGAGTAGAAGGTGTAAAGCGCCGCGTGGGCAGATACCATCAGGGCCGTCGAAGCGAAGAAAGCCAGCACCTCCTTCTTGCGCAGCACGGCCAGCAAGGCCGGCGGCTTGCCGGCATGGGTCAGGCGCGACACGTCTTTCAGGCGGAGGGCTGCCCCCAGTACGCAGACCAGCAGCGCGGCGCAGAACCAGACCAGGGCGCCGGTGCCCTGCCAGTCCATCAGGAACGAAGCCAGCATCACCGTCACGATGAACCCGATTGACCCCCACAGCCGGATCCGCCCGTAGTAAGTCAGGTCGCCGCGCATCTCGGACAGCATCAAGGCCTCGCACATCGGGCCCTGTGCGCTGGTGAACAGGTTAAGCAGTACCATCGCGGCAAAAAAGTGCGCGAACGTAGAGCCGAAAACGAAGCCGCAGAAGGAAATGAGCGCCGCAACGCCGGTCAGGCGCAGCACGAACACGCGCCGCTCGGAATGGTCAGCGACATAGCCCCAGACATTGGGGCCAAAGATCCGCAGCACCTGGATCAGCGACATCAGGACGCCGATTTGCGCTACCGACATCCCCCTGCCCTGGAAATACAGGCTGGCGTATGTCGAAAAAGTACCGGCGTATGCGTAATAACAGAAGAGGAAAAGCGCGAATCCGAAAGCCTGCGCAGGTATCACGCTTTTTTACTGATGTCCGGCGTGGACACCTTGACGTCGCCGCACTGTGCGCGATGCATCAGCGCGTGATCCATGAGCACCAGGGCCAGCATCGCTTCGGCGATCGGTGTCGCACGAATGCCGACGCAAGGATCGTGGCGACCGAAGGTCTCCACCATGACCGGATTGCCTTCCTTGTCGATCGAACGGCGCGGCGTGCGGATCGAGGAAGTCGGCTTGATGGCGATCGACACGGTAATATCCTGGCCGGTCGAAATGCCGCCCAGGACACCGCCGGAATTATTGCCGACAAAGCCTTCCAGGGTCAGTTCATCGCCATGCTCGGAGCCGCGCTGCGCCACGCTGTCGAAGCCGGCGCCGATTTCCACGCCCTTCACGGCGTTGATGCCCATCATCGCGTAGGCGATATCGGCATCCAGCTTGTCGTAGATAGGCTGGCCCAGGCCGACCGGAACGTTGCGCGCCACCACGTCGATGCGGGCGCCGATCGAATCGCCATCCTTGCGCAGGCTATCCATATAGTCTTCCATGCGCTCGATCAGCGCCGCGTCGGAGGTCGCTGCAAAGAACGGATTGGATGGCACGTGTTCAAAACTCTCGAACGGCACTTCGATCTCGCCCAACTGGCTCATGCAGCCGGCGAATTCGGTCCCGTATTTTTCCTTCAGCCATTTCTTGGCAATGGCCGCCGCGCCGACCACGGGAGCGGTCAGGCGCGCCGAGGAACGGCCGCCGCCGCGCGGGTCGCGCACGCCGTATTTGTGCCAATAGGTGTAGTCGGCGTGGCCGGGGCGGAAGCTCTCCGCAATATTGCCGTAATCCTTGCTGCGCTGGTCTTCATTCTTGATCAGCAGCGCGATCGGGGTGCCGGTCGTCACGCCCTGGTAGACGCCGGACAGGATCTGCACCGTGTCCGGTTCCTGGCGCTGCGTCACGTGGCGCGAGGTGCCAGGCTTGCGGCGATCCAGTTCCGGCTGGATGTCTGCCTCGCTCAGCGCCAGGCCCGGTGGGCAGCCGTCGATGACGCAACCAATTGCAGGACCATGGGATTCGCCAAACGTGGTGACGGTGAACAGCTTGCCAAAGGAATTGCCGGACATGATGGAGAGGATGAGTAGTAGCAGGAGAAACTCCCCATTCTAACCCGATATGGCAAAACTCGCAGGAAGTGGCTTTTTAGACTACAACTTTTGCGAAACTAGCACGCCGATATTCGTTAACTTCCATGAAAGTGTTTTAATGGTCGTTCTCAGGAACAATTCGCTATATACTAAGTTGTAAGAACACCGAGACCCCTTGGAGAAGCGACACATGCCCCCTTCGATCACGGCGCCGGACGGCGGCCACGACGATCAGGACGATCTGGTTTTCTTAGAAGAGCATACGGCTCAGCCAGCTCTCCCCGCACAGCGCAATGTCTGGCGCGTGATGATCATCGATGACGACGAAGACGTCCATTCGACGACGACGTTCGCCCTCGGCAACCTGGACATGCAGCACCGCCCCCTGGAATTCGTGCACGCCTATTCCGCCGCTCAGGCGCGCGAAATGCTGAAGCACGAACAGGAAATCGCCGTGATCCTGCTTGACGTAGTCATGGAGCAAGATGACGCCGGTTTGCACCTGGTGCGCTACATCCGCGAGACCCTGAAACTGGCCGATGTGCGCATCATCCTGCGCACCGGCCAACCCGGCTACGCGCCGGAGATCGATGCGATCCGCGATTTCGACATCAACGATTACAAGACCAAGTCCGAGCTGACCCGCATCAAGCTGTTCACCACCGTGACCGCCGCGATCCGCTCCTACGAACAAATCCGCAATATCAATGAAAGCCGCCGCGGCCTGGCGCGCATCGTTCACTCCAGCACCGAGCTGATGGCACTGCACGGCGTGCAGAACTTTGCCTCCGGCGTGCTGTCGCAGATCGCAGAACTGCTCGGCCAGGAAGCGCACGGCGTGCTGTGTGTGCAGGAATGCCCGGATGCCGGCTGCCACGAGCTGGTCGTCATGGCAGCGACAGGCAACCACCACAACCTGTCCAATTCCCAGCTTCTGGCCGCCGATGATCCGCGCGTGCATGCGGCGATGGAGGAATGCCTGGCCGCGCGCCGCAATATCTATAGCGCCGACAGCATCGTGTTGCATTTTGCCGGCAAGGCCAGCCGGACCTTCGTCGCGTTCATGGATGTTTCGCGGGCGCCGACCGCGCTGGAAGAAAGCCTGCTCGAAGTCTTCTGCAGCAATGTGGCGGTGGGCCTGGACAATGTGGAGCTGGTGTCGCACCTGCACACCGCGGCTTTCTACGACAACCTGTCCAAGCTGCCCAACCGCACGCGCCTGATCGAGATCCTCGACGCCACGCTGGCCGGTCCCGCCAAGCAGGATGCGACGCTTTGCCTGGTCGACCTCGACCACTTTGCCGAGACCAACGACGCGCTGGGCCATGAATTCGGCGACCTGCTGCTGTCCGCCGTTGCTGCACGCCTGCAGAATAGCCTCGGCAAGCAATTAACGGTGGCGCGCATCGGCGGCGACATCTTCTGCGTGCTGGGCGATGCGGGCCAGGTCAACCCGGCCAATATCATCGGCCTGTTCTCGACGCCGTTCAGCATCGACGGCCAGGATGTCCAGCTTTCCGCGACCCTTGGCCTGGTGCGCCTGCTGGAACACGACGGCAGCGGCGCCGATGCGCTGAAGGATGCCGATATCGCGCTGAAGCGCGCCAAGACGCAGCAGCGCGCCGGCCACTTCTACTTCTCGCGCAGCATGGGCGTGGAAATCCGCGAACGGGTGCGCATGATGCACGCCCTGCGTACCGGTTTCAGCCAGAACCAACTCTTTGTTGTCTACCAACCGCAAGTCGACCTGGATTCGCGCCGGCCGATGGGTGCGGAAGCCCTGCTGCGCTGGCAAACGCCGGACGGCAAATACGTCTCGCCGGACCGTTTCATTCCGATCGCGGAGTATTCGGGCCTGATTATCGACCTGGGCGAATGGGTGATGCGCACGTCGATGCAGGAACTGGTTGCCTTGCGTGCTGCAGGCCACACCGAATTCACCATGTCGATCAACGTGTCGCAGGTGCAGTTCCGCCACCCGCACTTCCTCGACATGCTGCGCAATGCGCTGCACGAAACGGGCGCGCCACCGGAATATGTGGAGCTGGAGATTACCGAATCGATGGCGATGGAAGAGCCGGATATGCTGATCAAGATGCTGGCGCAGATCAAGCAGACCGGCGTCACCATTGCGATTGACGATTTCGGCACCGGCTTCTCTTCGCTGTCCTACCTGCAGCGCCTGCAGGTCGACCGGCTGAAGATCGACCGCGCCTTTGTCACCGAGATCACCAATTCCGCGCGTGGCAGCAGCATTGCCGAAATGGTCGTGCAACTGGGCCGCAACCTTGGCCTGGCCGTGATTGCGGAAGGCGTGGAAGACGAGCGCCAGGCCCAAATCCTGCACGCACTGGGTTGCCCGCTGGGCCAAGGCTTCCTGTTCGCCCGCCCGATGACCGGCGAAGCGCTGGTCGGCTGGCTAAGCGACGACGCCATGGCGGGCGTCGCATAAAACAAAAGCCGCCCGCAGGCGGCCTCGTTGATGCCGGGGCGCAGCTCAGCCCTCGGACTTCTCCTCTTCCTCGGCCGGCCAGTCGCGGATGTAAGCCTTCAGCATACGGTTCTCGAAGCTCTGCGCTTCCAGCACGGCGCGCGCCACGTCGTAGAACGAGATCACGCCCAGCAGGGTCTTGGCGTTCATCACCGGCAGGTAGCGCGCATGCTTTTCCAGCATGATGCGGCGCACTTCATTGACTTCGGTGTCGGGGGTCACGGTGATCGGGTGGTCATCCATGTGCTTGCGCACCGTGCCGCCGCCGACCGAGCCCTGGTTCGCGTGCAGTGCCTTGAGCACCTCGCGGAACGTGAGCATGCCGACCAGGTCACCGTATTCCATCACCACCAGCGAGCCGATGTCTTTTTCGGCCATGGTGTTTGCCGCTTCGACCAGCGGCTGGTCCGGAGTGATCGTGTAGAGGATGTTCCCTTTGACTTGGAGGATTTCAGATACTTTCATTTTGGGCCGTCCTGTCCGG
>Ga0209130_1001927_pt1 | contig 11645 bp, 9 predicted proteins | sample AraplaMF_Cvi_mLB_FD_184264 | JGI IMG/M metagenome (GOLD analysis project Ga0209130, IMG submission 184264) | Arabidopsis root microbial communities from the University of North Carolina, USA - plate scrape MF_Cvi_mLB (SPAdes) (version 2) | ecosystem: Host-associated > Plants > Roots > Endosphere ...
CCTTGAGTGCAGAGGTGATGTAGGCCAGCCGCTGCTGCGTCAGCGAGCGGGTATCCCTAAAGTAGGTGTTGAGCGCTTTGGTATTGCGCAGGTCGCGCGGCAGGCCGGCCCGGTGCGACAACAGATCAATCAATGTGACCTTGCGATATTCCGGGCGCATGGCCTTGGCCAGATCGGGCAGCATTTGTTCAAGTGACGCATCCCAAGACAGCGTGCCCTGTTCGACCAGGCGCGCAATCATGGCCACCGTCATCACTTTGCCGGTAGAACCGATCACCCACACATCATCCTGCATGACAGCGTCCTTGCCATCATTGCGGCGCACGCCAGCGGCAGCCTGGTCCTCGACCTGCCCGTTCCGCATCACGAGCACGCCTGCGGCGGGGACTTTGCTGCCGGCCATGGCTTTGGCCAGGACGGCATCGAGCTTGTCCGCAGCACTGGCGGGGATTGCAGTGGTCAGGATCAGGGCCGCAGCGGCGGCGAGCAAACGAAAGCGCATGTTATCTCCATTATGTTGGGCTTTTGCCAATGAAACGGAGTCTACTGTCGAGCTGGTCGCGCCCACCCGCATCTTGCGACGAACTGCAATATCAGTCGCCTGAGCGGTTGATTTCGATCACAAACCCGGCCTGCGAAACAGTTCGCGGCCTTCCGAACGCGCTTTTCTGCATTCCGGCTCCCGACCTGGACTCGAACCAGGGACCGACGATTGAACCGGGTTTGCTGACCATTAACCCTTTCAAAACAACCATTCGTCGCATCGCACTGGCGTCAGCACAATGCCTTGAAGAGAATGAGTTTTCACGTCCCCCAAGAAAAGGATCGTAATGAAATCCCTACTTCTCGCACTCATTGTTCCGAGCCTGTCCATTCCAGCGCACGCGCAAGAGCAAACGCCCCTTTACAATGAGATTGCAGCGATGGATAAGGTCTTGTTTGACGCCTTCAACCGCCAGGATGCAGAAGGAGTCAAAGCTGTATTCTCTACCGACCTCGAGTTCTTTCATGACAAGGGCGGTTTGCAAAACTACGAGCAAAACCATGAAGCCACCCGCAAGCTGTTCGCCCGCAATCTGCAGCTGAAGCGGGAGCTGGTCCCCGGCAGCATGGAGGTCTACCCGGTAAAAAACTACGGCGCCATCCAAACCGGCCAGCACACTTTCTGCCACATCGAAAACGGTAAGGACGACTGTGGCACCTTCAAATTCCTGCAAATCTGGAAACGCACCGCAGATGGCTGGAAGCTGGCGCGGGTGGTTAGCTACGGCCACTAAATGGCGCCCAGAGCGAACCAGGAACCTGCGGATTAACAGTCATTCGCTCCACATTGCGATTCGGAAGGGGCAAACACTTTGACCACCCTCCCGACCACATGGCCTACCGGTACGAATCCCCAAATCCGGCTGTCTGCGCTGTTGTTGCGATTATCACCAAGAACAAAATAGTGTCCGTCCGGTACCCGGCACTCCATGCTGGTTTCCGTCGAGCGGCATTGCTCGTGGCTGGCAAATTCTCTTTCCTGCCAATAGGGATAACGAGCCCCCTGCGCGAGTACCTTATAACGCACCCCTTTCAACTCTTCCTCAACCAGGCCGGAGTCATCAAGTTGTTTGTTAGGGGCAGGCACCCTGTTAAGCGTAACCCGAGTGCCCTCTACCTTGACTAAATCACCTGGCAGGCCAATCACGCGTTTCACGTAAGTCATCTGGGGATCAGGCGGAAAGTCGAATACAACCAGGTCGCCATGGGCCAGCATGGCCGAGCCGCCATGCCCCAGTTTTATTCCGAAGGCGCTGTAATGCCCGTATCCAGCCTTTTGCGCCAGCAGCATCGCTCCGCGCGGCAAGGTCGGCTCCATGGATGACGATGGCATGCGGAATGGCTCATATAGGAAAGTACGAGCCAACAAAATTGGGATCACGAAGGCAGCACTGATAGCCAGCAGTCCCTTCGGCCGCGAATACCAGGGACGCGCCACCAGCGAGACCTTGCGTGCCACGAAAAACATGCAAACCGGTAGCGCCAGCGACAGCAACCAAGACACATAAATCAACGCGGCGAGGCCAGAAACAACGCTACTGGCAAGGCCACACGCCAGAACAATGATGAAAAATCCGATAGCCCATCGCGCCTTGCCGACATATAGAAGTCCGAGAGGACTGGAAAAGAGCGACAGCACAACTGCTATCCAACGTTTAGGCTTCCATGCCATTGATGCGCTCCAATGCAAAAAGGCCATGTTGTGAAACATGGCCTTTTAAAATTCTGGCTCCCCGACCTGGACTCGAACCAGGGACCTGCGGATTAACAGTCCGTCAGCCTTTTCGCCACAAAGCCGCATGTCTACTGGCCTTCAGCGAAAACTGTGGGGAATATTTCTGCGAATTCTATCAGATCCTTGCCCCGGAGCCTCGACTTCCTTCACGGTTTATTCCCCAGCTCTCAGCCCCACTTCGCACTACAAGTTGAAAGCCTGAACATTGTCTCCACCAAACCAAATCTTAAGCCTATTCAGGGAAGCGTCGGACAATTGCTGCGTGAAAAGGACCGCCAAGCGCTTCTTCGGCCGGGAGCAGGCCACGTAGAAAAGGTTTCTGTTCCGTTGAAATTTCGCCTGGTCAGGCGGCGCGTCAAAAGAATCGAGGAGCTCGTTGAAGTTGTAATGGTTCCAACCGCGCCCTGCCACTACCAGCACGTTTTCGAACTCAGCTCCCTTTACTCCGTGTTTCGTGGAGAAAGGCGAGCTGTCATCGACAAATTTTGCCAGTGCGACGACCTCCTTATACGGCACAGCCCGAAGCGCACGGGTTCGCGCCACCGCTTTCGGTTCTTCTCCTTCGGGGGCGGCGGTCCATTCTTGGAGTTCCCTTTCCCTGCGCTCCACCGAATCGGGCAAGCGTGGCCGCCTGGTTTTCATTAACAGATCAAGCACCTCCCCAACGGTACCGTTCGCTCTCGCATTGAGGAGCGCGGACATGTCTGTCGCCCAGCCAACCTTGTCGGCATGCGAGCGGACTTTCGGGGTCCGCCCATCGAGCGCCGCGAACATTTCGCCGTACCTTTTCTTAGCGTACGCTTCGCAGACGGGCTCGACCGTGTCGAGCAGGAACTTGATGTGGGAGTCTTCTTTCTTGATGAAGGATTCCGTGCGATTGAAGACCTTTGCAAGCTGACTGTAACCCTGCTCTGCGGCCAGGACGCCGTGGGTTAGCATAAGGATCTTGGTCTTTTCGGCGGAAAATTCCCACCCATCGCCTTCGAGCTTCGTTCGAAGCGCCTCCAGGTGATTGTGAGCGGCATCCGGTGGCAGGTCGCCAGTCCAGTGGCCGCCACCTTTGCCGTCGCGGCGCGTCCCCTTCCAACCGTTTGTATGGAACGCAGCGGCCATCCCACTGCTTCCCGGCGCACTGCAAGCCTGCGGCAATTCGGGACGCATGCGGTTCAGTACCTCGACGACCGGTTCGACCGAGCGGAAGTTGGACTTCTGCGGAATGGCGACGAGATCGGTACCCACTATGCCTCCCGTTCCTTCCTCATAGATCTTTTGCCAGTGGTCGCCGAAGAACCCAATCAGCGGACCGCCAGGCTGCCCAACGAAATAGCCAAGCAATGCGTTGACGAACTCCTTGTCCGTATCTTGGTACTCGTCGATGAAGATCACCGGGTGGCGGGCGACAAGAAGCCTCCTGAATTTCGGCTGCGATAAAATCCGTACCGTAAGGCCGAGCACGTCATCGTGGTGGACGGAGATTACGGGCGATTCCGGGTCCGCAGATGGAAACCCGAGGTCGTACTCGATGGGCCGCCCCGCGATTCCCCCGCCCTCTTCGAGACGCTCCTTCCATTTGGGCAGGTTGGGCAGCTCGCTCTTGAGGAAGGGTTGGAAATCCTTGATGAGAGACCAGCAGAACGCGTGGATCGTCGATGTAACAACTGAAGGGTGGCCGTCGATCCGCGACTTGATCTCGTCGCTCGCCACGTTCGTGAACGTGATGCATGCAACCTTCGCGCTGCGCTTTGCCAGGTCCTTCCCCTGCTTCTCGATCACGTGGCGGAGCGCCTTGACGAGCGAGTAGGTCTTGCCGGACCCGGCCCCAGCTTCGAGCAGGAAGCTCTTGCCTTGGTCGATGCATTCGAAAATGGCCTTGAGCGATGCCTCGGCAGCTACAATGGCGGGATTCTGCGCGGTCGGGCTACTCTGCATCTGCGGCCTCCTTAGGGATTGCGACCTCGACTACCACTGCAGCTGCCTTCGCTTTCGATGCGGCCTTCGGCTTAGCATTGGCCGCCTTCGGCTTGGCACCGGCCAACGGCTCCGTATCGGCCTGTGCGCCGACGGACGCGAGCCACCGCAGTCCGTCCCCGATGTAGGCGGGCACAACCCACTCGGCGTCCTGGATCGCGTACTTGAGCGCGAACGCGGATTTCTTCTGCGAGGCCGCGTATTCCCATGCAAACTTTTCCGGGTCCTTTGCATCGACGGAGAACTTAGCAGCGTTCGCGAGCACGAACGCGTCCTCGAAACTTCGTCCGCAGGGGCCCTTGTCCTTCTCCGGCACCTGGTAGGCTATTCGGCGGTTTCCCTTGACCTTTTCCTCGCCCTTTCTCGCTAGCAGCGCGGCAATGTTGGAATTGGCAGCCCCGAACCAATCGCGGATGCAGGCGTTGCTCGTCCCCTTGCCTTCGGAAACCTTGCACGCTTTCCCCGAGTTCGCGCCATCGACCGCGTCGAGGTCGGTTATCACAAGCGCAGGAAGTTCCAGGAAGTCGAGGAGCCTGGCGAAGATGTGCGCGTATGCGCCGCCAACCTCCAGCACCGCGACGTACTGGCTTCCGAGCCTGCTCGCTGCTTCGAGGCCCGCATCGACCTTCTCGGTCATCCGGGGAAGCAGCAGGCGCTCGACCGTTCCCTCGATCAGGATTACCTTGTCGGCGAACAGGAGGTCGCACCTTGTCTGGCTCATGTACTGGTGGAGGAACTCGTTGTCGGCGTTCGTCTTGTCGCCGAAGTCCCTCTTTAGGTCCTTGATGCGGCTGCTGAAGAAGCCAGCGGCGGCCGGGTCCGCCGAAACCAGGAAGTACCTGACGGCGTCGAAGGGCGCCTTGTTGGCCATGTGCGACGAGTGCGTGCTTACGACGAACTGGACAGGCCACGGCTTTCCGTCTCCAGCGATGTCCACGAATGCCTGCGCGATCTCCTTCAGCTTTTCGACGAAGACTTCCTGCATCTGCGGGTGAAGGTGTGCTTCGGGCTCCTCGATGAACACGACGTGTACCGCCGGGGCTCCGGGCCTTGCCCTGTAGGACTTGTATGCCTCGAAAAGCTTTAGCAGCATGAATATCAGGTTGCGAGCTCCGAGTCCGTTGTATGCCTCCGGGAGGTGAATTCCGTTTATTCCGGAATACCTGATCTTGGTATGGTTCCTGAGAAGGAGCTCGACGTCCAGCGTCGTCTCAGTGCGCAGTTTCGGGTCCGGAAGCCGGTACCCGAACAGGCCCAAGGCTGGTAGCAGGTTCGCGAGCTGACCGTTGAAGCTCTTGTCGATATCCCCCTGCACGCCCTTGACTGCTTGCTTAAGGTCATCGACGGTCTTCCGGTCCGCCTCGTCAGCGGCATCCGAACCGGCGGTCGCGAAGAGCGTACTGAGGATCTTGCCGAGCGAATCGTTGTCCTTGTGCGTAGTGTCGTCCAGTCCCCGGTGGGCAGTAATGAGGTCTCCCTGGATGGTCGCTCGTAGGCGTGACCAATCCATCGGTTTCCGGTTCGTCGTGTCCTTCGGATCGACCGCCGCGAGGCTGCACTTGTAGAGCTTGGGAACGCGTTCCTTCAGTGCATCGAACAGCGCGGCCTTTCTCGCTGCCTCGTCACTTCCTTTGGCTACCACGATGTCGTCGAAGAGCGCCTTGAGCTTGCCGTCGTCGAGCCGGTGGTGGACATGGATGCGCGCTTCCGTGCAATCCGGGTCCAAATCGACTACGAAATCGCCGAGGGGCCCCAAGTCCTTTTCGTCCTTTCCATAGCCTACGGTCAGCCAGACCTCGATCTCGGGAAGCGCGGCCCGGACGTCCTTTTCCTCCTTGGATGAAAGGAACAGCCCGTAAGCGGTCCAGAAGGCAGAATGCGCGCCGAGGGAAAAGTCCTCCAGGCGGAAGGACGGTGAGGTCTCAAGCAAGAGGCGGCGGAAGAGTTCTGCGAGCGACGTCTTCCCACTGTTGTTCCTGCCGACGACCATCGTTGTTCCATCTTCCAGGCACAGCTCCGCCTTCCGGAGCAGCCGGAAGTTCCCTATTTCGACCTTTTTGATTTTCATGTGCTTCCTCAGGGTTATCGGTCCGTCTCGGGTAACGGTATCCGATAGGATAGCCCAAAGGCAACATAAGTAAAATTTCAAGTTCGCACATGACACCCTACGGTAGTTGCCGAGGAAAATCTGTGGGTGAAACCGGAGAGCGTCACCACGTGCGGCCAAGCAACAGCAAAATTGGAAATTTGACTACTTGCTGATAACGTATCCGTATATCGCACAGGAAACGCGAGCTGGAAAGCCCGCTCGAACCTTAGCTAACCAAGAACACAAAATGAGCGATTCTGTTCCAATAATCACCGCCAATTTCGAACCGTTCCGCTTCGCGGTCCGTGACGACAATGACCGCTGGACCCCGACCTTGGACGAGGTCAACGGGCGTTCTTACGATTACGTAAAGCTGCATCGAATGACGACGAATTTCGACGTCGGGATAGCTCCCTTCTCCATGGCCAACCGCGAGGAAGCGCTGCTGCCCCACGTCTATACCAAGGCTATGGAAAGGGCCCGGTAGATTCGAACCCGTGCCGAGGAGTGCGCCGCAATACGGAAAAGGCTCGCGAACGGATGATCGAGGATCACTAGTACCAAACCGTGCTCACCAAGGCCGAGCCCTCCATGAAACGCATGATGACGCTGATCTACCGCACCTGCCAGCGGCCGGAAGACCTGTTGAAGGCCGGCATCGCCAACATCAAGAAGGTCGAGCGCGAGGGACGCGAGGTTCGGGTGCTGCGGGTCAGCCAGGACAAGACCGGCAAGACGGTCGATATCGTCCTCGCAGGCGACTTAGAAAAGCTGGTGGACGAGCACCTAGCAGCGAAAACCGTGTGGCCGACCTTCGTGCACACGCGCTCCGGGAAGAGATACACATACTCCGGAATCGCAGCCATGTTCCGACGGTACGTGAAAAAGGCAGGGCTGACCGACTTCGGCCTGTACGACATCATGGGCAAGGGCGCGACCGACATGTTCAGGGCGGGAGTCCCGCTGGAGCGCGTCCAGCACCTTCTGGGCCACGACAGCGTGACCACGACAGAGATATACATCAAGGCCCGCCTGCCCGGCGTGGCGATGCCGAACATGAGGACATTGTCGCCCGGCTCCTGAGTACTGTGGAAACTGGAGCGCCACAGCACATGAGCCGTACCCAAGCATGGGGCGCCTGCAATTACACAGCGCCCATAGCTCTTGCGGCACGAATACTGAAATAGATGTGTTGACTTACGGCTTTTGCAACTATCATGGGGAGGCGTACAACTTACCCTTTTAGAGCCATTCATCATGTCCTACGAGCGAATCCTACCATTCCCCGATCCCGACCTATTCTCCTTTCCGGAACTCCGAGCGCTATCGGATGTGTGGAGCGAGAAGAAGGACGCACTGGAGAACGACGGGGCTTACAAGGAATTCATAAAGAAGCTACAACGCGAGTGGGCTATCGAGACGGGAATCATTGAAAGGCTTTACACCTGGGATCGGGGAGTCACGGAAGTCCTCATTGAACAGGGAATCGAGGCATCGATCATTGCCCACCAAGGCGGCGTCACCAAAGAAGACGCCGAGCACATCCAAGCATTGATCAATGACCACCTTGACATCGTGGACGGACTTTTCGGCTACATCAAGGGCGATGAGCCACTCTCCGAATATTTCATCAGAGGGCTGCAAGCCCAGTTCACTAGGCACCAAGACTATACCGATGCCGTTACTGAGACAGGAATGCGAATTCGGGTCTCTCTGCTGAAGGGCGAATACAAATCACAGCCGAATAACCCAAAGCGGCCAAATGGAGACGTGCACTGCTACTGCCCGCCCGAATTGACCCAGGAGGAAATGAGCAATCTGATTGCAATGTATCGTGAATCTGAGGATAAGTTCGCTCCCGAAGTGAAAGCAGCATGGCTCCATCACCGTTTCACACAAATACACCCTTTCCAAGACGGAAACGGACGTGTGGCAAGAGCGCTCGCCTCGCTGGTATTCCTAAGGGAGGGGCTGTTTCCGCTGGTAGTACGGGAATCAGACAGGCAAGAATACATCGGAACACTGGAAGCTGCGGACGGCGGCAACCTGGAACCGCTGGTGTCGTTTTTCGCGCGAAGGCAGCGGGACGCGATTCTCAAAGCGCTCGGTCTGGAACAGCAAGTTCAGCAGAGCCAATTCGCCACGCAGATCATTAAGTCGGCACTCGAGGTCCTGAAGTCCAAATTCAACAACGAAAAGCAGAAGATTGCGGTCGTCTACGACCATGCAAACAAGCTGTTCGCGCACGTAGAGGGCGAGTTCAGAAACATCTGCACCAATCTGAACAACGAACTCCCCCCGCTTACCCCTCCGAACAGAGCTCGGTATTACGCCCGCATGGCATCGGCAAACAATGACTCGACTCAGCAGCGGCACTATTTTTACAAGCAGATAGTAGAGATCGCAAATCATTTCGACTACTTCGCGAGCTTCGACAACTACCGTTCGTGGGTACGCCTCACGATCAATACAGACAAGGAATTTGATTTCGTCGTGTCAGTTCACGGGTACGGCCGAAGCGACTCGGGAATCCTCGCTGCCTCCGCCTTTACGTTCTTAAAGGTTCCCACCGAAAACGGGGTCGAGACGGTCAACCTCCATCCAGCGTCCGCCGATCTATTCCAGTTCAACTACGCAGAATCCTTTGACTCAATCAACAAACGTTTTGCAGAATGGCTCGAAAGCTCTATGGCAATCGCCATGGCTGAATGGAACAGATCACTTAAGCAGTAACGCATGGTCCGACTTCAGCCTCCACTAAGCCAACGCTCTCTTCCGCAACCAAATCTATATCTACCTGATGAACAAGAGGAAACCCGACACTAACGATCAAACCCCGTTGCTTTCCATGCTGGCGAACTCACTTACCGAAACCATGCTTGACCTTGCGCGCGAGGAGCTTGAAAAAGGGTCGAAGGACCCAGCCCAGATAGAAGCCGCGCTTTCGGATTCAGTAGGGCCCGCAATATTGGATCTGCTGCCGAAACAAGTTCTCGAAGGCTTGCTGGCAAGTGCTCCCGCCATGCTGGACGAACGCAGAAAAGAGGACCAAAGCTTTGAGGAACGGAACATCGGGCGATGGCAAAAAGCGTTCGACGCGATTGAAACCATGGTGGAGATCGCCGGGGAGGTCGGCGAGGCTTGCGACAAGGAGGAGCGCGCCCTCGCACAGTCCGAAGACGACTACCGATTCGAAGCAATGAGCCAGCTTTTCCCGCGCGCCCTCCTCGTAACCCGCGAGATCATCCACTTGCTCAAGGGCGGGTTTCCCGACGCTGCGCTAAGCCGGTGGCGCTCGCTGCACGAACTGACTGTGACCGCGATGTTCATCGGCCTGAACGACAAGAATATCGCGTTGCGGTATCTGGCAAGCTTCGACTTCCAAGCGAGACGCGCGGCCAGGCAATACAACAAGCATGCTCAGCGAGCGAACCTGACCCCGTTCTCGGCCGAGGAACTCGCTGACATCGACAGGAAGTGCGCGATTTCGCTGAACGCAATCGGGGAAGAGCTCAAGGGGGACTGGGACTGGGCAGCGCCAGCCCTCAAGAAAGACAGGCCGACCTTCGCGGACTTGGAAGAAAAGGTCGGGCTGGACCACTGGCGGCCACGTTACAAGTGGGCGTCCCAGCACGTGCATAGCGGCCACCGGCCCAGCAATAACCTACTTGGGGCATGCGAGGCCAAGCAGCCCCTCATGCTGGTGGGACGCAGCAACTCCGGCTTCACCGACCCGCTGCACATGACAGCCATATCCCTCATGCAGGTCACGACCGCTGTCCTGCTCAAGAATCCCAATGTCGACCGAGTCGTCTATTCGAAAATCCTTGTGAGCCTGTCCGATAGCGTGGGACAACTCGCGCTAGGATGTGAATCTAGGTAGGAGCCCCAACCGTTTGCATGCCCTAGGCACGATACTGCTTTGCCCGAGCGTGAAAGGCGGCAAAAAGCTGAAGATATTCCCCACGCTGGGAATATTTTCGTCATCAAGTCCCGCCTGCCGGACGTAACGATGCCTAACATGCGCGCGATACCAGCGGCACCGGAACGAGAGAATGCAGTCCCGATGCCCGCTGCCTGACGCCAGCCTGAACGGCGGTATCGAGGTTTGATCGCCATGTAAGTCGCGGGTGCCCTGCTCCGCATCCAATTCAGGACGTCGGATACCAAGCCCGGATCGCCGCCTTGATAGCCATGGCAGGCATCACGACGGCCACCCTCTCGTTTGAATGCCACTCGAGAAACACGCCCGCGAGCATGCCGGGGCCGACGGTATTCTCGCCCAAGGCGTGCGAAACGACTGGCCCGCCGCTGATCCCTTCGAGTTTGCCGATACGCCTATCCGGCTCGCCATCGTCGTTCACCATTCTCTCCAGATCGATTTCAAAGCCCAGAAGCGGAACGCCCAACTCGTTGAGCTTTGAGCGGCGCGGAACTGGTGCAGCAGGTCCGAGGGTGATCCTCCAACCGGCCATCGGCCAGCCCTGGGTCTTGCTGTGCTTGTTCTTCGATACCGGGTAACCATACGCCTGGTAAGCGTACGGCTCCGTTCTGTTGGGAAGCGCATCCAGATCCAACTGCAAGCAGACGCATTCTCCGAACAGCGTAATCAGGTCATCCGAGTTCATTGCTATCAGTGCGATATCTATGGCCGTGTTGCCCGCGAGGTGGAAGTTATCCCGAAAGAGCCGGACGTAGCCGTTCGGACCGATCAACAAGGCCGGTTCATCGGTCATCCCCCGGAAGTTGTGGGCTGCGGTCACAATAAAGATTCGCCCATCGAAGTAGACCGGAAATCCCGTACCGCTTGCGACCCACCGTTTGCTCGCGTCCCGGTCTTGGACGGCAATGAAAACTGTCTGGGCTTCTGCGCCCGGCCTCAGCTTCCCGAATTTGACGTTCAGCCGTTGAGGTTGTTCTTGGAGTTGCTGCATGATTTCCGCGATCAGTGGGGCGCCTTGAATTGGCATTGATGAGGAAAATATTCCCAGCGTGGGGAATATCGGGGGAATAAACGAACGAAAACGGCCCCGCGATTTCTCGCGGGGCCGCTTGTATTCTGGCTCCCCGACCTGGACTCGAACCAGGGACCTGCGGATTAACAGTCCGTCGCTCTACCGACTGAGCTATCAGGGAAAAGAGGCCGCATTATATCGGCCTATTTTGGGGCTGACAAGTGCCAGCCCCAAAAAGTTTAGAACGAACCTTTGAACTGCACGCCAAACTGACGTGGCTCGTTGATGAAGCCGGTCAGGTTGTTGAAGTCGATGGCGCCAGTGATGCGGCGCTGGTCGGTGATATTGCGTGCAA
>Ga0209130_1001930_pt1 | contig 11608 bp, 12 predicted proteins | sample AraplaMF_Cvi_mLB_FD_184264 | JGI IMG/M metagenome (GOLD analysis project Ga0209130, IMG submission 184264) | Arabidopsis root microbial communities from the University of North Carolina, USA - plate scrape MF_Cvi_mLB (SPAdes) (version 2) | ecosystem: Host-associated > Plants > Roots > Endosphere...
GATTCAAAATGTGAAATCCAAAACAACGATTAGCAATTACATTGGTTTTTTCAAAGAAAATGGAGTTGTTCTCGACCCTATAGAAATACCAGTATGGGTTGATGATGAAATCGGAAATCGTGAATATGATGAAGAAACAGGAGAAATATATCCGACATATTATAAAAAGGTTGTAAACAAAATATATTACGATTATGCAGATAAAGGTGTTTGTGGGCATCGGAAACGATTGAAACCACGTACACAAGAAGCGATTGATACAGCGTTTAAAACAATGTATCGTGAAGAATTTCAAAAAATAATTGTACCAATGATAAAAAAGAAAATCGACCGTTCCGTTATTAAGGAAGCGAAATCATTTTTACATTCCCGAGTACTAAAAGAAATTGGTAAAGCGTATGGTTTAAATCGTTGTACTGAAATCGAAGAACCAATCATCAATCCACGTATTCAAGGGCAATTGAAATCATATTTTAGACTAAATAAACAAGATCAATTCGGTATGGATATTGAAATTGATGTAAGTCATCTCAAAGTCGTTGATGTGAAACGTCCAGTTGGGACAAAACGTACAGAAATTGAAAAACAGATGGAGCGTCATTTATTGTTAAAATCACATGCACAATTGTACAAAGATGGTAAATATGCAATGCCATTATACATATATAACAAATGGCACAAAGGTGGAGCGTTTGAAGAAACAGTGAATGAGTTGTAAAGTTGAATATTAATATTCAATTATTCATCTAATGTAATTATAAAGGAGTGGTGCTATGGCAATGCTAACAACGTGTAGTCACGGTAAATTGATACCAATAGGAACTACATGTGATTGTAATAAACGGACGATAACACGTATCAAGCGTGAACCAAGTGAACATAAGGAGAATTTAATATGAACGAACAATGGAAACGGTTTGGTCAAAGTGCCACACGGAAATATTATATATCACCACAAGGTAATGTTAAATCAATAAGCATCCTTACAGGTGTTGAACGACCTATTAAGTTACGTCTTGATAAAGATGGTTATCATTATATGACCATTAAAAACAAAGCATATCGTGTTAATAGATTGGTTGCACAAGCATATATACCAAACGTGCATAACAAACCATTTGTTAACCATATTGATTTAAACAGAATTAATAATAATGTGGATAATCTTGAATGGGTAACACACAGTGAAAATATGAAACATTCATATAAACACAGGAAATTAAAGCAACTACAGAAATAGTTGTTATATAGATACCCCCGGTATGTTGATAGGAAAAAATATAAGAAGAGCAGAGGACCAGTTGTACCTTTGTTCACACCAGAGGTACCTATTGGACTTTTTTTGTGAAACTTTACTTTTTGTTGATTGGTGTATATATACTCTACGATTTTTTGAAATGGTGAATTTGCTTGCAAATGCCAGTAAAAAAAGTTTTCGAAAGTTGCATTTTGCCCTTTATTCATCTACTCGCCACGTATATATATTATAGAGGACGGTTACGATGTGTAACCATTCTCATGAATTATAACAGGAAGGAGATATTTTAAAATGGTAATGCTCGACACGTCATTGATTCAATATATCGGTGAAAAGAAATACTATGAAATTTTACGTACTTTAGAATTACAAGAAGCAATATCTTTTAGATATTACGATAATAAAGGCAAACAACATAAATTAACACAAAAAGAAGTGTTAAAGCGAATGAACAGACGATTACGCAAAAATAATCAACCGTCAATTTCATTATCATGGGTTAAAAAATGGTGGAATAAGTAGATGGTAGCAAGCACATCATCATCATTTTATACACGTATTCTCCTATGTAATTTATTTGGTGGTGTGCTTGGTGTTATTTATAACACCGTATAAGTAACAAAAACCTTTCATTTTTGTTATCTGCTCTTTTCGGTTATAGCGAGTCTTGTCAATGTTCATGGAGCATGAGTTTATCGTGCCTTCTCCAATATTGATAAACGATTACCACAGGATCAATTTTCCTGTGGTTTTTTTATTTTAAAGATGAGGTGAAATTTATGGCAATCAGAGATTATTTAGATGGGCCAAAACGTGTAGCGGAATTAGAAGAAGAATTAGAAACACGCACACAAAAATTAGAAAAACAAGCAAAAAAATTAACAACACGTACTCAAGAATTAGAAACACGAAATCAAGAACTGGAAACACAGTTATATACCAATTTTGATGAAGTGTTTAAAGAATATAACAATTATATCAATCCAACTGTCGATAAAATTTTACAATTACCAATTGCATCACAATGTATCGATATAATTTCAGGTTCGATTGCACAAATGCCAGTGTATTTATTCAAGCGAGAAAAAGATGGTAGTCGTACAGAAATTGAAGGCGACAACCGTGTGAAATTATTGAATGTATCATCCAATAAACATACTGGAGCATATCAATTTAAAAAACAAATGGTACGTGATTATTTATTACACGGTGGCGGATATTCTTCCATTGAAAAAATAAATGAAGACGAATTTGGCTTCGATGTTGAAGAATTATATTACTTGCCCAAAAGCAATTTGAATATCACAACAACAAAATTCACTTACAAACCAGTCAGTGCGAAGTTTGACATAACATTTGATGGAGACGGAAATCAAAAAGGAAAAGTTATTGATACTTTAACTGAAAACAAAGTATTACGAGTTCTGAAAGATTCAAAAGATGGTTTCAAAGGAGATGGAGTTTTAGAAACTGGTAGAGATGTCTTTGAACGAGCGTTGCACGAAGCGTTTTTCCTTAAAAATCTTTTCCGACGTGGAGCATTTCCAATAGGAATTTTAAAAACCAGTTCTCGCCTATCTCAAACTGCAATTGATAGATTGAGAGATTCTTGGGACGGTTTATATGGTGGTTCAAGTAATAATGCAAAAACAGTCATTTTAGAAGAAGGTATGGATTACAAACCATTACAACATTCGCCAGCAGATATTCAATTAAATGAAACTAGAAAATCAACAATGAGTGAAATTTGCAGTTTGTTTGGCGTACCTGAATCTATGATAACAACCGCAGCCAATAAATATGGCTCAATCGAGCAAAACAATTTACATCTATTAAAACATACTCTCGCCCCTATTATTAATGCATTTGAAGATGGTTTAAATCTTTCATTACTTGATGAAACGGAGCAAGGCGAACTCTTCTTTGAATTTGATGTAGAACAATTGTCACGAGCAACTGAAAAAGAACGTGTTGAATCATTTGCAACCGCAGTAAATGGTTCGATTTTAACCGTTAATGAAGTACGTCAGAAACTTGGTTATAACAAAGTAATGGGTGGCGATGATTTATTAATGGGACTTGGAAATGTCGCAATGGATACGAAAACTGGGAAAAAGACAGTTTTCAATCTCGGGCAAAATATGACGATGGAGGATAAACATAATGGAACATCACAACAACCAAATAGAACTTAGAAATGTGAGACTCGACGGTGTTCAACAAAATGCCGACGGGTCTTTATTTGTTTCAGGATATGTAAATGAAACAGGCACTTGGTCACAAACACTCGGTAGAAAAACAAAGTTTGTCGAGCAGATCATGCCTGGTGCATTTAAACGTGCCCTTGAACGTGCCGAAAACATTGATTTTTTATATGAGCATGACAACAACAAAATCTTAGCAGATACACAAAGCGGAAAATTGGTTCTCCGTGAGGACAACAGGGGTCTTTACATGGAAGCAACCATCAGCAAAACAACTTGGGGACAAGATGCCTTTGAACTTATCAAAGATGGAATCGTAAAAAAAATGTCATTTGGTTTCCGAGCGTTAAAAGACAAAGTTACCAAAGGCACAAATGGAACTTACGAGCGTGTTGTACATGAACTTGAACTAACAGAAATATCCGCAGTTCGTTTTCCTGCTTATGTTCAATCATCAATCGCAGCCCGTTCGTTAGAAATTATTGACGAAATAAATATTAGAGAGGATATAAACACAATGAACATTACGGAATTAAAAAATACACGCTTAGAAATTATCAAGCAAGGCAAACAATTAAAAACGGAACAACGAAAACGTGATTTAGACGAATTTGAAAAAGCGGAAATGCGTGATTTATCGGAACGTCTCGAAAAAATTGAAGCACAAATTGAAAATTCTACGGAAGACGAACAACGTCATATCGTTGAAATCCCTGAGGAAACATCAAATGAACCAAGTGCAGAACATCGAGCAATTGAATCATTAATGAGAGGCGAAATGAATGATGAAGTTCGTGCATTACAACAAAATTCGGATACTGGAGCATATTTAGTTCCAACAGTTGTTTCTGACCACATCGTAAAAATTGTTCATCAGGAAGGAAACCTATTTTCACGTACAAAACAATATGAAACTGTAAGCGGATTTTTAGAACTTTTACGTGAAAAAACAATCGGTACTGCTGGTTTCGTTGGCGAAATGAACGCTCAAAGCATGACTAATGATTTCACAATGGACAAAGTCCGCCTAGACCAAAAACGTGTTGGTACGGCAGTTGAACTTTCAGATAAAGTTGTAAATGATGCTGGCATGAAAGTTTTAACATACGCTTCTGAATTATTGGGGCGCCGACTAAGTAAAACGATTGATTATCATATTTTATTCGGTGATGAAAAAAATAGTTTAGAAGGCATTATAACATCAACAACTAATCCAATTACAAAAATCACTTCAAAATCTCAAACAACAATTGATTTTGAAGAACTTTATGATGTTTCATTAAGCGTTAATCCTGAATATTTAGATAAAAAAGCTGTTTGGGTGATGCACAGTGAAACATTTAAGCATCTTACGAAAATGAATGATAACGAAGGTTACCCATTAATTTTACGTGAGCAAGATGTTACTAAAGCATTCATTCAAGAATTGTTCAACATCCCAATCGTTTTCGACGACAATATGGAACAGATAAGTGCAGGTAAAACACCAATCTTACTTGCCAATTTTGAAGAAGGATATGCAACTCTTGTTAAAAAGGACTTCCATTTACAGCATGTTTGGAAAGACCGAATCAGCAGACACAAACGCAGACATTTACTTATCTTGGACAAATACCTCGATGGTAAAATCATGCAACCAAAAGCATTTGCTAAATTAACAATGGCACAATAAATCAATTTGAGAACCTCGACTGGGGTTCTCTTTTTTATGAAAAAATACTGGAGGAAAATTAATCATGAATACTATAATCACAAGTAATTTAAATACAGAAGCAAAAGATGTCACAATTTCATTTATGGCATCATCTGAAAATTCACCACTTATCGCAAGCAAATTTGATATTTTTAAACACACTGGGAAAACAAACCGATTATTTGCAATGGACGACAAAGAAGCAGAAATTGATCCTGACGAATTAATCAGTATAGATGTTGAATTTGAATCGGTTACTTTCGACCAAAAAACGGTTTCTACATCAGTTGAAGTTACACAATTAATACGAAATAACACACCGATTGATTTACAAGGTATTGCTCAAGGAAAAGCGACACGCCGTATTCTTCGTACATTACAATCACAAGCATTCGGAAAAGGAAATGCTGATGGTTCGGGTAAACAAATGCAATCCATTTTCGAATATAACAATTACACAGACAAAATCGCTGACATCAAAACATTTACAAAAATTGATGAAATGTTCAATGATTTCGCCAACAGTTCCGAGAATTTACAAGGTGCCATTTTCGTTGTAGATAACGCATTATTTGCTACAAGATTGGTCGATGTATCAGGTGAAACCTTGTTGAAACCAACTATTGCAAATGATGGTTCAATTGGTGCAATTTATGGTATTCCTGTATTCGTTCAACCAATGAATGGCAAAGGGAAAATGGTACTAATGAATCCGAAAGCATATGCGGTTTCTGTAAATGACGAACTTACCGCTGAAGTAAACAATGGTTCAGAAGATACAGAAGTTGCATTAGCAGGATATACTTTTGTTTTCGCTGAAGTCATGGCTAGCGGTATGGTAGCAAATCCACACGGAATCAAAATTCTAGCAGATTTAACTATGTCGGCACAATCTGTTGAAGAACCAAAAGCGAAACGCTCAAGAAAGGCAAAAGGTGAATAATCATGGCAATCACATTAGTAAAGGTATTGTGTATTAAAGGATTTTCCACTGATGGCAAAAACGAATACATGGGCGTAGGACAAGAAAATCTCATTACCCCAAGTATGGGCTGGTGTATTGGTCAAACATATGAAATGGATTCAAGAATAGCAGTTAAATTTAAAGCAGGCGGATTCATGATTGACTATGATAATGCCTTAAAGGATTCTCGATGTCCAGCAATCATTCGTACAAAACCAATTCGTATTGTTTATTAAACGGAGTTCCCATTATGGGACTCCGTATTTTTTTTATGTGTAAAATGTGGATTTTATGAGATTTTCAAGATCAACTTTTTTTATTTGGCTTCCTTACATTTGGAAGTAATCAAATATAATAGTATTATAAGTTTTATTTTTCGTTCATTCATAATTACATTCGCAGGATAACCACGTACTTGGAAACTACGTGGTTATTTTTTTCATGTATGTTATCGTTCGTATATTATTTTGGATTTGCGCTTCGATTTTTCACTTATGTTTATATACCATGCTTTATGAGTATTACTCCACAATTTAATTTCTAAAAACGATTGCCAATCAAATTCGTACATGGCTCTTGGCTTCATATCATTGAATAGCACAACAATTACATACTCAAATTTCTTTTCTTCAGGCAAATTGGAATTTGGTGAATTCAATCCTTTAAATACTCCCGTTGCACTTCCACTTGACGCTTTTATACTATATCGTTCATTGGTGTCGCTGATGGCATCAATATCTTTTGCTCCTATTTCGACCAAACGTAAGTTAGGCAAAAATGACGTAGCATTATAATGTTCGATTGCGATGTATTCGCCAATGTCACCAACCAACATGTTGGTTCGTATGACACCTCTCTTTTTGAACATTCGCATCAAACGACTGTAATGTTCTAATCCTTCAGCGACGGTCATATTATCATAATCTTCTTCGGATAACATACATATCACCTCTTAATATGGCATACATCATTATTACCACATACAGGAAATTACGTCATTCAAACGACTGTTCGTTGAATATTAATATTCAATAAAATATCCTTAAATATCACCAAATACGGTTAAAATTAGCCTATTTCATTCATTGAGCCATTGATAAAAAATTTGGTTCATAGGGTTGTCATATGTTTTTTCTCCACGACGGAACGATATGTGATTGATTATGTTATTAATTGTCCCACGGATATATGCTTTTAGGTTGCTGATGTTGTTTTTATTCTTGATTTCATCAATAACCTTGGAGAACATCTTCCTACTGATTCCGTTTTTACGTGCATGTACATATTCCTCGTGAATAATATCGTTTTGTATAACGTCCTTTTTGTTAACAATACTATGATTTATAACTTTATTATGATTAGAAATATATACTTCGGAATGATTAGAAAAACTTCTAGAAGGCGATTCAGCAATATCATGGCATTCCGTATCATCATTGACTTGCTCCGTTTGTTCACCGTTTGACATATCCGTTTGACGTTCATCAAGACCTTGCGTTTCACAAGTCCTTTCTTCTTGTGGAATCAGGGTAAATACCAGTGAAGCAAACTGTTCTGATACATTGCGATTTTGCTCAATTTGAATTAAATCAGCACATTTGTCCTTAATTTTCTTTAAGTTGCGTGAAATTGTAGAAGCGGTCACTTCACATTTAATTGCTAATGTAGAGTTCTTTTGTGACACGACAAATGAAGCTTTTGCGTATGCTTGTTGTGAAATTGCCTCGATAATAGTAAACAAGGTGGATCGGTTTTTAACGTTCAGTCGTTCAAGCAAACGTTTTTGAATGTGGTTGATTTCATTTTTAATATCCATGTAGTATTCTCCTTTTCATGGAGAAAAAACTTTGCTACAATTAAAGAAGCAAGTCCTTCTCGGATTTGTCGTGAACCGTTTAATCCCAAACTTTGGTCGGTGGGGGAGTAGACGGTTTTATTTTTATTTCCTTCTATTATTACGTTTACGATTGATTACATTTTCACTTCCAAAGAATCCATGAGTAGCATGTTTCTCTTGAACGGTAGTATCCGCCAAATGACTGTATATGAGCACTGTTCGTAAGTCAGCATGTCCAAGGATTTTTCGCAATGATTCAACGTCACCAGAAGATGATAAATAATGAGTGGCGGCTGAATGACGTATCAAATGTAAATAGAAGCGTTTTTTTATTTTTGCTTCAATGGCATATTTTCGCATATCACGTAACACATTGTTTTTACTTAGCATACGACCGCTCAATGATAGAAAAATTAAATCATCAACATCATCTTCAAATGCTTCATTTTCTTCGAACAATTGCATAAGCAAACGATATGTTTTTTTGGATAATGGTACAGTACGAGTTTTGCGTGATTTGGCATTATTGGATTGAATAATTACCGCTCGATTTGTATGGTCAATATCTGATGGCGATAACAACAATGCTTCGGTGATACGAAACATGCCATCAATGAGAAGGTGTAATAATACGTAATCACGAAAATGTTTGAAACTCTTATTGGAATATGATTTCGCCACTTTCAATAAGTTGTTCAATTCATCAACTGAGAGAATATCAATTTGCGTGTTATCTTTACGGAATCCTTCAAATTTATTGAATGGATTTTTGCTGATGATTTCATGGCGTAAACACCAATTGATGAATGTTTTCAAACGCTTAATCCTACTGGCAATAGTTTCATCCGCTAATCCAACAGTTTGAGCACTTTCAGGCACGTAAGCATGACCATCAAAGCGTACATATTCATTTTTTAACCAATAGACCCAGTTAGAAATAAAATTTGTTGTAATGTCAGTCATATAAAATGTTTGAGCATTTTGTGTTTCATGAAATGCTTTAATACTATTAAACATAAGAAGGAATTGATTCAATGATTTGGGGCGTAAATTCTGTTTTACTTTTGCATCAATGAAACGGTTAAATACACGCTCAACAGAATCTTCTTTTGAAATTTTGCTAGTTTTTCGTTTGTGGGGTTGTCGTTTTTTTACGATTTCTTTTTCAGTGAAGTATGTTAAAGACATAAAAAAACCTCCTTCATTCTCATTTAGAGTTAAAGGAGGAGTTTCAATCAAAACTTGAGCGGTACTCACCGTTAGTTTTGCTCAAAATATGAAATTATCAACAGTTGATACAAAAGACTATGACCCCGGAGAGGCTCGAACTCACGACCTCCACCCTGTCAAGGTGGCGCTCTCCCTGCTGAGCTACGGGATCTTCAAAAATGCGTATGTAACAGCATCTTCAATCTGTATGCTAAAGTAATTATATAAAATTAACTGAAATTTTACAATGTTTTATATTGAATTTGAAGGGAAAGTAGTTGGAATGGCGCTAGTCGTGTATTAAGGAATATATAAGTAGAGAATGTAATGAAAAGTGAGTTCGAATAAAGTGGTTATATTATTTTTTTCGATACCAATCTAAAGGATCTTCATTACTTAAATCAACAAGAAAAGGGAATAAGAAGTGTAAAGGTAAGCTTATAAGTTCTGGCATAGCGTTCAATGTTTTCTTTGATAGATACTGCATTCTAAAACAATACGGACAATCTTTTTCAAATGTCACGAGTATCGACCATACATCTTTTACTTTCCATTTCGTTTTACAATACGTACAACGCGTCATGGAGTTCCTCCTTATTGTAAGTTTTCTACTAGTATATTCCATTCTATTGTACGAAAGTCATTTGTATTTGGTGTGATAAAATAGAAGGTGTTTTATTTTCATGTGAATTTATTTAGTAATTTATAATCATTTACATATCGTTTGACATTTGTGCAGGATGATAGATTTTCAGTTTCAATATGCAAATTGGCCAATATATCCTTTTTACAATTTACTTAAAATCATGTATAACAGAGATACAAGATTATTTTATAATTATTCAAGAGTAGAGGGAGAATTATTGTGATGGTAAGGAAAACGTTCAAGATGCGTGTATCTAGAAATAGAACGATTTCGATTAATGGCTCGATTCTTGATGTGGATGTTACACATGATGAGTTTTTACAAGAGTTTGTTGAGTGGGTCGATTCTAAAGGTTGGTCGTTTATGGGGATGACAGATGAGATTACACCTGAGGAAGCTAGTCAAAATCTAATAGATTCATTGATTGATGAGAAGGATAAGAAAGAATAATTCCTTCTTATTTTTTATTGTATATTCATGTTCTTCATCGTAAAAGTATGATATAGTAAAAAACAGTAAATATTCTTCCAATTTAATACAAATTACATATAGATTGGTAGATTCAGTTTTTAATCTGTGAGAGTATAGTGAAAAGGGAGAGTCATATGGTAAATTTTAAGGGAATTTTGGCTTTTATTACCGTTATTTGTTTATTTTTTTTGACACCTATGACGTTACGTGCTGAGACGAATATTGGAGTGAATCCAGAACAAGTGGCACCACCACCTAAGGAAGGGCCAAATGTTTTTAGTCAGTTTGCAACTACGATTGATGCGAAAACGGGAGATGTTTTGTATGACAAAAACGCACATCATCGTGCATTTCCGGCTAGTATGACGAAAGTGTTAACAGCAATTTTACTTATGGAGCATACAAAGCCAGAGGATCAATTTACGTTTTCGCAATTAGCATTAGATCAAGAGAAGAGTAATTATCAAATTGAGTTTCAACCTGGTGAGACGATTAATAGAAATACTGCGCTTATGATTTTAATGGTGCTGAGTGCGAATGATGTGTCGTATGCGATTGCGGAGCGTATTGGCGGAAGTGTTGAGAATTTCGCTCATATGATGAATGAGCGAGCGAAGCAATTAGGTGCAACAGATAGTCACTTTGTCACGCCAAATGGATTGCATGATCCGAATCATTATACTACGCCATTTGATATGGCTATGATTACGAGAGGTGTGCAAAAATATCCTGAGATTTTACAAGCAATGAATACGAAAAGAACGACAGTTACGACATCTAGACAGACGGTATCTATTTTTAACAAGTCTACTTACTTTGAAAATCCGTATAGCATCGGCGGGAAGACGGGTTTTACAAATGAAGCACGAAATACACTCGTTTTATTAAATGAGAAGGATGGAAATCGTATTATAAATGTAGTGATGGCTTCTCAAAGACCTGAAATTTATGAAGATTTGAAGCAGATGGCAGACTATTCTTTCGGTCAATTTGTGAAGCAAACGGTACTAGATAAACATAGTTGGCATCAAAAGACGACGTATTTAAATAAAGATATTGATAGCGAACTTGAGCAAAGTGCAGAACTTATGCTTAAGAAAGATGAAGGGAAAAACGTAAGGACGATTTTCCGTACGGCTTCATTAGATAAAGATTCTTTATATCATAAAGGAATTCATCGTGGTGAGGTAGTTGGGGCAGTCGATATTACGAAAAATAATCAAACAATTGCGACGGTAAATGTTCTTTCAAAAGAAGATGTTACTTTTGCGATGCCTAAAAAAGATACGGCTACACCTGAAGTAAAGGAATCAAATGTGAAAATAG
>Ga0209130_1001941_pt1 | contig 11488 bp, 10 predicted proteins | sample AraplaMF_Cvi_mLB_FD_184264 | JGI IMG/M metagenome (GOLD analysis project Ga0209130, IMG submission 184264) | Arabidopsis root microbial communities from the University of North Carolina, USA - plate scrape MF_Cvi_mLB (SPAdes) (version 2) | ecosystem: Host-associated > Plants > Roots > Endosphere...
GCACAAACGTCATCTGAATGTTGCCCACAGCCGTTTTGCAAGGGCGCCCATTCAGCGACGCATTTCCCGTCCATCGATGTCATTGCCTAGAAAGAACGCCATGAAGACCAAGCATTTCATCCTCTCCAGCATCCTCGCTTTCGCAGGCCTCGCCCTGCTGGCACCGGCCGCCTCCGCCGCGCCGTACCACCATCCCAAGAAGCACAAGGTGTGCAAGTGGGACGCGCGCCATCACCACCGCGTCTGCCACTGGGTGCGCTGATCCGCCCCATCGGTCCACGGACCGCAGGAAAGAGCCCGCTTCCGCGGGCTTTTTTCGTCATGGCGCCGGCTCAGTAGAGCGTCGCTCGCTGCCGCGCCGGCAGCTCCCGGTCGTAGGCTTCCCCGTCGAAGGCGGATTCGGTCAGCGCCGACAGGATCGCGCCCGGCGTCGGCACCTCTCGCCTTGCATCCGTCGGCAGCGGCGCCCACAGCTTCGAACGCTGGATCGCCCGCGCGCAGTGGAAGAACACCGTCTCCACCGTCACGCGGATCACGCATTGCGGCAGCTTGCCTTCCATGGCGAAGCGCTCCAGCAGCGCCGGCTCGACCGAGATCTGCGCCCTGCCGTTCACCCGCAGCGTCTCGCCCACGCCCGGGATCAGGAAAAGCAGCGCCACGCGCGGGTCGGCCACGATGTTGCGCAGGCTGTCGATGCGGTTGTTGCCGCGCCGCTCGGGCATCAGCAGCGTCTTCTCGTCCTGTACCACGACGAACCCCGGCGGGTCGCCGCGCGGAGAGGCATCGAGCCCGCCCGGGCCGATGGTGGCGAGCACCGCGAAGGGCGAAGCGGCGATCAGCGCCTGGTAGTTCGGGTGCAGGTACGGCACCTGCTTCTTGAGTGAGGCGTCGCCGGGCACCCCGAAAAGTGCTTCGAGCTGGGAGACGGTTCCGATGGTGTGAGAGGTCGTCATGCACTTCCTTGCTGGATGTTGGTCGATTGTGTCGACGCGCCCCAGCCGCAGGCCAGCGCCGCGAGCGCAAGCAGCAAGGCGGCCACGCCGTAGATCCAGGGCGGCGAGGCGACCGGCAGCAGCAGCCCTGCGATCAGCGGCCCGGCACCGGCGCCGATGTCGCGCCATACCGAGCGCGCCGCCAGCGCCTGCACGCGCTCCGGCCCCGGCGTGCGTCGCGCCACGATGGGCGGCAACAGCGGCAGTTGCAAGGCGCGCAGCACCACGATCAGCGCCGCGCAGCTCCATAGCCAGCCGAGGCCGAAGCCCATGAGCGCGATGGCGGTGACCAGCGACAGGCTCACCAGCAGGCGCTCGGCGCCGAAATGCTCGGCCATGCGCCCGCCGACCGGGCTCAGCAGGATCTCCGCGAGATAGCGCAGCGCCATCAGCACGCCGGCCACGATCACAGCGCCGCCCGGCAGCAGGTCCTTGCCCAGGTAAGAGAGACCGACGATGAAGAGCCCGTCGAGCGCCAGCCCTTCCATGAACGACCAGCCGTCGAGGCTGTTGGGCAGCTTGAAGCGCTTCACCGGCTTGGCCACTGGATGCGGCGCCGACGGCAGCCGCCGCGTGACGAAGCACGCCAGCAGCGAGAACACCGCGAGGACGCCGAAGATCGCGCGCGGCCCTGTCCACTGCGCCAGCAGCGCCCCCAGAGGCAGCGCGAGCACCGGCCCCATCGCGATGAAGGCGCGAGAACGCCCGTTGCGCCGCGCGGCGCCCACCGGATCGGCCGTGGCCAGCGCCTGCGTCGACAGGTTCAGCGCCGCGAAGCACAGGCCCCACATCAGCCGCAGCGGCAGCAGCGCCCAGAAGCCCGAGAGCGTGGCGTAGCCCAGGCCGCACGCAGCAGCAGCCACCACCGCGATGGTGCAGGTCAGCCGGTCGCCGTTGCGGGCATAGAAGCGGGCGACGAAGCCGTAACCGGCGATGCGCACCAGCCGGTTGGCCGCGAGCAGCATGCCGGCCTCGGCCAGCGTCACGCCGAACTCCCTGGCGTACATCGGCAGCAGCAGGTAGAGCACCACGTCGGCCGGCAGCGAGAGGCCGAGGGCCATCGCCGCATGGCGGGAATTCAGGTCGGTTGGGGAAGTCTGGGGAGCGGGTGCGGAGCGTGACATCGAGCCTCGATGGTGAGGCGGCGGCCGCCCGCCGACAAACGACATTAACGACCGTCATGCGTGAGAAAATCGCACGCATGCCGCTTCGAGAGCCTCCCCTGAACGCCGTGCGCGCCTTCGCCGCCGCGGCACGCCACCTCAGCTTCACGCGCGCGGCGCTCGAACTGCACGTCACGCACAGCGCCGTGAGCCGGCAGATCAAGAGCCTCGAGGAGTTCCTGGGCATCGCGCTCTTCGAGCGGCGCATCCGGCAGGTGGCTCTCACGGCCGAGGGCCAGCAGTTCTTCGCCGAGGTGCAGCCGGCGCTCGCGCAGATCAACGCCGCCGCGCGGGCGCTGCAGTCGCAGGGACCGGCGCGCGCCGTGCGCATCAACGTGCGGCCCTCCTTCGCGGTGCGCTGGCTCATTCCGCGCCTGCCCTCCTTCGTCGAGCGCTTTCCGGAGATCGAGCCGCAGGTCGTCACCAGCACCGTCATGCCCGAGGAGGCCATCGGCAGCTTCGACATCGCGGTGCGCCGGGGCCTGGAAGGCTGGCCCTCGTCGATGGAGGTGCAGCCCTTTCTCGAAGATGAAGTGCTGGTGGTCGGGGCCCCTGCGCTCTTCAAGACCCACCCGCTGCCGGACCTGCGCGCCCTCGCCTCGCACGTGCTGCTTTCGGCCCGCACGCGCAAGGACGACTGGGACGCCTGGAAGAAGCAGGTCGGCGCCCCCCGCGCCCGCCCGGCGGGCCGGCTGCAGTTCGACCACCTGCACTTCGTGCTGCAGGCGGCGGTCGACGGACTGGGCATCGCGCTGGCGCCGACATCGCTGGTGTCGCACGACCTCGCCTCGGGCCGCCTGCAGTCGCCGCTGCCCACGCTGCGCATGACGCTGGAGCGCTACTACTACGGCCTCGCGCCCGATGCTGCGCCGGAAGCGGGCTATGTGGCCGAGTGGTTCGAAGAGATGCAGGCGCGGCAGGCTGCCTAGCCGGCAAGGGAGCGGATCACCTCCGCCACGCCCACCCTGCCCTTGCGCACGCTCGCATCGTTGCTCTCGAAGCGGATCCATCCCTCATTGAAGCCATCGAGCATCTGGATGCGCGGCACCGGGTCGCGCATGCCCTGAGCGCGGAAGATCGCGCCCCAGTTCTCGCGCGGCACCGCTTCGGCGTGCACCGGACGGCCCAGCACCTGCGTGAGCGCGGCGGCAATGTCGTGCTGAGTCAGCCGCTGGGGGCCTTCGAGCTCGACCACACGCGGCAGTTCGCCCTCGTGCAGCAGCAGTTCGGCGGCGACGCGGCCCACGTCGGCCGTCGCCACCATCGGCACAGCACGGTCGAGCGGCTGCAGGTAGCTGGAAAGCAGGCCCTGCTCGCGGGCCTGCGCGATGTCCCAGCGCAGGTTCTCCAGGAACCACGCGGGCCGCAGGAAGGTGACGGCGAAGGGCAGCGTGCGCAGCGCCTCTTCCAGCAATGTGCGCTGGCTCAGCAGATTGGGCTGCGCGGCCTGCGCACCGACGGTCGACAGGCACACCACGCGCGGCGGCCGCGCGGTTTCCAGCGCCTCGCGTATCGCCGCGTTCTCGGCCCTGACCTCGGGAAAGCCCGGCTCGGGGTCGAAGTTCGGCGGCGGCAGCACGAAGACGCCGGCCGTGCCGGCGAAGGCGCGCGCCAGTGCGGCGGCATCGTTCATCTCGGCGACGGCCACTTCGCAGCCGAGCCCGGCCCAGACAAGGCCCTTGCCTTCGTCGCGCACGACCGCGCGAACGCGCTGGCCCTCTGCCAGCAAGGCACGCGCGACGGCGCCGCCGACCTGTCCGGTGATTCCGGTGATTGCGTACATGGGATTTCCTTTTCTTCACTTGATCGATTGATTGGCTGACGCATGCGACGGCACGATCGTAGGAAGAACCGATCTTTGAGTGAAGCGACCTCAGTGCATATCATTCATGACACCTGATCACGAATAAGAAGATGACTCTCGACGGACGCCTCCTCTCCAACGTCAGCGTGCTGGCCGCCGTGGTCGAAGGCGGCAGCTTCGCCAGCGCCGCCAACGCGCTCGGCCTGACTCCTTCGGGCGTGAGCCGCGCCATCGCCCGGCTCGAAGGCCGCGTCGGCATACGGTTGTTCGACCGCACCACCCGCTCACTGAGCCTCACGGACGAAGGCCGGCAGCTCTACGCCAACATCAATCCGCTGGTGCTCGGCATCGAGGACGCGGTGACGATCGCTTCGGGTGCGTCCGGCGCGGTGCGCGGGCGCCTTCGCGTGAACACCGATGCATTCACGTCCCGCCTGCTGCTGGCGCGGCACCTGCCGCGCTTTCTCGCGCGCCATCCCGACCTCACGCTGGAGCTGATCGCACGCGACCAGCTCGGCGATCTCGTCGCCGAAGGCTTCGACATCGCGGTGCGCTTCGGCGAGCCGCCGTCGTCGTCGCTGGTGGCCCGCAAGCTGATGGATTCGCGCGTGGTCACCGCCGCAACGCCGGCCTACCTCGCGCAACACGGGCGCCCCGCGAAGCCGACGGACCTTGCCGACCATGCCTGCCTGCAGGTGCGCAACCCGGTCACCGGTCAACCCTACGCCTGGGAGTTCCAGCGCGGGCGCAAGCTCCTGAAGGTGCCGACCACCGGAAGGCTGCTGCTCACCGATCCAGGCACGGTGCTCGAAACCGTTCTCGCCGGCATCTGCGTCGCGCAGATCAAGGCGGTGGGCATCCAGCCGCAGCTCGACCGGGGCGAGCTGGTCGATCTGTTTCCAGACTGGCCCGACGAGCGGCTCCCGCTCTACGCGCTTTATCCGTCGCGCCACTTGCCGGCCGCGAAGGTCCGGGCCTTCATCGATTTCGTGATGGAGGTTGTCTCGCCAGCTTCCGAGCCAGCTGCGAAGAAGCCGCGGCGTTGACGCTCGCGCGTCCGGAAACGGCCAGCCGCGAAGGCCCGCCGCCAGCACGATGAGGGCATGACTCGAACAACGCCCCTCCCCCACGCATTTCAAAACCTCGCCTGGTCCAACCTAGCCGCGCAGTCCGCCGAACAGCTGAGCCTCGCGGCGGTGCCGCTGGTGGCGGTGCTCGCGCTAGGCGCGGGGCCTGGCGAGATCGGCTTCCTCGCGGCCGTGCAGACCCTGCCCTTCCTGCTGGTCTCGATGCCCATGGGCCTGCTCGCGGACCGCATGTCGCGGCGGCGGCTGATGGTCTGGGCCGAGGGGCTGCGGGCGGTGTCGCTTCTCGTGTTGCTGGCGATGGTGTTCGCGTCGAAGCTGAGCATCGGCTGGCTGGCGGTGCTGGGATTTCTGGGCGCAGTCGGCACCGTGGGTTTCAGCGTCGCGGCACCCGCGCTGGTGCCGGCGCTCGTGCCGAGGGACGCACTGGCAACGGCCAACGGGCGGCTGGAACTGGCGCGCAGCGCGGCCTTCACCGCCGGACCTGCGCTCGCGGGTGCCCTCGTGGCCTGGGCCGGCGCGTCGGCCGCGTTCGTGCTGGCAGCAGTGCTTTCGGCGGCTGCCGTGGCCCTGCTGCTGCGCCTCGCCGAGGCACCGCGTGCCCCTTGCGCCAGCCGGCATCCGCTGCTCGAAGTACGCGACGGCGCGCGCTTCGTCTGGCAGCACGAGATGCTGCGCCCGATGCTGCTGACCGGCGCGGTCTTCAACATCTCGTGGTTCGTGCTGCAGGCGGGCTACGTGCCCTACGCCGTGCGCGTGCTCGGCCTCGGCGCGCAGGCGGTGGGCTTCACACTGGCGATGTACGGCGCAGGCATGGTCGTCGGAGCGCTGCTGACTCCTCGCGTGGTGGCGTGCCTGCCCTTCGGCCGCGCGATACAGGTCGGCCCCTCGGTCGCGGTGTTGGCTGCAGCAGCAATGGCGGCCACGCTCGTCGTGCCGACCGCGACGCTGGCGGCGCTCTCGTTCTTCCTGTTCGGCGCGGGGCCGATGGTCTGGGTCATCACATCGACCACGCTGCGCCAGAGCGTGACGGCAGCCACGATGCTGGGCCGGGTGTCGGCCGTGTTCCTCACGATCAACGCCGGCGCCCGGCCGATAGGCGCGGCGCTGGGCGGCATGGTCGGCGCCGCATGGGGCGAGCCGGCCTGCCTGCTGCTGGCGCTCGCGGGATTCGGGCTGCAGGCGGCGATCATCTTCGCGTCGCGCATCGCGACGCTGCACCGGCTGCCGGTGCCTGCTGCCTAGAAAAGCGACGCCATTCCGTTCGGCCGCGCATCCTCGATGTCGAGCATGCGCAGCTTGGTCAGCGCGCCGCCGCCGGCCGAGAAACCGCCCGGCTTGTTGCCCGCCGCCAGCACGCGGTGGCACGGCACCACGGGCGCGAAGGGGTTGTGGCCCATGGCCTGGCCCACGGCGCGCGACAGGCCCTTGTCGCCCAGTTCCTCGGCAATCTCGCCGTAGGTGCGGGTCTGGCCCGGTGGAATGCGCCGCGCGATCGCGTAGATGCGCTGGTGGAATTCGGAGACGCCGCTCATGTCCAGCTCGATGTGGCTCAGGTCGTCGTGCACGCCGCGCAGAAGGCCCTGGATGGCGTCGACGGCACGCTGCGCCATTTCGTTCGGCGGGCCTTCCTGCAGATCGGGAAATCGCTGCCGCATGCGCGCGCGCGTGGCGGGCTCTCCGTTGTCGGCGGGCAGCTGCACGCCGACCAGCCCGTGCGGGCCCCATGCCAGCGCGCACATGCCGATGGAAGTTTCGAACAAGGCAAAGCCGCTCATCGCGATGTCTCCCTTTGCAGCGAATGCTGGCGCGATGCGAGTACCGCGCCGAGCCACAGGGCCGTTGCCGAAGCCACGAGCCCGCGCGCCAGTCCGCCCGGACCGTCCGAGATCCAGCCCGTGACTGTCGGCCCGACGATCTGCCCCAGCGCGAAGATGATGGTGAAGGCGCTGATGCCCTGCGCCCAGCGCGAAGACGGCAGGTTGTGGCGCACCAGCGCGGTGGTCGAGGCCACCACCGACAGGAACACCGCGCCAAAGAGCACGCCCGAGATCAGCGCCACCGGCGCCGACGAACTCAGCACCGGCAGCAGCGTCGCCACGCCCAGAAGCCCGTTGAGCAGTGCCTGCGGCTGCCCCCCGTGATACCGGTCGAGCAGCCCTGCCCACAGCCTGGAAGACGCCACGCATGCGATGCCCAGCAAGGCATAGAACAGCGTGACGAAGCCTGCGCTGGCGCCCTGCTCGCGCAACAGCGCGATCACGAAGGTCATGTAGCCGATATAGCCCATGCCGAACAGGGCATAGCCGGCAAGCGCCCAGCCGAAGCGATGCAGCGCGACGGGCGGTGCCGAGCCCGCCGCGGCGGCGGGCGCCGCGGGCGCAGCAGACTGCTGTTCCGGCATCGCACGCCCCGCCCAGGCCAGCAGGCAGGTGGCCGCCGCGCTCGCAACCGCCAGCGCCCACCACGCCCAGGCCCATCCGTGAGGCACGCCGGCCGCCGCGCGCAGCACCTGCGGCACGAGCAAGGCCGACAGCAGGATGCCGAAGCCGGTGCCCCCGTAGTAGATGCCCAGCAGCAGACCTCCGCGCGCGGAGCCCGCATCGCTGAGCCGGGCCGCGAGCAGCCCGCCCGCAACGAACACCCAGGCGCTGGCCACGCCCGCCAGCAGCCGTTGCAGCAGCAGGGCCGACGCATCGGTGACGAAGCCGCTGCCCGCCATGAACACGCTGGCCAGCACCGCACCGAACACCAGCAGCCGTGTCGCGCCGAAGCGCCGCATCAGCGCCGGCGTGCCCAGCGCACCGACGAGATAGCCGACCGCGTTGGCCGTGTTCATGCCCCCAGCCAGCGCGTAGCTCCAGCCCAGGTCCGCGCGCATGGGCGGCAGCAGCAGCGCGTAGGCGAAGCGCGTGATGCCGAGCGACACAGCCGCGCCCATCGACAGCGCGAAGGCAAGCCGCAGCGTGGGCTGGGCGGAGATGGGGGATGGAGAAGCGAGCGTCGTCGGCATTGGCGTGGCGGGCGGCAGGCGGGCCTATTCTGCGGCAGCCGCCGCGAGCCTGCAGGCGCCGGCCGCTCAACCCGCTTCGGCCGCCGGGTCTGTATGCAGCAGGTGCCGCTCCAGCAGCACCGCCACGTGCACCGCCTCGCGCTGCGCCCCGTCGCCGATCTGGTGGCGGCAGCTGGTGCCGTCGGCCACCACGATGGCACCCGGCTTCGCGCGGATGGCGGGCAGCAGGCTGGCCTCGGCCATCTTCATCGACACCTCGAAATGGCTGGCCTCGTAGCCGAAGCTGCCGGCCATGCCGCAGCAGGAGCTTTCGATGAGCTCGGGCTGTGCGCCGGGAATGAGCTTGAGTACCTCCATCACCGGGCTCACCGCGCCGAAGGCCTTCTGGTGGCAGTGGCCGTGCAGCAGGATGGGCGCCTCGGCGGGCTTCAGCGGCAGCTCGAAGCGGCCCTGCTTCCGCTCACGGGCGATGAATTCCTCGAACAGCAGCGCATGCTTCGCCACCAGCTCGGCCTTCTCGCCGAAGCCCATCACCAGCGCCTCGTCGCGCAGCGTGAGCAGGCACGAAGGCTCGAGTCCGACGATGGGCACGCCCGCGCGCGCCAGCGGCAGCAGCGCGTCGATCAGCGCCTCGGCCTTGCTCTTGGCCTCGTCGACCATGCCGCTGGCCAGGAAGGTCCGGCCGCAGCAGTGATGCCCGCCTCTGCCCTTCTCGACCGTGTACAGCACATAGCCCGCCGCCTGCAGCACGCGCGCGGCCGCGAACGCGTTCTCGCTCTCGAAGGTGCCGTTGAAGGTGTCGACGAACAGCACCGCCGCCTTGCCGCCGCGCCGCGCGATCGACAGCGCCACCTCGCGTTCGACGAACAGGCCCGGCTCGTTGGCACGCGCACGCCAGAAGGTGTCGCCGCGCCACTCGGGCAGCGAGCGCTTCGCCGAGAAGCCCAGCAGCTTCTCGCCCAGCCATGCGGCGCCGGGTACGCTGTTGCGCAGGTTCAGCAGCCAGGGAAAGCGGCTGGCCTTGTGGGCGTAGTCGGGCAGGTTCGCCACGAGCCTGTCTTTCAGCGTGTGGCCGTGGCGCTTCTTGTAGTGGTCGAGGAACTCGACCTTCATCTTCGCCATGTCCACGCCGGTCGGGCAGTCGCGCTTGCAGCCCTTGCAGCCCACGCACAGGTCCATGGTTTCGTGCATGGCCTCGCTGGTGAAGGCGTCGGGGCCGAGTTGGCCCGACAGCGCCAGCCGCAGCGTGTTGGCCCGGCCGCGCGTGAGGTGCTGCTCGTCGCGCGTCACGCGGTAGCTGGGGCACATGGTGCCGGCGTCGAACTTGCGGCAGTGGCCGTTGTTGTTGCACATCTCCACGGCCTTGGCCAGGCCGCCGGTGCTGTCGCCGCCGGTGCCGGGCGCCGTGGTCTCCTCGGTCACGGGGTCGGCGTCGACGTTCCATGCGGACCAGTCGAGCACGGGCTTGAGCTCGATGCGGCGGTACGGCTTGGGCGCGGTGGGCGGCGCGAAGCGGAACAGCGCGCCGTCGTCCATGCGCGGCGGGTCGATGATCTTGCCGGGGTTGAACAGGTCGATCGGGTCGAGCTTGCGCTTGATCGCGCGGAAGGCCTCGTTGATGGCCGGGCCGAACTGCCATTCGATCCACTCGCCGCGGCACAGGCCGTCGCCGTGCTCGCCGCTGAAGGCGCCCTTGTACTTGCGCACCAGCTCGCTCGCCTCCTCGGCGATGGCGCGCATCTTCGCGGCGCCGTCGGTGCGCATGTCGAGGATCGGCCGCACGTGCAGCGTGCCGACCGAGGCATGCGCGTACCAGGTGCCACGGCTGCCGTACTTGGCGAACACCTCGGTCAGCGCGTCGGTGTACTCGGCCAGGTGCTCCAGCGGCACGGCGCAGTCTTCGATGAAGCTCACCGGCTTTCCGTCGCCCTTGAGGCTCATCATGATGTTGAGGCCGGCCTTGCGCACTTCCCAGAGGTTCTTCTGCCGCGCCTCGTCGGGCATCTCGACCACGCTGCCGGGCAGGCCGAGGTCGCCCATCAGCTCGACGAGCCGCTTCAGCTGCGCGAGCAGCGAGGCCTTGTCGGCGCCCGAGAACTCCACCAGCAGGATGGCCGCCGGCTTGCCGATCAGCGCAGTCTCGACCGTCGGCTTGAAGGCCGGGTTGGCCAGGCTCAGCTCGATCATCGTGCGGTCGACCAGCTCCACCGCCGTGGGCCCGAGCTTCACGATGTGCTGGGCCGAGTCCATGGCCGCATGGAAGGTCGGGAAGTTGACGATGCCCAGCACCTTGGCGCACGGCAGCGGCGCGAGCTTGAGCTTCAGGCTGCGGGTGTAGGCCAGCGTGCCTTCGGAGCCGATCAGCAGGTGAGCGAGGTTCACGCTGCCGTCGGCCGTGTAGGGCCGCTCGCTCTGGTTGTCGAAGATGTCGAGGTTGTAGCCCGCCACGCGCCGCATGACCTTGGGCCAGTTCTCGGCAATCGCCTCGCGGTGCTGCCGCGCGAGGCTGCGCACGAACTGCGCGATGCCCGCCGCGCGCACGCCCAGCGACCCGACGGTGCCGAACTCGACCAGCTCGCCGTTCGACAGCCACGCGCTCGCGCCGAGCACGTTGTGCACCATGTTCCCGTAGGCGATGGAGCGCGAGCCGCAGGAGTTGTTGCCCGCCATGCCGCCCAGCGTGGCCTGCGCGCTGGTCGATACGTCCACCGGATACCAGAGCCCGTGCGGCTTGAGTTGCGCGTTCAGGTGGTCGAGCACCAGGCCCGGCTCGACGGTGGCCGTGCCCTCCTCCACGTTGACGTCGAGCACGCGGCGAAAGTGCTTGCTGTTGTCGATCACCAGCGCGGCACCGGTGGTCTGCCCGCACTGGCTCGTGCCGCCGCCGCGCGCGAGCACGGGCACCTTCAGGTCGCGGGCAATGTCGATGGCGGTCGCGATGTCGCGCTCGTTCGTGGGCACGAAGGCGCCGACAGGTGTGATCTGGTAGATCGACGCGTCGGTGGCGTAGCGGCCCCGCGAGGCGTCGTCGAACAGCACCTCGCCCTGAGTCTGCGAGCGCAGGCGGCGCGCGAGCAGCTCGCAGGTGTCGTTGGGCGGAAGAACGGTTCCGGCTGGCTGCATGTGGCTGGCGGGGTCGATGCGCATGGTGATCAGGTCGCTTTGGCAGGCTTGGCCGATCTGGCCGGCTTGGTGGGTGGATAGATCTCGCCTGCGCGCAGCAGCTCCAGCACGGTGTCGCGCTTGCGCAGCACGTGCGACACCAGCACCTTGCGCATGGCCTCGGCGTCGCGCTTCGAGAGCGCGTCGATCATCTGCTCGTGCTCCTCGACCGCATGCTTCCACTTCGCCTCGTTCTGGTTGGTGCGAAAGCGCAGCGACTGCACGCGGGCGTTGATGGAGCGGTAGGTGTTCGACAGCACCGGGTTCGC
>Ga0209130_1001942_pt1 | contig 11484 bp, 10 predicted proteins | sample AraplaMF_Cvi_mLB_FD_184264 | JGI IMG/M metagenome (GOLD analysis project Ga0209130, IMG submission 184264) | Arabidopsis root microbial communities from the University of North Carolina, USA - plate scrape MF_Cvi_mLB (SPAdes) (version 2) | ecosystem: Host-associated > Plants > Roots > Endosphere...
AGGCCTGGGCGCGGTGGTGGTGGCCGACAAGCGCGTGGAGCCGGCCGAGCACAAGAAGTTCGTGCAGGCTGAAGTCGCGCGCTTCGGCCCGGTCATCAAGGCCGCCGGCGTCTACGCCGACTAGGCCGCCTGCGACAGGATCCGGTCGAGCGCCTCGAAGTCGATCGGCTTTTGCAGGTGGTGGTCGAACACCGCCCGCGAGGCGTCCGAGGGCGCGTGGCCCGACACGGCCACCAGCAGCGGTGTGTCCTTGCCGCTCGGGCGCAGGCGCTGCGCCACGTCGGTGCCCGGCATGTCGGGCAGCGTGAGGTCGACCAGCGCGATGTCGAAGTCGGTGCTGGCGGCCGCGTCCAGGGCCTGCTGGCCGGTGTAGGCGCAGCGTGGATGGTGGTCCTGCAATTGCAGCAACTCGCCCAGCAGGTCGGCTGCGGCTTCGTTGTCGTCGACGATCAGGACGTTCAGGCTCATGAGAGGATCAAGCATAGGCGTGCCGGTTCTTGGTGGTTGTAGGAGCAGGCCTACTGCGCTGCGTCGCCGGCCCGCGGATCGTCGGGCGTGATCGAAGTGGCCACCAGCGGCAGCCGCACGGTGAAGGTGGCGCCTTCGCCGGCCCGGCTGCAGACCTCGACCTGGCCGCCGTGCGACAGCACGATCTGGCGCGTGATGTACAGCCCCAGCCCCAGGCCCGCGGCCTTGCTGCGGCTGGCCTCGGTGCGCTCGAACTGCTCGAAGATGCGCTGCTGGTCGGCCGGGGCGATGCCCATGCCTTCGTCGCGCACGACCAGGTTGGCCCAGTCGTCGCAGCGGCTCACGCGGATGTGCACCGGATTGCCGCCGCCGTAGCGCAGCGCGTTGGTGACGAGGTTGGTGGCGACCTGCTCGATGCGGAACTCGTCCCAGCTGCCGTGCACCGGCTCGGGCGCGTCGAGCATCACCGCACAGCCGGCGGCGTCGATCTGCTGGGCCAGGTTCTCGACCACGTGGCGGGCCAGCGCGGCCAGGTCCATGGGCTTGGGCTGCAGCGTGAGCGAGCCGCTGCGCAGGCGCGTGACGTCGAGCATGTCGTCGATCAGGCGCACCATGCTCTGGATCTGGCGCTGGTCGCGGTCGATCATCGCGGGCAACCGATCGGGGCCGAAGTGCACCGTGTTGCCCTTGCTCAGGTGCAGCTTGCGCACCTGCGTCTCCAGGTAGAGCGTGTTCAGCGGCGTGCGCAGCTCGTGGGAGACCATCGACATGAAGTCGTCGCGCATGCGCACCGCGCGCTCCAGCTCGCGCTGGGTGGACTGCAGTTGCTGCACCAGCGCCTCCTGCTTGCGGTGCAGCGCGGCCAGGGCCTCCACCTCGCGGTGCAGGGCCTTCTTGTGCCGGTGCAGCTCGACGAACACGTTGACCTTGCTGGCCACCACGTGCGGGTCCAGCGGCTTTTGCAGGAAGTCGACCGCGCCGCTCTCGTAGCCCTTGAAGGCATAGTTGAGTTCGCGCCCTGCCGCGCTCACGAAGATGATCGGGATGTGCCGCGTGCGCTCGGTGCCGCGCATCAGCTCGGCCAGCTCGAAGCCGTTCATGCCGGGCATCTGCACGTCCAGGATGGCCAGCGCGAACTCGTGCGTGAGCATCAGGTCCAGCGCCTCCTCGGCCGAGCGGGCCTCGAACACGGGGCGGCCGTGGCCGCGCACCAGTGCCTCCAGCGCCAGCAGGTTCTCCGGCAGGTCGTCGACGATCAGCAGCTTGGCTTCGACCTCACTGGGCATGGCAGGCATCCATCTGGACGAGGAAGTCCCGCAGGCCGGGCAGGGGCGCGACCAGATCGGGCTTGTGCAGGCGCAGCGCGGCCATCGGCATCGTGGGCGACTGCGCCTGCTGCGGGTCCTGCACCGCGGTGATGCCGCCGGCGCGCCGGATCTGCGCGAGTCCCTGGGCGCCGTCGTCGTTGGCGCCGGTCAGCAGCAGGCCGGCCGCCGCCGGGCCGTAGGCGTCGGCGGCCGAGCTCATCAGCACGTCGATCGACGGCCGCGAGAACAGCACCGGCGGCTCGCAGCTGAGCGAGAAGCAGCGCTCGCGCTCCAGCGAGAGGTGGTAGCCAGGCGCGGCGAAATAGAGCGTGGCGGGCATCACCGGCGCCTTGTCCTGCGCCTCCTGCACCGGCAGGTGCAGACGGTCGGCGAACACGGCCGGAAGGCGGCTCTCGTGGTCCTCGGGCAGGTGCAGCACCACCACCATCGGCAGGCGCCAGCCCGCGGGCAATTCGGACAGCAGGGTGATGAGCGCATCCACTCCGCCGGCGGAGGCGCCGATGGTCACCAGTTCGATCGCGCGCATGCGCAGGGCCAGGTCGCTTCGGCTCATCACGAGGCCTTGCGGTAGAGCCGCTCGTTGCGCGCCAGCGGCTCGAAGCGGCTGGCGTAGCCGGAGAAGTCGATGCTCTCCTTGGCCCCCAGGCCCAGGAAGCCGCGGTGCGAGAGCGATTCGTGGAAGAGGCCCAGCGCGCGGTCCTGCAGCGCGCGGTTGAAATAGATGAGCACGTTGCGGCAGGAGATGAACTGGGTCTGGGCGAACACGCTGTCGGTGGCCAGGCTGTGGTCCGCGAAGATCACGTCGGCGACCAGGGAGGGGTCGAAGCGCGCCGCGTCGTAGGCCGCGATGTAGTAGTCGGAGAAGGCGCGCGTGCCGCCCGACTGCTGGTAGTTGGCGGTGTAGCGTCGCACCGCCTCCAGCGGGAAGATGCCCTGGCGCGCCAGCGCGAGCGACTCGGGGTTGATGTCGGTGGCGTAGATGCGCGTGCGCGCCAGCAGGCCTTCCTCGCGCAGCAGGATGGCCAGCGAGTAGACCTCCTCGCCGGTGCTGCAGCCGGCCACCCACACGGTGACGGAGGGGTAGGTGTGCAGGTGCGGCACCACCTGCCGGCGCATGGCCAGGAAATAGGCCGGGTCGCGGAACATCTCGCTGACCGGGATGGTGAGGTACTGCAGCAACCGCGCGAACATCGCCGGTTCGCGCAGGATGCGCTCCTGCAGCGCCGAGATGCTGGGCAGCTGCATCTGCGCGAGCGCGTACTGCACACGCCGCTTCTGCGAGGCGCCGGTGTAGTCGCGGAAGTCGTAGCTGTACTTCAGGTAGATGGCCTCCATCAGCAGGCGCAGCTCGATCGCCGAGGCGCTCGTGGGTGCATCCGCCAGGTCGTCCGCATCGGCGGGAACCGCTGCCGGCTCCCGCGGCAGGGAAGAGGGCGGGCGCGCCATCTACAGGCGCTCCATGCGCGGCATCCACACGCGCAGCAGCGAGAACAGGCGGTCCAGGTCCACCGGCTTGGCCAGGAAGTCGCTGGCGCCGGCGGCCAGGCACTGCTCCTGGTCGTCCTTCATGGCCTTGGCCGTCACGGCGATCACCGGCAGCTTGGCAAAGCGCGGGTCCTGGCGGATGCGGCGGGTGGCTTCCAGGCCGTCCATCTCCGGCATCATCACGTCCATCAGCACCAGGTCGATGTCCTCGACCTCGTCGAGCTTCTCCAGCGCCTCGCGGCCGTTGCGGCCGATCTCCACCGCCGCGCCGCGGCTCTCCAGCGCGCTGGTGAGGGCGAAGATGTTGCGCACGTCGTCGTCCACCAGCAGCACGCGCCGGCCCTCGAACACGCGGTCGCGACCGCGCACCGCGCGCAGCATCTTCTGGCGCTCGCTGGACAGGTCGGTCTCGACCTTGTGCAGGAAGAGGGTGACCTCGTCGAGCAGCCGCTCGGGCGAGCGCGCGCCCTTGATGATGATGGAGCGCGAGTAGCGCAGCAGCTCCATCTCCTCGTCGCGCGTGAGGTTGCGGCCGGTGTAGACGATCACCGGCGGGAAGGAGACGATCTCCTCGGAGGACATGCGCTGCAGCAGCTCGCTGCCTTGCATGTCCGCCAGGCGCAGGTCGGTCACCATGCAGTCGAACACGCGCTCGCGCAGCAGGGCCAGCGCCTCCTCGCCGGATTCGACGGCGGTGATCTGCACGTCCTCGTCGGCGATGAGCTTCATCACCGCCTCGCGCTGCAGCGGGTCGTCCTCCACCACCAGCACCGTCTTGACCTTCTGCGCCAGCTTGTCCTCCAGCCGGCGGAACACCTCATGCAGTTCCTCGCGCGTGGTGGGCTTCTTCGCGTAGCCGATGGCGCCCATGTGCAGCGCGGCCTCGGAGCTGTCGTGCGCCGAGACCACGTGTACGGGGATGTGGCGCGTGCGCGGGTCGTTCTTCAGGCGCTCCAGCACGCCCAGACCGGGGCCATCGGGCAGACCCATGTCCAGCAGGATGGCGTCCGGCCGGTGCGCGGCTGCCAGCTCCATGCCCTCGGCCGCGCCCTGCGCGACCAGGCAGCGGTAGCCGCGTTCGTGCGCGAGGTCGTAGAGGATGTGGGCGAACTGGGGCTCGTCCTCGATCACCAGCACGCGGCGCGCATCGCCGGCCGGCAGGCCGCGGTCGTCCTCGAAGGCCGGCGCCGGCGGCCTGGCGGGCGCGGCTTCGGCAGGCGGGCGCGAAGCGGGTGCGGGCGGCGCGGATGCCGGGCGAACGGGCGCATGGGCGGGCGCCAGCGAGCTCGGCCCGCTCAGCGTCCGGCCCTCCGGTGCCGCGGCCGGCAGCGTCAGCGTGAAGGTGCTGCCGTGCCCGGGCGTGCTGCTGACCGTGATCGCGCCGCCCAGCAACTGCGTGAGATCGCGCGAGATCGACAGCCCCAGCCCCGTGCCGCCATAGCGCCGGCTGGGCGTGCCGTCGGCCTGGCGGAAGGCCTCGAAGATCAGCTCCTGCTGGTCAGGCGGGATACCGATGCCCGAGTCGATCACGTCGAAGCGCGCACCGCCCTCGGGCGTGCCGGTGACGGTGAGCGAGACCTCGCCGCGCTCGGTGAACTTGATGGCGTTGGACAGCAGGTTGCGCAGCACCTGCTCGACCCGCTGGCGGTCGGTGTGCAGGATCTTGGGCGTGCCCGGCCGCAGTTCGACGCGAAAGCCCAGCCCGTGCTCCGCGGCCAGCGGCGCGAAGGTGCCTTCCAGGGCCTGGGCCAGGGCGGACACGGGCGTCGGCTCCACTGACAGCTGCAGCTTGCCGGCCTCCACCTTGGAGATGTCCAGGATGTCGTTGATGAGCGTGAGAAGGTCGTTGCCCGAGGTGTAGATCGACTCGGCATAGCGCACCTGCTCCTCGCTGAGATTGGCCTGCGGGTTGTCGGCCAGCAGCTTGGCCAGGATCAGCGCGCTGTTGAGCGGCGTGCGCAGCTCGTGCGACATGTTGGCCAGGAACTCGGATTTGTAGCGGCTGGCCCGCTGCAGTTCCTCGGCGCGATCCTCGAGCTCGCGCTGCGCGTGGCGCAGCGCGGCGTTGCGCAGGTCCAGCGTCTCGCTGCGCTCGGACAGCTGCGTGTTGGTCTGCTCCAGCTCGGCCTGCTGGTTCTCCAGTTGGGCCTGCGAGGCACGCAGGGCGCGCGACTGCTCCTCCAGCTCCTCGTTGGCGGTGCGCAGTTCTTCCTGCTGCACCTGCAGCTCCTCGTTGAGCTGCTGCGTCTCGGCCAGGGCGCCCTGCAGCTGCTCGCGGTAGCGCGCGGCGGTGAGCGAGGTCCCGATGGTCTCGGCCACGGTCTGCAGCAGTGTCTCCTGGCGCTCGTCGGGGCTGGCCGGCAGGCCCAGCTCGAGCACGCCGTTGACCAGGCTGTTGTGCATCAGCGGCTGCATGAGCACGGCACGCGGCGCCATCTGGCCCAGCCCCGAGTTCACGCGCAGGTAGCCGGCCTCGACCGGGTCCACGCGCACCGGCCGGCGCTCCTGCGCGGCCTGGCCCACCAGGCTGGCGCCGGCGCGGAAGACCTGCTCGCTCGCCTCGGCCTCTTCCGAGAAGCCGTAGCTGGCCACGCGCCGCAGCGACCCGTCGCGCTCGCGCACGAACATCGCGCCCACCTGGCTGCCCAGGTGGCGCGCGAAGTAGGCCAGCACCTTGCGGCCGATCTCCTGCGCGTTGAGCTCGCCCACCAGCTCGCCGCCCAGTTCGTTCTGCGCGCCGCGCATCCAGGCCTGGCGCTCCAGCTGCGCCGCCTGTTGCGCCTGATCGTTCATGGCGGTGTCGTAGGTCTGCGAAAGCATGACCAGCTGGCGCCGTCCGAAGAAGGCCAGGAGCGCGGTGCTGCCCAGCGTGAGGATGACGAACAGGCCCACCACCCAGACCGCGGTGCCGTTGGCTTCCTTGCTGCGCGCCGCGCGCAGGGCCTGCTCGGTGTTGCCGAAGGAGGTGAACTCGTCGCGCAGGTCGTCCGTCATGCGCTTGCCGCGGCCCAGGCGGATCGCATCGGCGGCCTGCGCATTGCCGCTGCGCTTCTGCTCGATCACCTCCTTGGCGAAGGCCAGCCACGCGTCGTTGAGCGCGCGCATGCGTTCCACCCGTTCGACCTGGCGCGGGTTGTCGGCGACCATCTCGCGCAGGCTGGACAGGTCGCCCGCGATGCGCGGCACGGCACGCTCGTAGGGCTCGAGGAAGGTCTCGTCGCCGGCGATCACATAGCCGCGCATGCCGGTTTCCATGTCGATCATGCGGCGCTGGATCTCGGCGACGGTGCGGCTGACGCGGTCGCTGTGCTCGACCCAGCCGATGGTCGACAGCAGGTAGGCGATCAGACCCACGAACACCACGGCCCCCACCACGCCGCCGATCATGGGCAGGAGGATGTTGCGGCGCAGCAGGCGCTGGAAGTCGTGCGGGTCGACCGCGGCGGTTGTTTTCATTGTCGGGAGAAGGCGAGCAAAACCTGACAAGGCTGCCGCAGTTTCGCGCGCCGCCCTGTCGGACAACGCCGCAAGCTGGCGCGGCGCCGCCCGCCGCGCCTCGGTTTCCGGGACGCTAGCGGGCCTGTGCCAGCTGGCTGCGCCGCATCTCGCCCTGGCGGGTGAACATCCAGCCCGGGTATTCAGGCGGCAGGGCGCTCACCTTGTCGAGCGCGGCCAACTCTTCCGCGCTGAACTCGACCTGGCAGGCCGCCAGGTTGTCGTCGAGCTGGTCGATGCGCCTGGCGCCGATGATCACGCTGGTGACGACCTTCTGGTGCAGCAACCAGGCCAGCGCCACCTGCGCCACCGACACGCCCTTGGCCTGCGCGATGCCCTGCATCACCTCCACGCAGTCGTAGGCATGCTCCAGGCGCATCGGCGGGAAGTCGAACACCGCGCGGCGGCTGCCGGCGGCCGCGTCCTGGCCCGCGTGGCGTCCGAACTTGCCCGACAGCAGGCCGCCGGCCAGCGGGCTCCACACCATCAGCGCGAGCTGCTCGCTGTGCATCATGGGCACCAGCTCGCGCTCCAGGTCGCGGCTGGCGATGGTGTAGAAGGCCTGCAGGGACTCGACGCGCGCGAGGCCCAGCCGCTCGGAGATGCCGATGGCCTTCATGATCTGCCAGGCCGCCCAGTTGGACACGCCGATGTAGCGCACGTGCCCCTGGCGCACCAGGTCGTCGAGGGCGCGCACCGCCTCCTCGATGGGCGTGGCGGGGTCGAAGGCGTGGACCTGGTAGAGGTCGATGTGCTCCAGCTGCAGGCGCGAGAGGCTGGCCTTCACCGCGTCCATGATGTGGTAGCGCGACATGCCGCGCGAGTTGGCGGCCTTGGTGCCGGTCTCGCCATACAGCTTGGTGGCGAGCACCACGTTCTCGCGCGGCACCTTCATGTTCTTCAGTGCCTGGCCGAGAATGGTCTCGGACAGGCCGCCCGAGTACATGTCGGCGGTGTCGATGAAGTTGATGCCGGCGTCGAGCGCGCGGCCGATCAGGCGCTCGGCATCGGCCTGCTGCGTGTTGCCGATCTTTCCCCAGAACTCGCCTTCGCCGCCGAAGGTCATGGTGCCCAGGCACAGCTCGGACACGAACAGGCCGGTGCGGCCGAATTTCTTGAGACGCATGGAGTGAAGCCTCGTGAAGTGGACGGGAGATCGCGCGCCGTTCAAGGCCCGCGGGCCCGCAGTGTGCGACGTTTGGCGCCAGCCTGCTTGGGCGCCCAAGCGGGGGTCAGCCGCCGCCGATCACCAGGACGAAGCGGCGCCCGTCCGGCCCCATGCACTGGCCCTGGCCGCTGCCCAAGGAGGTGGAGAAGTAGCACTCGACCAGCTTGGCGCCGTCGGGCGAGCGCAGCAGCGCATAGCCGCCGCCCCCGTAGCCGGTGCCGGTGGAGACGCCGACGCCGCCGAAGCCGCCGCCCCAGCTGCCGCCGCCCACGCCGATGCCCAGGCCGATGGGTGGCGGGTTGCGGAAGGTGCCCGTGTAGTGCACGCCGTCGATGGTGGCCTCGGCCGTGCCGGAGGCCGAGTTGTAGCTGCCCGGATAGGTGCGGCCGTTCTCGAGCAGCTGCATCTGTCCGGCGCAACCCGACAGCAGCGCGATGGCTGCGCCCAGGGTGGCCAGTCGGGGAAGGCGGGTGGGGTGCATGGCCCCACTATCGCGCATTTGACCCGGGAGGCAAAGGTCCGGCTGGACCGGGCCTGTTGGCGGCAGCACAATGCCCGCGCACCCATCCACCTTCCCGCCGATCGGAGCGTCGACATGCCCACCGCAGAGCAGCGCCTCAAGGCGCTTGGCCTTCAACTGCCGGAGCCCGTGAAGCCGCCGCCGGGCGTGGTGCTTCCCTTCCAGTTCGTGCGCGTGCAGGGTAGCCGCGCCTTCATCTCGGGCCACGGGCCCACCAACGCCGACGGCTCGCTGGCCCGGCCGCTGGGCAAGCTGGGCCGCGAGCTCGACGTGGCACAGGGCGCCGCCGCGGCGCGGCTGGTGGCCTTGTCCGTCCTGGGCAGCCTGCGGCGCGCGCTGGGCGACCTGGATCGCGTCACGGCCTGGACGCGGGTGTTCGGCATGGTCAACTCGGCGCCGGGCTTCAACCAGCAGCCCAGCGTGATCAATGGTTTTTCCGACCTCGTGCTGGAGGTCTTCGGCCCCAAGATCGGGGCCCACGCGCGCAGCGCGGTCGGCATGGCCGAGCTGCCCTTCGACATTCCGGTGGAGGTCGAAGCCGAAGTCGAGATCCGTACCCAGGAGTAGAGCCCCCCATGATCGACCGCGACGCGATGCAGAAGTACCTGGAGCCCCTCTTTCCGGGGCTGATGGGTGTGAAGCTCGAGGAGCTGAGCCCCGAGCGCGTGCTGGCCACGATGGAGGTGCGCCCGCAGCTGTGCACCGCGGGCGGCATCCTGCACGGCGGCGCCTACATGGCCTTTGCCGACACGCTGGGCGCGGTGGGCACCGTGCTCAACCTGCCGCCGGGCAAGAAGACCACCACCACCGACTCCAGCACCAAGTTCATCGCCGGCGCCAAGGCCGGCAGCATCGTCACTGGCGAGAGCGTGGCCCTGCACCGTGGCCGCACCACACAGGTGTGGCAGACCTCGGTGCGCAATGCGGAAGGCCGGCTCTGCGCGGTGGTGACGCAGACGCAGCTCATTCTGGACTGAAGGGGGCGCGCCGCGCGTGAGCATGGCGCGCCCGCCACAGTCGCCGTCTTTCCAGCGTCACCTGGCGCGCGCATGCTCGCGCAACCGGCGTCCCGCGTGGACAATGGTTGCGATCCACTATGTCCACTGAACTCATCCTGATCCGCCACGGCGAAACCGACTGGAACCGTGAGCTGCGCTTCCAGGGCCACATCGATGTTCCCCTCAACGACATGGGCCACGAGCAGGCGCGGCGCCTGGGGCTGCGCATGGCGCGCGAGCAGGCGCAGCACCTCGTCGCCAGCGACCTGATGCGCTGCCAGCAGACGGCCGCGCCCACTTCGCTGCAGCTGTCGCTCGCGATCCATACCGACGCCGGCCTGCGCGAGCAGCACTTCGGCGCGGTCGAAGGCATGCGGGCCGACGAGATCCAGGCGCAGCATCCCCGCGCCTGGGAAGACTGGCTCAAGTTCCAGGAGCACAACGCCATGCCCGACGGCGAGTCGGCGCGGCAGTTCCACACCCGCATCATCGGCGCGCTCTCGCAGGTCGCGAAGGCGCACGTGGGCCAGACGGTGCTGGTGTTCACCCACGGCGGCGTGCTGGACATGGTGTGGCGCACTGCCCGCGGCCTGGGCCTGAACGGGCCGCGCCAGAGCGAGATTCCCAACGCGGGCTTCAACCGCATCCGCATCGCGGACCCGGCCGCGCCCGAGGCCATCGAGATCGTCGACTGGGCCGACACCCGGCACCTGGTGGACCTGCCCGCGCAGCCCACCTACGACCAGAAGCGCTACCTGGCCGGCAAGCCCAGCGCCGCATAGACCGCGTTGGCCTGGCGCGCGAGCCGCCGAGACTGCGGCTGCGCGTTGAGTTGGCGCTGCAGCAGGCCCTGCGCGCTCGCCAGCAGTACCGGCTGGCCGCTCCTCGCCAGCGAGTCCAGGTAGATCTGCTCGAAGAGGTCGCGCTGCGCGTGACTGCCGCCGATTTCCACCAGGTGCGGCAGCGCCGCCCCCAGGCCCTCGACTGCGCCGCCCCAGTCGCCGCGGGCATGCGCGAGCAGGCCGCGCGCCGCAGGCACGCAGACGCGCGTCCACGCCGCGCGCACGGACGCCGGCGCCGCCGGCGCGTAGGCCTCGATGTTGCGCGCGAGCTCCTGCGCCTCGGGTCGGCCGGCGCGTGCCAGGCCGTAGAGGTACTGCAGGTCGAGGAAGGGCAGCACCTGGTCCTGCGTGCGCGGGGCCAGCCAGCCGGCCACGTCCTTCCAGCGCGCCTCGCCGACCTCGATGCCGGCCAGTTCCAGCCGGGCCAGCAGCGAGACGGCGCCGATCTGGTCCTGCGAGTAGCCCTTCTCCACGCCCCACACGTGCCGGTCGTACACCGACAGCGCCTCGGCGTCCCGGCCCAGGTCGATGAGGAAGAGGCCGACGTGCCACCAGTTGTGGGTGAGCATGAAGGAGTTGAGCCCGGTCCAGGTGTCGCTCACCGATTCCATGAATCCCAGGCCCTCGTCCAACCGCCCTTCGGTGAGCATGACGTGCGCCAGCGCGTGATGGGCCCAGGGCTCCTTGCGGCACAGGGCGATGGCATGCAGGGCGCTGGACTCGGCCTCGCGCATCAGGTGGCATTGCTCGTAGCCGAAGGCGGCCATGCCGTGCACGTAGGGCACGTCGGCCGCAGCCGGCAGCGCGGCCAGGGCCAGGCGCAGCATGCCGGGGCAGTTGCCGGCGTTGAAGGCGTGGTACTGGCCCAGCTTGAGGGAGGCCAGGTCGCGCGGAAATTCCCGTGCCTGCTCCTCGTGCAGCGCGATCGCGAGGTGCATGTCGCCCTCGGCCCACGCGGCGATGGCCGCGATGAAGCGCTGCTCGCGCGGCGTGGCGCGGGCCGCGCCGGCCTGCGCGCCTTGCAGGAAGGGTTGGGCGTTGGGGCGCGCCTCGTGCGATTCGGCGAACAGGTGCAGGGCGGCGCAGTACGCCTGCACGATGGGACTCGGGTCCGCGGCAGCGCTCAGGATGTTGGCGGCGCGCGCCTCGCTCGCGATGAATCCCTCCACGAAGTCGTTCA
>Ga0209130_1001943_pt1 | contig 11469 bp, 9 predicted proteins | sample AraplaMF_Cvi_mLB_FD_184264 | JGI IMG/M metagenome (GOLD analysis project Ga0209130, IMG submission 184264) | Arabidopsis root microbial communities from the University of North Carolina, USA - plate scrape MF_Cvi_mLB (SPAdes) (version 2) | ecosystem: Host-associated > Plants > Roots > Endosphere ...
GGGGGGGGGGGGGGGGGGGGGGGGGGGGTTCTCGCAGTGAGATCAGACCCAGACCACTGCTGACCGGACTGGCTGGCTAGCCGGGTCCCATACGCATTCGCACGCGGACACGCGCAGACCCCTCCCCCTGCCCCCCTCCCGCAAGGGGAGGGGGGACTAAAAAGAAACGGGCGAAGGGCTGACGGGGCTAGTCCCCCGCCGGCGCGTGCTCGACATAGCCGGTATAGACCTTGCGCAGCAGGCGCAGCAGGTCGGCCTGCTCCTGCCCGCTCAGGATCGAGAAGAAGTCGGCGGATTGCCGGCGGGCGACGGTGCGCACCTCCTCCGCCACGCGCCGGCCCTTCACGGTCAGATACAGCTCGCGCGCCCGCCGCTCCTCCGGCGAGACCTTCTGCTCGACCAGCCCGGCCTGCTGCATCTGGTCGAGCAGCCGGCCCATGGCCGAACGGTCCTTGAGGATGAAATGCGCCAGCACCGAGGGCCGGATGCCCGGGTTTCGCTCGACCAGCAGCAGCGTCGAGATCTTGCCGGTGCCGCCGGCCACCTCCAGCGCTTCCATCTGCTCGTCCAGGTCGCGGCTGACCAGCATGTTGACCGTGCGGACATAGAAGCTGAGCAGGCCGGTGAAGATGTCGAAGTCGATCTCCGAGAAGTCGATCGTCTTCGGGATCTGCGGATTGCGCGGGCGGGGGCGCCCCTCGCCATGGCCATCGCTGGTGGCGGGCATAGCCGTCCTTGGGTTCGCTGAGGTGGGTCAAGCCGGGAGTCCGCATGGTCAGAAGGGCGGCGGGTCGAGGCCGTCGCGCCGGGCGGAGCGCTGGTCGCGGATCCGCGACCAGGCCAGCATGACGCGCGGCATGAAGCTCATATAGAACGGCGTGCGCTGCAGCTTCTCGATCGGCAGCGCCAGGTCCTGCGGCGGCGTTCCCGTCGCCCAGTCCGCCAACACCGTGCCCATCATCGTGCCGGTCGGCACGCCGCGGCCGGAATAGCCGAGCGAGGCGACCACGCCCGGCGCCAGGCCGTACAGCCGCGGAAAGGTGCGTGGCTGCATGTCGATCGCGCCGGTCCAGCTGTACTGGAACTCGACATCGCCGAGCTGCGGCAGCAGCCATTGCAGCTTGCGGCGCATCAGGTCGTGGGTATAGGTCGGGTCCGTACCGCGCCGTCCCTCGACGAACAGCGAAGTCACCAGCCGTCCGTCCTTGTCGTATTTCCAGATCGAGATGTCGCGCCGGCTGTCGACCACGGTGTTGTTCTCCGGCGCGATGGTGCGGCGGACATTGTCGCTGAGCGGCCGGGTCGCCAGCACGGCGACGCCGAGCCGGGCGAAGCTCTGCTCCAGCCCCGGCCAGTAGCCGTCGGTATAGGCGCCGGTGCCGCACACCACCTTGTCGGCGACGACGGCGCCGGTTGGCGTCTCGACCCGCCAGCGCCCGCCCTGCGGCCGGATGGCGGTGACCGGCGAGCCGGTGAAGACCCGGGCGCCGCGTGAGATCGCCGCCCGCGCCAGGCCGCGGGCATAGCCGAGCGGGTTGAGATGCCCGCCCTCCGGATGGATCCAGCCGCCGCAGAAGCGCGGCGACCCGGTCAGGCGCTGGGCCTCGTCCCGGTCCAGCATCCGCGTGGCCTTGCCGACCGCCGCATATTCCCGGCAGCGCCGCTCCAGCTTCGCCAGGGCGGCGGTGGCATGGGCGGCGTGGATGTAGCCGGTTTGCACCGCCTCGCAGTCGATGCCGTAGCGGCGGATGATGTCGAAGACTAGGTTGGCGGCGTTGGTCTGCCGCTCGATCAGCCGCCCGGCGAAAGGCTCGCCCAGGATGCGCCGGACGGTCTCGATCTCGTGGACATGGAAGGTCGGGGTGCAGTGGCCGGCGTTGCGGCCCGACCCGCCATGGCCGATCTGCTCCGCCTCCAGCACCACCGCGCCGACGCCGCGCTCGCAGAGATGCAGCGCGGTGGACAGGCCGGTGTAGCCGGCGCCGATGACGCAGACCGGCGCGTCGATCGTGCCGTCCAGCGCCGTCGTCTCCGGCGCGGGGGCCGCCGTGGCGTACCACAGCGACGGTTCGAGCGGTGTCTTGTGTATCATTTCCTTCCTGTTCTGGAAGAACTGACACAATTCCGATCAAAAGAACGCAGAATGCCTATCGCAGGCACATCATGCTTTCTTTTTCACCGGAACTTGGTGCGGCAGCATACGATCAGACAAGCTCGGTTTTGAGACCGGTCTCAAGGCAGATCGCTTCTTGGCAACTGAGATTATGATTGTGATCGTCCACTGTGGACGGAGTCAAGTGACATGTGACGAATTTGCGGCCAACGGCGCTGAGAGCAGGATCGCCCCCTCAGGCGAAGGAGGACTGGTCCAGCGTGGTCGCGGAGTAGAAGCTGAGGCCGCCCGGCAGGTTGCGGAAGCCCTGCAGCGCCTTGCGCATGGCGAAGCCCTGCGCCCGGTAGGCCAGCGTCACCATCGGCGCCTGGTCCAGCACCAACTGGCCGGCCTTGGCGTAGATGTCCTTGCGCTTCGCAGCGTCGAACTCCCCTCGCCCTGCCGCCAGCAGCTCGTTCAGCCCGGGCACGGTGATGCCGGTGCTGCGGATGTAGGACGGCGACAGCGAGGAATCGACGAAGGAGGACAGGCTTTCCGGATCCGGGCTCTCCATCGCCGTGCCCATCACCGCGAACTCGTACTGGCCGCGATTGCCCAGGCTGACCCGGGTCGGCCAGTCCGGCATGTTGAGCTCCACCTTGATGCCGAGCTCGGCCAGGTTCTGCTGGATCACCTCGGCCGTGCTCTTGTGCATGCCGTACTGGGCGGTGGAGAGGAGCTTGCAGGAGAAGCCGTCGGCCACGCCGGCCTCGGCCAGCAGCGCCTTGGCCTTGTCCAGGTCGTGCCGCCAGCCATGCGCCGCGGCCTCGTCGTAGAACGGTGTCTCCGGCGGGAAGGGCAGCCCCTCCAGCGGCGCGCCGCGGCCGAAGAAGGCGGCCTGGACGATCTCGTCGCGCTTGATGCCGAGCGCCACCGCCTTGCGGATGCGCGGATCGGCGAAGGGGCCGGTCTTGCCGTTGAAGGTCAGGTACATGAACGGCCCAAGCTGGTTGTCCAGCTTCAGGTTCCCGTCGGCCTCGATCGACTGCATCGACTGCCAGGGCACGTAGTCGATCAGGTCGACATCGCCGGCCTGCAGCGCCGCCACCCGCAGGGTCTCGTCCGGATAGGCGATGACCTTGACCGCCTTCAGCTTCGGCAGGCCGGGCTTGTAATACTTCTCGAAGGCGACGAGGTCGAGCGACACGCCGCGCTCCTGCCCCTGCAGCACGAAGGGCCCGGCGCCGATGCCGAGCGGATCGTCGGCGGTCGACCCTTTGGCCACGATCGGCATGTAGTAGTTGGCGAACCAGTGCGGCACGCAGACGGTCGGCTGCTTCATGACCAGGCGAACGGTGCGGTCGTCCGGCGTCTCGACCCGCTCCACCCCCTGCAGCTGGGTGCGCAGATAGGCGGTGGATTTCTCGCCGGCGACCTGCTCGATGTTCCACTGGATGTCGGCGGCGGTGACCGGGGCGCCGTTGTGGAAGAAGGCCTCACGCAGGCGGAACACCCAGGCCTTGTCGCCCTCCGGCTGCCAGCTCTCGGCCAGTTCGCCCTGCAGGCTGCCATCGGCGGCGTAGGACAGGAGGCCGCGATGCAGCAGCGCCGCGACCGACCCCGCGGCGCCGCCGGAATTGATCCAGGGCTGCAGGTTCGGCGGATAGCTGGAGAGGCCGAAGCGCAGCGCGTCCGGCGACGCCTGGCCCCAGGCCGGCAGGCGCAGCGCCGGCAGCACGGCGCCGGCGGTGAGCCCGGTGGCGAGCAATGTGCGACGGGACACGAGCATGATGACCTCTCCCTGTTTGTTATCGTGGTCAGAGCACGGCGCCGTAGACCCTCTGCGCCGTCTCCCGGTCGATCCGTCCTTCCGCCAGATCGCGCCGCACGGCCTCGCCCGCGCGCCCGGAGGGCGGGCCGTAGCCGCCGGCGCCAGGCGTCACGATCTCGATCACGTCGCCGCGCTTCAGGTCGCCATTGCCGTGGTCGAAGGGCGCGACACCGGGCCCGAAGACGAAGCCGCCGCGGCCCCCCTCCAGCCCGCCCTCCAGCCCCCAGGGCGCCGAGCGCAGGCGCGAGCCATCGATATGCACCCGGCAGTCGGCCTCGGCCCGGTAGACCCGGCGCAGCCCCATGCCGCCGCGCTGCGTGCCCGAGCCGCCGGAGCCGTCGACCAGCTCGTAGCGCAGCAGGGTCAGCGGGTATTCCAGCTCCAGCGCCTCGGCCGGCAGGTTGGAGGTGTTGGTCATGTGGACATGCACGCCGTCGAGCCCGTCCTTCCCCGCCCGGGCGCCGCTGCCGCCGCCGATGGTCTCGAGATAGACCCACAGGCCGCCGGTCTTCGGGTCGCGCCCCATGAAGGTGGCGGAGGCGCAGGAGCCGTTGCTGGCCGCGGTCAACCGCTCCGGCACCGCCTGGGCCAGGGCGCCGTGGATCAGGTCGGCGATGCGCTGGCAGGTCGCCACCCTGCCGTTCACCGCCGCCGGATGGACGCAGTTCAGCACCGTGCCCTCCGGCGCCGTCACCGTCAGCGGCCGCGCCAGCCCGGCATTGGGCAGGATGGTCGGGTCGACCACGGTCTTGACCGCGTAATAGACCGTCGACAGCAGTGCCGTATAGACGACGTTAAGGCCGCCACGGACCTGCGGCGGGCTGTCGAAATGCAGCCGCATCTCGTCGCCGGCCACAATGATCTCGACCGCGAAATCGAGCTCGCCATCCAGCTCCGGATTGTCGAAGCGGTCGGCGAAGCGATAGGTGCCGTCCGGGATGGCGGCGATGCCGGCGCGCATCTTGCGCTCGGCATAGTCCTGCAGCGCGGAACCGGCCGCGAGCACGACATCGACGCCGTACTTCGCGCACAAAGCCGTCATCCGCTGCACGCCCAGCCGGTTGGCCGCCATCTGCGCCCGCAGGTCGGACAGCCGCTCGCGCGGGACCTGGCAGTTCAGCAGCAGCAGCTCCTGCACATCGGCCTGCAGTTCGCCGGCACGGTACAGCCGGATCGGCGGGATCCGGATTCCTTCCTGGTAGATGTGGGCGTGGCCGCGGTCGGCGAAGTCGGCGTGGTGCGCGGTGTTGACCGCCCAGGCCACCATCCGCCCGTCGACGAAGATCGGCTCCGCCAGCACGATGTCGGGCAGGTGGGTGCCGCCGCCCTCATAGGCGTCGTTGCCGATGAACACGTCGCCCGGCCGCATTTGGCCCAGCGGGTGGCGCTTCATGATGTGCGGGATGATGCCGATGAAGCTGCCGAGATGCATCGGGATGTGCTCGGCCTGGCACAGGGTGTTGCCCGCCAGGTCGAACAGCGCGGTGGAGCAGTCACGCCGCTCCTTGATGTTGGTCGAGTAGCTGGCCCGGACCAGCGCCTCCCCCATCTCCTCCGCGATCGAGGCGAAGGCGCTGCCGATCACCTCGACCGTGATCGGGTCGAGCACGGCCTCGCGGCGCTCGGGGACGGCGACGCTCATCGGACCTCCAGAACCAGGTTGAGATAGGGTTCGACATGGGCCGTCATTCCCGGAAGGATGATGGTGGTGCTGTCCATCTGCTCGACCACGGCCGGGCCGGCGATGCGGTTGCCGGGCTTGAGCCGGGCGCGGTCATAGACCGGGCAGGACACCCAGCCCCCCGCCTCCGGCAGCCAAACCTCGCGCGAGCCGGTGACGGCGTGGCCGGCCTCCGGCCCGGCATCGGGCTGCGGCTGGAAGCTGGCCTTGGTGACGACGCCCGCGGCCTCGACCCGGAAGGTGACCAGCTGCACCGGCTCGCCGGCGGCAACGAAGCCGTATTGCCGCTCATGCGCCCGGGCGAAGCCGGCGGCCAGGGCCTCGAGAGTCGCTGGGGTGACCGACCCGTCCGGCAGCGCCACCGGCAGCTCGTAATTCTGGCCGGCATAGCGCATGTCGACGGTGCGGGTGACCCGCCGCGCGCCCTGCGGCACCTCCTCCTGCGCGAACCACTCCTCCGCCCGGACCAGCAGCCCGTCGAAGGCGGCCGCGACCGCGGGCAGCGCCGCAGGGGCCAGCGTGGTCAGCCGGGTGGCGGCGAAATCGGCGCGCAGGTCGGTCAGCAGCAGGCCCATGGCGCAGAGGATGCCCGGAGTCTGCGGCACCAGGATGCGGCCGATGTCGAGCTCATTGGCCATGCGGGCGGCGTGCAGCGGGCCGGCGCCGCCGAAGGCCATCAGCGTGTAGTCGCGCGCGTCGTGGCCGCGCTGCACGCTGATGACGCGTATCGCCTTGGCCATGTTGGCGGTGACGACGGTCAGGATGCCCTGCGCCGTCTCCATCGGCCCCAGGCCCAGCCGCTGCGCCAGCCGGCCGATCGCGGCCTCGGCCAGGTCGCGGCGCACGGCCATGCGGCCGCCCAGCAGCGACACCGGGTTCAGCGTCTGCAGCACGACATTGGCATCGGTCACCGTCGGCTCGTCATTGCCGTGGCCGTAGCAGACCGGCCCGGGAAAGGCCCCGGCGCTGCGCGGCCCGACCTTGAGCAGCCCGCCGCTGTCGACGTAAGCGATCGAGCCTCCCCCCGCCCCGACCGTGTGGATGTCGAGCATCGGCGCCTTGATCGGATAGCCATGCACCACCGCCTCGCCGGCCAGGCGGCACTGGCCGCCGGCCAGCAGCGCGACATCGGTGCTGGTGCCGCCCATGTCGAAGGTGATCAGGTCGGGGAAGCCGGCGATCGCCCCGATCGCCTGGGCCGCGACCACCCCGGTGCTGGGGCCGGACAGGACGGTGCGGACCGGCAGCCGCGCCGCCGTCTCGAAGCTGATGACGCCGCCGTTGGACTGGGTCAGCCGCGGCGCCGCCTTGACCCCGATCTCCGCCAGCCGCTTGCCCAGCCGCTCGATATAACCGCGCATCACCGGGCCGAGATAGGCGTTCACCACGGTCGTCGAAACCCGCTCGTACTCGCGGAACTCCGGCGCCACGCCGTGCGAGGCGCAGGCGAAGGCCTCCGGGAACTCCTCGGCCAGGATGCGCAGCGCCGTCTCCTCATGCTCGCTGCGGACGAAGCCGTAGAGAAAGCTGACCGCCACCGCCTCGACCCCGGCAGCGCGCAGCTCGCGCACCGCCCGGCGCAGCGCCGCCTCGTCCAGCGGCGTCTCGACCGAGCCGTCGTGCCGGATGCGCTCCGGGAGATCGATGCGCAGGTCGCGGCTAACCAGCGTCTCCGGCTTGTCGGCCTGCAAATCGTAGAGGTCCGGCCGCTTCTGCCGGCCGATCTCCAGCAGGTCGCGGAAGCCGTCGGTGGTCAGCAGGCCGGTGCGGACGCCGCGATGCTGGATCAGCGCGTTGGTGCCGACCGTGGTGCCATGGCCGAAATAGCCGATTTCGCCCGGTTCGGCACCGACCCGGGCCGCCCCCTCCTCCACCCCCTGGACGATGCCGCGGGACGGGTCGTCGGGGGTCGAGGAGACCTTCCAGACGTCGAGCCGCCCGCTCTCGTCGTCGAACAGGCAGACATCGGTGAACGTCCCGCCGGAATCCACGCCAATGCGCCAAGCCATCGTGAAGCCTTCCCATGTCCGCAGGCCAAGCTGCGTGCCGTTTTCCGGCACGACTTCCTGGACCCGCGTTCGAATTCTTGATCCGACGGCGCCTGGCCCGCCCGGTGATCCCGAAACGATGCTAGGCAGCCTCGCACGGCCATGGACAATTCATTTATTCGAGCTTTCCATGCCGGATTGGAATGGGCTCAGGCGAGGGTGCGGCATATGCACAAGATCAAGATCCGGCACCTCGAGACCCTGCTGGTGTTCATGAAGACCGGGTCGGTCACCGAGGCGGCGGAGGTCCTGGGCACGACCCAGCCCAACGCCAGCAAATCGCTGAAGCAGCTGGAGGAATCGATCGGCATCTCGCTGTTCCAGCGCAGCGGCGGCCGGCTGCAGCCGACGCCGGAGGCCGAGATCCTGTTCACCCATGCGGCGCGGCTGATGGAGGAGCTAGCCTTCTTCGAAACCCTTTCGGTCGACCTGGCGCGGCTGCAGAGCGGCTTCGTCCAGGTCGCGACGCTGGCGACCTTCGGCGTGGCCCTGCTGCCGCTGGTGGTCGACGCCTTCAACGCCCGCTACCCGGACGTGTTCGTCCAGATCGACATCCTCGATTCCGACAAGATCCATTCCTTCGTCAGCCGCGGCAACTACGACCTCGGCCTGGTCCATCATCCGAGCCAGGAGATGGACCTGATGGCGCAGAACCTGCGCACCGGGTCGATGGTCTGCATCCTGCCGGCCGCCCATGCGCTGGCGCGCCAAGCTGACATCAATGCGGCCGACCTGGCCGGCCTGCCGCTGATCACCTATCCGAAGACCCTGCCCTTCGGCGCCGCGATCGCCAAGACGCTGGCGGATGAAGGCGTCCAGATCCGCAACCCGCTATCGGCCAATCACAGCCATGTGGTGCGCAAGCTTGTCGAGCGCGGCCGCGGCCTGGCCCTGGTCGACGAGTTCTCGGTCTGGGACGCGGCGGCGGCGCCCGGTCTCGCGATCCGGCCCTTCGCGCCGCGCATCCCGGTTTCGATCGGCCTGATCGTGCCGAAGCGGCGACCGCTGTCGCTCGCGGCGCAGGCCTTCCTCGCGGCGCTGCAGGATGCGCTGGCTGAGCCACCGCTGTAGCGTCGGACGGTCAGGTCCCGTTCGCCCTCAGCCCTCGGCCATGAGCGGGTCGATCGGACTCGCGCCACACATGTCACTCCCACTGTCCGGGGGCCGGCGCCAATCTGTGTCACGACCGACACCGAACGACGAACAGCGCAGGGACTCGCGCCCATGAGGCGCGGGAGGTCGCCCGCATCAGGAGGAGTCAGACGCCATGACCACAGAGACCGGACGGACCGCCATGCACACGCCGCCGGTGGTGTCGCCGCAGGCCTGGAAGGCGGCCCACGAGCAGCTGCTCGTGAAGGAAAAGGCCCACAGCCGCGCCCGCGACGCCCTGGCCGCCGAGCGCCGGCGGATGCCGTGGATGGCCGTCGAGACGACCTATGCGTTCGAGGGACCCGCGGGCAAGGCCAGCCTGCTCGACCTGTTCGACGGCCGGCGCCAGCTGATCGTCTACCGCGCCTTCTTCGAGCCGGGCGTGTTCGGCTGGCCCGACCACGCCTGCCGAGGCTGCTCGATGGTGGCCGACCAGGTCGCCCATGTCGCCCATCTGAACGCCCGCGACACCACCCTGGTCTTCGTCTCGCGGGCGCCCCAGGCGGACATCGCGCGGCTGAAGGCGCGGATGAGCTGGGAGATCCCGTGGTTCACCGTCACCGACAGCTTCGACCTCGATTTCGGCGTGGACGAGTGGCACGGCACGAACGTGTTCTACCGTGACGGCGACCGCGTGTTCCGCACCTACTTCGTCAACAACCGCGGCGACGAGCAGATGGGAGGGACCTGGAACTACCTCGACATCACGCCGCTGGGCCGGCAGGAGGTCTGGGAGGACTCGCCTGAGGGCTATCCCCAGACCCCGACCTACAAATGGTGGAACTGGCACGACAGCTACGTCGCGGACGCGGCGCCCGACAAGAAGTGGGTCGAGGTGTCGGACGCCGGCGAGGCGGCCTTCCGGGACAAGGACGCGAAGCCGTGAGCCTGGACTGATCCGGAGGGCGGCGCCCACCGCGGCGTCGCCCCTCCCCTGCGCCCCCCCCAAATGAGAGACGACAGGGACACCCGCCGGCGCGACAATCGGGACACAACGACAAACCATGGCGATGGGGCCTGGGCTCCGCCGCCGGAGGGAGGTCCCATGCAGATCGATCCGGACAAGCTGAACGCCTTCATGGGCAAGATGCTCGGCGATCTCGGCGCAGCGCTGAATGCGCCGCTGATCCGCCTGGGCGACAGCCTCGGTCTCTACAAGGCGATGGCGGCCGGCGGGCCGATGACGTCGTCCGAGCTGGCGCAGCGCACCGGCACGACCGAGCGCTACATCCGCGAGTGGCTCGCCGCGCAGGCGGCGTCCGGCTATGTCGAGTATGACGCCGCGGCCGAACGCTTCACCCTGCCGCCGGAACAGGCGGCGGTGTTCGCGGATGAGGACAGCCCGGTGTTCCTCGCCGGCGTCGGCGACGTGATCGCGGCGATGGTCGATGTCGGCCCGAAGGTCGGCGAGGCGTTCCGGACCGGCCACGGCGTCGGCTGGGACTGCCAGAACCCCTGCCTGTTCTGCGGCACCGCCCGGTTCTTCCGCACCACCTACAAGCATCATCTGGTGCAGGAGTGGCTGCCGGCGCTGGACGGCGTGGCGGCCAAGCTGGCGCAGGGCGGCAGCATCGCCGACATCGGCTGCGGGCACGGCGTCTCCACCGTCCTGATGGCGCAGGCCCATCCGCAGGCGCGTTGCTTCGGCTTCGACTACCATGAACCGTCGATCGCCGCGGCACGGCAGTCGATCGCGGGAACCGAGCTTGCCGGCCGCGTCACCTTCGAGACCTGCCCGGCCAAGGCGGTCCCGGCCGGCAACTACGACCTCGTCGCCTTCTTCGACTGCCTGCACGACATGGGCGACCCGGCCGGCGCGCTGCGCCACGTGCGCTCGACGATGGCGCCGGACGGCACCTGCATGATCGTCGAGCCCTTCGCCAACGACCGGCTGGAGGACAACCTCAATCCGGTCGGCCGCATCTATTACGCGGCCTCGACGCTGATCTGCACACCGGCATCGCTGTCCCAGGAGGTCGGGCTCGCGCTCGGCGCCCAGGCCGGCGAGGCGCGCATGCGCCGGGTGGCGGAGGAGGCCGGCTTCACCCGGTTCCGCCGCGTCGCCGAAACGCCGTTCAACCTGGTCTACGAAGCCCGCCCGTGACCCACGATCCGACCGGACGGAGATGGGGCGATGGACATTCGATCGACGCTGACGGAGCTCTGTGCGGCTTTCAACGCGCATGATCTCGATCGGATCATGGCGTGTTTTGCCGACGATTGCGTCCTGGAGATGCCGCGGGGAAGCGAGCCTTGGGGGTCCCGTTTCGAGGGCAGGCGGAACGTGCGGGACGCGCTGTCGACCCGCTTTGAGCGCTTGCCGGATGTCCATTACGGCAACGCGGAGCATTTCGTGGATTCGGCGGCCAATACCGGCATCTCGAAATGGACCCTCACAGGCACCACCCGCGAGAAGACGAAGGTGGAAGTCCGAGGGTGCGACTTCTACACCTTTCGCGACGGCAAGGTAGTCCGCAAGGACTCCTACTGGAAAATCGTGGAGTAATACCGACGATCGAAAACATTGACTCGTCATCTCGTGCGCGCTGCGGCGCGAAGAGGCTGTGAAGCTATTTCGCCGGTGTGGGTTGGTGGCGACGAGAGGCGCGGCGGGAGGCCGATGTCTCCGCCCTTGGGATTGGATGGTGGGCAGCGTCGCCGGACG
>Ga0209130_1001947_pt1 | contig 11462 bp, 7 predicted proteins | sample AraplaMF_Cvi_mLB_FD_184264 | JGI IMG/M metagenome (GOLD analysis project Ga0209130, IMG submission 184264) | Arabidopsis root microbial communities from the University of North Carolina, USA - plate scrape MF_Cvi_mLB (SPAdes) (version 2) | ecosystem: Host-associated > Plants > Roots > Endosphere ...
ACTCCATTAGGTAAAGGAGTAGCATTATGTTGTAAAAATAGTAAATCATGAGAAGGTGTTAACTTAATTCTTTCTCATGTACCACAAAAAGTTCGATAAGGGCGGGATGATGGCGCCGGTGGTGTACAGTACTCAGACTGTTCAGGAGAGTGAGCATAAGGATTTGAAAGAACAACAAGCAGTTGTTCCATTACGCTGTGGTCCCCTTGTTTGACTGCGGCATCTAATGCTTCTTCCACGCGGTGATTTCGTGGGATTATCGCAGGATTGGTGTCTCGCATCAGCTGATCTGAAGAAGATTTCGACTCCTCCTGTCTGCTTAATCTTGCCTGCCATTTTTCATTCCACCTCGTAAATTCTTGACTTTTAAACAAATCGGTATCTTTATGTGTACCAAAAGTTAAAGCAAGGAAGGTATTAGTATAGTCTGCGCGATATTTCTCCATAATTTTAAGGAGCTCATCAATGAGGGCTTTATCTTCTGCTTCTTCGTTAAATATACCTAGTTTGGTCCGCATCCCAGCGAGCCAATGCTTTTCATACAGTGTGCCGAAATCTGAAATCGCATCTTGGGCTATTTGGGCAGCTTGTTCTAGGTCTGTATGTAGAAGCGGCAATAGAGATTCTGCAAATCGCGCGAGATTCCATACACCAATATACGGCTGGTTACCATAGGCGTATCGGCCTTGCGTGTCAATGGAACTAAATACCGTTGCTGGGTCATATTCATCCATGAAGGCGCAAGGACCATAATCGATGGTTTCTCCGCTAATGGTCATGTTATCGGTATTCATTACCCCGTGAATAAAGCCAACGAGTTGCCACTTTGCAATTAAGCTGGCCTGTTGCTTCATCACTTCTTGTAGTAACGCTAGGTATGGATTTTCCTGTGATTGAATAGCTGGAAAATGACGCTTAATCGTATAGTCAGCCAAAATTTTTAGCTCCTCAACTGAACCGCTTGCTGCTGCGTATTGAAATGTGCCAACGCGTATATGACTGCTAGCTACACGTGTCAAAATTGCACCTGGTAAAGCAGTTTCGCGTATGATTGACTCACCTGTTGATACTATAGCTAGACTACGGGTAGTAGGAATACCAAGCGCGTGCATTGCTTCACTGATAATATACTCGCGTAGCATTGGTCCAAGTGCGGCGCGGCCATCCCCTCGGCGGGAGTATGGTGTTCTACCAGAGCCTTTTAATTGAATATCAAATCGTTCACCTGAAGGAGTAATCTGCTCACCGATTAGCAGCGCACGGCCGTCTCCTAGCATGTTGAAATGCCCGAATTGATGCCCTGCATAAGCTTGAGCAAGAGGGATAGAACCTTCGGGAATTCGGTTTCCAGCAAGAACCGCTACTCCATCTTCGCTTTGTAGTTCCTCAATGTTTAGCCCTAGGGATGTTGCCACAGGATGATTGAGAATGATTAACTTTGGTAAGCCTACAGGGGTTGGGCTAAGGGTGGAAAAAAATGATTCCGGTAGACGGGCATAACTATTGTCTAAGTTCCATCCGGTTTCTTTTGTTTCTTTTTTCTTTTTCATTGTATCTCCTTCTTTTACGTTTTTTTCTGTTACATAAAGCATAGATATAAATATTCAATGATATTCTCCATTTTATTGAGAATATAGAAGATTGGAATTTAATATTGATTAGTTGGTGCGCATTGTTTTTATAATTCACTTGTAGTTATGTACATTATATCCTTAATCAATGAAAAAAACGTATTAGTACTTGTTTTTTATAAACTATAATATTTTATCATTTTAACCGAGAAGACCTCCACCTCTAAAAGAAGTGAAGGTGGGGGTAGTTCAATTAGCGGCTTATTAGGGTTCTTCGGCATTGGGTGTTTTAGTCTTTTTATGGTTGAAGTTGTTGAAACATCGCGGCAGGATTCAGTAGGAATTACGGTTAGCTTTGCACTTACGCTAAATCAAATTGCTATTATTTTAGCTCCGCCTGTTTTTGGCTTCATAGTGGATATCAAAGGGTATACGTGGGCGTGGGTGTGTATGGCTATATTGCTGTTTGTTTCAGCAATAAGTTTATTGAAAAATTGCAAAAAAAAGTCATACGAATGACATTTTTTTGCAATATGATGTATAATCAATTTTGGTATGAATTTTAAAATGGTGATATTATGACATATAAATGAATTTGATTCTTATTCTTATTAATATTTGCTTTTCGTTCATTTCCTCTTTTGAAATTCCCTATTATTTTGGCCGTAATGAGCTTCCTCTCTTTTTATTGTTTGCATGATTTATTTTACTTGAAAATTTTTCTGCATCTTTTCTTTTCTTTTGACAATCATAATTTATTTTCCGTAATACTCGATAAATACCATGCTATTTTTGTTTGTTCGATAACTGAACATTTCACTATCTAGTTAATTTTGCTTATCGATGAATGCTAATAGATTACCTTTTTTGGCATTATTGTATATGTTGTTTGCAAGGAATGTTACATAAAAAAACAAAATTATAGTGAGATGAATCGGATTGTTGGGTGGAAATTTTCTAAGAAAGAAATACAATAGTAAGTGATCAAAAATTTGAGTATGGGAAGCTTATCTTGAATAAATTTCCAATAATACAAACTTTTTAGGAAGATATAGATAATCAAGAGACATGCTAATTTATAGTAGTAGAATTGAGGATGAAATAGTAATATGTAGTTCATTTCTCGAATATAGTTCTTCAATAAATTTAAGCAAAAATTAAAGTCTTCTTTTAAATGAGTAGAGATAGAATAAAACAATGAAAAGAGTAACAAGTATAAATTGAATAAAAAGAGGGCTCCTGTATGTTTAAGAGATGTTTAATCGTTTGCTTTATTATCGCGATTTTTTGCTTAAGTGTATATATGTTCATGCAAACAAATAAAGGTAAAACGCAGAATTTAAAGGCATTTTCAGATTCTACTAGTAAACTAGAAACAGATACACCGAAAGTAGATAGAAATCAGCGAAATCGTTATGCTGGGGCAACACAAAAATTAGACCAATATTTAAAAGAAAAGGGATTTAATGGAACGGCACTTGTGACGGATCAAAATAATGTGATTTTGCGAAAAGGGTATGGCTATGCAAATATGCAGGATAAAGTCTTAACAACGCCAAGAACAAAATATCGTATTGGTTCTATCACTAAGACAGTAGTGGCAGTGTCTATATTGCAGTTGCAGGAAAAAGGGGAATTGAATATAGAAGATAATGTAAATAAATATATTCCTTCATTCCCAGCGGATAAAAATATTACTTTAAGACATTTATTGACACATACATCTGGATTACCTGAACAAGGGCAAGGGAAAGTTGATGCGGCATCACGTTTAAAATTAGTGACATGGATTGGTTCACAAAATCTTGAATTCCCTGCTGGAACAGGTTGGAGATATACGGATTATAATTATATGGTACTTGCCTATGTTATAGAAAAAATCTCTAAACAACCATTAGCTGAATATGTAAAAGAACATATTTTCACTCCAGTTGGAATGCATGAATCTGGCATGGGGGCAAAATTCCCTGGAGATATATTTTTCGCAGAAGGTTATACACAGAAAGATAATGAATTCATATCTACTCCTAGGTTAAGAATGAACTGGCTATACGGTTGTGGTGAAATGTATACAACTGTAGAAGATATGAAGAGATTAGATGAGGCGATTATGACTGGCAAACTTCTTTCCAAACAAAGTTTATCAGATATGTTTACTGTATCACCTGCAAGAAAATATGGATTTAGTTTTTACATTTATCCAGATTATTACCATAATCACGGTGTATTAGCTGGGTGGAATACATTTAATAATTTCAATTGGGATAAACGAATTTTTGTTATTCTATTCTCTAATGTTCAAAACGGTATGACCGATGAATTTAATCAGGAATTTCGGAAGATGGCAAAAGATTTATTGGAAGGAAAATGAATTTGAAAAAGCCTCTAGCGTGAGAGGCTTTTTTATTACAGTGACGAAAATTCTTCAATTAGTTTACTAAAGCGTCCTAGTGCACTTTCAATTGGTTTTGGCGTTGTTAAATCTACACCAGTTTTCTTTAAAAGATTGAGCGGATAATCTGAACTTCCACCTTTTAAGAATTCGATATAATTTTGCTGAGCGGTAGGATCGCCACTTAAAAGCTGATCTGCAATTTGAATTGCGGAAGCAAATCCGGTAGCGTATTTATAAACGTAAAATGGTCGGTAAAAATGAGGGATTCTAGCCCATCCATATTTTACTTCTTCATCGAATATGAGTGTATCCCCATTGTATTCTCTAAATAATTTTTCATATACATCATTAAATGCTTGGGCGTTTAATGGTTTACCTTGATGCGCCATTTCGTGCGTAATCTTTTCAAATTCAGCAAACATAACTTGTGTAAAGAAAGTTCCTTTAAATTGATCAATAAAGTGATTGATTAAATGGTTGCGTACGTCTATATCTTTTGCTTCTTTTAATAGATGGTGAATTAAGAGTATTTCATTCACTGTAGAAGCGACTTCGGCCACAAAGATTGAATAATGAGCAGAGATTCTCGGCTGAAACTTATGTGAATAATATGTATGCATACCATGCCCACATTCATGAGTAAGTGTAAAGAGACTATTTAAGTCATCATTATGATTTAACAGGATGAAAGGGTGAGCGCCATATACGCCAAAATTATAGGCACCCGAACGTTTTCCAGGTAATTCTCTTACATCTATATAACGTTTATCTTTAAAACCTCGAAGTGTTTGAAGATATTCTTCACCGAGTGGAGAAAGGGATGTAAGCATGATTTCGAATGCTTCATCATAGGGAATCTCTTGCTTTACACCTTTTACTAAATCAACATTTAAGTCATACTGTCTTAATTCATCTAGCTGCAATTTTTCTTTTCGTAAATGATTATATGTATGTAGAGATGCAATGTTCTTTTTAGTTGTATCAATTAAAGTATCATACACTTCTTTTGGAACCATATCACCAAATAAAGACCTTTCTAAAGCAGATGGATAGTTTCTAATTTTTGAAATGGTAACATTGTTTTTTATAGCTGCTGCTAAGGTAGAAGCAATAGAGTTTTTTAATTGCACATAAGGTTGATAGTATGCTTTGTAAGCTTCTTTTCTCTTATCTCGACTTTCATCCTTAATTAATTTTGAATACATCCCGCGTGTTAAATTTACTTTATTACCATCCTTGGTTGTAACTTCTCCAAATGTAATATCTGCGTTATTAAGCATTCCGTATGTATGCTGAGGAGAAGAGAGAGCTTCACCCATTTGAGATAAGATTTCTTCTTTATCTTTGTTTAAAACATGTTTCTTATATCGATATAATTCAAATAAGTCTTCTTTAAAATATTGTAAGCCTTCGTTTTCCTCTATATAAGAATGTAATGTTTTCTCATCGATACTAAGTAAAAATGGAGAAAAGAAGGAACGAGCAGCACTTATTTTAACATGTAATTGTGATGCTTTATCTACAAGGGACTGCGCTTCTGTATCACGTGTATCAAGGTCGGATTGAAGTCTTGCATAAGCATAGACTAAATTAAACAAACTTGATATTTCTTCACTTTTCGTAAGATAGGCAAGTAGGCTCTGACCATCATGGATAGTTCCATTAAATTTTTTTAAATCCTCTGTTAAGGTTTCGATTTTTTGATAGTCGTTTTCCCAGTTTTCAATCGTTTTATAAATATCCGTTAAATCCCACTTTTCTTGATCGGATACATCCATTCTATTTTTAAATTCTGTCATAATCATTTCCTTCCTAGGTATGTATTTTGTATACTATAAGACTAATCAAGTAGTATCTCCACAAAATTATACTACTTTCATTTCTTAATCAGGTAATAATTTTCAGTACTCATCTTCAAACAGGCAATTATATATGGTAACTCCTGTTTCTTTTAACTCTAACGAAATTTCCTCCACTTCAGTATTCAACGTGTCAATGTCAAGAACCTTTATTCCATTGACTTGGAATAAAGAAGAGGTTAATTCGATACTCCGCCCCTAAAAAAGCCTTAAGGTAGTTACCTTAAGGCTCATAAATTAAGAAAGTATTTTTTCTATTTTTTTGTCATAATTAGTTACTATATTATTAATTTCAATTAACAAAGTATCCTCATCAGTTATAGGTTCATAACCAATTATAACTTTTGGAATATCATAATTTTTTTTCAAATCAACTAGAAAATGTACTAGCTTTTTCAACCTTAACTTATTATCGTTCTTCTCATCCTTTAATATTTCATTTTCAGGAAAGTTAAATACAATGTCACCATATTGTTCATCAAACGAGAAAACTATTACTACGTTTTTTTTATGAAATACCTAACTTCAATTCTTCTAAAAATATATTTCCTGTTCCTTCCGGTGATAGAATCTCTTTTATGTTTTTCACTTGAGAAAAATCCAAATCTTTTTCTGAAATATTATTATAAAAATGTGATGATTTAAGTTTTAATGTAGATAATTTAAGTTCTCCGTAAATTAATTTATCAATTTTTCTTTTATTAAAATCAGTTAATATAATCTCTAAATTTTCCATTTATAACTCACCCTTTTTACTGGTCAATATACCATTTAAAAGTTCCATCAAGGTTTAATCGAACTCCACTTCCATCTTGTAGTTTTTTCTCCAAAAATTCTATTCCTTTAGGATTTTTAATTTTGATAAAACCTCCCGGTCCATCCATTATTTCTTCAAGATGTTTCAATGCTGTTTGATTTATTTGGTCTGGGCCGCCTTTAACTTTCCCAAAAATGCTTGGATTTCTTTATTTGTAATTTGTTTTTTACTTACTGCAAACCATGTAACATTGTTCATTGTAATACACCATTCTACAGAAGATAATCTTTTAATGCTTCCTCAATTTTTCAGATTAACCATGATTTTAGCTACAAGGGAGCTGTCTCATCCGTGAACTAGCCTACTTTTCGGACAGCCTCTTTTTGTGCGCTATTTTTTCGTACTAGCCAAATACATTAGCATGTGGAATTTTTCGTCTATTACATGATAATCAAAGTAAGGTCCTGGATCTGTACAGTAACCGATATTTTCACTTTGCGTGATTTGAAATCCGTTGACTGATAAATTTTCTTCTAAGTATTTTGGATATAAAATATGCTCGTGGGAATTTGGATATAAGGCTGAAATATTTTTCAAGGATTTGGCCGAGCTATCATAATAGGAGTACCCGCCGACAATTGTTGAACTGCTATGGAAATAGTTTTTTAGAACATGAATTGGAAACTGCGGATTGAGCAGTGAAAAATCAGTTGCTGTAAAACTATCCACAAAAATATCGATGCTAAGCGGTTTCAATGGCAGATTTAAATCAGAATTCAAAATATAAAGGACGTTTGGCTTCGGATTCATACGCTCAATTCTCTTTCTAACCTTCTTGAGCATCGCAAGCGAATAGCCACTGAATACATAGGATGCGCTCGTTTCAAGAACATCGATATATTTGGGTAGTGACACAAAAGCGTCAACGTTTGTTTCCACGATTAATTTGTTTTTCAAATCTACATTTTGTAGAACTTTTTGAAACCAAAAATTACTTTTTTCAAATAAGTTAATCATTTTGGGATTGATCTCTTTAATCGTTTCTTTATCGTAAAAATAAGATGGATAAGGAGACGTCTCGTACAAGTTCGCGGTAATGATAATACCTTCCTCGATAGCTGCCTCGTATCCACAAGTACAAGTTAAACTCCCCGTTTGAATGTAGACTTTTTTAATCGTTACATCTTTCATTTCAAGTGGAATATGGCACTTCGGACAATAGAGCAGATTTACAAAGGAAAGTGGGATCCCTGTAAGGTTCTCTTCTTTGGATGAAGGCGAGCTGGTTTGAACCGCTTTTTCAATCAATTGGATAGCTTTTGATATGTCTTCTTTTTTCTTGGTCAGCTGGTTCTTTTTATCAATGAGCAAGTTGTTGTAGTAGTCGATATCCTCATGGTCCGAGAAGTTTGTGACACGCTGATACGATAAAATTTGTTGAATTTCTAGCAGTGAAAAATGAAGTTTTTTCAGCTCAGTAATAAAAGCCATGTCGTCGAGACACAATTGGTTCATTTGATACTGGGTGTTTTTTTTGTCTGGTATTAATAATCCCAGTTCAATGTAATAACGAACGGTATCAGTTGTAACATGAAAAAGCTTTGCAAATGTACCAATTTTCATAGATGCCCCCCAACGAAAAAAGTGGAGTTACTCCACTTTTTTCACAAAAATGAATTCAAAAAACTCTCAAATGGCTATTGACTTGGAGGAAACTCCAAGTCATATGATAGACTCGAGAAGTTTGAATATTTTGAATAATTTTTGACTGTATTGTAACATACATGTCACAAAAGGAGAAGAATTAGCTATGGATAAGATGGATCGAATGGATACTCTCTCACTGTGGACAGCGACTGCAAACAGCTATGAAAAAGGAAAACTTCTTGAAGGAAATGAAGAGGCGGATGTTGTCATTATTGGCGCAGGTTTCACAGGTCTTTCTTCTGCATATCATTTGCAAAAATTAGGGAAGAGTGTCATTGTCCTTGAGCAAGAAACGATCGGATATGGCGCAAGCGGTCGTAACGGCGGGATGGTATTGCCAGGCTATAAGCCAACGATGCAGGAGCTTGCCAAAAAGTATGGTGCCGACGAGGCGAGACAGCTTAACGATCTCTCCCTATTTAGTGTTGAACTGGTTAAAAACATCATCGACGAGCATCAAATCAACTGTAACTTTAGAAAGACAGGTCACATTGTGGCGGCTTACAAAGCCAAGCATTTTGAAGGATTGAAACATGAAAGCGAATACTTAAACGGAAATTTCGGGTACGAATCAAGCGTGCTTGATCGAAGTCAGTTGCATCAAGAGATCGATTCTCCACATTATTATGGCTGCTTAGTCGACAACTCGAGTTACTCGTTCCAGCCACTGAACTATGCAATTGGTTTGGGAGAAGCAGCTAAATCGATCGGTGCAAAAATCTTTGAGCATTCGAAAGCACTATCTATTGAGTACGGTCGAAACAGTGTGAAAGTTGTAACAGAAAAAGGTGCTGTTACTGCGAAAGACATTATTGTGGCTACAGATGGTTACTCTGGAAAAATCATGAATGAACTGAACAAAGGCGTACTGCCAATTTCGGCACGTATTATTGCTACTGAACAGCTTCCAGAATCACTGGTGAGTACCGTCATTCCTAAAGATCGCATGGTTTTTGATACAAGCAGTTTCCTTTACTATTTCCGACGTACACCAGATAATCGGATCGTATTTGGCGGTGGCGATGTTCGTCCAAACTTAGGCGATGCTGTTTATCAAAGTGTTTACGATGCCATGGTTAAAATAATGCCAAAACTAGCAGGAAGCAAGATTGATTTCCGTTGGGGTGGATTTATCGGGGTTACAATTGATACGTTCCCGGTTATCGGCAGATCCAAAGAAGGCGCATATTTCGCAACGGGTTATACGGGACACGGTGCGTCTCTCTCGACATTGTTTGGTAAGTTATTGGCACAATGGATCGTTACGGGGAGTGCAGGTGGATATCGATTTGAAAAGGAACGCCTCAAATCATTCCCGTTCTATAATCAGAAAACGATGCTGGTCAATCTAGCACATATTGGTTTCAAACTGTTAGATATTATTGCGTAAAGGAGAGTTGTTTATGAAAATTAACATGTTCATTGACGGGAAATGGATAGAAGCGTTATCCGGTGCTAGACGAAACATTATCAATCCTGCAACCGGAGAGGTGATCGCAACGTCTGCTTATGGATCAGCAGACGATGCGAAGATAGCAATCAAGGCGGCTCGTAAAGCGTTTGACAGCGGAATCTGGTCGGATTTATCGGCTGATGAAAGAGCTGACTATCTCTATAAGATTGCAGACCGTCTTGAAGAGAAGGCAGCTGAAATTGCACGCTTGGAAACTGCAAATAACGGTAAGATTATTCGTGCAACCACTTATGTGGATATTCCGGTATCGATTCAATGCTTCCGCTATTATGCTGACTTGATCAAAGGCATGAAAAAGGAATCTTACACTCGTGCTGATTCTTCGGAAACAATTATTATTCATGAACCGATTGGTGTTTGTGGACTTATTGTACCTTGGAACTTCCCGCTTATGTTAGCTGTTTGGCAAATTGCTCCTGCACTCGCCGCAGGGAATACAATTGTACTTAAGCCTGCTGATGGCACTCCTGTAAGCGTATTCAAACTTTTTGAAATTATCGAAGAGATTGGACTTCCGGACGGAGTGGCAAACTTGGTATTGGGACCTGGATCAAAGGTTGGGAATGAGCTTGCCGAGAGCCATGATGTTGACAAGATCGCCTTTACCGGTGGAACAAAAACAGGTCAAAGCATTATGCGCGCAGCTGCGGGCAATATGAAAAAAATCACACTTGAACTGGGTGGTAAATCTCCACTTATTGTGTTCGACGATGTGGATTTTGAAACTGCAGTCGAGAATGCGATGTTTGGTATTTTCCACAATGCTGGGCAAGTTTGTTCAGCTGCATCTCGTTTGCTTGTACAAGAGACCATTTACGATAAGTTTGTTGAAAGATTGGCCGAGCGTGCAAGCAAAATTGTAGTTGGCAACGGGGAAAGCGAGAACATTGAAATGGGAGCCCTCACACACGAGCCTCATATGAATGAAGTTTTACATTACATCAAGAGCGGAATCGAAGAAGGTGCAAAATTAGTTTGTGGTGGTAAGCGCTTAATAGAAAATGGGCTTGATCGAGGATTTTTTATTGCGCCAACGATCTTTGCTGATGTAAATGCGAATATGCGTATTGTTAAGGAAGAGATTTTTGGTCCAGTCCTTGTTGTACAGAAATTTAAAGATGAGGAAGATGCCATCCAAAAAGCGAATGATTCCATTTATGGATTAGCCGGTGCTGTATTTACTGAAGATATGGATCGAGCAAAACGTGTCATTAGTAAATTGCGTGCGGGAATTACTTGGATTAATAGTTATCATCTCGCTTATGTTGAAGGTCCTTGGGGAGGGTATAAGCAAAGTGGAATCGGCAGAGCGTTAGGTGCTGTTGGGCTGGAGCACTTTATGGAAACGAAGCAAATCAATATCCACCAGCATGCCCAGCCTGTAGGTTGGTATGCGAATTAATTGAGCTTAACTTGCTATATGAATTATTTATAAGGGGACATGCTCATGAAAATAGTAGACAACCGTCCGTCATCGAAGATAGAGCAACTAGAAGTAATGAATAAGCCGGCGTATGATTCAGTGCTGGGAACCAAAAGTATTCCGTTACTATATTTACGGTTTGCTTTGGCAGGAATTATGGCTAACGTGATTCTAGGAGTTGTAGCGGTTGTCGATGGGTATTTCGTCAGTGGCTTTCAGGAGCTGGAAATCGAAGGGATCGGAATTGGATTTACGGTCATGGTTATTACCCGTATG
>Ga0209130_1001950_pt1 | contig 11442 bp, 7 predicted proteins | sample AraplaMF_Cvi_mLB_FD_184264 | JGI IMG/M metagenome (GOLD analysis project Ga0209130, IMG submission 184264) | Arabidopsis root microbial communities from the University of North Carolina, USA - plate scrape MF_Cvi_mLB (SPAdes) (version 2) | ecosystem: Host-associated > Plants > Roots > Endosphere ...
TGTTTCCGATCGCCATTTCCACCTGGCTTTCGAGCGAGGAAGACGTGCCCCTTGGCAAGGCGCTGCAGCATCAGGTCAGCGTAGCCCATCTCAGCCAAACCTATCCTCAGCCGTACGACCTCATGGGGATCGATGAGCAGCAGGCGGTGATTGCCGCCCGGCGTCTGTGTGCACTCGGGGCCGCGCCGGCAGTGTCGTTGGGTTGGGTACTGAGTTTGGCGCGCCAGTTCCCGCAGAGCAGCGTCGTCTCTGAAGCTCTCGCCACCTTGCTCGACTATCACGTCGTCGAACTGCCCGTCAGCACGCGTACGCTCTTGGCGTCGACCGAGTCAGCATTCCTGGAGCTCGACGCATCTATCGCCACTTTGGAACGCTTAGATCGGCAAGACGTAGAGTTGAACGCGTTGCCTCACCTTCAAGAGTTCGAAATGACGGCGGATATGCGGTTGCTCTTCGCCACATTGAAGCGAAATGAGCACCGCGAAATCCATCGAAAAGCCGATGAGCAATCCATATTTCGTTCGATCGTTCGGCGTATCAAGCTCAAATACGGCGGCCAGCCTGTCGTGGAAGTTACGGGAGACGCAGGCGCTACCGAGATGACGATGGAAATGGTCTCCCATGAACTCTCTATTGAGCTCCCCCTGTCGGAGGCCACCGACCCGGTACTGGGCAGTATGAAGCGCAATCGCGTGTGGAAAGGGGCACGCACATGAGCCTGCAACTGGTCCTGCAGAACTACCTAGCCAGTCTCAAAGAACGCGATGAGCTCGATGCGCTACTGCCGGAACTGCTTATTGCGATGGGGCATTCCGTACTGAGCCGCCCGCAAACCGGTGTGCCACAAGCAGGGGTTGACATCCTTTCTAGCTACACAGATGCCGACGGGCATGAAGAGCTCTACATGTTCATCATCAAGTTTGGCGATATCGGCAGGGAGGACCTATTCACTGGGAAGCAGGCGATTCTGCCTTCAGCACGTGAGGCCTATACCGACTTCGCTCGACACCGGCTAACCGAAGCGCAGAAGGCGCTCCCCAAGCACTTGGTGGTTGTGTCCAGCGGCGTTGTAAAGCAGGAAGCCACCTCGGGCTTTGCTGGGTTGGCAGATGAGGTCAACGCACAACCAGGTTTCACCTTCGATTTCTGGGGCATCGACCAGCTGACCCCACTAATAGAAGAGCATGTCTTTGACGAGTCTTTGCTCTTGGCCAATGGCAAATCGGATCTGCGTGCGGCCTTGGCTGGCTTGGAGGATTCGCAAGCTTCAATTCATCGATTTGTTCGATTTACCGAGACGTCGTTGGCTACTCCTGAGAGCGAAGCCAATGACAGTGCCCCTACGCGTCGACGCAAGTTCCTACGCCGGTGCGCGGCAGCCGCCATGGGACACGGTGTGCTCGTGGTGTGGGGCAAGTCAGAGAACAACTTGAAGCCGGCCGTAGTAGCTGGTGAGTATCTTGCGCTGCGCATGTGGGCCAAGGCTGTTGATCTGGGCCTCACCGAGGATGAAGAGTTCCAGGAGCGCCTGGCGGCAACGCTCAGGGTCCATCTGCAGACCCTGTTCGACTACTTCGAGAAAGTGCTTTCTGTCCTTAAGAACCAGCGAGCCATGGTTCGGCATCGGCCCAATCCAGTTTTCTATGCTGATCTGGTTTTCGAAGAGCTGGGACGCTTGGCGACCCTGCTACTTCTCATCCAGCACGACCCGGCCAGTCAAGATCTGCGAAAGGTTGTCCTAGATGAGCTGATTGAGGTTATCAATGCGAACTCTATTTCCCTTCTACCTTTGCTCGACGGCCAAGGGATCGACTTGGCCCTAGTCTTCTCGGCCATGATGGGAGAAGGCGCCCTAGACGCAGCGCGCGGCTTGTTGAAGGGAGTATCCATCCGGCTACGAAACGCACTGGCCCGCAACGAGCACCTGCCGGTGGACACGGACCTGATTGAGGATGCCATAGCTGTGCATTTTACCGGCGATGCGGAAGGACGCGACTTCTTCGAAACTTCTACCTTGATCCCCATGCTGGCCACCGTGGCGGCGGTTCTCAACGATGAGGAAGCCCTGGACTTTCTCAGAGGACTCGCCTCCCAACTCGAAGGAGTAACGTTGGAGCGCTGGTATCCCACCAACGCCATCGAGCGCTTCACCGGTGCTAAGCGCAATCTCACCCAGATAAGCGCCTCGCGCGTCCTAGATGGCTTCCAGCAAGATGCAGCCGCCGAGCTTCAAGCATCTCTTCGTATCCCTGCCAACGCCGACGAGCCCGCGGACCTCAAGTGGTACGGGAAGCCGTGGGAGGTCCTGACCGCAGTCTCGGCCCGGCTGCACAGGCACCCTCTACCGACCTGGTATGTGGCGAGCTCGCTCGAGCGTATTGCGACATCGCAAGAGTCCGAGTCCGGCTCCCCGGCCGAAGGCAGCTCAGCCACACCACAACCCGGGCCTGGAACCGGCGAGAGCAACGAAGCTCCTGCGTAGTTTCAGGCGGCTTCGGCCAAGCCAGTCAGGGTCATTTCGCGGCGTGGCCAGGTTTCAGCGGGAGCTCTGGGTCGTTAGTTATCAACGACAAATGCCTCAGGCGACTTTCGCCTCTTGCTCCTCCAGCTCACCTTCATAGCGCTTCAGCAGCTCTTGAAGCACATAGGCGGAGCCGGCGGCATTCATATACCGACCTGTGATTGGGAAGCCCCTGAAAAGATGCAACGGGTTGGCGAGCATTGCTCCCTTGACAATAGATCCTGCAAACGCATGCGTCTCCTGCGCAATGAATAGCGCCAGTTGCGCCGTGACATAGGTGAGCGCACCAAGGGACAAGAAGTGAACTTCCTCTTTTTCTGTCAGTGACGGCGCAAACGCACTCATAAGCGAGGACTGGCGTCCACCATGAGTACTCTCGGAGAACATCTTCTTTGCGTCGCGGTGCCTGTCGACGAATGACCTGGACCGCTCCTCCTCGGTACCACAGGCCAAAAGATACTGATGCACCTTGTCGTACACCTTCCCGTACCCAATGTGCTTGTTCCAGAATTCGTTTGTATCGTGCGTCTTGGAATAGGCCTCGCAGGTCTCGGCACTCAGCGCAAGCGCCATGGCGATCTCGATATCCTCGATGAACGTGCGCGCCAAGACTCGCGCGGTCACATCCTGCCCGATGGCCAGCAAATCGCGTATCGAGATGACATCGCGTTTGAGCTTCGAGACGGTGACCGCGAAGCTTGCGAGGTTGCTACTTAGCGGAAACTCGTACAGATAGCGTTCGAACTGCACGAAAAACTGAATACTCTCGTCCAACAGGACAAACCAAGGCTGCAGGTGCGCGTCGATGCGCTTGGCTAGATGTTCGCGCGTGGCCTGAAGGTCCGCAGCGACATCGATACGCCCGCAGTCGGCAGGAATGATGGCTGCAAGCTGCAATCGGTTCGCCTGCTCGACTAGCCCCTGCACAACAGATGCTTCGATTCTCATCGCGAAGAGCCCTTTCCGGCTCGCCGGATAGGGACGACCTTGTTCGCATCTTCGCGCAGTTGATCGAGATAGTCGGCCCACGCCTGCATCATCTTCTTGCGCTCCGCCAAATGTGCGGTTCGGTTGTATGCGCGACCGAGCGGATCTCGCACCGCATGGGCCAACTGATGCTCGATGAAGTCTGGCCGAAATCCAAGAACTTCATCCAGGACGGTCCGCGCCATGGCCCGAAATCCGTGCCCGGTGATGGTGTCGCCATTGAATCCAAGGTAGCGCAACGCGGCGTTGACGGTGTTTTCGCTCATGGGCCGCTTTGCACTCCGGACCCCGGGGAAGACGAATTCGCTCCGCCTCGTGAGCGGGCGCAGATCCTCCAGAATTTCTACGGCTTGGGATGCCAGCGGCACGATGTGCGGCGTCCCGGTCTTGCTGGCAGTGAAGCGCCACTCCGTCGCGTCTAGATTGATGTCATTCCAACGCGCCTTCCGCAATTCACCTGGCCGCACAAACAGCATGGGCGCCAGCTTCAAAGCCGCCACGGTCACCGGCGACCCTTGGTAGGAGTACATGGCCCGGAGCAGGTCACCGATCTTCGCGGGGTCGGTCACGCTGGCAAAGTGCTTGACCTGCGGTTGCTCAAGCGCCCCCGCGAGATCGTTGGCAGGGTTGCTCTCCGCCCGACCCGTTGCGATGGCATACCGAAAGACACGCCCGGCGAACGATCGAGCCCGATGGGCCGTTTCGACCACACCTCTCCTTTCCAGCTTCCGGAGCGACGCCAGCAGTAGGGGTGCGGTCACCTCAGTGATCGGCATTCCACTGATTACGGCCATGTCCTTCTCAATCAGCCGACGCTCTCGCTTCACCGAACCAGGGCTCAGGCCTTCCTTCGCACGCTTGGCCAGGAGCTCGGCTGCAATGGCGCCGAACGTTGTCTCCGCCTGCTCGATCTTCGCGGCCCGCTCGATCCTGGCAGCGTTCGCGGGATTTCCCCCGCCCCTTACCAAGGCACGCAGGCGATCTCGCTCGGCGCGCGCCTCCGCCAATCCCATGGCTGGGTACTCCGCCATCGTGATGATGCTCGGCTTGCCGGCGTAGCGATATCGGTACCGCCAGGCCTTGGCGCCACTCGGGCGCACCTCGATACACAGGCCGTTGGTATCAGCGACGCGATAAGCAGTATCGCGCGGCTTGAGTGTCCGGATCTTAGTGTCGGTGAGCATGTGAGTCAGCCATTTGTGAGTCAGCGACCCCAGCACCGACCCTCTGACTCACAGCCTGACTCACTTTTCTGCCGGATTCAACTGGACAACGACGGACATGCACGCACAAAAAACCCCGCAAATTGCGGGGTATTGTGTCGATAGCTGGACCAACCTGGACAACGTTGGACGCCTATGTGGTGGGCCCACCAGGATTCGAACCTGGAACCAAGGGATTATGAGTCCCCTGCTCTAACCGTTGAGCTATAGGCCCGTGGGCTGCGGAGTTTACCAGCCGGCGGGGACGGGACGGGGCCGGGGCGCCGCGAACTGGTCGCGCTTCCCGGGTGCGCTTCGCTTACCCGGGCTACGAAAGCTGGCTCCGTCCACACGGCGCGCGGTTGCCGCGCGCCGCAGGAATTTCACCGCGCGGACATCGAGTACGGACGCTGCTGCGGATCCGTCGCCCACTGCTTGTTCGGCTGCGCCTGCATGGTGAAGCGCAGTTCGCCGCCGGCCATGATTTCCTCATGACGCAGGAACGCGCGCTCCAGCGGCTTGCCGTTGAGCGTGGCGGTGCCGATGTAGAGGTGTGCGTCGTCCAGGCCATCGGCGACGACGGTGAAGCGCTTGCCGTTGGGCAGGTTCAACGTGGCGCGCGGCATGAACGGACGGCCGATGACGTACTCGTTGCTGCCCGGCGCGACGGGATAGAAACCCAACGCGGTGAACACGTACCACGCCGACATCTGGCCGAGGTCGTCGTTGCCGGCGAGGCCATCCGGACGCGGCGCGTATTGCGTCTTCATGATGTTGCCCAGGCGCGCCTGCGTGCGCCACGGCTGGCCGGCATACGCATACAGGTACGCGACGTGGTGGCTGGGTTCGTTGCCGTGCGCGTACCAGCCGATGAGGCCGGTGATGTCTTCCATGTGTTCGAAGATCTTCGGATCAACCTTCGCGTCGAACACGGCGTCCAGGCGCGCGAGCAGCTGGTCTTCACCGCCGTGCGCCTTCGCGAGGCCCGCGACATCCTGCGGCACGTACCACGAGTACTGCCACGCGTTGCCTTCGGTGTAGTCGGTGCCGTAGCCGCTGGCGCTGGGGTCGAAGGGCTCGCGGAAGCTGCCGTCGCGCTTGCGCGCGCGCATGAAGCCGGTGGATTCGTCGAACGCGTGCTGCCAGTTGGTGGCGCGCTTGCCGAAACTCTTCGCTACATCGTCGCGGCCCATCGCATCGGCCATGCGCGAGATGGTCCAGTCGTCGAACGCGTACTCCAGCGTCTTCGATGCGGCTTCGCCTTCCTCGTCGATCGGCACGTAGCCCAGCTGCATGTACTGCGCGATGCCGTCGTACGGGCCGTAACTGGCGCTGGCGACCATGGCGTCGAGGGCTTCGTTCGCGTCGTAGCCGCGAATGCCCTTCATGTACGCATCGGCGATCACCGGCACCGAGTGGTAGCCGATCATGCACCACGTCTCCAACCCGTGGAACGCCCACACCGGCAGCACGCCGTACGCGCTATGGCGACGCGAGGCGAGCAGCGAGTTCACGAAGTCGTTGGTGCGCTGCTCCGGCTGCACGATGGTGAGCAGCGGATGCAACGCGCGATACGTGTCCCACAGCGAGAACGTGGAGTAGTTCGTGAAGCCCTTCGCCTGATGCACGGCGTTGTCGGAACCGCGATAGCGTCCGTCGGCATCCATGAACAACGACGGCCCCATCAGCGTGTGGTACAGCGCCGTGTAGACGCTGCGGCGCATCGGTTCGGGCGCATCGACGTCGAGCGCACCCAGCGCCTGAGACCACTGCGCCTTCGCGTCGTTGCGCACGGCGTCGAAGTCGAAACCGGGTACTTCGGCGTCGAGGTTGGCGATGGCGCCCTCCTCGCTCACTGGCGAGATCGCGACCTTCACCACCATCGTCTCGCCCTGCGCACTATCGAAATCGAGCGCACCGACCAGCTGGCGTCCTTCGATCTGCGCACGCTGGCGCGGGTCCTTCTCGCCCGGCGGCGGGAAGCCCTTGTAGACGACGTTCTCTTCCGTGTCGTGGAACTGATGCCCGCTCACCGGTTTGGAGAAACGCATCGCGAAGTACAACTGGCGGCCCGGTGCCCAGCCGCGCGTTTCGCGGAAACCGGTGAGCGTCCCGTCGGGGCGCATGCGCATGCGCGACCACTGCACCTTGCCCGGGTAGTCGTACATGCTGGTGCGCAGGTCGACGAGCACATGCGCGGGCTTGCCCTTCGGGAAGCGATAGCGGTGCACGCCGACGCGCGGGCTCGCGGTAAGTTCGGCGCGGATGCCGTAATCCTGCAGCGTCACCGCGTAATAGCCGGGTTCGGCCTTTTCGTCCTTGTGATCGAAACGCGAGGTGTAACCGCTGCCGGGCTTGTCGATGTCGCCGCGTTCGAGCTTCACCTCGCCCGCGATCGGCATCACCAGCACGTCGCCCAGGTCCGAATGGCCGGTGCCGGAAAAATGCGTGTGCGAGAAGCCGACGATGGTGTGGTCATCAAAGCGGTAACCCGCCGCCCAGCCGTAGCCCTCCTTGCGCGATTTGATCTGCGTGTCCGGGCTCAGCTGCACCATGCCGAAGGGCACCGTCGCGCCGGGGAAGGTGTGGCCTTCGCCGCCGGTGCCGATGAAGGGATCGACCGAGGCGAACGCCTTCGCGCCCGCGCTGCCGGTGGGCGTGGCCGCGGCAGCGAGCCCGCTGGCGAGCGCCAGCGCGGCGCCGGCCAGGCGCAGGGAATGGGAACGGGCACGACGGGACATGGGCGCTCCTGAAGCTCGAAGACAGTGCGGCGGGCCGCGATTTGGATCGTTCTAAACGCCGGACCCTAGCACGGCGATGGCGGACAGCTCATGTTGCGGTGCAAGATTGCGCCTGACGGGCCCGCCACGCAGGATGCCCGATTTAGAACGATCCAAATCCGACCCAAGCCGGAGCCGAACCCTGGTGACTGCCCCCGCCATCCGCGGCCGCGTGACGCTGACCGACATCGCCGACGCCTGCGACCTTTCGCGCGCGACGGTGTCGCTGGTGCTGCGGGGCAGCCCGCTCGTGAACGCGCAGACGCGCGCGCGGGTGGAAGCCGAACTCAAGCGCCAGGGCTACGTCTACCACCGCGGCGCGGCGAACCTGCGACGCAAGGTGTCGTCCACCGTCGCGTTGGTCATCAACGATCTGTCGAACCCGTTCTTCGCCGAATTCGCCGCGGGCGTGGACGAAGCGCTCGGCGCGTCCGGCTACGTCACGTTGCTGGGCAGCACGGGCGAATCGAGCGAACGCCAGCAGGCGGTGCTCACCTCGCTGCTCGAACACGATCCGGCCGGCATCATCCTCTCGCCGGCCGAAGGCAGCGATGCCGCGCGCCTTCGCCCGCTGTTGGCTTCGCGCACGCCGATGCTGGTGTTCAACCGCACGCTCGGTGACGAATGGGATTACCTCGCGCTCGACAACGCACACGGTGCGCGCCTGGCGACGGAACATCTGCTGGCGCAGGGCCATCGCCGCATCGCGTTCTTCGGCGGACATGGCGAATCCAGTTCATGTTCGGAACGCCGCATGGGCTGGCATGCGGCGCTTGCCGATGCAGGCATCGCGCCGGAACCGCAGTGGATCGTCGAATGCGCACCCACGCGTCTTGAAGCCGCGCGACAGACCGGTGCGCTGTTCGTGCGCGATCCCGCGCCGACGGCGGCGGTCTGCTACAACGACGCGGTCGCGCTGGGGCTCATCGCCGGTCTTTCCACGCGAGGGCGCCGCGCCGGGCATGATTTCGCCGTCACCGGCTTCGACGACATTCCCGAAGCGTCCGTCAGCGCACCGCCACTGACCACGATCGCAGTGGATCCGCGTGCACGCGGAAGACAGGCGGCGGAGCTGATCCTGCAACGCCTGCGCGACCCATCCACGCCGCCTGCCACCACCATCGCCCCCGTTCGCCTGCACGTGCGCGCGAGCAGCCAGTTCACCTTGCACGGAGACGCCGCATGAGCGGCCGCCCAATGTCCAACCGCACCGCGATCGTCTGCTTCGGCGAAGCGCTGATCGATTTCCTCGCGCTGCCCGCATTGCCGGGCCAGCCGCGCCATTTCGTCGAATTCGCGGGCGGCGCGCCCGCCAACGTCAGCGCGGCCGTCGCGCGTCTTGGCGGCAATGCGCGTTTCGTCGGCATGCTCGGCGTCGATATGTTCGGCGAGTTCCTGATGTCGCAGCTGCGCGCGTTCGGCGTGGATACGCGCTTCACGGCGCACACGGGCGCTGCGCGCACGGCGCTGGCGTTCGTGTCGCTGGATGAGGAAGGCGAGCGCAGCTTCAGCTTCTATCGTCCGCCCGCGGCCGACCTGCTGTTCCGCGCCGAGCATTTCCGCAGCGAGTGCTTCACCGATGCGGCCGTGATGCACGTGTGCTCCAACAGCCTCACCGAAGCGGACATCGCGCAGACCACCGTGGCTGGCATGCAGCTGGCGCGCGAGCACGGCGCGCTGGTGAGCATGGACCTGAACCTGCGTCCGTCGCTCTGGCCGGAAGGTTTCGATGCGGCGCCGCGTTTGTGGGAAGCGCTGGCGGAAGCCGACGTGATCAAGCTGTGCCGCAGCGAAGCCGATTTCCTGATCCGTCGCGCCGGTCATCACGACGCGATGCTGCAACGTCTGTGGCAGGGCCACGCGCGACTGGTGCTCATCACCGATGGCGGAAAGCCCGTGCGCTGGTACACGCGCGGGGCGCAGGGCGAAGCGGCGGCGTTCAAGGTTTCGGCCGTGGACACGACGGCGGCCGGCGATGCATTCGTCGCCGGACTGCTGCTGCGGCTGGTGGAGTGCGGCGTGGGCGCTGAAACCTTCGATGCCTTCCTTTCCGACGAAGCGGCCATCGCCGATGCGCTGCGCCATGCGGTGGCGGCGGGGGCGATCGCGACGACGAAGCACGGCGCGTTCGCTGCGATGCCGACGCGCGATGAGATCCAGAACCTCCTGCGGAACGACTCATGACATCGACCACGACGCCCGATTTCCGCAGCGAAGCCTTCCTGCGCGCGCACATCGCCGACACGATGTCGTTCTACCACCCGCGCGCGATCGACCCGGACGGCGGCTTCTTCCACTACTTTCGCGATGACGGCAGCGTCTACGACGCATCGCATCGCCACCTGGTAAGCAGTACCCGGTTCGTCTTCAATTACGCAATGGCGGCACGCGAGTTCGGCAACGCCGAGTACCTCGACGCCGCGCGACACGGCCTGCGCTACCTGCGCGAAGTGCACCGCGACGAATCCAGTGGCGGTTACGCGTGGACCATCCGCGACGGCGTGCCCGAGGATCGCACCAACCACTGCTACGGCGTGGCCTTCGTGCTGCTGGCGTACTCGACGGCGCTGAAAGCGGGCATCGACGACGTGGTTCCATGGATCGACGAAACCTGGGGGCTGCTCGAAGCGCGTTTCTGGGACGCGGATGCAGGGCTCTATCGCGATGAAGCCGATGCGCAGTGGAACTTCAGCGACTATCGCGGCCAGAACGCGAACATGCACATGTGCGAGGCGATGCTCGCTGCGTACGAAGCGACGCGCCAGTCGCGCTTCCTCGACCGCGCGTTGGCGCTCGCCGATCACATGACGCGCCGTCAGGCCGCGAAAGCTGGCGGGCTGGTCTGGGAGCACTACGACAAGGACTGGAACGTCGACTGGGATTACCACCGCGACGATCCGAAGCACCTGTTCCGCCCGTGGGGCTACCAGCCCGGCCATCAGACCGAATGGTCGAAGCTGCTGGCGATCCTCGACGGGCATCTGCGCGAACGCGGCACGCCGGCCGGCTGGTTGATCGGGACCGCGCGCCATCTGTTCGACGTCGCCGCGCAGCGCGCTTGGGATTCGGAGTTCGGCGGCCTCTGCTACGGCTTCGGCCTCGCCCCTGGGTACGCCGTATGCGACGACGACAAGTATTTCTGGGTACAGGCCGAATCGCTTGCGGCCGCCGCGCGACTGGCCGACGCCAGCGGCGATGCACGCTACTGGGACTGGTACGAGAAGTTGTGGGCGTACTCGTGGCGGCACTTCGTCGATCACGAGTACGGCGCGTGGTACCGCATCCTTGATCGCCGCAATGCGAAGTACAGCGACGAGAAGAGCCCCGCTGGAAAGACCGACTATCACACGATGGGCGCCTGTTACGACGTCCTGACCGTCCTGCGCAACCGCGGAGAACACTGATGCGAATGCACGCTGCGTTGTTGACTTTGCTGTTGGTTCCCACGGTTGGCTTCACCGCAGAATCCAGGCCTTCCGAGGCGAAGGCGGCGAGCTTCACCGACGCGAAGGCCGCACGCAGCGCGGAGGAAGTGAAGGCGCAGTTCCTGCACGCATGGCGCGGCTATCGCGAGTACGCATGGGGTCACGACGGACTCAAGCCGCTCAGCAACCAGCACGCCGACTGGTATGGCGAGCCGCTGCTGATGACGCCGGTCGATGCGCTCGACACGATGACCCTGATGGGGCTCGATGACGAAGCGAAGGAAGCGCGGGAACTGATCGCGACGAAGCTTTCGTTCGATCGCGACCTGGACGTGAAGCATTTCGAAGTGGTGATCCGCCTGCTGGGCGGCCTGCTTTCGGGTTATCAGTTGACCGGCGACCAGCGCCTGCTCGATCTGGCAAACGACCTGGGCACCCGCCTGCTGCCCGCATTCGATTCGCCCACGGGTCTGCCCTACGTTTACGTCAACCTGCGCACGGGCAAGGCGCATGGCAACGAGAGCAAT
>Ga0209130_1001951_pt1 | contig 11439 bp, 8 predicted proteins | sample AraplaMF_Cvi_mLB_FD_184264 | JGI IMG/M metagenome (GOLD analysis project Ga0209130, IMG submission 184264) | Arabidopsis root microbial communities from the University of North Carolina, USA - plate scrape MF_Cvi_mLB (SPAdes) (version 2) | ecosystem: Host-associated > Plants > Roots > Endosphere ...
TTCAGCCAACTCAACCCGGAAGAATTCTTTTCTTGCATTTACCTTGTTCACTCGTTTATCAGCAAATGCTAATGCTGCAGGAATCAATTTTTTCTTATGATTCATATGATCTCTCCCTTTCTTTCATCATTTCTACAAGATTACAAAAAATAGAATTACGCTGTACATTGCTTATACTTTTTACTTCGAATTAAACTAAAATCACCTTTGATATATTAATCTCATTATAGAAATATTTCATTGATTTGAAAGGCTTGGAAATTTCTAAAATACACTTATCAAACTAAAATTATAGTATTTACTCTCAGGATGACCCTTGAACCCAATAGTCGTTTCCGTTTTATTTTATCCTAATATTTGCGGTCAGTAAGACTTCCACATCCAGATTCAGAGAGAAACAAAGAAGATAGGTGGGGGATGAAGCCCCCACCGTTGGAAGTTTCACTTTATAACATAAATACCTTTTGCCATGTATAAGTGTATTTTGTTATTTGTTATTTACGTACGTATCAAACCATAAATGGATATATCCAGCTGTAACACGCTGCGCTTCCATTAAGCGTTTTCCTGTTATCGGTGTTACTTCTGCACGCCATTTATCAGCAGAGTCTTGTGATACAGCTGCATTTAGGAACCAATTTTTCGTTTTATCATTAACAATTGATGGAAAATCAGCTTTTGCTGCAGCTGCTGATGCATGAACCCACTCTTCTGGATTTGCACTTTGCCAATTCCAATATCCATCTCCATCCGTTACTTTGTAATTGTCTTTCATTGTATCAACGAAGTTTTCATATTTTGAGTGGAAGCCAAATGGATGCGAAATGTTAGTAAAGTTTGCTGCATGCATCGGTTGGTTGACATCCCCTAAATAATGAAGTGATAATCCTAAATAAAAGAATGCATTTTTCATATCTTTATTTTGATAAGCTTCTCCAGCTAATTTAAAATATTTCGCTCCTGTTTGCTTTGCTTGTTTAGCAAATGGAATATACGTTTTTCCTGAATCAGGATCATAGAAGTGTGAAGCAAATGTAGAATTATCATAGTATGGGTTTTGATAATCCGCAGAGTAAATACCTTTCTCTAGATCCGTACGCCATTCATTTAATAGAGCTGTCTCATTTTGCTTCACAACAGTCGTATTTTGGGACATAATATCAATAGCTCTGTTGACAATCCATAAATGAGAACTTACACCTTCATTATGTATAGATTCTGCTGACCACTTTAGAGCAATTGGTGGATCTTGGTGGCAATTTTCATGTGCAAACGCCACACTTTGGATAGGAGCTGTTAAAGCAATTACAGAAGCTATAGCTAAAATTTTTCTTTTCATAAATATTCCTCCATTTGATGTATAGTTAGATAGATTTAATAAATGCTTTATCTTTATGGTAAAGGTACTAATTCATAGCCAGCGTAGTCTTCAGGCGCAGATCTTCCCCACAATTTATCTTGATTTGCAAATGCTTGCTCTGAAGTCTCTAGCTGGAAGGTTGTTATAACTCCATAACTAGATTGCTGTGGATCTGCATTATACCAGTCAGTAGGTCTACCAAGTTTATCTCTAAGATAATCTGTTTTACCTGTAACTAAATCTATTTCCTTCGAATTTTTTTTCTTAACTGCTAAAGTACTTCTTGATTGGTCACTAAAATAGATCCAGCTTCGATTGCCTGCATTTACATATTTTTTTGTTCCTCCTGCATCAGCATTTGGTCCTCCAATCCACATTGACATTGTAATTGGAGTATTATTTCTTATATATCCATCACTCTCTACTCCAGCCGGCACTTCAAAATTGATAGGTGTACCATAATACTCATTACCTTTTGTATCCTTATGCTTTTCAGCAGCACCATAATAAGACGAGTTTTTATATTGAATTACATAATGCCAACCCGCAAACTTCTCATAAGTTATTCCAAGTCTATTCTGACCTACAGGTGCTACTCGTTTTTCAAAAGGAATACCTGTCACCCACAAATATTTGTCTACTAGTATGTAATCTTTATTTGTGGTAATTGGATCCCCATAAATATCAAGTATACGATCGTCCTCAGCTGCATAAGCAGAATTTGTAGGAAAAACAGTAACGATCAAACTAAATATGAATGCTAAGAATTTAAGTATAGGTAGTTTTCTTTTCATAAACATATCTACATCCCTTCTTATTTTTACTATTGGTTTTATCATCTGCGCGCATCATCTACTAGTAGACCAACTTCATCCTATCTAGCAAATCTTTCATTTTTCTTTCATAAATGTTACAAAAGTCTTTCAAAGGTCTGACTTCTTCTCTGATGAAACGAATAAACATAAAGGAAAACCTAGATGTTCATTAGCTTCATAGATCATTCATTCAATAATTTAGATACAAATATGTAATTTTGCATATTGGAATTTATTGTTTTTTTGTAATCGCTTACTGTAATAAAATCATAAAGATGTACCACATCTAAACATCAAGAAAGAGGAGGAAATATTATGGAAATCGCAATGGCAGTTTTAAAATTTGTAGGTGGATTACTTCCATTCGTTCAAGAACTTTTAAAAGCATTTATATAAGTTCATTATTCAGCAATTATTTATAAAAATTATCATACAAATGATCTGTATCCCAAAGATGAATTGATGTGCAGATCATTTGTGTGAGCAAGCTTTAACAAAAAAGAATCCCTAAAAATAAGGGATTCTTTTTCTCTATCTATTTCTTTTCTGATATGACGGGAAGAGTAAACCAAAATTCACATCCTTGTTTTCCATCAAGACGTTCCCGAACACCGATTTCTCCTTTATGCATTTCCACTAGGGGTACCGCCCCACATCCATCAACTTAAGAAGTTGGTGGTTCTCCCAAATGAAAAATGAATTGAACTTTCATAAATAACTGTAGAGATATAAAAATTTCGTTTTGGGGTTATTTCAAAATCTTAGCCTGATGGATGTAGGGTGGTACCCCTAGTATGTAAGTCTTTTAAGTCGGGGTATCCTAAATTACGTATACATAATAGACTACATAATTGCGTCAATGAAGTATGAGCTATGTTTTGACTTAACCAAATACATAGGGCCACTAAATCTTGTGCGCGGTATGTATTTTTTGTTTAACAAATTCTACATTTTTAGCTAATTGCTCTAAAGCATCAGGTGACATATATCGTTGCAACTCTTTAGAAAACAAATCTAGTTCATCAATAATAGATAAGTTCATATCAAAAACGCCATCCTTTCCTATGATGCTATAGAAAGGGTAGCGTTTTTTTTCATTTTAGGGGAAGTATGTTTTGTTAGCTTAATAGCAATAGAGGCTACCCTACTGAGTACAGTTTAACCCGAAGTAGCCCCTTTTCTAAATAATCATTATTGAATAACAGAATAAAATTATCATAATACCTTTTTCTAAAAAAGATATATAGGTATCACTGAATCACAGATCTTCTAATCTGCACACGCGTATCATATATAACTGTCAATGATTTAGAAAAATGCTGGCTAAATTCCCATCTATACCATATTTCTCTATGTACTTACGTAATCTCCCTTGTTTATAAGCAATTATATGATGTGCTCTATTAGCTATGCCAAATTGTATTTGGATTGTCATCGATTGCATTACTAGCTAGATCACACACTTGGCTTTCATTATTTTCTTGGATCATACGAAGCTACTGGTTTAACGGGTTTAGCATCCGTCGCTTCCCATATAGGGGAAGTTAATGTTGGATATCTCAAAGCTTCTACTTTTTTTCTTGTTTCTTGTGATGCTTTCAGTCCCCATTGATCAAAAAATGGAACTACATTTTGTTTCGCTACTTTCGATGTATTGAAAATAAATGCTTGTATTTCATCTTCATCAGTTTCTGGAAGTTTATCTTTTGGTAACTCTCGATATAGTTTATGAAGGTTCGGATAAAAATCTTCTCCATATGCTAAATGAAGTTGCCAAAACATAACAAGTTTCACAAACAAGTCATCAATATCTTTATACTCTTTATCTGCTTGTTTTAAGTATGCAAAGGCTCTATCGTAGTCCCCTTCTTTTTCTAAACGCGTTGGTTGATTCGGGAATAATTGTTTTTGTGCAGCTAAGGAATATATATTAACAGTGACTTCAGTCATTCCATTCGAAGCCCACGTCCAAGGGTTTTGTTGCCTTGTGTGTCCTGCTTCATGCATTTGTCCCCATCCAAATTCATTTACATTTAAAGCACTTTTAATTGCGTCATAAGCAGTAGTAAATACGACTCCATCCCGACCTGCATACATGTACATGCCCGGTGGGTTGTTAGGGTTCTCTACAAAGGCCCAAAGACGGCGAGTTGAACGATGTAACGGATTAGAACTTGTTTCAGAAAGTCCCGATATTTTATCTTGCGCTCGAATCATTTCATCGTATTTTTCTAATAGAGGAATAGGATCTTGATCCACAATATATTTCTTGGCACTATCACGAGTAACAGTAAGTACTGCTTTCTTTGACTTTAATTGAACAGCATGCGCATCTGGATACTTGTCCATCATAGCAATCCAGTCCTCTTTCGTATGCTTCCCTAATTCAAAGAATGGAACAGGGCTCCCGCCTTGTGTTACTTTCACCTTAACAGTTCCTTTCCCTTCAGAGTTATCAAACCCTAATAAACCACCGTTTGGAGAGGAGATGGTGTTAGAACCAGGAGAAAGACGAAATGCTTTTCCCCCTTCTTTATCATATTCATTTGTCCCAATAGTTGCTCCAAGCTTGTCTAATCCCGAAATTCCCGATACTTCAATTGTGACTTGTTCATTCGGTTTTACATAGATTCCTGTTGGCACATAGTTTCGTTGCTCACTTCTTCTTTCTCTTGCTGCTTCACCCATATAATGTCCTGTACTTGGAAGTTCAAACTTTCTCTCTTCATATTGTGCCTGGGTTTGTGTAGTTTCAGCATGAATGTTCAAACTATTTACAGTCATAGATGTAAATAATGTCGTTGTCAAAACAGCAGATGCCATAAATACTTTCATTAGTTTTTGTAATTTACGATTCTTTCTTCTATTCATATAAGTCAGTCCTTTCATTCAAATCCGTTCTAATGTTCATACGAAAAGCCGATTCCCTCACTATCCCCTTACATCCTTTTATATAGTTAAAACAATAATAATTCCTCTTACTATGACTAATTCTTAAATTTACTTATCTCCCCTCTCTTATTTCATACATGTAAAAATTATACCTATATGTAATCTTGAAGGGGAGTATCTGGCCGCGTATAGAAACGATCATGACTTTTTCCCACCGCATCAAAAGGAGAAAGCAAGTGCAGATCATATTGTATTCTGCATAGTAGGTATGTCGAAAAATTAAAATGGATTTATATGGCTGTTACTTCCATTAAAACATTATAGACTTTGAGTGTACACCACTAATCTAGTATATAGTAATTTTAAATTAAACACTGTACATATATTATTAAATCTTAAAAATCACAACAAAAAGTATTTTAATATAGTTTAATCCCATTAAACAAACTCATTATAATCTGATAAACTGACTGGAAATAAACTTTTTTTATATAAATACAAATAGAAAAAATGATTTGAAAGCCCCTTTGTTTTAGGGGGCGCGAGCAGCTGGCCATACATAGAAGCAGTAGGGGCCTTTCCATGCCACAGGAGTAGTTTAAATCAGCAAGTGCATGTCATGTTTTGTTCTGCATAGCAGCGACTTATATGTTGAAAAGCTAAAATTGATTTTATATAAATTAAACGTTTTAAACGATTCACTTAAAAATGTTTGTAAAATAATAAAATTACATTCTACATTCCATTACCTAATACGCAAATATGTAAAATTGCATATTTTATAGTTAGTATAGGGGCACCTTACATGCCCATCAATTTAAGAAATGGGAAAAAATAAACTTTCGTTCATCAGGGGTTCAACCGAGATATACACGTTATCTTAACTAAGAAATTTGAAAAACGAATTTAAAAGGGCCCTTACGTTGAATACATGTACTTAACTCAAGAGAAGATTATGTAAAATGACAATAAAGTTATTTCATTTTAAAACCTAAAACACGTATAACCCCGTTCTGATTTTAAGACGGGGTTAAAATAAAGTTGTTTCTGTAGTGCTTAAAGAAATGACTGGGTTCTGTTGCAAAGTTTTTTAAATGAATTTACACTCTAGAAAAAAGGGAACGAGGAGAATCACACATGCGATATTTTAAGGGGAAACAGTTCAAGAAAGATATTATTTTGGTAGCCGTCGGCTACTACTGTCGTTTTTCTTTAAGCTATCGTGATGTCTCTGAAATTTTAAAAGAACGTGGAATCTCAGTTTACCGGACAACTATCATGCGATGGGTTCATGAATATGGTAATCTTATTTATCAAATCTGGAAAAAGAAAAACAAGTCTTCTCAATCATCCTGGCACTTGGATGAAACCTATATTAAAGTCAAGGGAGAATGGTGTTATTTATATCGTGCCATTGATACCGATGGTCATACACTGGACTTTCACCTTCGAAAAACACGCGATCATCAGGCTGCGTATGTTTTTATGAAAAGATTAGTGAAACATTTTGGAGAACCGACGGTTTTCACAACAGATCAAGCACCGGCATTACTGTGTGCATTCAAAAAATTAAAGGAACAAGGCTTTTATAAACGTACAACTCATTGTACAGTCAAACATTTGAACAATCTCATCGAACAAGACCAAAGACATGTAAAAAGGCGTTTTGCCAAATCTGCAGGATTTCAAAGTATTCGTCATGCTTCACGTACCTTGAAAGGCATCGAAACCATTCATGCCCTCTATAAACAAAAACGAAGTTTACAACAACCAAACTTCGTTTTTTCAACGTATAATGAATTACAACAATTACTAACGATTGCATAAAATCCATCTGCAATCATACCAACTTTTTATCTGTCAAGAAACTTTGCAACAGAACCCTTTTTACAAACGGTTAGACTTTGTTTTAAACGTTACAACTTGCTTTTAAAATCATACTAATATAAATTAAAAGAAAACTGTCTAAAAAAGGGAAAATGTATTTTTTTAGGGAGTTGATGTTTAAAGAACTAAATAAAAAGCTTTGCGAGATTTTTCGCAAAGCTTTTGTAATAGTACGTATTATAATAGTAGTTTTCGTATTTCTTCTGTCCTTAGACCAGTGAATTTCGCAATGTCTTCTAATGGCATACCATTTTTATGCATACCACGAATTAATTGAATTTTCCCCTCTTCACGAGCATGAGCTAGCTTAGCTTGTTCATCTAGAAGTAACTTTTCACGAGCTTCATAAGCTGTTCGGAAAGAAGAGTCATGACTCATATTTTCCCACTTATTCATCGCCTTTTGTAAAATTGGATCTTGATTCATCGCAATCTCCTCCAATGTTTGAGTTAAATGTTCATCTTCATGTGCTGGTAGTAATAACATCCAACGGACAAATACATTTTCCCATGGATTTACTTTTTCTTCATGCCATTGTTTGACCAATTTTGGAATTTCAACAAAATGGATTTCAATATCATCACTTAGTATCTGCTGTTTTTTACTATTCCATAATTGTCCTATGGTATGAAATGAATCATCCTGGGAGAATAATATAAAATCTAATAAGTTAATGGTAATTGTTTTCCGAAGTGAACGATAGGGCATCCCCTCTTGCATTTGGGATGTATAGAGTTTACTCCAGTAATATAAAGATCGCTTCACCATATCATGTGTATTGCGAAGTTGTATCTCTATATTCACTTGCGTTCCGTTGTCTAATGTTGCTAATAAGTCTAATATGGATAACTTATCATCCTCATAAGATTTATGAAGATGTGGATCTTCGAGTTGTAGAGATGCAATAGGTGCATCTAAAGATTCTTCTAGGATAGCGTTTAGAAATCCAGTTAAAATTTCTTCGTTTCCCTTCGTTCCGAATAACTGTTTAAAAGCGAAATCAATTCGTAAATTTACTAATTTTGTGGACATGGGTTTCCTCTCCCTGTCTTTCTTTTCTTCTTCTTATTTTATAATGTAATTCTTTATATAAGCAAATGCTACTTTTACCATTGTAGCTCCAATTCATCACAGTACACAGCTAACTCCGTAAAACAGTTTTGTAAATCAGCTTCAAAATCAATTTCACGAATTATGTTATCTACCTTTTTTTCTAAATCTGGAATTGTGGTGTAAGGAACAAAGAATTTGTACTCTCCCGAATGTTGTTCCATATTGTATTGTGATATGAGAAAGGATTCGATATTCTTTCGAACTTTCCCCTTTCCTCGTACAAATTTATTATTATCTTCTACACGTAACAACATCCGAATAGTGGCTGTTTGTTCTTTAGTTTGTTCGCCTTTTTCGGTTTGCTTATTTTTTCGTATATATCGGTAGAGTGTAGCTTGACTAATACCTGTCATATTTATAATTTCTTGGATGCTATATTCTTTAGAATCATATAACTTCAATGCTCTCTGAATGAAACTATCTTTAACACGAGGGCGTCCACCTACTCTTCCCCTTGCCCTTGCACTTTCAAGACCCTCTTGAGTACGTTGAGCAATTAAGTCTCTTTCAAACTGGCTGAATGCTTGAAATACTGTTAACATCAATTTTCCTTGAGGTGTATTAGTATCAAATTGCTCTTTGATACTAATTAGCTTAACTCCCTTATTCTCAAAAAAATCAACAAGTTCAATTAAATCTTTGGTACTTCTTCCTAATCTAGAAAAGCTTTCAACAACTAATGTATCACCTGGTCTAATTTTATCTTTTAATCGAGTAAGCTCTGGACGATCACTTTTCGTACCTGTTATTTTTTCAGTTAAAATTTCAGTACAGTTATAATTTTGAAGCATGTCTAGTTGACGAATCAAATCTTGTTGTTGGGTACTTACCCTTGCATAGCCATAAATGTATGAATTCATGAAATCACCTAACCTTTACAAGATAATTTTATCATAAAGGGTAGTTAAAGTTAATTTGATTTTGACAATAGTTTTGATAACGTAGTTGAGCGATTTATAAAGATTAAATTTTGTTCATTTTCTCATTATCAAAAACCATTGTTTTTGATAATTGTAAAGTAAGAATTTATGAATGATTCAAAAGGTCTATATGGTTTTGGAGTGTTTCAAAATTTCGTCTCGAAATTTTTGACGTACTGCTTTTAATAGAAATTACGCCCCTTCGAAAGGTGTACCTTTTGAAACGCTTTACAAACGTATCGTGGATTCTTTTTATCTTTAGATGTATGAAAATAAAAAAAAACAAAAGTATAACCTTTTGGAACTGCGAAACATCAAAGGGTTTTCTGAAAGGATTCTTTTAGATTCCTAAATATAGTGGATACCGATAATGATTGATTATCTAAATTAGATTTGTATATGGGATATATTTTTGAAAACAAAATAAGAATTAAGCAGTCTTATAATTTAATCATAACTCAGTTGATTGTACTTATCATATTGCGTTGGTTTGGAAAACTTTTTTAGTTTAAATTATAAGGAGTAAGGTGAAGATGGTTATAAGGAAAGGAAGGTAGAGTCAAAATGCTATTTAATATTCTAATTGCATTTGTGTTACCTTGGTCTGTTGGGATTTGTCATCTTTACAAAAAAGATAGAAGGATTATACCTCTGATTGGCTCATTTTTTTGTGTTGTTGCTTTTGTTGTTAATGAATTCGGCTTTTATTGTGGTTTTTGGAGAATTGCTCCTTTCCTTAATCAAAAAACTTTGTCTGGCTTACCTTTCAATATAGGACTTTATCCGATTTTGGCAAGTTACTTGATATTCTTTATAAAGAAAACCAAAAGACCTTACTTGATGGTCTTTTTCATATCGCTATTTACTACTCTTCTTGAAATGACATTAGTTTTAAGTGGGAAAGTCGTATATGGTAACGGCTGGAATATTGTTTGGACATTTTTCTCCTATATCATCCCCTATATGTGGGTGTACTGGTATTACCTCTATTTAAGAAAGCTACAAGTCATTAGCTAAATCCTGAAGGCAACATAATAGAATTCGAATGTTTTTGATTACCGATAACGATAATTATGTAAATGAGCTGTCCATATGGGCAGCTTATTGTATTTTTTGCTTAGCGTGGGTTTTTTCCACAATGCTGGCGATACCCCATGCCCATCAAGTTAACCAAGTAATTTACTAGGTAAGAAATAATCCTTGTTTCAAAACTAGCAAGTGATAAAAAAGTAGGCATGCTAAAGAAGCCTATTAAAACGCGATTTTTTCGCTAGGCAGCTTGTCTATGATTCACCGTCGTTTTATACACAATCCCTAGAATATCAAAGACGGTCATTTTCTTATGCCTATGACATTTACGACCGTTCTTTTTGAGCAGTTGATAAAGGCGATGCAGAATTTTTAAAAGTTCTTCTGTGCCAACAGCTATTGCTTGAAACAGTGATGGAAAGTAATCTTTAATCATATAAATCGCTTTGTATTCACTCAGCTCCTGCTTTTTCTTCTCAAGGAGAAACTGGCGCATTTGAAACATCGTAGAAGAACAGAGGAGAATGCCTATGAGCTGTCCATATAAATGGCACTCTAGGCGTTCTCTTTTTATATTTTGACATTCATCAATTTCAAAGAATGACTTCCACGTTTTAAACAAAATTTCAATCTGCCAACGAAGTGAATATAATGAATGCACGTAGTTCGTCGGTACTTCTTCTAGTGATGTATTCGTGATATATACATTCATGCCCATTAAACGTTTACTTTTATCCTTCATAACAATGCCTTTCTTCTTTTCACGTATCGCTTGGTTTTTCAGACGTGTTTGCGTTTGATCATCGGTTAAACGATGGATAATGACACGTGCTGGAAGTTTCTGATTTTGACCAATGTATGCCTCGGGGATTTCCATCGTTTGACCGGGGATTAGATCAGACATCATTTGTGTCATATCAAGCTGGATGTATTCTGTTTGCTTTTTTAACGTACCATTATTGAAGTATTCTGGGTCAGGGTTCTTGATATAAATGCGTGTATTCAACTTCAACCGTGAGATATAGTAAGCCCCTTTATCATGAATGGTTTGTAAATCTCCTAAATCGAAGTAACCAAGATCACGTAAACACAAATCGCCTGCTTCTACGGTTTCAAGACAGATGGTACCATATGTTTTATCATTATTCTTTCCTGGTCCAAGCTGCACGTTAATGAATTGACCGCTAAGTAAATCATATTCCAATTGAATTTTCACGCCTGCCTTATTACTACTCCCACCTGAACCTTGATAGTCGGTGGCGAATTGATCAGGTAGTTGAAACACCGTTGCATCTAGAATACGGATACGATTGAAAGTAGAGATTATATGTGCAGAAAGTGAGTGATTTGAACAGAGTTTTTGTGTGAGAAGAGAAGTAAAGACTTCTCGAAGAAATGCGACAGCTGCCGGATTAAATCGTTG
>Ga0209130_1001958_pt1 | contig 11364 bp, 14 predicted proteins | sample AraplaMF_Cvi_mLB_FD_184264 | JGI IMG/M metagenome (GOLD analysis project Ga0209130, IMG submission 184264) | Arabidopsis root microbial communities from the University of North Carolina, USA - plate scrape MF_Cvi_mLB (SPAdes) (version 2) | ecosystem: Host-associated > Plants > Roots > Endosphere...
GAGCTGGCAGCAGGCGAGCCAGGCCGGCGCGCTGCTGCTGGGTTCGGTCTTCGGCGCGACGCTGACCGATGTGCTCACGCCGGAGCAGCTCCAGGCGTGGGGGTGGCGAGTGCCCTTCCTGTTCGGGTTGATCATCGGGCCGGTGGGCTGGTACATCCGCACCCGCACGCAGGAGCCCGAGAGCTTCCGGTACGCCAGGGCGGCCGGCCAGCAGGCGTCACCCCTCAGGCAGGCGCTGGGGTCCTATCGCAGGGAAATCATCGCCGGCTTCGGAGTGACCATCGTGTGGACGGTGTGCACGTATTTCTTCCTGGTCTACATGCCGACGTATGCGGTGCGCACGCTGAAGCTGCCGCAGAGCGTGTCGCTGTGGGCCAATGGCGCCGGGCTGATGGTGCTGGTGGTGCTGGCGCCCTTCTTCGGCGCGCTGTCGGATCGCATCGGGCGCAGGCCGCTGCTGATCGGCTTCGCCACCGCAATCCTGGTGCTGGCCTATCCGGCGCTGTGGCTTCTCACGGCCGTGCCCAACCCGTCGACGCTGACCATCGTGCTGCTCGTCTTCGCGGTGCTGATCGCCGGCTTCACCGGCCCCGCGCCCGCCGCCATGGCCGAGCTCTATCCGCCGCAGGTGCGGTCCACGGGCCTTTCCATTGCCTACAACTTCGCTGTCACGATCTTCGGAGGCTTCGCGCCCTTCATTGCAACGGCGCTGATCGCGCGGACGGGGAATCCGCTCGCTCCCGCCTGGTACGTGGTGTTTGCGGCGGCGGCCAGCCTCGTCGCGCTGCTGGCGGCCGGCTCGGCCCTGCGCAACAGGGACTGAGCCCCGCACGACCGATTGCCTCCTCCAGGAAACAGAAAACACCGCATGCCAGACCTGAAAGACACCCTGAACCTACTGAAGACACCGTTCCCGATGAAGGGAGACCTGCCGAGGCGCGAGCCCGCGCTGGTCGAGCGCTGGACGCAACAGCGCATCTACGCGCGGATGCGCGAAGCGGCCGCCGGGCGCCCGCCGTTCGTCCTGCACGACGGCCCGCCGTACGCGAACGGCGACATCCACATCGGGCACGCGGTGAACAAGGTGCTCAAGGACATGGTCTTCAAGAGCCGCTTCTTCGACGGCTTCGACTCGCAGTGGATTCCGGGCTGGGACTGCCATGGCATGCCCATCGAGCACCGCATCGAGCAGATGAACGGCCGGGACCTGCCGGCCGAGCAGGTGCAGAAGCTGTGCCGCGACTACGCCATGCAGCAGACGCTGAGCCAGAAGAAGGACTTCCTGCGCCTGGGCCTGCTCGGCGACTGGGACAAGGCCTTTCGCACCATGGACTTCGAGACCGAGGCCAACGAGATCCGCTTTCTCGATCGCATCCGCCAGCGCGGCCTGCTGTTTCGCGGCCAGAAGCCGGTGAACTGGTGCGTCGATTGCCAGTCGGCGCTGGCGGAGGCCGAGCTCGAATACGCGTCCAAGCGCTCGACGACGGCGTATGTGGGCATGCAGGCGATGGATGCGGCCGACTTGGCGTTGCGCTTCAAGTGCTCTCTGGCGCCCGGCAAGCAGGCCCGCATCGTGATCTGGACCACGACGCCATGGACGCTGCCCGGCAACGCCGCTGTAGGCCTGACTGCCGAAGCCGGCTACGGCCTGTACGACACGCCAGACGGCATGCTGGTGCTGGCTGCGGAAAGCGGCTCCAAGCTGCTGGGCGCCTTCGGAATCGAACATGAGCTGCGCGCCGTCGCGCCCGGCAACAAGCTCGTCGGAACGATGCTGAAGCATCCGCTGCAGGACATCGCGGTGCCCATGGTGGCCGCCGATTTCGTCTCGCTGGACACCGGCACCGGCCTCGTCCATCTCGCGCCGGCGCATGGCGCGGAAGACTTCGAGCTGTGCCGCGGCCTGGGCATCGCCGGCGACAACGTGATCGACGGCGGCGGCCGCTTCGTGCCCGGCCTGCCTGTGATCGGCGGCATGGCGCTGGACGAAGGCAGCAAGGCGATCCTCGAGATGCTGAAGGCCGATGGCTCGCTTCTCAGGCAGGAGCGCATCGAGCACTCGTATCCCCACTGCTGGCGGCACAAGACGCCGATCCTGTTCCGCTCGACCACGCAATGGTTCATCGGCATGGACCGACTCGCGACCGGTGGCGAACACACGCTGCGCGAGACCGCGCGCGAGGCGATCCGCGACGTCCCCTTCTACCCGGCATCGGGCCGCTCACGCATGGAAGCGATGATCGACGGCAGGCCCGACTGGTGCATCTCGCGCCAGCGCGCATGGGGCGTGCCTCTCGCCTTCTTCGTGCGGCGCAGCGACAACTCGCTGCACCCCGAGACCGCGCGCCTCACCGAGGAAGTGGCGCGGCGCGTGGAGCGCGAAGGAATTTCCGCCTGGGCAAGGCTGAGCCCCGCGGACTTGGGCGTGGATGAGTCGGAGTACGAGAAGCTGTCGGACACCCTCGACGTGTGGTTCGACTCCGGCTCCATCCACGCCACCGTCTACAGGAACGCGCAGCGCCCCGATGCGCATGCCTATCCGGCGGACTTGTATCTCGAAGGCTCCGACCAGCATCGCGGCTGGTTCGGCTCCTCGCTCATGACGGGCTGCGCGGCGGACGGCCGTGCGCCCTTCAAGGCCGTGCTGACGCACGGCTTCGCCGTCGACGGAAACGGCAGGAAGATGAGCAAGTCGCTGGGCAACACCGTCAGCCCGCAGCAAGTGGCGAGCACGCGGGGCGCGGAGATCATCCGGCTGTGGGTCGCCAGCACCGACTACTCGACGGAGATCTCGGTGTCGGAGGAAATCCTGGACCGCGTCGTCGAGATGTACCGGCGCATCCGCAACACGATCCGCTTCCTGCTGCTGAACGTCTCGGACTTCGACGCGGGCGCCGACGCGGTGGCCGCAAGCGATCTGGCAAGCGTCGACCGCTACGCGCTGGTGCGTTGCCGCGAACTGGTCGAGCAATGTCGCCAGAGCTACCGCGAGTACGACTTCGTCTCGGTGACTCGGCTCATCCACGGCTACTGCGCGGACGAGCTGGGCGGCTTCTATCTCGACGTGCTGAAGGACCGGCTGTACGCGAGCGCGCGCGACAGCCACGAAAGGCGCTCAGCACAGACTGCGCTGCACGCCATCGTGAAGAACCTCCTGCTGCTCGCAGCACCGATCCTCAGCTTCACCGCGGAAGAAGCGTGGATGGTGCTATTTGAAGCGGAGAAGAATGATGGCAGCGTGTTCCTCCACACCTGGGATGAAGCCACGCCGCCCATCATGGACGACGACCCGGATGTCGCCGGGTTCTGGCGGCATGCGAGGCAGCTGCGCCCTGCCGTGATGAAGGCGATCGAGGATCTGCGCTCGACGGGTGACATCGGTCGCTCCATCGAGGCGAACATCGTGATCGAGGTGCCCGAGGAAGTCGTCGAGTCGCTCGCGCTGCTGGATTCGGAGCTGGCTTCGATCTTCATGGTCGCCGACGTGGTGCTGAGGGTCGGCAGCAAGGTCGACGTGAGGGTCAGGCAGACCTCGTTCCTGCGCTGCAGGAGGTGCTGGCGGCACGACGCCACCGTGGTGGACGAAGAAGGCGAGCAAGGAATGCTCTGCGAGCGGTGCCGGACAGTGCTCGCCGGACTTCCCGAACTGCACGGCGCCTGATGGCTCCGTCGCCGGATGGAGCCGGCAAAGAAAAAACCCCTGTAGCTGGAGAGCTACAGGGGTCGCATCTTGGCGGAACCGGATGTTTTCGAACTTAGTCCTTAGGCTTCTTCCAGTAGTCCGTGCCCTTCGTCACACGATAGACCGCCCGCTTCACGACCGAAGCAGATACGCCATTTGCATGGGCTAGCTCGCGATACGTTACCCCACCAGCTCGATACAAAGCGACCACCTTAGCTTCAACATCGGGTTCCAGGTTCCGACCTCGACCGGGCTCCCTACCACGCTCCCGCGCCGCCAACTGGCCGGCAATCGATCGCTCCCGAATCATCGACCGCTCAAGCTGGGCAACTGCACCCAGTATCTGCACCACGAACACGCCCATGCTATTCGTCGTGTCTAACGGCTCAGTCACGCTCTTTATCGTTGCCCCGACGCGCTCCAACCGACGCAAGATATCGAGCAGATCGAAAAGACTGCGAGCAACGCGGTCGATCTTGTAGACGACGAGAACATCGCCTCGTTTCAACGACGACAGACACCGCGCCAGCTCGGGCCGGCCTCGCTGCGAAGCGCCGCTAGCCTTCTCGTGAAAAATGGTGTCGCAGCCCGCCTTGTTAAGCGCGTCGAACTGCAAATGTGTCTCTTGTTCGCGCGTCGATACGCGCGCATAACCTACGAGCATCTGATCCTCCAAATGTAAGACGCCCAAAGGCGTGATGCATTTGGCCCTCCAACAATGCCACGGCCGACGCTGACAGACACCAGCCCCTACCGCAACAGCACAAGCACGACCTTCAGCAACACCAAGCACACCACCACACCGGCAACGACCAGCCAGTTCCGCCGCCAACTTTGAGCATGCTGCATCCGCTTGCGCTCACCCTCGCCCACCCGGAACGATGCCCGCTCAACATAGCCAGTCTTACGGCGCCACCAGTCCCGATACCAATCCCTTTGATCACCAGCCACAGCCCCTCCATTGCGTGCTCCAGCACGGCGAAGACTGTAGCCCAGGACTACCCTAGTGCAGCACTGGCGGGCCAGCCTCCTTACAGAACCACAACCTATCGTTGAAGTGGTTCGCCCGCAGAGCAATCGTGATGTCTCCCGGCAGATGCTCGTAGCACAGGCCGATCAGCTCGGCATAGCTGCACTCGACCTCCATCATGTGAACCTCGCCGACCTGCACGCCATTGCTGCGGCTGTAGCGATTCGACTCGCTGGGCGCGTCCTTGTAGTCCTTGGTGATGTACTTCGAGACATAGGCAGCCATCTTGGCGAGGGTCCATTTCCGGTGCCATTTGCCGCGCTTCTTCCCACCGACGAAGCACAGCCCGTTGTTGTGGCCGACGATAGAGCGCCAGATGCGAGTACCCAGCTCGAAAGCCTTGATCTTGGTCCCCTTGAGATCGACGTGCTGCGGCAGCTTGTGCGTGGCGAGGTGGACGTGCATTGAGCCCCGGTCCTGCCGTTCAAATGCAGCGCAGTAGCGGAACTGACCGCCGAGAGCCCGCTTCATCCTGCGGACCCATTCTTTGAAGTGCGCCTTGCACAGTTCGCGGTCCTCTTGGTTCTCACGGTAGGTGAGCGTCATGAGCTCGTTAAAGCCCTCGGTGATGATCACCCTTCGACAAGTCGTTTTGGCCCTGTTGGCGGCCGATCTGAGGGCTTTCTCGCGCCTTTCTTCGATCAGCTCAGCATCCTCGACCGGATCAATCGGGCGAATAGGCGTCCAGCCATCCTGTTTGAACCCGAAATCGTGGACCTCGCGCCACATGACGTAGGGCGCTGCGCTGCGCTCCATCACGCCATTGGCCTCCCAGGTGCGGATGACCCACTTGTCAGGGACAACTACCCCTTCGAACCAAAGGCCGTTAACATACTTCTCCATTGGCATGGTTTCCTCCTAAGACTCTCTGCCGATCCGACCCGGGACGTTGACGCGTCGCCGGGTCTTTTTTTGCGCGCTATGCGCGCGAATTCAACCTGCTAGGCAGGTACGAGAAAGGCCGCCCCCTGTAGCGCGCATCGGCATACGCCAACAGCCACTGAGACCGGCATTCAAAGAGCAAAACGAAGCTCACGCTGTACCCCTGTTCCAAAGTGTTTTAAGAACAAGTTAGGCCGCGCTGCGCGCGGCCTCGGCTGGCGCTTCGCGCCTATCCTTCGGCCCCCCGAGCGCGGCTCGCACAGCCCTGGCAACACGTTGAAACCTGAAGCCCGCAGCCGCGGGCGTCTCTCTGGCCGGCCAGAGAGGAAGCAGGGGCATGTAACCCACGCTGCACCAGAGAACAGATGCCTCCGCCACAAGGGCTCCGGCGTTTTGCTTTGCAGTAGCGCGAGCGCTGGCGCAGGGGCACGTAAGGCGCATGCCGTCACCGGGGCGGCCGTCGTAGGCGCGGATCACCGCTTGGCGTCCCTGATGCCCACGGGATCACGACGACCGGGGCTATCGATGATGACCGCCGAGGGCGAAGGCGCGGCCTCTACGGCCGGCTTCTCGAACGCGGCAGGGGTAGGCCCTGCCTGAGCCAGCTTGACCTCGGTATAGGGGTCGAATGGCGGGTTGGCGAGCCACTCCCGGCACTCAGCCTCGCTGATGTTGGCGACGGTGCCCTGCTGGGTGTAGCAACGTGCGGTCTTCCCCATCGCGTAGCCCGCTGCGATGCGTGGCATCACTGTGACCTTGCGCAACTGGTCATAAGCGGGCGCAGTCTCAGGCTTCGCGCTGATGCGCGGTATCCAATCAACGCGGTCATCGATGAGCTTTGGCCCGCCATCCGCAGGCGCGCCGCCGGTCAGGGCAGCACCGACCTTAGCCACACCAGTAGGCGCAGGGGCAGCCGCTGTACCTGGAGCACTGCCACCCAGCACAGCCGCCGCGCCGGGCTTCGACATGATGGTGTTCCACACGCGCAAGCCCATCACACCAACGCCCACGAGCGCAGCGACCATCACGACCAGCATCCACGGAAACGAGCGCACAGGCTTGACGTGCAAGCTGCTGGACTTGTAGTCCTTGAAGATGGCCTTCGGCAGGCGGTAGCGCTTTTTGATGGGGGCGTTTTTCCACGCGGTGCGGCAGTTGTCCGCGCACTCGGGCCATTCGTACCACCAGCGGCCGAGGACGCCCAGTTCACGGAGGTGAACATGGCGACCAACGAGGGCGCGGACGTTGCTGTCAAGCAGGTTCGGGCCCTGCGTGATGATGTAGAAGTCCAAACCACGATGCCGGTGCGTCTCGAGCTTCGCCACGGAATCGGGAACCTTGTTACCGGGGCCACGCGGACGCCAGACGTTCTGCACCTCGTCGAGGATGACGACAGAGCCATCGGGCACATCGTTGTGCCAGTTGTCGGGCTTCTCCAGCTCGGTATGCGGAATCTTCAGCTCGGGGATGCCGAAGACGAACATCTGCCGATCCTTCGACAGCTCGCGCAGCATGGACACGAGCGCAGCAGTTTTGCCGGTGCCAGGAGCACCCGTGATGAGGGTAATCATTGCGTGCCGGACTGGATAGCGAAGCGCTTCAGCACGAGCCACGCAAGGCCCGACATGATGCCGCCGCTGGTGATTGACATGAAGTCGAAGAAGCCCGCCATAGCGAGCAGTTGGGCCACGTCGCCAGCGAGGCCCGCGAAAGCGGTTTTGGCGGCCTGCAGGCCCTGCTGGAGCGCGCTATTGGCGCCCACGTAGGTGACGGTGCCGACGCCCATCGCCGAGAGCACGCGGGTGACGATGGGCCAGCTAATGCGGGCAATCCATGCGGCTATTCCTTCCATGAGAACAACTCCTTTCGGCCTTCCCAGACCTGCATGACGACGAGCGCCCAACCGAGCGCGTGAACGAACAGTTCGGGATCGCTCATGAGTCTTTCCTCGCGAAGCCGAAGAAGGTGAGCGCTGCGGAGAACCATGCGAGTGCGATCACCATGGGCCTGATGCCGTTGGCAAACAGGCACAAGGGCTCGTAGCTGAAGGCGATGGGACCGAAGCTCAACTGAGCGTGCTTGTCAGCGGGGCAGCTCGCGGACGATGCGCCCCAGCCACTGTCCGGCGTGATCGCTAGATTCTTGTTCTCATTCGGCACCGGCAATGGCTGCAGCTCATCAGGCTTGAAGACTTGACACGCGATGATGTCTGGGTGCTCCTTGCAGAGATCGAACTTATCCGGCTCCTTGCCCGCTGGCGCACCCGTGGTTACTGGCTGCGGAGTCTGCATCCCGCTAGGGTCAGTTCCAACAATCTCCTCAGGCCTCACGTCGAGCCGGAACGGGTCGTCCGTCGTCGGCGCGGGTGTGAAGCGAGTGACAGGCTGCCTGTACTGCTGAGGGTTCGTGTTAGGGATGGGAATCGGGTTGCCCTGCGGAACGCGCAAAGGCTGCGCGTTAGGCGGATTGGCCGTATCGGGCTCGAAGATGAAAGGCGCTGTCGGGTCAAGTGGGTACGGAAAGCCAGGGGGCAACGTCTGCGGGAGCGGCTTCGTTGCCATGTCCTCTTCGATCTGCTCGACCGTCACCGGCTGCGGTTGCGGCTGCTGGATGCACCCTGCAGGCGTCATGTACCAGCCAACCGGGCACGTCGATGACCTACGCCGAATCTGCCAGACCGTGCTGAATGGGTCACCACCCGGCGACTTCGCTCGCACAAGGCAATTGCCAGTGTCGGCACCCGAAACGATGACCTCCCCGCTCCAAGCGGTGTAGTTCGTATAGCCCACCGCCTGAGACTGCAACACAACAGCCCTATCACAGGCACCCTTACGGTTTGGGAACCACGGATCAGCGTTGTTCGGAGAGTACTCATAGCCGTCAGAAGGCACTGCATCAGCAAAGCACGTCCGCACCCACTGCCCACCCTGCTTTTCATAACAATTCGACGCAAGCCACGCGACAGTGAGAGCAAGCCCAACCCCGGGAATCAGCGCACGCGCTCCAGCGCCCGCCAGCGCGCGAGCAGCGCCCGGCCCAAGCCGAAACGCACCACGCGCAGTAGCTCCGCCAACAGACGGACCCGGCCCCCGCATGATCTTCCCAATCTGCTCTGAAGGTGCCGGCGGCGAAAACGTCCAAGAGCCCGGAGAACCACCGAAACCGGCCGGCGGTGAAGGAGAGACGAAGGCATGAGCAACGCCTACGCAACTGAAAAAGGCGAGGCCGACACTCAGCGAAAAACGATCCATGCTGCCCCCAAGATTGCGAGGCAGACGAAGACCGCCTCAGGTGTTATGGCCATGTTGGTTCCCCCAGTCGTGAACAGCCGTTGCGATGAACTTCACCGCCCACGTCGCAGCCCAGACCAGCACCACCAACCACGAGAGATTGACCGCATCGCCTGCAGTGATGAGCCCGCACGGCTGCGGGCTGTACGGCGACGTGACAACGACGGGAGAACCGCCACCGACCGGCGCGAGGCTGTACGTGATCGATGCACCGTCTACAGACGATGCATTGACGACGTAGCTCACTTCGCCCTGACGAACGAAGGAGCCGACTTGCGACGACGCGGAAGCAGCTGCGGCAGCTGCGGCCGTGTCGTAGCAGATCGAGCCGACCTGATAGCTCACAGCGCCACCCCCGCACCTTGGCGTGCCAGGAGAACGAGGGCGGAGCTGCTAGGCATCACAGGCCCTTGCGCATGAACTTGAACGCGAACAGCGCGATGACGGCCACGAGGACCAGCGTGGCGACCGAGACGCCATCCGACTTCGCATCGCCCAGCGACGTGGTGACTTCCGTGGGAACGGCCGCGAAGGCCGACGATGCCAGTGCGCCGATGCCGGCGACTGCGGGAGCTGCGAGCTTGCGCACGCGGGAGGCCATGTGGTCGATAGCAAACTTGTTCATCTAGAACTCCTTGTGAAGGCGTTCCCGGAAATCGGGATTGCGCCCGAATGCCCACGGCGTCTCTCGACGTTGGCAGGCATTCAGTCGAAATCACTGCACTCGCTCCCATGGCCTCGGTTGATCCCAGTGCACGACGGACTCGTAAGTCGCCTTCACCAAGAGCACAGAGCCGCAAATAGCCGCGATGGAAATCATCGCGAGCAAGGCCACACCGAAGGCCACCATGAGCGCATCGAACAAGCCCTCAGCCAGCTTTTGAAGCATCGTTCTCCCTCCAAGCAATGACAGGCACAGCAGCGTGATCGCGACTGCGTGCTGCCTCGATACGGTCATGGCGCTGCACGAGGTACAGCACCAGATCGAAGATGCGCTCCACAGTGCGCGACAGCAGAAAGCCGCACATACAACCGATGACAATGGCCCAGAGGGCCATGTCTACGATGAACTGCACAGACTCAGGGGGCAGCATCACGAAGCCTTCGGCACAGCAGGCATGCGGCCCTGTGCGGGCACAAAGCCGGTGAGGATCGACACGATGTCGCCCTTTTGCTCGCCGAAGTCGGCGACGCGGAGCGAGAACGTCGCGGAGAAAAGGCCGACCTTCACCTGATCACGAAGCTCGGGCAGGATTTGATCGCTGCGGAGCGTGCCAACGGTCACCACCTCGTTCTTGTCGTTGCGCAGGACGCAACGGGCCGCGAAGTGGTTGTATTTGTTGCCGGTGCGCTTGCTCGTGCGCTCCTCGTTCTCGACGGCGAGAACTTCAATGATCGAACTGAATTGAGACATGTGGTTTCCTCCAAATTGCCGCGTGTCGCGGCTGGCTCTAGCGACGTGCTAGCCGGAAGCCCTCGCACGAGGGCTACGAGCTAGCGAGTCAGAAGAGACGCCTTTGCGTCCAGAACTCCCGGCGACGGATCAAGGACCAGCGTTGAGCGGGAGTCACGGACGACTCCCGTAACCATCAGCGAGGACGTACTTGCAACGGATGCCGAGCTCAAAGGCCGAATGCGAGCCCACCGGAATGAACACAGGAGCATCAAGCGAGCAACCCGACGCCTGCCAGTCAGCCCCCCAATCGCCATACCAACCACCGTGCAGGTGCTCACCATCCGTGCGACGACTCGGCACGAAGACACCGTCAAATCTGGGAGGTGTGCCCGCCTGCTGGCCGGAGGCCGAGGGAGCGGCCAAGCTCGGCGCAGCCTCGTTTACCTCTTGCGAGGCACCAGCAGGGGGGCACTCGGGTTGCTGCTGCGCCGAATGGGCGAACAGCGAGAAAGACACGTTGGGTTGCATGGCCGCTCCTTGATAATTACCAAAGCGGATAGCACTGCTATCAACTCTGACAGCAGCATTGTGCAACAAACCACTATCAAAGGTGACAGCAGTGTCATTGAATTACTCTATTGATGTCGCATCCGAGATCGCCGGATCGCAAAACAAGCTAGCCGAACTCCTCGGCATCCCGGGCCCGAACCTTTCGCAGATCCGGACGGGCAAGCGACCATGTCCCATCGGCCTCCGAGCGCGCATCGCGAACATCGCAGGCCACGACACGACACGGGCAGTGTTCGAAGGTCTAGCCGAGAAGCTAGACCCAAAAGACGAATGGGAAGGACAAGCGCTGCTGACGCTGCGCGCAGTGATCGACGCGTTCCCCGAAGCCGGCGAAACGGCGAGCACCAAAACAAAAAAGCCCAGCAGCTCGAAAGCTACTGGGCTTGATTGGCGGAACCGGAGGGATTCGAACCCTCGATGAGGCTCTACACCCCATACTCCCTTAGCAGGGGAGCACCTTCGGCCACTCGGTCACAGTTCCTGAAAGAAGCTGAGATTATGCCACTACTTAGGC
>Ga0209130_1001959_pt1 | contig 11363 bp, 15 predicted proteins | sample AraplaMF_Cvi_mLB_FD_184264 | JGI IMG/M metagenome (GOLD analysis project Ga0209130, IMG submission 184264) | Arabidopsis root microbial communities from the University of North Carolina, USA - plate scrape MF_Cvi_mLB (SPAdes) (version 2) | ecosystem: Host-associated > Plants > Roots > Endosphere...
TTAACCGAGCTGGTAACAACCTTTTTATTGTTTGAATTATAGCTTTACAACGTTTTTAGCTTGAGGTCCACGGTTACCGTCTTCAACTTCGAAGCTAACTTCTTGACCTTCGTCAAGAGATTTGAAGCCGTCGCCAGTGATAGCTGAGAAGTGAACGAATACGTCGCTACCGTCTGCAACTTCGATGAAACCGAAACCTTTTTCGCTGTTAAACCATTTTACTTTACCTGTTAATGTCATGGTAATGCCTCCTAAAATTTAAAAAGATTACAATATGATCGGCCTTATTTGAATGAAAATAAAAGTTCACATATTATCAAAAACCCATAAGGAGTACGAAATGGTCCTGATTGATACTTGATAATATGCAAAGAAAATATATTGTTAAATTGACCTTAATTACTATCTTACAACAAATGGTGTGAAATAGCAAGTGCTGGTAATGCCAGTGAAATATTTGGGTGATAATGGTAAAAGGCACAAAGGCATCTCTTTTATTTATATATTATTCCTAATCTGAATTTATTCCAAACAGAAATCATTTATATTAAAAAGTATGTTTAAGGGAAACGATATATATATTTTAAGAATACAGATGATCACAATAATAAGGAGGATAGAATATTGCTAAATAAAAAATTTAAAATAATTGAAGCAGCAAAAGAAGGGAGAAGAAAAGTTCATCCTGTTTTCGCTGTTATACTTGCTATTATATTCTTGACTTTAGGTGAATTATTTATGTTATTTATGCTGTTTTTACCGAAAACAGAAATAAACTTTATGAAGGAAATTTATAGCAATATTGAGATGATATTAACGTTTGGCGGGGCTATATTTTTTGTGTTTTTATGGATTAAATTTGTAGAGAAAAGGTCATTTTCATCTATTGGTTTTTGGAAAGAGGAATGGATGAGAAAGTATTTGAGGGGTGCATTAATAGGGTTTATTTTCATTTCGATACCAGTAATTTTACTCGTATTAACAGGAAATGTAAAACTACAAATGCAAGAAATTACGATGACAGCTATATTTAGTATTGTAGGGTCTTTAGTTGCATTTTTAATACAAGGGGCAACTGAAGAAATTGTTGTACGAGGTTGGTTATTCCCAGTTCTCTCTGTTAGAAGCCGTATATGGATTGGGATTGTTGTGACTTCTTTTTTATTTGGTTTTCTTCATTTACTTAATCCAGGTATTACAATTCTTTCGATATCGAATATAATACTAGTTGGTGTATTTGCAGTTTTTTACGTATTAAAAGACAGTAGTCTTTGGGGGATATGCGCGTGGCATTCTATTTGGAATTGGGCGCAATATAACATCTATGGTTTTGCAGTTAGTGGTATGACGATATATTCAACACCACTATTTAAACCTGTAACAAATGGATCAGAAGTGCTCCATGGAGGCTCATTTGGTATTGAAGGTAGTATCATTACAACAATAATGCTTTCAATTGCTTCAATCGTTTTATGGAAACAGTTGTGGGGGCGAAAGTCGAAACAAAGAGATATTAGCTAATGAAAGAGGGAGAAAATATGGGGATTATAGCGTTTGAGGGAGCGAGCGCAGTTGGTAAGAGTACAACATGTCGAGAATTAGAAAGAAATTACGGTGCATTTATTATTCCAGAAGTTAACGATTTATTTGAAAGACCTAGAAATGAACATAGAACATGGTATTTTGAAAAACAAGTGGAGCGCTGGAATATGGCAGTGCAGAAATCACAGCAATATGAAATTGTAATACTTGATGGTGATATTTATCAGCCACTTAGTTATAATTGGTGTTTTCATTTTGATATATTTAATCAGCCATTATCTTTAATAGAAAACTTTTATAAAGAAAAGATGATAAATATGGAAATTGGTTTTCCGGATCAATATTTTTATTTGTACACGAATGATGAAGAACTTCGAAAAAGGAAAGAATCTGATGAGACGAAAAGAAGAAGAAACTTTGAAAAGCATTTACATATATCAAAATCGTTTCAGCGTTATTATGAAAATTTAAATACCATAACGGACGGATACTGTAAATTGATTGAAGCGAAAAGTGTAAAGTCGAATGAATTAGAAATTGTGAAAAGTTTAAACAGTTTAAATGTGTGTGAAGAGAGACGTTTTGATGTTTCGAGGTTAGATGCTATTACGAAGTGGTTAAAAGAGAATCGTGCATAAAAAACAACGAGTACCTTATAAGGTACTCGTTGTTTTTATACATATTGAATATGTGAGTTCGTATTATATATTATTTTTAATATTTGTAAGTTTGCTGTTTCATTTTTCTTAAGAGCATTTGTATATTTAGGAAGAAAGAGTTGAGAAGGATAAACTGTTCGTTCATCACAAACATCGATACTATAAACAGAATTATTCATGGTGAGAGAATGAATACATTTTAAGGGTGTAGATAGTTTCATCAAAGTTTGAAGATGCTAAACCATCATACAATAAACTCATATTTATGCAGCTACTATAAATATTAGGCTAGCATATATTTTTATAAATTTAAAACGAAATACTTAGAGTGGAGTTAGCATTTGAAAAAGACTGTGCTTTTTAACGGAATAATCTTTCAATTTATAAAGAAAAGAAATACAATATAAGGAAATGCATATATGATTCAGGGAATAGAAAATATGTAATAAATGAAAATGAGACTTGAAATTGAATTGAGACAAAAAGTAGGTAGAGATTAACTACCAGCAAAAGCTCAGTCGATTCAACAAATAATCAATGTTTCGAGTTATTATTTGTGAAAGGAGAATAAATGTAAGCATGAAAAAGATTATTATTTCAGATCTTGATGGGACTTTATTAAGAAGTGATAAAACAATTTCAGAGAAATCTATTAATATTTTGAGGGAATGTAAAAATAATGGAGACGAATTGATTTTTGCTACTGCAAGGCCTCCAAGGGCTATAAAACAGTATATTCCCAACGTGTTAAAAAGTGAGATTATCATTTGTTATAACGGAGCTTTAGTTCTTAAAGGTAATGATATTTTATATGAAATGAAGATTTCTAAAAATGATATTTTAGAAATCATAGAAATAGCAAAAAAGTATAATCTTCATCAGATTTGTCTTGAAATAAATGATAAGCTGTACTCAAATTTTGATGTTACTGATTATTTTGGTGATGTGCCGTGTGAAGTCATGGATATAAGAAAGTTAAACTTTGAAAAAGCTTCTAAATTAATCGTTTGTACTAATGGCTCAATAAATAAGGAGTTCACTAAGGAATTGCCTGATGAGTGTAAAGCAGTCATTACAGATAACGGAACATTGTGTCAAATTATGCATACGGATGTTTCAAAATGGAATAGCATTCAGCATGTTCTACAGCACTTAAATCGAGACGTATCAGAAGTAATTGCATTTGGAGATGACTACAATGATATGGAAATGATAGAGAAGTGTGGGATTGGCGTAGCGATGAGCAATGCTGTTGAAGAATTAAAATCTGTCGCTAAATTTATTGCCAAAAGTAATGATGAGGATGGAGTTGCTACATTTCTGGAAAGTAATAGTTATAGTTATGTTAATTAGTATGGAAAAATGAATCGCAGCAAGCTGCGAAAAAAGAGATGCTACATTTGTTTTTGATAGATAGAAATTATGAAAAGGGCTATGTGGGAGGAAATAGGCGAGATGAAAACACTATTTAAAGTATTAGGGATTATCGCGGGGATGGTAGTAATCGGGGTAGGTGTAACATATGGTATGCTGTATTATCTGAATAATAGTAAACCAGCTGCGAAAAAGGCATCACCAGCCGCTCCGGCAGTAGAAGTGCTAGCTGATAGTAATGTAAAAGCTGAAGATGCAAAGCTTTTGGAAAATGGCAATCATTCATTACCGAATAGCGGTTTTAATAAAAAATTTAAGTGGACAGATGAGAACATACAGACAGCATTACATGAAATGGCACATCAAAAAACAAAAGCTGATCAAAAATGGGGCTATATTTTTATTACACAAGAACGTATTGAAAGTTTACTTGAAATTATAAATAGTAATGATGTTGCACAAAAAAGTACATATGTGGATATTTTAGAACGATGGAAACAAGGAAAATATGAAAAGGTTGATGTGGACCACAACAAGATTTGGAAATTACAAAGTGGGAATTTAGGAGAAGGGAAAGGAGTAATGTCAGAAAAGGAACAAAAAGAATTAATTAATCAAGTTTTTATACAAAAAGGTACATATTCAGGTAGTAAATTAATTGCAGGTGAGGTACAAGCTAATAAATAATATACATATTGATTTTGAAACACCTTTGTTGGTATAAATGCAAAGGTGTTTTTTATTGACACAAGAAATAAATGGGAATATGATTCATATATGAAATAAATTAGAGGGGCTTAAATATACATATGAATAACAGAGAGCTTTACGGAAATATTCGTGATGTTTATCATTTACTCCAAAGAAATTTAGATAAAGCAATTGAACAATATGATATAAGCTATGTTCAATTCGGAGTAATTCAAGTACTCGCAAAATCTGGGAAAGTATCCATGTCAAAATTAATTGAAAACATGGGATGTGTTCCAAGTAATATGACAACAATGATTCAACGGATGAAGCGTGATGGTTACGTTATGACAGAGAAGAACCCCAATGACCAACGTGAAACGCTCGTTTATTTAACTAAAAAAGGTGAAGAAGCAAAAAAGCAAGTAGATGTGCAATATAGTGATTTTTTAAAGGAGAACTGTGGTTGTTTTACGAAAGAAGAAGAAGAGCATTTAGACGCTTTATTATTAAAGTGGAAGAGGCATTTGAGTTAAATATAATAAAAATGTAACGCTTTGTTACATTTTTATTTATATAAATACTTCATATATGAAGTAAAAACTAGTGCAATAAAAAAAGAAGGGGGATAATTATAAAGAGTTATTTCATATATGAAATAAAAGGGGAGTTTTATATGGAGGTAAAGTCGATGATACGTATTTTGGCAATTGTAGCTTTTTTTGTTGGGCTAGATTCATTACTTGGGCCCCTTTATTACCAGCTATTACAGAAACAATCAGTATGCCTGATGGGAGTGGAGGACTTTTAATTACTATTTATGCACTTTGTTATGGAATAACTGCACCTTTATTCGGACCAATGTCTGATAGAGTTGGAAGGAAACGTATGATCATAATGGGGTTTGTTATTTTCTCCATTTCTACATTTTGTACCGGAATAGCTAGGAATTTTGAAATGCTTTTATTATTTCGTGGTCTAACAGGTTTATCCGGTGCAATGATCATACCAAGTATATTTGCATTAGTAGGAGATAAAGTTACATATGAGTCAAGGGGAAAAGCAATGGGAACGATTATGGGAGCAATGGTAGGTTCGACAGTCATCGGAGTACCTATAGGAGCATTTTTATCTGAAGTAGGAAATTGGCAGTGGACATTTTATAGTATAGTACTATTAACTTTATTTATTACATTACTAGTTAATCAGCTATTAGAAAATGAAAAACCGAGAGATGAGGTGCGTGTTTCTATAACGAAGACGTTGATTGCATCGTTAAAAATGGTTTTAGTAAATGTATCAGTTTTATTTGCATTATTAGCAACTTTCCTATGGACAATTGGATTACACGGAATGTTTTCATACATAGGTGTTTATTATGGAAATAACTTTGGACTTTCTGTTGGCGAGATAGGTATTGTCATCTTTCTGGCGGGAATTGGTAGTGTGGCGGGAAATATTTTTGGTGGAAAGTTAGCTGATAAAGTAGGAAAGAGGAATGTTGTTTCCATTGCCAGTATTGTAGCCTCAATTAGTGTAATGATATTCTCGCTTTCTATAGAAAATCTAGCAATTGCAATTACTGTACATATAATTTGGAGTTTATTTATTGGATTTGGCCAAGCATCATTAACGGCTTTAATTTCAGAATTAAAACCAGCTGTGCGAGGGACTGTGATGGCATTAAATAGTTCTGCCATGTATATTGGGATGACTATTGCTTCTGGAGCAGCTTCACTTGCAGTAAGTAATGGATTGCCGTTTTCTTCTTTAGGAATTATGTGTGCAATTGCTAGTTTACTAGTTCTTCCAATCGTATATGCTTTAGTTAAAGAAAAGAAAACGTCTAATAAAAAGAAAATGACTATATAAGTTAAATACTATCTCTATTATATTTTTGTCTTTTTTAATAGTGTAAGAAACGATTGTAAAACGGGTGATATCCATCTAGATTTATGATAGATTACATGGCTTTGAATGACTGTTGGAGTTTCAATGGGCTGAAAACAGAGTTGCTCTTTTTGACAACTTTCCTGTATAACGATGTAAGGGAGAATGGAAATTCCTAACTCACACATCACAGATTGTTTAATGACTTCAACATTGGAAGTTTCGAATGTTTTAGCGGGAATATTCCCACTTTGACGTAAAAAACGATCTACCATTGGTCTATAGCCGCAGCTTTGTTCAGTAAATATAAATTGAGTATTTTGTAATAAAAAGAGTGAATCAGTGTTTGAAGGGAAATGAGCAGGGAAAATCCATCCAAATGTTTCATTACATAAATTACACGTAATAAAATCATTATGCTCTATACTTTCTCCAATTATGAAGATAACATCGGTTTCTCCTTCATGTAGTTTTTTCAATGCTTGCTCATTGGTATTTGTCTCAAGTACGATATTTACTTTCGGATTTTCCTGTTTGTAAGTACGTAATAATTGTGGTAACCGATACACTGCCAATGATTCATTAGATGTAATAGTCAATGTTCCTTCTAAATGGTCACTGTTTTGAGGGATTTCTTGCGCTTTATCATAAATAGTAAGTAATTCTAATGCGTACGGATGAAATTGATGACCTGCTTTTGTAAGAAGTATTTTTTTTCCTAATCGATCGAATAGAGGAATGTTTAAATCGCTCTCTAATGATTTAATATGAGCTGTCACAGTAGATTGCGCATAACCTAATGCATGAGCAGCTTTAGAAAAGTTGCCATATTTAACAATGGCACAAAATGTTTTAACATGTCTCATTTCCATAAGTGATACCCCTTTTATGATCATGATTTGTGAATGATTATATCATGTATTTCAATTTTTCAAATCATTAAATTTCTTTTAAAATTAAGTTGTGGAGAAATTTATTTAAGTGAAATTGGAGGAGAAAAAATGAGTGAAAAGAGCTACCATGTAGCTGTAGTTGGGGCTACAGGTGCAGTAGGACAAAAAAATATTGCATTGTTAGATAGAGAAACGAAATTTAATATAGAAGAAATTACATTACTCTCGTCAAAACGATCTGCTGGTAAGGCGGTAAAATTTAAAGGAAGGGAGATTAAAATACAAGAGGCAAAATCAACTAGTTTTGAAGGTGTAGACATTGCATTTTTTAGTGCTGGAGGAGAAGTTTCTAGACAATATGTAAATCATGCAGTTTCTAGTGGTGCAATCGTAATTGACAACACAAGTGAATACAGAATGGCACACGATGTACCACTCGTCGTTCCAGAAGTAAATGCACATACTTTAAGGAAACATAAAGGGATCATTGCAGTTCCGAATTGCTCAGCACTACAGATGGTAACAGCACTTCAGCCAATTCGAAAATCATTTGGTTTAGAACGAATTATTGTTTCAACGTATCAAGCCGTATCAGGTTCAGGAATTCATGCGATTCATGAATTAAAAGAACAGGCTAAGTCAATGCTTACAGGTGAAGAAGTGAAGAGTACTATATTACCAGCGAAAAAAGATAAAAAACATTATCCAATTGCATTTAATGTATTGCCGCAAGTGGATATATTTACAGACAACGATTTCACATTCGAAGAAGTAAAGATGATTCAAGAGACGAAGAAAATTTTAGAAGATCCAAATCTGAAAATGGCAGCTACTTGCGTTAGAGTTCCAGTTGTATCGGGGCATTCTGAATCGGTTTATATTGAACTTGAAAAAGAAGCTACCGTTGCAGAAATTAAAGAAGTACTACTGAATGCACCAGGTGTTATTTTACAAGATAATCCTAGTGAACAAATTTATCCAACGCCACTATATGCAGAGGGTAAAAGAGATACATTTGTAGGTAGAATACGCAAAGATCCGGATATGCCAAAAGGATTCCATCTTTGGATTGTTTCTGATAATTTATTAAAAGGTGCGGCTTGGAACTCAGTTCAAATTGCAGAGACATTGGTGGAAAAGGGGATTATTTAGTATAAATTTATATAAACATTGAAAATAGGAGAATATATGGGAAACCGTTAATTATAATGGTTTCCCATTTTTTACTTAATGAGTATTCTCCTATCTTCAATTTGAATTTAATTTAATTTAAGTTAGTTTTTATAGTGTTTTTATAGATATCAATTTTATTTGCAGAGAATTTTAAAAATCTAGGCTCTCCATTAATTGTGAGATAAATATTAATTGAGATTGGCATCTCAACCTTTTTTACTACATCTTCTATAGCAATATACTCATTTTCTTTTTTGTTATAAAAAACAACGGAACTAATTAAGACCGCGTTATTTTCAATATCAATACTACACATCATAGGGAATTTCTCATCATTATGTATTATTAATTCGCCCAGTACTATTGAACCGTTTAATTCTTCTGTGAAATTAATAGTTTCAACTGGTTTCACCCACGTTTCATCGCACTCTTCGTATTCCTCTTCATCTATTGCCCATTCCCATATTGGGTTTTGTTTTAAGTCTTCAATGGTTAATTCGTCAACGGGTTTGCTTTTACTCATAAGTACTTTCCTCTCTTAACATAATAAATGGATGATTAAAAAATATTCTTTCATTAACTGAACAATATGGCCATTTGCATCCATTTGAAATACAAGTTTTCGCATTTTCATAATCAGTTGAACGCCAATAAACAGGTTCAATGTAGAGTTTATTCCATTTGATATTATTTTAACTAGTTCCGAAATACTGTACTCATCCTAATAATTTTCCGACCGTTTGTTCTTATAGTAATTTTAACAATGTTTTGAGTAGGTATCAAATAGTTATTAACTGGCCTGATTGAAAAGAAAAAAGGATTGTTAATGTAAGTGGAAAAGAGCGGAAAACATCAAGAATGAACAAAAGGATTTCGGTATGATATGGATATATTCAATGTGAGGGGGAATTTAAGGTGTATCAAATAAAGGGGTATTTTTCGTCACTAAAAGGAAATTATTATGAAATTGGTAAGCGACAAGGAGAATTCGTAAAGAAACATCCGTATCTCATTCCACAATTTATACAGCAAGAAAATTTTATATCAGATAGCCACTGGACAGAATCTAGAAATGTATTAAATCAATATTGTTCAGGAATTAATGAAGAAATTGAAGGGTTTTGCGAAGTGTTAAAAATTCCGTCTAGAAATATGATGTATTATTATCAAACGCTATTAAAGGCAGGTTGTAGTCATTGTGCAGTATTACCACAAAAGACGGATTCAGAGCATACGTATGTATTAAGAAATTATGATTTATCACCAAAAATAGATGATATGCGTTTTTGCTCGACGCATGTTGATGGTGCGTATACACATAGTGGCTTTTCTACTCAATATTTTGGCCGAACAGAAGGAGTTAACGAGCATGGATTATCTGTTACATTTTCAGCATGTGGGCAACCAGTAGGGAATATTGAAGGTTTAAGAAAGCCAATGGTAAGTGGTTTACAATGTTTTGCGGTAATTCGAGTATTATTGGAGAAATGTAAAAATGTACAGGAGGCTAAGTCACTAATAGACGAAATGCCAATTGCAAGTAATATTAATATTATTGTAGCTGATCCTTTAAATGCAGCACATATTGAAATATTTGACGGGCATAAATCCATAACAACAATTGAAGATAATAATCATGCTTTTATTGTATCTACGAATCATGCGGTTAGTTCATCCATTAAAAAGTTAAATAATAGAAGGCTAGAACAGTCTACTAAGAGATATCAAATATTACAAGACTATTTAAATCAAGGTGAACAAATTAGCAAAGATTCTTTAAAAAGTTTGGTAGAATGTGAATATCCAAAAGGGCTAACAGTACATAATTATGAAGAGTGGTTCGGGACTTTGCATTCTGTATTATTTGATTTAAAGGATCGTACATTGAATATTTGCTTCGGGTCGCCACTTTTGAACGAGTGGTACTCATTGAAAGTTGGAGAGAGCCTTCCGTTTTCTGAGGTGAATGTGAACTTTAAAAATAGTAAATATACTGATTTTTGGAGAGAAGACAAAAATGAATGGATTCCTAAAGATTAAAAAGGAATAAAACGGTAAAATTAAGGGGTGGAAATAGATAGGAGGGATTGACTTTGCTACAAGTTATGTTAGCAATTGTTTTTATCTTTTTTTTAGTCGTTTCGATGTATATAACTTATCAAAAAAGAAAAAAAGCAGGGATAAAAGGATTAAAAAGTTCATTAACTTCTATTTGTTGCTTTTTAATTGCAATCTTAAATTTGTTTGCATATTGGCTTCATTTTGGCGGTATTTTTACTTGGCTAGTCTCAATAGTATTGTTGCTAGTGGGGGCGTATTTTACAAAATATATTCCAATCTCAAAAAAGGTGCACTAAAATTATATGAGTTTATATGTAATGTTTTATTTCAATGAGCTATAGATGCCTTTAAATCAATACTTTTGAGCATTTCGATATGTGTTTGCAAACATTTTGTAAATACATATCGAAATATACTCTTCGCGAATGTTTTCGCTGCATCTTCTTGCATATTGGGTAAGACATGAGGATATACTCTTAAAGTTAAAGAGATATCAAATGCCGATGACAGAATTCATGAAGTTTGTAAAGTGCGAGAACGAAGGTGTTTTTGACATCAAGCAGATGTACAGCGCGGAAAAAGCTTTCAAGAAAATGGAGAACCACCGAAATCTACATTTTGCTTACATGGGTATGCGAGTAAATGTAGCTGGCAAGTGGGGTACGATTGTTGGAAAATGGAAGACTAATTTTTTCGTTTTGTTCGATGGGGAAATAGAAGCGTACAACTGCCACCCTTATTGGGAAATTGCTTACTTCGATGAAGAGGGCAATGTGGTTCATAGCTGTCAAAAGGGAGAGTATGCGATATAAGTAAAAAAGGACGAGCAGTCGTACCTACTGTCCTTTATAGGAGAAAAATTATTCTGGACTAGAACTACGAATAACCAGAAAACGTGCTTTTAACCAGTGTTGTCAAAGATGTAATAATCTATGCAACAAAAAAGCTTAGTCGGAATTCAAAACACCAAAATGGTTTGCATTGGTAAACAGGCTCAAAAGTAGTATATGCAAAATGAAAAATTCCATACAAAAAGCAGACAACAATTTTGGTTGTCTGCCAGTGAGTCGAATGAGTTAGC
>Ga0209130_1001965_pt1 | contig 11344 bp, 10 predicted proteins | sample AraplaMF_Cvi_mLB_FD_184264 | JGI IMG/M metagenome (GOLD analysis project Ga0209130, IMG submission 184264) | Arabidopsis root microbial communities from the University of North Carolina, USA - plate scrape MF_Cvi_mLB (SPAdes) (version 2) | ecosystem: Host-associated > Plants > Roots > Endosphere...
CGGCTGCCGCGCAGATCCCCACCGGCGCGCCCAAGACCAGCCTGCCGCAAGTGGCCGCCCCGGCCAGCGCGCCCGACCTGGGCGAGCGCCCGGAACAGCGCGTGCCCATGAGCCGCCTGCGCGCCCGCATCGCCGAGCGCCTGCTGCAGTCGCAGTCCACCAACGCCATCCTGACCACCTTCAACGAGGTCAACATGGCCCCGGTGATGGAAATGCGCAAGCGCTTCCAGGAGAAGTTCGAGAAGGAGCATGGCGTCAAGATCGGCTTCATGAGCTTCTTCGTGAAGGCCGCGGTGCACGCCCTGAAGAAGTACCCGGTGCTCAACGCCTCGGTGGACGGCAACGACATCCTCTACCACGGCTACTTCGACATCGGCATCGCCGTGGGCTCGCCCCGCGGCCTGGTGGTGCCGATCCTGCGCAACGCCGACCAGATGAGCTTTGCCGACATCGAGAAGAAGATTGCCGAGTACGGCGCCAAGGCGCGCGACGGCAAGCTGGGCATCGAGGAGATGACCGGCGGCACCTTCTCGATCTCCAACGGCGGCGTGTTCGGCTCGATGCTGTCCACCCCCATCATCAACCCGCCGCAGTCGGCCATCCTGGGCGTGCACGCCACCAAGGACCGCGCCGTGGTGGAGAACGGCCAGATCGTCATCCGCCCGATGAACTACCTGGCGATGAGCTACGACCACCGCATCATCGACGGCCGCGAAGCCGTGCTGGGCCTGGTGGCCATGAAGGAAGCGCTGGAAGATCCCGCTCGCCTCCTGTTCGACATCTGAGGAGGCGCAGATGGCTGACAAGCAATTCGACGTCGTCGTCATCGGCGGCGGCCCCGGCGGCTACATTGCCGCGATCCGCGCGGCCCAGCTGGGCTTCAACGTGGCCTGCATCGACGAGTGGAAGAACGCCAAGGGCGGTCCCGCCCTGGGTGGCACCTGCACCAATGTGGGCTGCATTCCCTCCAAGGCGCTGCTGCAATCCTCGGAGCACTACGAGCACGCAGGCAAGCACTTTGCCGACCACGGCATCAAGGTGGAGGGCCTGGGCCTGGACATCGCCAAGATGCTGGGCCGCAAGGACACCGTCGTGAAGCAGAACAACGACGGCATCCAGTTCCTCTTCAAGAAGAACAAGGTCACGTCCTTCCACGGCCGCGGCTCCTTCGTGAAGGCGAGCGAAGCCGGCTACGAGATCAAGGTCAGCGGCGCTGCCGAAGAGACCATCGTCGGCCAGCACGTCATCGTGGCCACGGGCTCCAATGCCCGTGCGCTGCCCGGCGTGCCCTTCGACGAAGAGAACGTCCTGTCCAACGACGGCGCGCTGCGCATCGGCGCCGTGCCCAAGAAGCTGGCGCTGATCGGCTCGGGCGTCATCGGCCTGGAAATGGGCTCGGTGTGGCGCCGCCTCGGCGCCGAGGTGACCGTGCTCGAAGCCCTGCCCACTTTCCTGGGTGCGGTGGACGAGCAGATCGCCAAGGAAGCCAAGAAGGCCTTCGACAAGCAGGGCCTGAAGATCGAGCTCGGCGTGAAGGTCGGCGAGGTCAAGTCGTCCAAGAAGGGCGTGAGCATCGCCTATGAAAACGCCAAGGGCGAGGCGCAGAGCCTGGACGTGGACAAGCTGATCGTCTCGATCGGCCGCGTGCCCAACACCATCGGCCTGAATCCCGAAGCCGTGGGCCTCAAGCTCGACGAGCGCGGCGCCATCGTGGTGGACGACGAGTGCAAGACCAGCCTGCCCAAGGTCTGGGCGATCGGCGACGTGGTGCGCGGCCCGATGCTGGCGCACAAGGCCGAGGAAGAGGGCGTGGCCGTGGCCGAGCGCATTGCCGGCCAGCACGGACACGTCAACTTCAACACGATCCCGTGGGTGATCTACACCTCGCCCGAGATCGCGTGGGTCGGCCAGACCGAGCAGCAGCTGAAGGCCTCGGGCCGCGCCTACAAGGCCGGCACCTTCCCCTTCCTGGCCAACGGCCGCGCACGCGCGCTGGGCGACACCACCGGCATGGTGAAGTTCCTGGCGGACGCCGCCACCGACGAGATCCTGGGCGTGCACATCGTGGGCCCCATGGCCAGCGAGCTGATCTCCGAGGCCGTGGTCGCGATGGAGTTCAAGGCCAGCGCCGAGGACATCGCGCGCATCTGCCATGCGCACCCGTCCCTGAGCGAAGCGACCAAGGAAGCCGCCCTGGCGGTCGACAAGCGCACGCTCAACTTCTGAGCGTGACGGACGCAAGCGCACCCTCGGTGCGCTCCGTCTACGAGGCGGAGCTGAAAGCGCGGGGTTTCCAGAGCGACCCCGCGCAGCTGCGCGCCATCGACGCGCTGGAGCGCTGCTGCCAGGACTGGGCCGAATACAAGGCCCAGCGCTCCAACGCCTTCAAGAAGCTCATCAACCGGCCCGACATCCCCCGCGGCGTCTACATGTTCGGTGGGGTGGGGCGCGGCAAGAGCTTCCTGATGGACTGCTTCTACACGGCCGTGCCGCTGCGGCGCAAGACGCGGCTGCACTTCCACGAGTTCATGCGCGAGGTGCACCGCCAGCTGGCCGAACTGCAGGGCACGGTCAACCCGCTGGACGAGCTGGGCCGGCGCATGGCCAAGCGCTACCGGCTGATCTGCTTCGACGAATTCCATGTGGCCGACATCACCGACGCGATGATCCTGCATCGCCTGCTGGTGTCGCTGTTCGAGAACGGCGTGGGCTTCGTCACCACCTCTAACTTCAAGCCCGACGACCTGTACCCGGGCGGGCTGCATCGCGACCGCATCCTGCCGGCCATCCAGTTGCTCAACGAGCGGCTGGAAGTGGTCAACGTGGACAACGGCACCGACTACCGGCGCCGCACGCTGGAGCAGGTGCGCCTGTACCTCACGCCCAACGGCGCCGAGGCCGACGCCGAGATGCGCGACGCCTTCCGCCGCCTGGCCGAGAAGGCCGACGACGAGAACCCGGTGCTGCACATCGAAGCGCGCGAGATCCGCGCCCGCCGCAAGGCAGGCGGCGTGGTCTGGTTCGACTTCAAGACCCTGTGCGGCGGGCCGCGCTCGCAGAACGACTACCTGGAGATCGCCAGCCAGTTCCACACGGTGCTGCTGTCGGACGTGCCGCACATGCCGGTGCGCATGGCCTCGGAAGCCCGCCGCTTCACATGGTTGGTCGACGTGCTCTACGACCGGCGTGTCAAACTCATCATGTCGGCGGCGGTGCCGCCTGAAGAGTTGTACACCGAGGGGCCCCTGGCCCACGAGTTCCCGCGGACGGTCTCGCGGCTGCACGAAATGCAGTCGGCCGAGTTCCTGGCGCTGGAGCCGCGCTCGGTCGACACGCGCATCACATGAATCTCAGGTCTCTTATTTGCGGGTTGCTGGCCCTGGTGGCATCGCCGGCGTTCGCCCAGGCGCCGGCGCCCGTCCCTGATGTGGACGCCCAGAAGGCGCGCATCTCGGCCGAACGCAAGGCAGCGGAGGCGAGCTACGACCAGGCGCGCGCCGACTGCTACCAGAAGTTCGCCGTGCAGGACTGCATCAACGACGCCCGCCGCGGCCGCCGCGCGCAGGTCGACGCGCTGAACCGCCAGGAGGCGGCCATCAACGACGCCGAGCGGCAGCGCCGTGCCGCCGCCCAACTGGACAGGCTCGACCAGAAGGGCCAGACCCCGGCCGACGAGGCCGCCAACCGCGAGCGCGCGCTGCAATCGCAGAAGGATCGCGAACAGCGCGCCGCCGACCGCGACGCGAGCCGCCAGGCCAAGGAAGCGCAAGAAGCCGCCAGCCGCCGCGCCTTCGACAACAAGCAACGTGCCAACGCGCAGGAGAAGGCCAGGCAGGCCGAGGAGCGCGCGCAGGAGCAGGCCGAGCGTCAGCGCTACGAGGACCGGCTGAAGAAGGCCGAGCAGGACCGGGCCGAACTGGATGCGCGCAACGCCAAGCGCACCAAGCCGCGCGCTGCGCCCCTGCCGACGCCGCCCTGAGGGGGCCCCGTGTCAGCCGTTGCTCTTGGGCAGCGGCTCGACCTTGAGGATGGCCAGCGAGAGGTTGTCGCCGGTGCCGCGAGCGCGTGCCCGGGCTTCCTCGATGAGCAATTCCACCGACTCGCGCGGCGTGCGCTCGGCGATCAGGGCGCCCATTTCTTCCGGGGTGAAGTAGTGCCAGAGGCCGTCGCTGCACGCCAGCAGGGCGTCGCCGGGCTCCAACTGCTCGATGGCATGCACGTCGATCGGTGGCGGCGCGGTGGACATGCCCAGGCAGCCGAGCAGGATGTTGGCCTGGGGATGGTCTTCGATCTCGCTCTCGGACAGCTCGCCGCGATCGACCAGCGCCTGCACGTAGGAGTGGTCGCGCGTGCGCTTGACCAGCCGGCCCTTGTGGAAGTGGTAGAGGCGCGAGTCGCCCACATGGATCCAGGTGCACTCGCCACGCGGATTCATGACGAAGGCGGCTACCGTGCTGTGGGGCTCCTGCTCGGCCGACAGAGCGGTGAGCTTGATCACCATGTGCGAATCCTCGACCAGCTGCTTGAGCAGCTTCGAGGCCGTGTCGGTCTCGGGGGAGTACTTGGCGAACAGCTGCTTGGCCGTCATCAGCACCTGGTCGGAGGCCTTGCGTCCGCCGCTGCGGCCGCCCATGCCGTCGGCCACCACCCCCATGACGCAGCCCTGGAAGTGGGGGTGACCGATCATCATGACCTGGTCTTGCTGGTAGGGCCGGTCGCCCTGGTGAAGGCCGCTGGCGGCTGCTAGTCGAAAGCCTCGTGTCGTCATCGGTGCTGCTGCGGGCGCCGGTGGCGCTGAGTGCCTTTCTTGCGTAAGGGTGATTGGACTATTATCAAGCGAAGAGGGTCCGCGTCCCATGTGAGTGTGCGCGCGGCGCAACTTTGGACTCCAATCTCCACTCTATTTCACGCCAGCTGATCGAATGCCGCATGGAACATGCGGACCTGGACGCCACCATCGATCGACTGGCCGACACCGTCCCGCCCGACGAACTGCTGCTGCGGCGGCTGAAAAAGCGCCGGCTTGCCCTGCGGGACCAGATCGCGCGGCTGGAGCGCGACCTGGACCCGCAAGAGCCCGCCTGATGAATTCACTGGAAGAACGCGTGCGCGAGGTCTTCGCGCAGGGGGGTGCACTGTCGCGCGCCGCCGAACAGTTCCGGGAACGCGACGGCCAGACCCGCATGGCGCTGGCCGTGGCGCAGGCCATCGAGGAGGGCGGCGCGCTGGTGGTCGAGGCGGGCACGGGCGTCGGCAAGACCTTCTCGTACCTGGTGCCGGCCTTGCTCAGCGGCGAACGCGTGCTCCTGTCCACCGCCACCAAGACACTGCAGGACCAGCTCTTCGGCCGCGACCTGCCGCGCCTGGTCGAGGCGCTGGGCCTGCCGGTGCGCACCGCGCTGCTCAAGGGCCGCGCCAGCTACCTGTGCCTGCATCGCCTGGAACTCGCGCGGCGCGACTCTTCGCCCGAGCGCGCGTCACAGCGGGCGCTGGCGAAGATCGAGCTGTGGTCGCAGTCCACCCGCACCGGCGATCTGGCGGAACTCCCGGGGCTGGACGAGCGCTCGCCGCTCATCCCGCTCGTGACTTCCACACGCGACAACTGCCTGGGCGCGCAATGCCCGCAGTTCCGCGCCTGCCACGTCAACCTCGCGCGGCGCGAGGCGTTGGCGGCCGACGTGGTGGTGGTCAACCACCATCTCTTCTTCGCCGACCTGGCGGTGCGCGAGTCCGGCATGGCCGAGCTGCTTCCCTCGGTGCGGGTGGTGGTGTTCGACGAGGCGCACCAGCTCAACGAGACCGGCGTGCAGTTCCTGGGTGTCCAGCTCGGCAGTGCGCAGGCGCTGGACTTCTCGCGCGACGTCCTCGCCGCCGGCCTGCAGCACGCCCGCGGGCTGGTCGACTGGCAGACGCTTGCAGCCGGCGTGGAGCGGGCCGCGCGAGAGCTGCGCCTGTCCGTCGGCAAGCAGTGGCCTGGCACCAAGCTGCGCTGGGTCGACGCGGCCCCGGAGGGCATCGCGGAGCATCCGTGGCAGAACGCGCTGGATGAGTTGCAGCAGGCCTTCGAACACGCGGCCGACGGGCTGGCCATGGTGAGCGAGCTGTCGCCCGACTTCGTGCGGCTGCACGAGCGCGCGGCTGAACTGGTGCGCCGCGCCGAGCGCTTCGCGCAGCCGTGTGCGCCGGAGTCGGTGCGCTGGGTGGACGTGGGCAACCAGCTGCGGCTGGTGGAGTCGCCGCTGGACATCGCGCAGGCGGTGAAGCAGCGCATGCTCAAGAAGGGCGAGGCGCCGCAGCAGCAGAAAGGCGAGGAGGGCGCGCAGGGCCGAAGCTGGATCTTTACCTCCGCGACGCTGGGCGACGAGCCGCAGCTGCGCTGGTTCACCGAGCCGTGCGGGCTCGAGGAGGCGGCGGTGCTGCGCGTCTCCAGCCCCTTCGACTACCTGGAGCAGGCCGCGCTCTACGTGCCGCGCAACTTCCCCAAGCCGAACGATCCTTCGCACAGCGCGCAGGTGGCGCGGCTGGCGGGGCGCGGCGCGGCGCGGCTGGGCGGGCGCACGCTCGTGCTCACCACCACCCTGCGCGCGCTGCGGACCATCGGCGACGACTTGCGCCGGCAATTCGAGCAGGGCGACGCGGCCCGGTCGCTGGAGGTGCTGGTGCAGGGCGAATTGCCCAAGCGCGTGCTGATGGATCGCTTCCGCGAAGGCGCGGGCCCCGGGCGGCCGGGCTGCGTGCTGGTGGCCTCGGCCTCGTTCTGGGAGGGCTTCGACGCGCCGGGCGATGCGCTGCAGCTCGTGGTGATCGACAAGCTGCCCTTCCCGCCGCCGAACGATCCGCTGGTGGAGGCGCGCTCCAAGCGCCTGGAAGGGCAGGGCCGAAGCGCCTTCAACGACTACTTCCTGCCCGAGGCGGCGGTGGCGCTCAAGCAGGGCGCAGGACGCCTGATCCGGCGCGAGAGCGACCGGGGCGTCCTGGCCATCTGCGACACGCGCCTGACGGCGATGGGCTACGGCAAGCGCCTGCTGTCGGCCGTGCCGGGCATGCGGCGCCTGGACACCGAGGCCGACTTCGACGCCGCGCTGGACGGGCTGCTGGACCCGCAATGAAAAAGAGGCCCGCGAGGGCCTCTTCCTGTCTGTCCTACCAGAGCTTCCACCAGGGAATAAAGATGGTGACTTGTCATAACTAATCGGTCCCAGTCCCTAGCTGCCGAGGGGTAGACGAGCCCAATGAGAGGGCATCAGAATAGTTGGAAACCGGAATATCTGGTGTTATCCCTTCCTATCTATCTGCCCTAGCTGCCGCCTAGCCATGAAGCTCAAACTGACCGAAGCCAAATGCCGTGATCTCCCCATCGGAGAGCACCAAGACGAAACCGAACCAAGCCTGCGTTTCTACGTCACCGAGACGGCCCGCACGTTCGGCCTCTACAAGTGGTCGCCTCTGACTCAGAAGCCTGTGCGCCGCTCGCTTGGTAAGTGGCCTACGGTGACGGTGGATGAGGCGCGGAAGCGTGCGAAGACCATGGCCTCGACCCTTGGCCGCGGTGAGTCGCTGACCAAGATCGAAGTGGTGCCGACGCTGCGCGCCTTGGTGGACGCCTATGAATCTAAGCTGCGCGGTGAGAAGGCGAAGCGACCCAAGGCGCCATCGACGCATGCAGACCGCTACTTCAAACACTGGCTAGGCCGTCCGGTGAGCGAGATCACGAAGGCAGAAGTGGCGGAGCTTCACACGAAGCTGGTGAAGGATGCTGGCCCCCATGCCGCCGCTCGCGCTGTGAAGACGCTTCGCTCGTTGTTCTCCTATGCCGACGACATGGACCTCTATAGCGGCCCGAATGTGGCGAAGGCCGTGAAGTACAAGGACGACACTCCGCGCAAGCGAACGCTGAGCGCCGATGAGCAGGCGCGATTAATGAAGGCGCTGCGCGATCCGAGCTTTGGCGAGTGGGTGTTCCCATACTTCCGACTGCTGATGCTCACCGGCGTGCGTCGCGGCAACCTCTCTGCGGCGAAGTGGAGCGACATCAACCTTGAAGCCGGTATGTGGCTGGTCCCCGCCGATGACGCGAAGATGGGCGAGATGATGGAGGTAGTGTTGGTCCCCGAGGCTGTCGAGCTTTTCCAGAAGCAGGCGGGTAAGCACGCGACCTGGGTATTCCCCTCCAATCGGCGCTCGGCCAGCGGTCACGTCTCGACCGGCGTGTGGGACATTTTTCAGGACGCGCTGAAGTTGGCCGCCATCGAGGGGGTCACACCACACGACCTGCGCCGCACGTTCGGCTCGGACCTGATCGCGTCGAAGGTGCCTCTGCCTATCGTGGCGAAGGCGATGGGGCACCGCGACCCGGCGACCACTGCGCGGCACTACTCGGTTGTCTCAACCCAGACCGTGCGGGACGCCCTGATGGGGAACCTGTAAAGGTCTGAAAGGGTTCGGTTACAGGTCGGACCCACCTCGATTTAACCGTTACTTACATGGTGGGATGCCATTGATTGGCCCCCACCGCTGTTGCACTATTTCTCCAAGCCTCAATTCCGAGGCGAACCCCAACCCATCAAGGAACAGAAATGGCTAATAGCGGCCAGGGCACAGCCTTGCCCAAACTCTACACGACCACTGAGGCGGCTGAAATTCTCGGTATGTCGCTTCCAGCTTTGCAAATCGCAATCAATAGACGTAAATCATGGGTGCCCCGCGATTTACAGAAGTTGGGTAGGCAGTGGCGCTTTACTGAGGCGCAAATTCAGGCCTGTTTAAAACAGCCGAAAATCAATTAATAAATCGCTGGGCAGGTGTGTGCTTTTAGCTAGACCTGAATAAGACTTCGCCGGAGAATAGAGGGGTAAATCACGAACCCCGGCTGCGTAATAGCGGCTGGGGTTTGTTCATTTAAAACCCTGAAGGAGTTGAAATGTACGACGCACCAAAGCCGTTTGATTTGTGGACGCGGGGGCATATTGCCAACGATCCGCGCTGGACCCGCCGCTGGGCTCCGTCCACTCTGCCGGTCATCGTTCGCCAATACGCGGACTTCCCGCCATTGGTTCCCGATATGCGGGCAGGTGGGCTCAACCTGTATGCCGAGTCCACGGTGAACCGGTGGTTTGAAGCGGTCGACCAGTGGGTCAAGGCCAAACCCACGCGTGACGCCTCCCGCCGTGTCGAAGCTGACCGCCAGTTCCTTGCTCGCCAAGACGCGAAGCAACGCGCCCTTGAGGCCAATGCCGAGGCGTTCGACCAGATGCAGCAAGGCAGTGCTGAAGGCCGCGCCTTGGCCGAGCGTCAACGCTACCCCGGCCCGATCACGAGGGGGTGAGCATGGCGCCCGACGACCTTCCAGTGGAGGAGCAGTGGGGCTACATCGAGCTTCGGATTCAGGCGCTACGCGATGAATACGAGTACAGCCCCAAGTTACAGAAGTTCGGCCACATCTACAACGACTCCAACCTGCTGACTCCAGCAGCCATGCGGAAAGCAATCGTGACCCATTGCCGCCGTCGCAACGTCTGGCATGTCTACGAGACAGAGCAGCGGGAAGAGATCGTGCGGGCCGTCTTGAAGATGATCCGCGACGACAGCAAGGCTCGGTTGAAGAAGGGGGCGAAGCCATGCCCATGATTCCGAACTTTCACAGCCACCTTGAGTTGTTCGAGACGGTGCCGAATGAACGGCCTGATCGCATGGATCAAGACCGCAGGCTAGACATAGTCGCGTGGCTCCCTCGCCAAGACGGGCGCTTGGTTCCGCTGACGGTGTGCGGTGCCCCGCCTCTCGCCCCTGGCGCGCACTACGCGATCTTGAACACCACAGACAAGAGCTACACGACGCTCGATGGCGTGCGCTACGTTGACTACAAGGCGTGGCGTGCGAGTTGGCCCGCGAAGCCACCAGAAACGACCGCAGAGCCTGTCAAAGCAGCAGAGCCAGCGCGAGGTACAGACCCGACTCGGCAAGCGCCGCAGGCTTGGTTCGAGCCCGAGCGCATCGGCAGATAACCCATCAAAGAAAAACCCCCGCACTGCGTCAACAGCCGGGGGCGCGACCCATAACCAATGAGGAAGCTATGGATGACTTAGATCGTAGCCCGGAACCCCCGGCAGGTAAAGGCGAATCGCTGGAGCCGCCGGCGAATCGTCGGCCTCCTGGCGGTGATGTGATCGACCTGTATGCCGTATCCCGTGGGCTCATGACTCGCGATCTTGCGAAGTCAGAGCTAAGGCCAGAGGACTTCGCCAAGGTAGGTTTGCCTGAGCCCAGGCCGGTCCTCGTGGCCGATGGAGAGGTCAACCGATACAAGCTGTTCTACACACCGACCTACTCCAAGCTCCGGTGGGACCGGGCGGACGACAAGTACACCGGGCCGAAAGGGGTGTCTGTCCCCCGTCCGCTGCTGCGTGTAGCGCCCGATGGGGGCAAGGACTACAACGAGAAGTTCACGGCCACCGTTGAAGGGCTGAAGAAGTCGGTCAAGTTCACCTTGAGCACGGGTATCGACTCGTTGGCCATCGACAGTTGCTGGGACTTTGGCATGTCGACTGGCGACGACGAGGTCAAGCAGCTCAACAACGATGTGTTGGCGATCCTCGACCCGACCAAGACCCACTTGCACTTGATCGACAGCGATTGGGAGGATCCAAGCAAGGACGTAGGCAAGGCAGTCGCGGTTGCATCGCTGCTCTATGACGACCTCGGCATCACGGCCCACTTCCCCGACCTCGGCGCAAGTGCTGACGGCAAGCGGCGGGGCTATGACGACTGGTACGTGGAGACGTTCGGCCATTGGGAAGAGACACCGTCGCGCAAGCAGGTAGTTGACGCGCTGCTCCGCCTGCCGGCGATCCCGGTGGCGATGCTGGACATAACGAAGTCCATGGCGCTCGGCACGTCGAATCGCTTCAACCGCTCCTATGTCGACTTGACCGACCGCGGCAATGCCTCCCTGTTCCTGCGGATGATCCGCCCCCAGAACGTCCGCTACCTGACCGACGAAGACAAGTGGGTCTTCTGGCTCAATGGCCGCTGGGAGAAGTATGACGGCGTGCCCATGGAGAAGGCCAACGAAGTCGCCCGCCACTACCTGCGGCGCGCTAGCAGCCTGCATCGACTGGCCGAGAAGGCAGAGGCGGGGGGCAACACCGATAAGGCCAAGGCGCTGCGGAATGAAGCTGTCGAGATTCAGAAGTGGGCCACGTCTAAGTGCTCCAGCACCCCCGGCCGCAAGGCGTTCTTGGAGGATGCGTCGACCAGGCCGTACATCCAAGTCACCCGCAACGACTTTGACGTTGACCCGAACCTGCTCGGCGTTGCGGGCGGCATGGTTGTCGACCTGCGCACT
>Ga0209130_1001969_pt1 | contig 11331 bp, 9 predicted proteins | sample AraplaMF_Cvi_mLB_FD_184264 | JGI IMG/M metagenome (GOLD analysis project Ga0209130, IMG submission 184264) | Arabidopsis root microbial communities from the University of North Carolina, USA - plate scrape MF_Cvi_mLB (SPAdes) (version 2) | ecosystem: Host-associated > Plants > Roots > Endosphere ...
GATCCTACTTTTTAGAGCAATTACAAGCACTTCCTCTAGAAATTGAAGTAGAAGGTCATTCTACTTCTTGTTTACCACATATTATTGGGGTTACAATAAAAGGAATAGAAGGTCAATATACAATGCTAGAATGTAATCGCCATGGTATTGCCATTTCCACCGGAAGTGCTTGCCAAGTTGGTAAACAAGAACCTTCGAAAACAATGCTTGCAATTGGAAAAACGTATGAAGAGGCAAAACAATATGTCCGCTTCTCTTTCGGGCAACAAACAACGAAAGATCAAATTGATACTACTATTCATGCACTACACACAATTGGAAATCAATTTTATAGAGGTGTTAAATCATAATGAAACAAAATGACCAAAAAAAGATTTTAGGCGAAGAAAGACGACAGCTTATCCTTCAGTGGCTTCTCGCTGCAAATGAGCCGTTATCTGGGAATGAACTATCGAAAAAGACAAACGTAAGTAGGCAAGTGATCGTGCAAGATATTTCCTTACTTAAAGCACGAAACGAACCGATTATTGCAACTGCTCAAGGATATTTATATTTAAAACCACAAGAGAAACAACAAGCTTTCGAACGCGTAATTGTATGCCAACATAAACCAGCGGAAGTACGTCAAGAACTTACAATGCTTGTTGACCATGGCGTTACGATTAAAGATGTAAAAGTTGAGCATCCTGTATACGGTGACTTAACAGCATCCATCATGGTAAGCAATCGCTTTGATGTAGAGCAATATTTACAAAAAATCGAAAACACAAATGCTTCCTATCTTTCGCAACTAACGGATGGTATTCACTTACATACAATTGAGGCCGATTCAAAAGAAAAGTTAGACGCTGCTTGCGAGGCACTAGATAAAGCAGGATTTCTCGTTTATTAATGTAAAGCACAGAGTTTTTATCATTCTCTGTGCTTTTTTAATGCTATAATATTGTAATCAATCGTAAAGGAGATCAAATATGGGAATTGAACTCGTTCACTTTAGCATTGGCAAGCCGAAACAAATGAAATATAGCGAAGATAAAGAAATGATTACCGGTATATGTAAAGAACTTACCGAAGAAGCTTTCCTATCAAAAGATGGCTTCCTTGGTGATGATGTAGCAGATTTAAAACACCACGGTGGACCTGATCGCGCAGTTTGTGTGTACTCACATGAGCATTACGCACTATGGGAAAAAGAATTCCAAACAACACTTCCAGCTTCCGCATTTGGCGAAAACATTACCGTAACAAATATGTTAGAACATGATGTTTGCATCGGAGATACATACAAATTAGGTGAAGCGATTATTCAAGTGACACAAGCGCGCGTACCTTGTAGCACGATTTCAAAACGCCTCGGTATTCCTGGCATACTGCCGCGCATTGTAGCAACCGGATTTACTGGCTACCTATGCCGCGTTCTTCAAGAAGGTAATGTACGTAAAGATTCAAAAATTACATTACTAGAACGTCAACCGAGCAATGTTTCTGTTTTGTTCTCTAACGAAATTTATTTTCATAATAGAAAAGATAAAGATGCTATTGAAAAAATTCTTGCTGTTCCAGAACTAGCTGATGTTTGGCGAGGTCAGCTAGAAGATCGTCTTGCGAAGTTAAAATAAAAAATCCCACCATTTATAGGTGGGATTTTATTTATCTATCACGCGGTATAACCTAGCTCCCCTTACAACCAATAAGAAGAATAACTCCCAAGCACAGTAACAGAAAAACCGAGTGCTTCAAGTTCCATCGTTACACCTGGCAATAATACGTCATCGTATGCTTTGTCGACATCGATTAAGAAAAAGTAATTTCCAAGTCCTGTTTTCATCGGACGCGATTCGATTTTTGATAAGTTTAGTTTTCTCCATGCGAAAGCTGATAACACTTGATATAGTGCTCCTGCATAATCAGCAGGTAACGTTATCATAAGCGTCGTTTTCTCTCCGCGGTTTTCTCCGTTATTTGAGAGTATTGCTTTCTTTTTCTTATGGAGCACGAGGAAACGTGTATGATTATTTTTATGTGTATGAATACTTCGTCTTACAATAGTCAATCCGTATTTCTCTGCAGCTGCTTCATTTGCAATGGCAGCAATTTTTTCTTCAGGATGTTCTTTTACATATTGTGCAGCGGCACTTGTTGATGTCATATCTCGAGCAGTTATCCCTTTTAATTCTTCATTTAAAAACTTATGACATTGGGCAATAGCGTGCGGATGAGAATGCACTGCATATACTTCTTCCCACACTTCTGCATACTGCGGATGCACAAGTAAATGTTGCTGAATTGGTACTGTAATTTCTCCTACAATAGAAAGTGGTTGCTCATGCACGAGGTAATCAACTGTTATATTCACGGAACCTTCTATGGCGTTTTCTAGTGGTACCACTGCATAATCTACATTTCCATTTGCAGCTGCATCCATACAATCTGGGATCGTTCGATACGGTACATGCTCTGCTTCCGGAAAAAAACGACTCACCGCCATATTTGTAAATGTTGCTTCTGGTCCTAAATATCCTACTCGAATCATCGTCTTTTCCCCTCTTTTTCGTTTTCTTACTGTTATACCATACTTTTTTATATTCTTCTATGTAAATTTCGAATATTAAAAAAAGACTAACATCCGCTAGTCTAAATGTTTCCTATATTCTCTTTGAGCAAAAAAGAAATAAATGATGCATGCAGCGATATAATACAGAATAAACAAACCTACTTTTCTTAATGAACCGTCCATAAAGAAAGTATTATGAAACGTATATAACGCAACTGCACTATGCATACTTCCTACTATAATTGGCGCAAAAAATAGCATACACAATTGCCAACGAGAAATTTTCCACACTTCTTCCTTCGTCATTCCAAGTTTGGAGAGCGCACCATACTGTTTACGATCCGATGCAATATTATGAAACCATTTAAAATATACGATACTACATGAAGTAAGAAAGAATAATATACTAATGAATGAACCTACAAATAGAGTAATATCACCGCCTTCTTTCATACTCACATAGAATTCCATATTACTTCGAAATGCATTATTATTATCTTGTTTCATATGTTTACGTAAATCTGCATTTAATTTCTTTGTATTTTCGATATTTGGTAATGTGTAGCCTCTATATATCATTTTTTCAGAATCCGGAATTGTATTTGCTATACTGTTAAAATCTTCATCATTCATGACGAAAAACAGACCATTAATGTATGAAGGGTGATAGTTAAATTGTACCCCTTCCTTCTGACCGTTAAATACCAATTGATGCGTTTGATTCATTACTTGTAATTGAATCCCTTTTTGATCATATAAATTCGGATGATTCCGCTTATTATAATAAACAAGTGTAACTGTTCCTTTTTTAGGATGATACGTTCTCTGCTTTTGTTTTCTTGCCTCTTGATTGTATTCACTTTCCTTTATAAGCGGCGTTACTTCTGTTTCCCCCTTATTGGACTGAAAAGATGCATACACTCCAACAAAACTCATGTATTGAAAATCATCATACCCATATTGATGCAGCAGTTTTTCAACCGTACCTTCCTCAAAGACTTCATGAGCAGAAGTACCTTTCTCTATGTACGAAAATGAGTGTACCCCTCCGTCCCTCCACATATCTTGCATACTAGAAAAATATAAGAACACCGTACCGGTTGCCGTAACTACAAACGTCGTTGCCATAGACATCAGAAAGAAAAAGCGACCATTTTCTTTCATTCGATGTGACAATTGGTTTACTATAAATAAATACGGATATGTATACATAATCTTTTTATTTCGTTTTATCATTTCTAATATTTGTTTAACGCCGTGTGTAAATGAGAAATACGTTCCAAAAGAAATTAATATAACAACAGGAAAAAAGTATAATGCTATCGTTGGCATCGTCGCTTGTAGCGATAACGTATATCCTATCCCTAAACAAGCAAAACCGAATAAACAGAGCCACTTTGATGTTTTCCGCTCTTTTTTATCCGTTCGAAATTCTTTCAATAACCGAATGATTTTTATATTCCATATTCGTAAAGCACTTATAAAAGATAAAACAGCAAATACGACCATATACGCAATAAACGTTCCCCCAATTGCTCTCACGTCAAATATGACAGGGAGTTCTTTCGGGAGACGAAGTAACATACTAAACACCATGAAGAAGAGCTTTAAAAAGATCATGCCAAGCCCAATACCGAAAATATTAGCAAACATTCCAATTAATATTTGCTCGGTCATAATCACTCCTATTACGTTAGATTTCGTTGCTCCCATTAACATATATAACCCTAGTTCTTTCTTACGTGCTTCTATGAAAATAGAAGTAGAGTACAAAATAAATATGATAAAAAAAGAAATAATTATAATGTTACATATGATAAGACCCCAGCGTACATTTTGATACCACATCGTCTCTTGCATATACGGATGTACAATGACAGACATATATGCAAAAGACGCAAATATTGCAAAACAACTACTTAAGAAAAACACTTTATAATTACGCCAATTTCCCTTTATATTTTGCAGCGCTAGTTGCCGAATGTTCATCTATCGTCCCCCTGTAACTTACTACATAGGCAAAAAGCTAGAGGTTTCCCTAGCTTTTTACGTGTTTTAAATATCCTCTTTGCGCGATCATAAAGTAAATGGCAGAAGCTACAATGTATGCGCCAATTACAATCGCACCTGATTTCCATAAATCAATATAAAGCATTTTCCCTAACGTATGAAGAGCAAATCCACTATGAATTGCACCGATTAAAATCGGGATAAAGAAGATAACACCCATTTGACGAATTGCAATTTTACGAATTTCTTTATCTGTCATACCGATTCTCTTTAATGATTTAAATTGAATACGGTCTTGTTCTTTATCGTTAAACCATTTAAAGTATGTCATGCTACAAGCGAAGAAGAAGAACAGTACTGCTACGAAAAAACCGATGAACATTGTAATTGCTCCTGATTCTCTTATATCTTTATAAGCAAACACTGAATTCTTCAGTTCTCCTTGCTTTTCTGGCGCAATTTCCTTTTTCAAATCTAACACAAGGTCTTCAGTACTCTTCCAATCTTCAATATAATAACCATAATATTTCGTCTTTTCTTCATCTGGTACGAGTTTTGCGTATTTCTCAAAATCTTGATCATTCACAATGAGATATTCATCATCATTAAAAACAGAATATGAAGTTGGTTCATTTAACTGAACAGACTGTTTTTGCCCATTAATTGTAATTTCATATGGCTTCGTACGATCTATCTTCACTAGATCATTTGTCATATCACTCATGATCATCGTCGCACTACCTGGTGCATTATGAACTTCTCTAACTTCTTCCCTTTTTTGTTTACGCACTTCCGCATTATATTCTTTCTCTGCAATAATCGCTGTTGGCACTTCATGTTCACTGTTAAAAAACGTTATTTTCTGCGTTGCAGGTATTTTTACGTAGGTTATTTTTCGTGCATCTTCAAATCCATTCTTTTTTAATAATACCTGTACTTTTTCCTCGTTAATAATGGTATGCGTATTTATACCCTTTTCCTCATATGAAATAGCATGTGGCGTAAGATCTATCGTTTTCGCACTCATATTTTCAAAATATACATAAAGCGTACCAACTGCTGAAGAAACAACAGCTGTAATGATAGAAATAACAAATAGAAAACGCGCATTATCTTTCATTTTATAAATAAGATTGCTAAGGACGAACATGTTTGGATATGTATAAAATGATTGTTTTCTTTTTTGCAATGCTTTTAATACGACTGTACTACCTTGTGTAAATAGTAAATACGTTCCTCCAATTGTCAGTCCGACGATTGGTAAGAAATACATTATAAAATTCATAATTGTTACTTGGAAACAAAGGACATACGCAGCAATAATACATCCTATTCCTGCTACACATAACCATGTAAATGCAAACGGCTCTACTTTTTGTTTTCTAGCTTCCCTTAATAAATCAATAATTTGCAAACGTCCTACTGTCCAAACACTAAACAATGATAGGATTAAAAAGAGGATAAAGTATATGCCAGCTGTAATCAGAACTGCTTTTCCATTCCACACAAGCGGCAATGCTTTATCAACCTTTAGTAAGACACTGAGTGCTTGGAAAAATAGTTTTGAACAAAGCATTCCAATCCCGATACCTACTACAATTGCAATACTACCTAACATAAGTTGTTCTAATATAATCATTCTGCCAAGTTGAGACTTTGTTCCACCTATTAATGTTAATAAACCGAATTCTTTTTTTCTTGCTCGTAAAAACGTTGAATTTGCATATAAAATAAAGAGTGCTGAGAAGATGACTACGATGTAATTCATTGATTCTAACCCTTTTGTAATCATCGTCTTCATACTAATATTACCGCTGACGACATCTGGATGATAAATGAAGGAAGCATACATGAAAAATACGACAATCGATAAACAACTACTAATAAGAAACGCTTTATAATTACGCCAATTTCCTTTTACGTTATTAAGCGCGAGCTGGCGAAAGTTCATGATATTCTCCTCCTAGCATCGCAAGTACGTCTAGAATTTCTTGGAAAAAGGCTTGCTTCGTTCTTCCTTTATGTATTTCTGAGAAAATCTCTCCATCGCGTATGAAAAGTATGCGTTCACAATAACTAGCCGCTACTGGATCGTGCGTTACCATTGCAATTGTCACTTTCTTTTGTTCATGTAAGTCTTGCAACGCACCCATTAATGATTTTGCTGACTTCGAATCTAAATTACCAGTCGGCTCATCTGCTAAAATTAACGTCGGTTCATGAATGATCGCTCTCGCAGCAGCTGCACGTTGTTGTTGTCCACCTGATACTTCGTATACTTTTTTATTTAAAATTTCTTCGATGTTTAAAAACTTCGCAATTTCAAGTACTTTCGCGTCAATTTCTTTTACAGATTTCTTCGCCATTACAAGAGGCAAAATAATATTTTCTTTAATCGATAACGTATCAAGTAAGTTAAAATCTTGGAAAATGAATCCTAAATGTGTACGACGAAACTCTGCTAATTTTGCAGCACGCATTTGATTAATTTCTTCACCATTTACAAGCACATGACCTGAAGTTTGTTTATCAATTGTTGCTAATAAATTTAAAAGCGTTGTTTTCCCGCTCCCTGAAGGCCCCATAATTCCTACAAATTCGCCTTCTTCAATTTTAAAATTTATATCATGTAAAGCAGTCGTCGCTACTGAGCCTTTTGATTGGTACACCTTTGTTAATCCCTTTACTTCAAGAACACTCATTTCTAATCCCCCTATGTGTTTTCTTCTTACATTTACTATAAGAAAAATAAGAAAAAGAAACGAGTGATTTCCCTTACAAAACGTTTTGTTATCTTACAGTTTTGTCATTTTTCTCATCAATGTATGATATTCTTCATCTTTTGCAAATTGGAACGTGAATGTCGTTCCTTCTCCTTCAGCCGATTGCACATACATTCCATGATGTAAATTATCGCAAATTTCCTTCGTAATATATAAACCCATTCCAGTCGCTTCTCTCGTTTTACGGCCATTTATCCCCGTAAAGAATGGATCAAATATGCGCTTTACATCTTGCTCTGGAATACCAATTCCATTGTCCTTAATGTGTAATAACACTTTTTGGTCTTTCTCTTCAATTTGAAATTGAATTTCCTTTTTCTCTGCCTCCGAAATTTTTGTATACTTAATTGCATTCACGACAATTTGACTCATAGCGATACTAAGCCACTTTCTATCAGACGCAATCATACAAACCTCTTCTTCAACCATCAGTTTCGGAAATACAGAAGATTGAATGAATGACTTTCGATTTTCATTAATAATATCTCGAATGACATCTATAACATTTACTACTTCTACTTTATAATCCTTCGCAAACTGATCTAATCTTGCCATATGTAACGCTAAATCTAAGCCATTTAAAATACGGTTATTTTCTTCACGAATACTTTCAATCGTTCCCCTTGCCTCACGATGTTCCTTACCATATTTCTGTAACAATAATTCAATAACAGATACTGGGGTTTTCATTTGATGAATCCATTGGTTCATAAAAATCATTTGCTGTTGCTCTTTCGTATGCTGTTTATGAACTTCATTCATATATTGCCGCCTTAATAACGTAAACGATTCAACGACCATTTCTTGCTCTAATGTGTAAGAAGCATCTATAAGTAACGAATCGTGTAAAGTATGTCCACCGGCAATATACTTTTCTATTCTCTTTAAAAACACACTTCGTTTTCGGTAATCGTAAATAAGGTATACACTAAACACAACTGTCCCCAATAAAAGGCCATATAACCACGTACTCCAGTCAAGTGATCGCTTTTCTAAAAGACTTTGCAACTGCAATACGACCCCAAATAAACAAAGGCTTATAATGTAAGAAAGGATTAGGGAAAAACGATCTATGAGGTAACTTTTAACCTTCATGCCCTTCGCCCCACTCAGTTAGAAGCGCATAACCATATCCACGTTTCGTTACAATTGCATTTTTAATGCCTAGCTCCTCTAGCTTCTTCCTTACACGTTTCACATTTACAGTTAATGTATTATCATCAACAAATGCTACTTCATCCCATAAAGCCTCTAACAACTCTTCACGCGTTACGTATTGATTCGCTTGTTTCATTAAACATTCTAATAAATAAAACTCATTTTTTGTAAGTTCCGTTTGTTGCCCTTTCCACTCTACTGTGTGCTGTGATGGGAATAATAACAACCCATTGACACCTAAACAATCACTTTCCGCTGCCAAAGCATACTCACCATATCCACGGCGAAGTGCACTCTTCACCTTTGCCATTACGATATCTAAATGGAATGGCTTCGTAATATAATCATCCCCACCATTCTCAATCGCCATCACTTGATCCATTTCACCTGTTCTGGCGGAGACAAAAATAATCGGTGCATTCGATACTGTGCGAATTTGACGACACCAATAGAAACCATCAAAGTACGGTAAATTAATATCGAGTAACACTAGATGTGGATTTATTTTTACGAACTCATCTTTTATATGACGTAAATCACTTACTCTAAATGATTGATAGCCATACCTTTCTAAATGCTCCTCTAATATTCCCGCGATTTTCTCATCATCTTCCACAATTAATATTTTATACATGTACTCTTTCTCCCCATAAATATTCTTCTAAAATTACTCCTTTTTCTATTATAAATTGAAAATTTAATTAGTGGGGATTTTTTCCTATAAGAATCGGACTTTTACGATATAAAGTGAAACTTTAATCCACCTTCACCAATCTGGCGTTTACGGGCAGTAAGGATCCCACCTAACTTCTTTGCCCCAGCTGAATTTTGAGATGGGAGTTTTACTGCCCACAAATAGCGGGATAAAAAAAAGACCGCCATATTTCGGCAGTCTTAATCGATAAATTCAAATTCATATTCAAGAATTTTGACAATATCTCCGTCTTTTGCACCACGTGCACGAAGCGCTTCATCAATACCCATTCCACGCATTTGACGAGCGAAACGACGTATAGATTCATCACGTGAGAAGTCCGTCATTTTGAATGTCTTCTCGATATCGTAACCAGAAATAACAAACGTGCCGTCACTTTCACGTGTAATTTCAAATTTAAGACTTTCAGCATCAAATTTGTACATTACACTTGCTTCAGACTCTTCGACAACATCGTACATTGGGAATTCTGGTGTTGTTTCTAATAAGTTCGCTACTTCAAATAGTAAATCACGAACACCTTGTTTCGTTACAGCTGAGATTGGGAAGATTTTTACTTCGTCTCCCACTTTCTCTTTAAATGCTTGTAAGTTTTCTTCTGCATCTGGCATATCCATTTTGTTTGCTACAACAACTTGTGGACGCTCTGTTAAACGCATATTGTATTCTTTTAATTCATTATTGATTGTGACATAATCTTCATATGGCTCACGGCCTTCTAAACCAGACATATCAATAACATGCACGATTACACGTGTACGCTCAATATGGCGTAAGAATTGGTGTCCAAGTCCAACGCCGGCATGTGCGCCTTCAATTAGTCCAGGAAGGTCAGCCATAACGAAGCTGCGGTTATCACCAGTTTCAACAACTCCAAGATTCGGAACGATTGTTGTAAAGTGATACTCTGCAATTTTCGGACGTGCTGATGATACAACAGATAATAATGTAGATTTACCTACACTTGGGAATCCAACAAGTCCAACGTCTGCTAGTACTTTAAGTTCTAGAATAACATCACGTTCTTGACCTGGTTCCCCGTTCTCAGCGATTTCTGGCGCTGGGTTCGTTGCTGTTGCGAAACGTGAGTTACCACGGCCACCACGGCCACCTCTTGCGATTACAGCTGTTTGTTCATGCGTTACTAAATCGGCAAGAATTTGACCTGTTTTTTCATCTTTTACTATTGTTCCTGGTGGAACCTTTACGATTAAATCTTCAGATTTACGACCGTGCTGACCTTTACTCATTCCGTGCTGACCGCGATCAGCTTTGAAATGACGTTGGTAGCGGAAATCCATTAATGTACGTAAGCCTTCTTCAACAACAAAAACAACATCTGCACCTTTACCACCGTCGCCACCTGCTGGGCCACCTTTAGGTACATACTTCTCACGACGATACGCAACCATTCCGTTACCACCGTCGCCGCCTTTTACATATATCTTGACCTGATCTACAAACATTATTTCACCACACTTTTTTCGATTAGTTGTAATATAACTGAGACTTCTTCGTCTCGTACTGTATAAGAAATGGAATACCATTTATTGTTTTGGTTCGCAAGCCAATTCTGTAGTTCTTCTACACTCGTTAGCTTACCACGAAAATCAAAAAAGAAACGAGCATTCTCCGCGTCACATTCAATTGTGATACAAACATAATTTTCAACATATACGTCTAAACTATGCTGAAGCATTGAGAAAAATTGATTCGTCCATGTACATACAGTCTCATCTAGATGAGATAAGTTATGTAATTTCCCTAATACTTCGTACTCCAATAAGCACGGCTGCTGTTTCCAATTATATGTTAAAATCCACTCTGAAAATAAAGGCATTGATAGCCCCATCAGATTGGATTCTTGTCTCGCTTCTTGGACAAAACGATCGATGAGACTATGAATTTCTTCCACTTTTCCAAGGGAAAGGTTTCCTTTCACCATCTGCATACGATTGAGCCAATCATGCCTTGAATGGCGCAATGCATCTATAATTGTCCATTTTTCATTCATTTAGATACCCCTTAATATAGAAAAACTCTAACCTGCACTCAGGTTAGAGTTTTCCGTGAGTTCTTATGCTTCTTGAGCAACAGGATATACGCTCACT
>Ga0209130_1001971_pt1 | contig 11323 bp, 10 predicted proteins | sample AraplaMF_Cvi_mLB_FD_184264 | JGI IMG/M metagenome (GOLD analysis project Ga0209130, IMG submission 184264) | Arabidopsis root microbial communities from the University of North Carolina, USA - plate scrape MF_Cvi_mLB (SPAdes) (version 2) | ecosystem: Host-associated > Plants > Roots > Endosphere...
AAGGAAGGCAGGAAGTATGGCCAGGTGAACATCGCTGCCAGCAGCGCCGCCGGCGGCTACTCGCACATTCCGCCGCGCGACACCTGGCAGCTGCGGCCCGACGCGGCCTACGTGCACATCTGCTCCAACGAGACCATCGGTGGCGTGCAGTACCACCAGGTGCCCGACACCGGCACCGTGCCGCTGGTGGCCGACATGTCCAGCGACTTCATGTCGCGCCCGGTGGACGTGAAGCGCTACGGCCTGATCTACGCCGGCGCGCAGAAGAACGTGGGGCCCGCGGGCGTGACCATCGTGATCGTGCGCGACGAGCTGATCGGCCAGGCGCTGCCCATCACGCCCTCGGCCTTCGACTACAAGGTGCAGGCGGAGGCGGACTCGATGTTCAACACGCCGCCCACCTACACGATCTACATCGTGGGCCTGGTGCTGCGCTGGCTCCAAGCGCAGGGCGGCCTGGCCGCCGTCGAGGCGCGCAACAAGGAGAAGGCGGGGCTGCTCTACAAGTACCTGCAGGGCACGCAGTTCTACTTCAACCCGGTGGCGCCGGCCGACCGCTCGCTGATGAACGTGCCCTTCAAGCTGCGCGATCCCTCGCTGGACGACGCCTTCCTCAAGGGCGCCGACGAGCGCGGACTGGTGCAGCTCAAGGGCCACCGCTCGGTGGGCGGCATGCGCGCCTCGCTCTACAACGCGCTGCCGCTGGAAGCCGTGGCCGCGCTGGTGGCCTACATGAAGGAATTCGAGGCCCGCCATGGCTGAGGAGGACGTGGAGGGAAGGCCCTTCCAGGTTCTGGTGCTCAACGAGATCTCGCCCAAGGGCCTGGCGCGGCTGCCCCCGGACCGCTACTTCGCAGGCAAGGGCGTGCCGGCACCGGACGCGGTGCTGGTGCGCTCGGCCGACATGCACGACATGGAGATCCCGACCAGCGTGCGCGCCATCGCCCGCGCCGGCGCCGGCACCAACAACATCCCCGTCCCCGCCATGAGCGCACGCGGCGTGCCGGTGTTCAACGCGCCCGGCGCCAATGCCAACGCGGTGAAGGAGCTGGTGCTGGCCGGCATGCTCATGGCCGCGCGCAAGCTGCCCGGCGCAATGCGCTTCGTGGCCGACGAGCTCGGCGCGATGCGCGGCGAGCTGGACAAGGCGGTGGAGCAGGGCAAGGCCGCCTTCAACGGCTTCGAGCTGGCGGGCCAGACGCTGGGCATCGTGGGCCTGGGCAAGGTCGGCTGCCTGGTGGCCGATGCGGCCATCAAGCTGGGGATGGACGTGCTGGGCTACGACCCCGACATCACGGTCGATGCTGCCTGGAGCCTGCCTTCGCAGGTACGGCGCGCCGGCAGCGTCTCCGAGGTGCTGCGCAGCGGCCGTTTCGTCACGCTTCACGTGCCCCTGGTGGACGCCACGCGCCACCTGGTCAACGCCGACAACATCGGCCTGATGCCGCGCGGCGCGGTGCTGCTGAACTTCTCGCGCCAGGGCGTGGTGAGCGACGAGGCGGCGCTGGTGGCGCTGGAAACCGGCGCTTTGGGCAGCTACGTGTGCGACTTCCCGAGCGCGGCGCTCCTGAAGCACGAGCGCGTGATCTGCCTGCCGCACCTGGGCGCCTGCACCCGCGAGGCCGAGGAGAACTGCGCCGTGATGGTGGCCGACCAGCTGCGCGACTTCCTGGAGAACGGGAACATCGCCAACGCGGTCAACTTCCCCGCGGTGGGCATGGCGCGCGAGTCGGCCTACCGCGTGGCCATCGCCAACGCGAACGTGCCCAACATGCTGGGCCAGATCTCCACCGCCATGGCGCGGGCGGGCCTGAACATCCACAACATGGTCAACAAGTCGCGCGGCGACATGGCCTACACGCTGGTGGACGTGGACAGCCGGGCGAGCGAGTCGCTGCTGGCCGAACTGGCGGGCATCGAGGGCGTGCTGTCGGTGCGCTACCTGCCGGCGCGCGGCTGAGCCGCTTCATTTCCGCTTAAGGCGGCGCGCTTCGCCTCTGATAGCGTTCGCGCCGTGACGGACAGCACCTCTCCCCAGCTCCAGGTCGTCGTGCCACGCCAGGGCTTCACCTGGGTGGACGCGGTGGTGATGCTGGCCCTCGTGGCGCTGTTCTGGAGCGCGCTGCACTTCGGCAAGGGCATGCTGGTGCACTTCGATGCGTCGGCGCAGGAGCCGGTCGACCTCGGCGTCTCGAACATTCCCTACTACGCCGGGCGCACGCTGCTGCGCATGTGGATCGCCTTCGCCTTCTCGCTGGCTTTCGCGATCTCGGTGGGCTACCTCGCGGCCAAGAGCGCGCGGGCGCGCATGTTCATCCTGCCGGCGCTGGACGTGCTGCAGTCGGTGCCGGTGCTGGGCTTCCTGTCGGCCACCGTGACGGGCTTCATGGCGCTGTTCCCCGGCAGCCTGCTGGGCGTGGAATGCGCGGCCATCTTTGCCATCTTCACCGGCCAGGTGTGGAACATGGCCTTCGGCTTCTATCACTCGATGGTCAGCGTGCCCACCGACATGCAGGAGGCCGCCACCACCTACCGGCTGACGCGCTGGCAGCGCTTCACCACGGTGGAGCTGCCGGCCTCCACGCACAGCCTGATCTGGAACTCGATGATGTCCTTCGGCGGCGGCTGGTTCTTCGTTGCGCAGAGCGAGGCCATCTCGGTGATGAACCGCGACATCCAGCTGCCGGGCCTGGGCTCCTACATGGCGCAGGCGCTGAGCCACGGCGATCACCGTGCGGCGCTGTGGGCGGTGATCGCGATGATCGCGCTCATCCTGGCCAGCGACCAACTGGTGTGGCGCCCGCTGCTGGCCTGGGCCGACCGCTCCAAGATCGAGCTGACGGTGTCGCAGGTGCCCGCCAGCTCCTGGGTCTACAACCTGCTGCGCGGCAGCTACCTCTTCACCTGGCTGGGCGAGCGGGTGCTGCGGCCGCTGGGCGAACTCGCCGCGCGGCAGGGCCATCGGGACGCAGCCCCGGCGCCGGCCGCCAGGGTGCTGCGCGCCGACCGGCTCTGGCGCCTTGCGGCCATCGCCTTCGTCGCCTGGCTGCTCTACCACGTGCTCGCCGAGCTGGTGGTCGCGGCCGAGGAACTGCGCGGCGCCCTGTCGTGGAAGGAGTTCGGCCACATCGCCTGGCTGGGCGTGCTCACCATGCTGCGGGTGCTCGCGATGACGGTGATCGCCACGCTGGTCTGGGTCCCCATCGGGGTGTGGATCGGCTCCAGGCCGAAGGTGGCACGCCTGGCGCAGCCGCTGGCGCAGATCGGCGCATCCTTCCCGGTGAACATGACCTTCCCGCTGGTGGTGGGCTGGTTCGTGGCGGCACACATCCCCATCGACTGGGGCAGCATCCTGCTCATCGCCATGGGCACCCAGTGGTACATCCTCTTCAACGTGATCGCCGGGGCGATGGCCATCCCCAACGACCTGAAGGAAGCGGCGCGGGTCAACGGCCTGCGCGGCCGGGCGCTGTGGCGCACGCTGATCCTGCCCGCCGTGTTTCCCTTCTGGGTGACCGGTGCATGCACCGCGGCCGGCGGCGCCTGGAACGCCAGCATCGTGGCCGAGCTGGCTACCTGGGGCGACACCACGCTGCGCGCCGACGGGCTGGGTGCCTACATCGCGCAGGTCACGCGCAGCGGCGACACGCCGCTCATCATCGCCAGCATCGCGGTGATGTCGCTTTTCGTGGTGCTGATGAACAAGTTCATCTGGCGCCCGCTGTATGCCTATGCCGACCGGCGCTTCCGACTGGACTGACTGCGAACCATGAACACCCCACCCATCGCGGAACTGAAGGCCGTCTCCAAGTCCTACCGCACAGCCGGCGGCCACGAGCTGAAGGTGCTGGACGACATCGACCTGGCCGTGCACGAGGGCGAGCTGCTGGCGCTGCTGGGCCAGTCGGGCTCGGGCAAGTCCACCATCCTGCGCTGCCTCACCGGCCTGGTGCAGCCCACCGGCGGGCGCGTGCTGGCCTCGGGCAAGCCGCTCGCCGGCGTGAACGCCGAGTCCTCCATCGTGTTCCAGACCTTCGCGCTGTACCCCTGGCTCACGGTGGCGCAGAACGTGGCGGTGGGGCTGATGGCACGGCGCATGAGCCGCGCCGGGCGCGACTCGGCGGTGGAGCATGCCATCGAGCTGATCGGCCTGGGCAACTACCACGCGGCCTATCCGCGCGAACTCTCGGGCGGCATGCGCCAGCGAGTGGGCATGGCACGGGCGCTGGTCTCGCAGCCGCGCCTGCTGTGCCTGGACGAGGCCTTCAGCGCGCTGGACGTGCTGACGGCAGAAAACCTGCGCCAGGAGCTGCTCTCGCTGTGGCGCTCGCGCGAGAGCACGCTCAGTTCCATCTTCATGGTCACGCACAACATCGAGGAAGCGGTGGAGATGGCCACGCGTGTGGTGGTGCTCTTCCCGCATCCGGGGCGCCTGGGACTGGTGCTGGAAAACCCCTTGCCCTATCCGCGCGACACGAAGAGCCCGGAGTTCCAGCGCCTGGTGGGCATCATCCACGAGACCATCACCACGCTCACGCTGCCGGACCTGCCGCCCGAGCCGCCGCCCGCGGCCGGCCAGCCGGTCTCGCGGGCGCATGCACGCATGGAGTCCATCCCCTACGTGCCGGTGGCGCAGATCCTGGGCCTCATGAAAGTCCTGCACGACTCGCCCGAGCTGTCGAACCTCTACGAGATCTCCGACGAGATCGGCACCGACTTCGGCGAGACCATCGCCATCGTGAAGGCAGCCGATATCCTGGACCTGGTGGACACGCCCAAGCACGACGTGTACCTCACCGAACTGGGGCGCCGCTTCATCGCGGCCGACCGCGAGGGGCAGCGCGAGCTCTTCGCCCAGCAGGTGTTCAAGCTGCGCATCTTCCACATCATCCTGGCGCTGCTGGGCGAGCACGAGGAAGTGGAGGCCGACCGCATCGTCAGGGACATTGCCACCGCCTTGCCCTACGACAACCCGGAGAAGACCTTCGAGACCATGATCGCCTGGGGCCGCTATGCTGGCCTGATGGACCTGAACCCGAAGACGCGGATGGTCTTCGTGCCCAAGGAAGAGGAGGCGCTGAGCCATGCCCCTGCGAACTGACACTGCCACGCGCCGCATGCGCGCCACGCCGTCCGTGCTCTATCGCGCCTTCGCCACGGCCGAAGCCATGCAGGCCTGGCTGCCGCCCGAGGGCATGCGCGGCCAGATGCTGGCCTTCGATTTCCGCGAGGGCGGCGGCTATCGCCTGCGCCTGGTCTACGAGGATGCGAGCGACGCGCCCGGCAAGAGCTCGCCCGATGCCGACGAGGTCGAGGTGCGCTTCACGAAGCTGGTCGCGGACCAAAGCATCGTGCAGGCCGCCGTGTTCGAGAGCGAGGACCCGGCCTTCGCCGGCGAGATGCGGATCACCTGGCACTTCGAGCCCGCGCAGGGCGGGCAGCACACGCAGGTCACGGTGCGCTGCGACAACGTGCCCGCCGGCATCGGCGAGGCGGACCACCTGGCCGGCCTTCGCTCGAGCCTGGCGACCCTGGCCGCGTTCGTCGAATCAGCGGGATCCTGAGCGCCGGCCGACTGCAGCCGGGCGGGCAATCAGGTACAACGCTCGCTTCGCCTGTCACTGCGCCACGCGTCCACCATGAACACCGGCACCTGGTTCGTCTACTTCCTGGCCACCATCGGCCTGTCGCTCTCGCCCGGCCCCAACGGCCTGCTCGCCCTCACGCATGGCGCGATGCACGGCAGGCGCAAGGCCATGTTCACCATCTTCGGCGGCGCGGCGGGCTTCGTGCTCGTGATCGCGCTGTCGATGTTCGGCATCGGCGCGCTGCTCAAGACCTCGCTGGTGTGGCTCACCGTGCTGAAGGTGCTGGGCGGGGCCTACCTGGTGTGGCTGGGCATCCAGGTGTGGCGTGCGCCGCCCATCGGGGTGGATCCGCAGGCGAAGGCGCCGCAGCGCAGCGGCTGGTCAATGGCGCAACAGGGCGCGCTTTCGGCGCTCACCAACCCGAAGGCGGTGCTCTTCTTCGCGGCCTTCCTGCCGCAGTTCATCGACCCGCACCGCAGCCTGCTGCTGCAGTTCCTGATCATGGCGGGCACCTTCGCGGGCATCGAGATCGCGACCGAGCTGTTCATCGCCAGCATGGCGCACCGCATCAGCCCCTGGCTGCGCCGGGTGGGGCGGCGCTTCAACCAGGTGTGCGGCGGCCTGTTCATCGCCATCGGCATCGTGCTGCCGCTGCGGGACTGAGCGCCATGGAACTCGTCCACACCTTCCAGGCGGCGCTGAGCGTCACGACGCTCGCCGTCTTCGCTGCAGTGGCATTGGTGGCCATCGCCACGCCGGGGCCGACGGTGCTGCTGGCCCTGTCCAACGGCTCGCGCTTCGGCGTGCGGCGTTCGCTGCCGGGCATGCTGGGCGCGGTGCTGTCCGACTTCGTGCTGGTGGGCGCCGTGGCCCTCGGGCTGGGCGCGCTGCTGGCCGCGTCGGAATTCTGGTTCTCGGTGCTCAAGTGGGTGGGCGCAGCCTACCTCGCCTGGATCGGCTGGAAGATGCTGCGCTCCAGCGGCTCGCTGAGCCTGCCGGTCGGCGCGACGGCGCCGGGCGGCGAAGCCACCGCATCGCGCGTGCTGGCCAAGAGCTTCCTGGTGGCGGTCACCAACCCGAAGGGCTACCTGTTCTGCTCGGCGCTGCTGCCGCAGTTCATCGACCCGGCGGCCGCGCAGTGGCCGCAGTACCTGGCCATCGGCCTCGTATTCGCCGCGCTGGACTTCGCTGTGATGCTGGCCTACGCGGTGGTGGGCGCGCGCGCCGTGCGCCTGCTGCAGCGGCGCGCCGCGATGTGGCTGGACCGCACCTGCGGCGCCGCCATGCTGACCCTGGCCGGCTCGCTGCTCATCTATCGCCGCACGCCGGCAAGCTAGCAAACCCGCAGTCGCCGTGTGTTCGGATGTTGCTCGCGTGAGCAACGGTGCCGATCCTTGCGACAGTCGCCTCCTTGCGTCTACAAAGGGGCTCGACTCGAGAAGGATTCCGAACATGTCCATGGACCACGCTCTGGCGCCCGCGATGCTCGACCCGGGCGGCCTGATGCTGTCTCCACTCCTGGCCTGGCAGTCGGCCGGGGTCTCGATGGCCCTGGAGGCCCAGCAGATGCAGTGGCGGATGATGCTGGGCTGGCAGGACGCCGTCAGCAGCATGCAGCGCGACTGGTGGGACGGCTGGATCGCGCGCTACGGCGGCGGCGTGCCGCTGGACGCCTGAGTCCCTGAGGTCCCGCCCCACCGGGTCTTTTCGAAGGCGGCTGGCAGCCATGCGCGCCAGGCCGCATCATGGATGCCTGTCCCGCACCCGCAGGAAGGCTTCATGACGACCGATTCGCTCCGTTCGAAGAAGAAGCAGCCGCAGGACCCGTCCGGGGCGCGGCCCGTGGCCGGCAGGCCGGCCGTCGTGCTGCCCATGCAGCCCACCAGCCAGGTGGTGCTGCTCGAGAAGTACGCCAAGGGCGAGGAGCGCAGCATCGACGACGTGCAGCGCCGCGTGGCCCGGGCGCTGGCGCAGGTGGAGCAGCCCGCGCAGCGCGGCGAATGGGAAGCGCGCTTCCTGGCGGCGCTGCAGGCGGGCTTCCTGCCGGCGGGGCGCATCCAGTCGGCCGCCGGCACCGACCTCAGCGCCACCCTCATCAACTGCTTCGTGCAGCCGGTGGGCGACTCCATCGCGGCCGAGGAGGACGGCCACCCCGGCATCTACGTCGCATTGAAGGAAGCCGCCGAGACCATGCGGCGCGGCGGCGGCGTGGGCTACGACTTCTCGCGCATCCGCCCGCGCGGCGCCTGGGTGGCGGCCACGCGCTCCAGCGCCTCGGGGCCGGTGTCGTACATGCGGGTGTTCGACCGCTCCTGCGAAACGGTGGAGTCGGCCGGCGCGCGGCGCGGCGCGCAGATGGGCGTGCTGCGCTGCGACCATCCCGACATCGAGGAGTTCATCCACGCCAAGGACGCCGGCGACCTGGTGAACTTCAACATCTCGGTGGGCCTGACCGATGCCTTCATGCAGGCCGTGCAGGACGACCAGCCGGTGGAGCTGGTGCACCGCGCCGCGCCGGGTCCGCGGCTGCCGTCCGCGCACCAGCGCGCGGACGGGCTGTGGGTGTACCGGACGCTGCCCGCACGCGAGCTGTGGGAGCAGATCATGCATTCCACCTACGACCATGCCGAGCCGGGCGTGCTCTTCCTGGACCGCATCAACGTCGACAACAACCTCTCGTACTGCGAGACCATCGCCGCCACCAATCCCTGCGGCGAGCAGCCGCTGCCGCCCTACGGCTGCTGCTGCCTGGGCTCCATCGACCTGACGCGCTTCGTGCGCCAGCCCTTCGACGAGGAGGCCGCGGCCTTCGACGAGGACGGCCTCGATGCCCTGGTGAAGACGGCCGTGCGCATGCTGGACAACGTGGTCGACCTGAGCGTGTGGCCGCTGCCGCAGCAGCAGGAGGAGGCGCGCCGCAAGCGCCGCATCGGCCTGGGCTTCACGGGCCTGGGCGACGCGCTGGTAATGCTGGGCCTGCACTACGACAGCGACGAGGCGCGCGCCATGGCGCGGCGCATCGCCGAGCGCATGCGCGATGCGGCCTACGGCGCCTCGGTGGACCTGGCGCAGGAGCGCACGGCCTTTCCGCTCTTCAATGCCGACCTGCTGCTCAGCCGCGGAACCTTCGCCTCGCGCCTGCCCGCGGCGCTCAAGGAGCGCATCCGCGCCCAGGGGCTGCGCAATTCGCACCTGCTGTCGATCGCGCCCACCGGCACCATCAGCCTGGCCTTCGCGGACAACGCCAGCAACGGCATCGAGCCGGCCTTCTCCTGGACCTACATCCGGCGCAAGCGCGGCGCCGACGGCCAGTTCGAGGAGTTCGCGGTGGAGGATCACGCCTGGCGCCTGTACCGGCAGATGAAGGGCGACGGCGCGCCGCTCACGCCCGCCTTCGTCACCGCGCTGGAGCTGGGCACGCGGGCGCACGAGCAGATGGTGGCCGCGGTCGCGCCGTGCATCGACACCTCGATCAGCAAGACGGTGAACGTGCCGGTCGACTACCCGTACGAGGAGTTCAAGGACCTGTACCAGCGCGCCTGGCGGTCAGGCCTCAAGGGGCTGTCGACCTACCGGCCCAACGCGGTGCTGGGCTCGGTGCTGGTGGCTTCGCAACCACCGCAGGCCGACGCACTGACGCTGGATGCCGGCACCGCCGGCCTGCTCAACGAACGCCTGCTGCTCGACCGCGCACCGGAACCCGTGCTCGCCTCGCTGCGCTGGCCGGGCCGCCCCGATCTTCCGGCCGGGAATGCCGCCTGGAGCTTCATGATCCGCCACCCCTTCGGCGAGTTCGCGCTATTCGTGGGCGAATTGCCCGAATCGGACGGACGCCTCGCACCCTTCGAGGTGTGGTTCAACGGCGCCGAGCAGCCGCGCGGCCTGGGCGCGCTGGCCAAGACGCTGTCGATGGACCTGCGCGCCAAGGACCCGGCCTGGATGCGCCAGAAGCTGGACCTGCTGGCCACCGTGCAGGAGGAGCGCGCCTTCGAGATGCCGTTCCCGCCCAGCGGCGAGCCGCGCCGCTTTCCCGGCGTGGTGGCTGCCACGGCGGCGGTGATCCGCTGGCGCTGCGAGCAGCTGGGCCTGTGGCGTGACGGCGAGGCCGCGCCCACGCCGGTGATCGACGCGCTCTTCAGCCGCGAGGAGCCCGAGACCGGCCCCAACGGCACCCTGGCCTGGGCGGTGGACATCCACAACCCGGCGAGCGACGAGGCCTTCACGCTCACACTCAAGGAGGTGTTGCTGCCCGACGGCCGCGGCGGCCGCGTGGCACGGCCCTGCGCGTTGGGCCTGTCGGGCAACCATCCGCGCGCGCTGGACGGGCTGGCGCGCATCCTCTCGCTGGACATGCGCGTGCTCGACCCGGCGTGGATCGGCATGAAGCTGCGCAAGCTGCTGAACTACGCCGAGCCGCTGGGCCACTTCATGGCCTTCGTGCCGGGCCTGCCCGCAGGGCAGCGGCGCCAGCAGCTGTGGCCCTCCACGGTGGCCTACATGGCGCAGCTCATGATCCACCGCTACGCGATGCTCGGCGTGCTCGACGCGCACGGCTACCCGGTCTCGCCGATGGGCATCCTGCAGGCGCCGGCCGATGCCAGCGACGGGCCGTCGGTCGACGAGGTGAGGGCGCTGGCGCCCATGGCAGGAACCCGCTGCCCCGAATGCGGCAACGCCAGCGTGATCCGCAAGGACGGCTGCGACTTCTGCACGGCCTGCGGGCACGTCGGGGCCTGCGGCTGAAGGGGAAGGCGATGCTGACCGGACGATGCCACTGCGGCCGCAACGTGTTCGAGATCGATGGCGAGATGCCCGCCGTGCTCACGCGCTGCACCTGCTCGCTGTGCTCCAGTCGCGGGCTGCTGCATGCCTATTTCGAGCCGCACCAGCTGCGCGTCGTCGAGGCGACCAGCGATGCGGTGTACCGCTGGAATTCGAAGCTGGTCGCCCATCATTTCTGCAGCGCCTGCGGATGCAGCCTGTATTCCGACAGTCCCGCGTTCGGGCGCGACGGCAGCTGGGATGGGGCCACCCGGCGCATCGGCTTCAACGCTCGAATCCTGGAGGGTGTCGTCGCAGCCGACCTGCCGGTGCAGGAGATCGACGGCAAGCACCTCTGGTGAGGCGGGAGCGCCGGGTCAGGGCTCCTGCGGAACGGTCACCGTGGCGCCCGTCTTCACGCGGTCCAGGGCCACGAGGCTGCGGTAGCTCTTCACGGCCTCGTTCTCGGCGAACAGGCGCCGCGTGAGGCGCTCGTAGCTGCGCATGTCGGTGGCGACGATGACGAGCACGAAGCTGGTGCCCCCGGTCACGTAGTAGCACTGCTGCACCTCGGGCGCGTCGCGGAACAGCGCCTTCGCGGCATCGACGGTGGCGGCGCGCTCGTCGTGCAGGTGCACCTCGACGATGGACGTGATGGTCGCCGAAAGTGCCTCGGGGTCGACCAGTGCGACGTTGGCGAGGATGACGCCCGCCGACTCCATGGCCGCGATCCGCCGCTGCACCGCTGCGGTGGACAGCGCCACCGCCTCGGCGATCAGGCGCTGGGGCATCTTGTTGTCCTGCTGGACGAGCCGCAGGATGGCCTTGTCATACCGGTCCAGGGCGAGGGAAGGTACGGCGCGCTTTTTCGGCATGGCGAGTAATTTTTGCGTTTGAGGTCGCAAGTTCGAGGAAATATAACTGCCTGCCGAGAATACGATTCAGGCAATGAGTTCGAATCCAGCCCTCGTATT
>Ga0209130_1001975_pt1 | contig 11317 bp, 11 predicted proteins | sample AraplaMF_Cvi_mLB_FD_184264 | JGI IMG/M metagenome (GOLD analysis project Ga0209130, IMG submission 184264) | Arabidopsis root microbial communities from the University of North Carolina, USA - plate scrape MF_Cvi_mLB (SPAdes) (version 2) | ecosystem: Host-associated > Plants > Roots > Endosphere...
GAACCAGAAGATGTGCTGGTACATCACCGGGTCGCCGCCGCCGGCGGGGTTGAAGAAGCTGGTGCCGAAGTGGCGGTCGGTCAGCGTCATCGTGATGGCGCCGGCCAGCACGGGCATCACCGCGATCAGCAGGTAGGCGGTGATCAGCCAGGTCCAGCAGAACATCGGCATCTTCATCAGCGTCATGCCGGGGGCGCGCATGTTGAGGATGGTCACGATGATGTTGATCGAGCCCATGATCGAGCTGGCGCCCATGATGTGCATCGCGAAGATGCCGGCGTCCATCGAGGGACCCATCTGCAGCGTGAGCGGGGCGTACAGCGTCCAGCCGGCAGCGGGTGCGCCGCCGGGCATGAAGAACGAGCCCACCAGCATCGCGGCCGCCGGGATCAGCAGCCAGAAGCTGAGGTTGTTCATGCGCGCGAAGGCCATGTCGGATGCGCCGATCTGCAGCGGGATCATCCAGTTCGCGAAGCCCACGAAGGCCGGCATGATCGCGCCGAACACCATGATCAGCCCGTGCATGGTGGTGAGCTGGTTGAACAGCTCGGGGTTCACCAGTTGCAGGCCGGGCTGGAACAGCTCGGCGCGGATGCCCAGCGCCAGGATGCCGCCCACCATCAGCATGGCCAGCGAGAACAGCAGGTAGAGGGTGCCGATGTCCTTGTGGTTGGTCGCAAAGACCCAGCGGCGCCAGCCCGTGGGGGCGTGGTGGTCGTGGTGATCGTCGTGCCCGTGGCCGTCCGTGTGCCCGTGGTTGTCGAGGATTGCGCTCATGTCGATCTACTTTCTTCTCTGCAACGGGTAGGACTTACTTGCCGCGCTCGGCCACGACTTCGGAGGGCTGCACCAGCTGGCCGGTCTTGTTGGACCAGCTGTTCTTGGTGAAGCTCACCACCGCGGCGATGTCGGTGTCGCTCAGCTGCTTCCAGGCCGGCATGGCGCCGTTGGCGGCACCGTTGAGCACGATGTGCAGCTGTTTGGTGTGGTCGGCGTCCAGCACGATGGCCGAGCCGTCCAACGGCTTGATCGGGCCGGCGCCCTTGCCGTTGGCCTGGTGGCAGGCCGCGCAGTTGGCGGCGTAGACCTTCTCGCCGCGCGCCAGGATGTCGGGCAGGGTCCAGACCTTGTTCGGGTCGTCCTGCTTGGCGGCGGCTTCCTTGCGCTTGCCGTCGACCCAGGCGCTGTAGTCGTCCGCCGAGACCACCTTCACGTGGATGGGCATGTAGGCGTGCTCCTTGCCGCACAGCTCCTGGCACTGGCCGTAGTAGTCGCCGACCTTCTCGGCGCGGAACCAGGTGTCGCGCACGAAGCCGGGAATGGCATCCTGCTTGATGCCGAACTGCGGCACCGCGAAGGCGTGGATCACGTCGTTGGCGGTGGTGATGATGCGGATCTTCTTGTCCACCGGCACCACCAGCGGGTTGTCCACCTCGAACAGGTAGTTGTCGGGCACGGCGCCCTTGGCACCGGCGTTGGAGAAGGCGCGGTGCTCGGGCAGCAGCGTGGAGATGAAGCCCAGGCCCTCGCCCTCGCCCTTGATGTAGTCGTAGCCCCACTTCCACTGGTAGCCGGTGGCCTTGATGGTCAGGTCGGCGTTGGTGGTGTCCTTCTGGGCGACCAGCACCTTGGTGGCGGGCAGCGCCATCAGGATCACGATGAGGAAGGGGATGATGGTCCAGACCACCTCGACCACCACCGACTCATGGAAGTTCGCGGCCTTGTGGCCCACCGACTTGCGGTGCTTCCAGATGGAATAGAACATGACCGAGAACACGCCGATGAAGATCACCGTGCACAGCACCATCATCGCGTTGTGCAGGAAGTGCTGTTCCTGCGCGATCTTGGTGACGCCGACCGGCAAGTTCAGCTGGCGAACTTCCGGCCCGCCGGCCAGGTCGTTGACCGCATGCGCAGCGCCGCTGAATGCCGCGCCGGTCGCCAGGAGCAGGTTTGCCGCCTTGTACCAAATGCTCTTCATCGTGTTCACTTCTTCATTTTCCAGTTGACCCACTGCCGGACCTCGGGACGCACTGCACAACGCTCTTCTCAGGCATTGCGCAGCGCCATGCGGATCTCCCGCGCCAGCGCCGCCCGAAGCTCGGGCCGCACGTAGCGGCCCACCTTCACCGAACGACCCTGGCCCGAGACCTCGATCAGCGAACGGTCGCTGACCTCCGGCTCGACCCGCACCTGGTGCGGCAAGAATTCCGTGCGCTCGTGGCGGCCACCGTTTTCCAGCTCGACGATCAGGCGGCCCTCCCGCAGCTCGATCATCTCGCCGTCCGTCGCATGCCGGGCAAAGACCAGGAAGGCAATCCCGACCGCCGCCAGCTCCAGCCAGGCAAAGGGCAGCACGAGCGGAGCTCCGTGCAGCCAGAAGCCGGTACCTATCGCCAGCGACACCAGACACAGCGATGCGTAGAGCCACCCCAACTGGCTCGGCGTGACCGAGCAGTTGCGCCTCAGGAACCAGCGGATTCCCTGGCTTGAGACGGTGGCAAAACGAAACACGGAATTCGGCACTTGCGAGGCTCAGTTATCGGTGCGTTGGCGGCCTTCAAAACTGTCGTCGCTCGGGCCTGGAATAACGTGGACACAATTCGCGCAACGACAAATTGTAGCTGTGTGATTCCCTCGGGTTTATACGGGTGGACGCCATTAATTGGAGCGTCCGCGGCCACCCTGCAGCATCGAACGCATGTCCCGCAGCGACACCGCGCTTTCGGGGGACAGCGCCACCTTCGGCCGGGGCTTGAAGGCATGCCCATAGATGATCTCGAAGGTCATCGAAATGCGGCCTTCGGTGTTCATCTTTTCCGACAGCGACTGTTGCAATTGCGCCTTCCAGCGCCGCCCGCGCAATCCGGCAAAGCGCCGGGGGTGCAAATTGCGCCCCAGGGTGCGCAATTCGGCCAGCAGGGCCTCGGGCGAGCTCCAGGTGAGCTGCACGTGCTCCATGTCCATCACCGGCTCGGCGAAGCCGGCATGCACCAGCATGTCGCCCCAGTCGTGCATGTCGGTGAAGTCGTGGCCGGCCGGCGACCAGCCGTGCTCGCCGTAGAGCGCGCGCAACTCGGCCAGGGTGTCGGGGCCCAGGCACGAGAACATCAGGAAGCCGTTGGTGGCCACCATCCGGTGCCAGCGGCCGATCAGCGCTTCGGGGTCGGCTGCGTTGTGCAGGGCCATGTTGGCCCACAACAGGTCCACGCCGGCCTCGGGCAAGGACTCGGGACCGAAGCGGGTGCGGGCGGCGTTCCAGCGGCGCGCGCTCCACCAGGGGTCGGCCAGCGCCTTGGCGGTGGCGCCCTGCAGGACGGGCTCGGGCTCGACCACGTGGCCGGCTGCGCCGGGGTAGCGACGCGCCAGCAGGGTGTGCGCCTCGAGGCCGCCGCGCATGGGGGCCCAGTCGGCCCAGCTCCCGGGCTGCGCCTTGATCCACTGCAGGCGGTCCTCCATGCGCCGGCCGACCTCCTCGTGCAGCCAGGGCGAGGCGCCCGTGGTGGGGGTGCGCGCCCAGCGTTCGGCGGCGACGGCATCGATGGTGGGCGGACGCCGCGTGGGCTCGTTCTCAGGCATGGGGCGGCCAGTATATTGAGTGCCCATGTCGTCCGGCCTGGCCTTCCTCTCGACCTGGCGCGAGCGCCTGCCCAGCCGCTGCGCGGTCTGTGCGGGCTGGCCCTCGCGGCCGGTGTGCGATGCCTGCGTGGCCCGCTTCGCGCCGCCCGTGCCCCGCTGCAGCACCTGCGCCCTGCCGGTGCCCGAAGGGGTGGCGCGCTGCGGCGAATGCCTGCGCCACCCGCCGCCGCTGGACGCCTGCCTGGCCTGCTGCGACTACGCCTGGCCCTGGCCCGGCCAGGTCGGCCGCTTCAAGTTCCAGGGCGAGGCCGGCTGGGCCGCGCCGCTGGCGAGCCTGATGCGAAGCACGCCCTGGGTCGAGCCGACTCTGGAGCGCGCCGACCTCGTGCTGCCCATGCCGCTGGCAGAAGGACGCCTGAAGGTGCGCGGCTACAACCAGGCGCTGGAGCTGGCGCGGCGCCTGGCACCGGCCGCCCGGCTCGAGGCCCGCCTGCTGCTGCGAACGCGCGAGACCGTGCCACAAAGCGGCCTGCCGCGCGCCCGGCGCCTGTCGAACCTCCGCGGTGCCTTCGCGCTGGAGCCGATGCGCGCCGCCGCCGTGCGCGGGCGCCGGGTGGTGCTGGTGGACGACGTGATGACCAGCGGCGCCTCGCTCTTCGCCGCAGCGCAGGTGCTGCGCGAAGCAGGCGCGTCACACATCGCCGGCATCGTCTTCGCGCGCACCGACCGGCCGGGCGGCGCCGAGCCCGCCTGATCGGGCCGCGACAATCGGGGCATGTTCAACATCGTCCTGGTCGAACCCGAGATCCCGCCCAACACGGGCAACGTCATCCGCCTGGCGGCCAACACCGGCTGCAGCCTGCACCTGGTGGAGCCGCTGGGCTTCTCGATGGAGGACCGGCTGCTGCGCCGCGCCGGCCTGGACTACCACGAGTTCGCGCCCGTGAAGCGCCACGCCAGCTGGCAGGCGCTGCTGGATGCGCAGCAGCCCGCGCGGGACCGCATGTTCGCCCTCACCACCCGCGGCAGCCGCCCGGTGCACGAGCTGCGCTTCGAGCCCGGCGACTGGCTGGTCTTCGGCGCCGAGACGCGCGGCCTGCCGCCGGAGTTGCGCGACGGCTTCTTCCCGCCCGACCAGCGCCTTCGCCTGCCGATGCGACCCGGCCAGCGCAGCCTCAACCTGTCGAACGCGGTGGCGGTGACGGTGTTCGAGGCCTGGCGCCAGAACGGCTTCGCCGGCGCGGCCTAGGGATACCGGCGGGCGACGGATTCGGCCACGCAGGCCGGCTTGCTCGCGCCTTCCAGCTCGATGCTGACCTCCCAGGTCATCTGCTGGCCGTTGTTGTCGATGGGGTCGCTCGAGAGCAGCTTCATGCGCGCGCGCAGGCGGCTGCCCACCGGCACCGGGGACATGAAGCGCACGCGGTTGAGCCCGTAGTTCACGCCCATGCGCGACTCCACCACCGCGATCGAGGTCTCGAAGAACTTCGGCAGCAACGACAGCGTGAGGAAGCCATGGGCGATGGGGGCGCCGAAGGGCCCCTTCTTCGCCTTCTCCACGTCGACGTGGATCCACTGGTGGTCGCCGGTGGCTTCGGCGAACTGGTTCACCTGCTCTTGCGTGATGGTGATCCAGTCGCTCACCGCGACTTCCTGGCCGACGCAGGCAGCGAGTTCGGAGAGGGTCTGGAAGGTCTTCATGGTCATGCGGCGCACTCTAGCTTCGGGTGGACGATCCGGCGTGTCGGGCAGGCGACAGGCCGCCCGTCACGACTCCAGCCACTGGCAGATCGACTGCCACTGTTCCAGGTCGCGCTGCACGCGCCCCGGGGCGATGTCGAACACCGTCAGGCCGCGCGCGGCCAGCTGCACGTAGTTCTGCGTGTCGCGCAGCTCCCCGATCACCGGCACGCCCAGGCCGGCCACGAACTCGTGCAGCCGGTCCGCCGCCAGGGTGCGCGCGTCCACCCGCATGCCCACCAGGCCGATCTCCGTCTTGGCGGCGTTGCGGCTTTCCTTCAGCCGGTCGAGGAAGTCGCGGGTGGCGTAGATGTCGAAGATGCTGGGCTGCAGCGGCACGATCACCTTGTCGGCCAGCGCCAGCACGTCCTTGAAGCGCCAGCCGTGCAGGCCGGCCGGGGAGTCCAGCACCGCATGCGTGGTGCCCTTGGGCGGGCGCACCACGCTGCCGTCGCCCTGGGCCTCCCAGGTGGAGATGGTCGCCGCGGCCGGAGGGCGCAGGCTCAACCAGAGGCGGGCCGACTGCTGCCGGTCCACGTCGCCCAGCATCACCGCGTGTCCGCGGTTGGCGAGGTAGCCGGCGATGTTCGTCGCCAGGGTTGACTTTCCGACACCGCCTTTGGGATTGGCGACCAGGACCACCGGCATGAGAGGCTCCTCGCTCGTGTGTAGAAGAGGACGAAATGTTACAGGCCGGGGAAGACAGCCTCCCCGAGGGCTTTCCAGCGCAGCACGCGAGGCGCCCGCTTGCGCTATGTTCGCGGCCATGCCGAATCCCACCAACGACAACCTGGACGAACCCGCGCCGCGCATCTACCTGATCGCCGCGCACCCCCACTGGCGCGACTCGCGCCTGAACCGCCGGCTGCTGGCGGCAGCGCGCACGGTGCCGGGCGTGGACGTGAACGACCTGTATTCCACCTACCCCGACTTCGCCATCGACGTGGCGGCCGAGCAGCAGCGCCTGGCGCGGGCCGAACTGCTGGTGCTGATGCACCCGATCCAGTGGTACTCGATGCCGCCCCTGCAGAAGCTCTGGCTGGACGAGGTGCTGGCCTACGACTGGGCCTACGGCGCCAGCGGCACGGCGCTCCTGGGCAAGGACTTCTGGCTGGTGGCCAGCACCGGCGGGGCGGAGGCCAGCTACCACCCGCAGAGCTACAACCGCTATTTCTTCGACGCCTTCCTGCCGCCCTACGAGCAGACCGCCGCGCTGTGCGGCATGCGCTTCCTGCCGCCGCTCATCCAGCACGGCACGCGCAGCGCCACCTCCGAGGACCTCGCCGCGCACATCGACACCTTCGTCGAGCGCCTGAAGAGCTACCCCGATTGGCCCGAGATGGACGAGATCGAGCCGTGCCCGCGCTGCATCGTGCCGCAGAGCGACCGGCCGCACGAAGAAGCGGCGGCGCAGGAGGCCTGATGGAACACGCACCCGTCTGGCTCATCAACTCGCTCATCTACCTCGGCGCCGCGGTGCTGGTGGTGCCGCTGTCCAAGGCCCTGGGCCTGGGCTCGATCATCGGCTACCTCGCGGCCGGCATCGCCATCGGCCCCTGGGGCCTGCGGCTGGTGAGCAACGTGGAGGACATCCTGCACTTCGCCGAATTCGGCGTGGTGCTGATGCTCTTCCTGGTCGGCCTGGAACTGGAGCCGAGGAGGCTGTGGAGCCTGCGCCGGCCGATCTTCGGCTGGGGCTCGGCGCAGGTGCTGCTGTGCGCCGCCCTGCTGCTGGCCGCCGGCATGGCCTGCGGGCTGCCCTGGCGGGTGTCGCTGGTGGCGGCGCTGGGGCTGGCGCTGTCGTCCACCGCGATCGCGCTGCAGGTCTTCGGCGAGCGCAACCTGCTGCGCACGGACAGCGGGCAGGCCGGCTTCTCGATCCTGCTGTTCCAGGACGTGGCGGCCATTCCGATCCTGGCGCTGCTGCCGCTGCTGGCCACCGGCGGCGACGCGGCCCACGAGATGAGCGGCGCGGCCCGCGCGCTGGAGGCGGCCAAGATCGTCGGCGTGGTGGCCGGCATCGTGCTGGGCGGGCGCCTGCTGCTGCGCCCGCTGCTGGCCTGGATCGCGCGCAGCCGCACTCCGGAGATCTTCACGGCCACCTCGCTGCTGCTGGTGGTGGCCATCGCGGCGCTGATGCAGCTGGTCGGCCTGTCGATGGCGCTGGGGGCCTTCCTAGCCGGCGTGCTGCTGGCCGAGAGCGAATACCGCCGCGAGCTGGAGACCGACATCGAGCCCTTCAAGGGCCTGCTGCTGGGCCTGTTCTTCATCGCGGTGGGCATGAGCATCGACTTCGGCGTGCTGCTCGCGCACCCGCTGCGCATGGCGGCGGTGGTGGTCGGCTTCATGGTGGTGAAGTCGGCCGCCATCTACGGGCTGGCCAAGGCGATGGGCCTGCCAGTGCAGGAGCGCCCCATCTTCACGCTGCTGCTGGCCCAGGGCGGCGAGTTCGCCTTCGTGGTGTTCTCCGCCGCGGGGCCCAGCGTGCTGCCGCCCGAGACCAGCTCCTTCCTGATCGCCGCGGTGGCGCTGTCGATGCTGCTGTCGCCCCTGCTGCTGGTGGCTCTGGACAAATGGGTGCTGCCGCGCTGGACGGACGGCGAGGCGCGCGAGATGGAGGAGATCTCCGAGCAGCAGGATGCCAACGTCGTCATCTGCGGCTTCGGCCGCTACGGCCAGATCATCGGCCGCATGATGAACGCCGAGGGCCTGCAGGTGACGGTGCTTGACCACGACCCCGACACGGTGGAAGGCCTGCGCCAATTCGGCTTCCGCGTGTTCTACGGCGACGCCACCCGGCTGGACCTGCTGCGCACCGCAGGCGCGGCCACGGCCAAGGTGCTGGTGGTGGCGGTGGACGACGTGGAGCAGTCGCTGGCCATCGTCGACCTGGCGAAGCAGAACTTCCCGGACACCCGCATCGTGGCGCGCGCGCGCAACCTCAACCACTGGTTCCAGCTGCGTGACCGCGAGGTGCACCTGGCCGAGCGCGAGCTCTTCGAGTCCTCCCTGCGCAGCGGCCGCCAGGTGCTGGAGCTGCTGGGCTGGCCGCCGGCCGAGGCACGCGAGAGCGCGATGCGATTCCGCCAGCTGAACATCCGCTTCGCCGAGGAGACGCACCCGCTGTACAAGGACCGCGCGCAGTTCATCGGTGCCTCGAAGGTGGGGCGCCAGCAGATGGAGCAGCAGATGGCCAAGGAGCGCGAGGCGCGGCGGCAGCGGGCGAAGGCGGGGTGGAGCGACGCTTCCTAGTTGCGGTTGATTCGTACGTTTCGTTCGTTCGGGGCGCACGGGGCGCGGCAGGCGGTCTGGGCTGGGGGCTCATCCGTGGCGGTCGATGCTTCGCATCGACTCCGTTGCGGTGCTCGGCTGGGGCTTGTGCCGAAGAACTCGCTCCTCGACCTTCGGTCGATCCGCTCAGACAGCTTCGGCAAGTCAGAAACGGTCGCGCTCCTGCCTTCGGCAGGAACGCTCAAGCCCCAGCCTCCGCTCCTCACCGCCCCAGAAATCGCCCCCAGCCCGGACCGCCTGCCGCGCCCCGTGGGAAACGCTGTGACGGTATCGACCGGAGATGCACCACCGCCGTATCCAGGTCAAAGGCCTGTGTGCCGCTGTGTGCGCTGCATGCGTCTCGGGCGCCGAGCAGCGCAGCGGAGTCGGCCCGTTCTTGTGTGCCGAAGGACACACAAGAACTTCCACATCTGACTTGCGGCAGCTGTCTGAGCGACGGAGTCGCGAGTTCTGCCGCGGGCCGGCTTCGCGAGCAGCGCAGGGAAGTCGGCGCTGAAAGCGCCGACCGCCCGAGTCGCATGCAGCGCACACAGCGGCACACAGGCCTTTGACCCGCCCCGAACAGCAGCGAACGACCAGCTCAATACTCCCAGAAGATCCGCTGCAGCTCCTTGGTGTCCGAGGTCTTCGTCAACGCAACCATCGCCAGGATGCGGGCCTTCTGAGGACGCAGGTCATGCGCCACCACCCAGTCGTACTTGTCGTCCGGCTGCTCGGCGTTGCGGATCACGAAGCCATCGGGCACGCGCGAGGAGCGGATCACGATCGCACCACCTTCGCGCGCCGCCTGCAGCCGCGGAACGATGCGGTCGGCCACCGAGCCGTTGCCCGGGCCGCCGTGGACGATCGCCTTCACGCCGCTCTTGGCCACCGCGTCCAGCGCCGTCGCGCTCACGCCCGCGTAGCTGTAGACGATCTCCACCGGCGGCAGCGCCGTGATCTGCTCGATGTCGAACTCCGAATTCATCGTGTGGCGCTTGACCGGCGCGCGGAACCAGTAGTTCTTGCCCTCCACCACCATGCCCAGCGGCCCCCACTGGCTGGAGAAGGCACTGGGCACGATGTTGACGTTCTTGCTCACGTCGCGCCCGCTCTGGATCGTGTCGTTCATCGTCAGGAGAACGCCCTTGGACCGCGCGTCCTTGCTGCCGGCCACCGCGACCGCGTCGTACAAGTTCAGCGCGCCGTCCGCCGACAGCGCCGTGCCCGGGCGCATCGAGGCCACCATCACGATCGGCTTGTCGGTGTGCACCGTCAGCGTGAGGAAATAGGCCGTCTCCTCCACCGTGTCGGTGCCGTGCGTGATCACGATGCCGTCCACGTCCGGCTGCCTGGCCAGCTGCGACACCCGCTTGGCCAGCGCCAGCAGATGCTCGTTGGTCATGCTCTCCGAGGCCACCTGGAAGACCTGCTCGCCCTTCACGTTGGCCACCTTCGACAGCTCGGGCAGGCCGGCGATCAGCTTTTCGACGCCCACCTTGGCGGCCGCATAGGTCGCGCTGTTGAGGGCAGACGCTCCGGCGCCTGCGATGGTGCCACCGGTGGCCAGGATCATCACGTTGGGAAGCGCAGGCTGCTGCTGTGTCGTCTGGGCCTGGGCAATGGCGCCGGCCGCCAGCAGGGCGGCGCCGGCGGCGAGGGCGCGGAATCTGGATGAGATGTGCACGATGGGCTCCTTGGCTCGGGGTTGTTGTGATGCGCGCAGAAAGATAGCGGCAGGACCGGCACCGTGCCTGCCCGCCGCATGCGAAGGTCGCATGCGGCGATGCCGGCGTCTGTGACAGCCTGTACCATCGCCCCACGCCGCGCGGCCGCCCGTCGCCGGCCGATGCCCATGAACGCCGACACCGACGCCGCCCCGCAGCAGATGCCCGCGCCCGAAGGCCCGCTGTCGCGCTCGCGGCCGGGACGCGAGCGCATCCTGGCGGCAATCCGCGCGGCGGCCATCACCGAGTTCAGCCTCAACGGGCTCAAGGGCACCTCCACCCAGGCCATCGCCGACCGCGCCGGGCTCACCAAGCCGCAACTGCACTACTACATCGCCGGCAAGGAGGAGCTTTACGTCGAGCTGCTCATGCAGTTGCTGCACGAATGGAAGGTGGTGTTCTCCTTCGACGAGGGCTCCAACGACCCAGGCCGGGTGCTCTCGGGCTACATCCGCCAGAAGCTGGACCATGCCTTCGACAAGCCGGAGATGTCGCGCATCTTCACCCGCGAGGTGCTGGACGGCGGCCGCAACCTGGAGCGCTTCTGGCCCATGTCGCGCCAGTGGACGCAGAAGAAGATCGACATCATCAACGGCTGGATCGCCCGCGGCCTCATGCGGCCGATGGACGCGAAGCTGCTGCTGCAGCACATCTGGGCCATGACCCAGTACCACGCCGACTACGCGCTGCAGGCGCGCGCCATGGGCGGCCACCTGGGCGACGACGCACCGCCCCTGGACCGCGAGCCCATCGCCCGGGAGCTTGTGGCCTTCGTGCTCACGGGCTGCGGCATCAGGTCGGCCGACTGACAAGCCCCGCCTGAAGCCGCCCGCTCCGGGGCGGCTTTTCCTCATTTCGGTGCACGCGCGCCTTCGCGCGCCTGGCACGCAGCTTGCGATGTTTGACCAGTTGCTCTGATTAACCGGTCAAAACACACCATGCGCGTGCTTGTCGTCTACTGCCACCCGGTCGAAACCAGCTTTGCCGCGGCGCTGCACCAG
>Ga0209130_1001976_pt1 | contig 11314 bp, 11 predicted proteins | sample AraplaMF_Cvi_mLB_FD_184264 | JGI IMG/M metagenome (GOLD analysis project Ga0209130, IMG submission 184264) | Arabidopsis root microbial communities from the University of North Carolina, USA - plate scrape MF_Cvi_mLB (SPAdes) (version 2) | ecosystem: Host-associated > Plants > Roots > Endosphere...
TAGGGAAATTGTCCATTATATTTTCACAACCACATTTTCTTCCCCGACAATTTCACGAAGTGCTCCTAAACATTCTTCACTTGGATGAATCGATAAACTTCGTGATAATTGTACCATTTTATGTTCCTTTTCATAATAAATTAGTACTTTCGCAAAACCCGAATAGTCAAACAATATTTTAGTAACTTGATTTAACTGCTTTTTCTCGTACTGAGACGGCAATTTCACGTAAACAGATGCATCTTTCTTTTCTTCATACACATCCATTTCTTCTAACGGATATAGTCCATTTACAATCCATTGCAACTTATGATTTCTAAGCTCAATCATACCGTCAACTAAAACAATTGCTCCTTCTTGTAACCTGTCTGAGAAATGTATATAAGTTTCAGGGAAAAGAACTGCTTCCATTTCATCATTTTGATCACAAAATGTAATAAACGCCATCTTCTGCAACTTTTTCGTACGAATCACTCTTACGCTTGTTATATACACGATCGCTCTTTGTACCTTTTTCTTATACCGCATCGCCTGAGCGAGAGATGGAATTTCTAATTCTTTCGCTAACTTCACATACTGCGCTGTCGGATAGCTTGATAAATAAAAACCTAGTGCTTCCTTTTCTTTATTTAACTGTTCAATAAAAGAGAGCTCTTCTCCTTGTACGTATTTTGATTTTGGAACAGCATCTCCTAAATCACGCGCAAGATTTGCGTACTCTACCGCTCCTTTAAGGCTTTTCCACAAATTCGTTCTCGAAACACCAAAATCATCAAAACATCCAGACCAGACGAACGCTTCTAAATTTCGCTCTGTTACAAACTTTGATGGCATGCGAAGACAAAATTCAAATAAATCTTCAAACGTTTTTTTCTCTCGTTCTTCGAGTAAAGCTGTCACTGTAGCCATTCCGATGTTTCGAATGGAAAGTAGACTGTAGCGTATCGCATTACCTTCTATTTGGAAATTGTAACCACTTCTCTGAAGAGATGGAGGCAAAACATGGAAACCTTTTCGCTTCGTTTCTCGTATATACTGCACAATCTTATCTTCATTTCCAATTGCACTCGACAATAGTGCGGTCATAAATTCCAGCGGATAATTCGCTTTTAAGTAGGCAAGTTGATACCCAATCATACTGTAAGCTACCGCGTGACTTCGGTTGAAACCATAATTTGCAAATCTTACAATTAAATCGTAAATTTTCTCTGCAGACGTCTCGTCATAACCATTTTGTAAACAACCTTGCACAAAATGCTTACGTTCCTGATCTAAAATATCACGATTTTTTTTACTGACTGCACGGCGTAATAAATCTGCTTCTCCAAGCGAGAATCCCGCTAACTTCGATGCAATTTGCATAATTTGTTCTTGGTATACAATGACACCGTATGTTCTTTCTAGAATTGGCTTTAAGTCCGGATGTAAATATTCAATTTTTCTTTTTCCGTGCTTTGATTCAATAAAGGTCGGAATTTGTTCCATCGGTCCTGGTCTATATAACGAGTTAACAGCAACAATATCTTCAAATTCATTCGGTTTTAACCCGCGAAGTACATTTCGCATACCACCTGATTCAAGCTGGAATACACCTGTTGTATCCCCTCTACCTAACAATTGGAACGTCTTTTCATCTTGAAGTGGTAAACTTCTTATATCAATTTCTGTCCCCGTTTTTTCCACGATAAACTTTATAATATTTTCAAGTAACGTTAAATTACGTAATCCTAAAAAGTCCATCTTGAGCAACCCAAGTTCTTCTAATGCATCAGCTGGGTATTGCGTAACATACACATCGTTATGCCCTTCTTGAATCGCAACACTTCCGGTTAATGGCTCTTGGCTCATAATAACGCCAGCTGCATGAATAGACGTATGACGTGGTAAGCCTTCTACACGTTTTGCAATTTCAAACACACGCTCATGCAGAAGGTTTCCTTGTATAAACTCACGGAGTGATTGGGATTCCTCATATGCATCTTTTAGCGTTATACCAAGCTTTGATGGGATAAGTTTTGAGAATATGTCAATATCTCGCGGCGGAAGCCCCATTACACGCGCAATATCTCTAATTGCCGCTTTTGCTGCCAACGTCCCGAACGTTACAATTTGAGCTACACGAAGCTGACCATATTTATCTTTCACATATCGAATCATCTCATCACGTCTTATATCTGGAAAATCGATATCAATATCTGGAAGTGTCACACGTTCGGGGTTTAAAAATCGTTCAAATAATAGATCGTATTCAATTGGATCAATGTCTGTAATTTCTAATACATAAGAAACGAGTGAGCCAGCCGCCGATCCACGCCCTGGTCCTGTTAAAATATGATTTTCATGCGCATACTTCATGAAATCCCATACGATGAGGAAATAATCGCTAAATCCCATACTAGAAATCACATTTAATTCATGATTCAAACGCTTTATATGTACTTCTTTTGGCGTACCATAACGTTTCTGCAACCCTTCTTCACAAACGCGGCGTAAATACATATCACTCGTCTCGTTAGCTGGAACAGGAAATTTCGGTAATTGATTTACATGGAAAGGAATTTCTACTTGGCAACTTTCTGCGATTTTTATTGTATTTTGAATCGCTTCCTCAGTATGCGAAAATAGTGCTTCCATTTCATCCGTTGACTTTAAATAATATTGATCTGTTTTCAGCCTCGGCCTATCTGGATCAGTCATTTTCGTTCCACTTTCAACAGATAATAAGCATTCATGAACAAGTGCGTCACTTTGGTTGATGTAGCGTACATCGTTCGTTGCAACGACTGGAACATTTACCTTATTAATAAATTCAGGCAGCTTTTCTTGTAAAAGCAGTTCATCTTGAATCGCATGATGCTGCAAACTCATATAAAAATTGCCGAACATACTTTGATACATGCGAGCTACTTCTTCAGCTTCACTCTCTTTGTCTTCTAATAATAATTGTTCAATTTCCCCATCTTTACCTGGTGAAATAGCAATTAATCCTTTCGCATAATGGGCAAGCCACTTTTTCGGAATACCTTCTTTTGACTTCGTCATAATGCTACTAGAAATCTTTAATAAATTTTGATAACCTATTTCATTTTCAGCAAGTAAAACAAGCGGATAAGATTTTTCGTCTTCTTCACTAAAAATAGAAGCTGTTAAGCCGATAATAGGCTGTATACCATGTTTCTTACATGCTTTATAAAACGGAATAACGCCATACATAACATTTTCATCCGTAATGGCGAGTGATGAAAAACCAAGTTCTTTCGCCCTGACTACAAGCTCATCAATTTTACAAGCACTTTTTAATAAACTAAAAACGGTTTGACATTGTAAATGCACAAACTTCACTGTTGTACCCTCTCTTTACCAATTTGACTACTTTTATTATAGGTGATGAGGAAAGCGGAAATCAAAACATACTTCTTATACTTTGTCCATATATATGAAGAAGAAAGGGGAATGACGATGGATGTAAGAGAACACACTTTTTTCTCTCTGCTTATTATTAGTTATTTTATTGCCTTTGGGGTTATACTCGGTGGTTCATTAATTGGTGGCTTTGGTGCATTTCTTATCGGAAAACCAACTCTAACTTACATTAATCAATTCGCCCAAAATTTAAGGATTTGGGCACTCGTCGCAGCGATTGGCGGAACATTTGATACTTTTTATAGCTTTGAAAGAAGTTTCTTTGGCGGGGATATGAAAGATATCGTAAAACAAATTCTCCTTATTTTTTTCGCAACGGGTGGTATGCAAACTGGTCTTATTATTATTAAATGGCTAACGCAGGAACATGCATGAGAGTACCAAGTGCCAATACAGCAAAAAGATGGTATTTAGTTTTAGCTGGTGCTGCTGTTGGAGGTGTATTGAGCTGGTTTATTTTTTTGTACATATACGGTGTTTTTCAAGAAGAACAAGCTATTCAAATAGCAGAACAAAAAGAAATTATAGAAAAACAAGAAGCAAAGCTCCACGTCCTTCTCGAAGATCAAGAAAAATTGAACACTGAAAATAAACGGCTCTTAACTATTCAAGAGATTAAAATAAAAATAATCAATCGAGAAAAATACGATTTAGACAATCTTACACTCGAAAATATGACTACTTCTATCCATAATGACCTCCAGCATCTTTTAACGAAAAACATACAAAGTATCGCCAAAAATAAAGACCTACTCAAAAAGGTAATTGAAAACAAGACGTACAAACATTACGATCGACTATACCGTTTTAAAGTCGATACAATATCTTTTGATACCGTGCTCGAAATTAGCATTGCTATAGAGAAAGAAAAATAAAGAAGGAAGGCTTTAGCGCCGCTCCTTCTTTTTGGTTTATTATATAATTTCTGATTTACACAGCTCACGTAAATCAGAAAAAAGACGATCCGCTTCTTCCCAAGAAGATGCTTTTGCACCAGAAGCCATCGGATGCCCTCCGCCATTATATTGCATTGCTAATTTATTTATCACTGGTCCTTTTGAGCGAAGACGAACACGAATCACGTCATCTTCCTCTAAAAATAGAACCCACGCCTTTAATCCATCAATATTGCCAAGTGCTCCAACAACGCCAGAAGCCTCAGAAGGAAGTACATCAAACTTTTCTAATACTTCTTTCGTTAATTTAATGTAAGCTGCTCCTTCTGCTACCATCGTAAAGTTTTGTAAAATATAGCCGTTTAAACGAGCAATCTTTTCTTTCGTCTTATACATTTCATTGTATAAATCTGTGAATTTCACATCCATATCAACAAGCTCACTCACGTAACGAAGTGTTTTCGCTGTTGTATTTGGGAATAGGAAACGACCTGTATCTCCAACAATCCCTGCTAAAATAAGACGTGCTGCTTCTTTCGTTATCTGTAATCCTTTATCTTTTCCATAACTGTAAAACTCATAAATCATTTCACTTGTAGAACTTGCTGTCGTATCTACCCACGTAATATCTCCGTACGGATCTTCATTCGGATGATGGTCAATTTTAATTAACATCTTCCCTTTTGCATAGCGTTGATCGTCAACACGTTCTTGGTTCGCAGTATCACATACGATAACAAGTGCATTTTCATATACACTATCTTCAATATCATCCATTACTCGTAAGTATGCTAGTGACGGTTCATTGTACCCAACCGTATAAATATTTTTCTCTGGAAACGATTCTTGTAGAATTGTACTAAGACCGCCTTGTGAACCTAACGCATCTGGATCTGGACGCACATGACGGTGAATAATAATTGTATCAAACTCTTTAATTGCTCCTAAAATTTGCTCATGCATATGTATAATCTCCTTTTTACTCAACTTCTTCACTTTATCTTTCATTATAACGGAAAGTATTTCATACATGCGAACAATTGCTTTATAATAAAAATTAGAAAGTTTAGATATTTCTTTTTTCTCCACTATTATTTTTGCGATGGGAGTGTGCATTATGCCAGTATTAGTCTTCTGTATTATCGTCTCATTTATGTTGTACCTCTTCTACAAAACAAAATACTTTCGTACAAATCGCCCAATGGAGAAAGGTTGGCTCTCAGGAAAATCTGCAATGGCTCTCGGTTCATTCGTCTTATTTTTCGGGATAAACCAATTCTTTTTAGACCTTTCAACCGCTCGTATTATCGTTGGTGTCTTATTTATTCTATTTGGTAGCGCGAGTATATTTAATGGATTTCGCCAATATAAACATTTCTTACCATTAGCAGTGGAAGAAGCTGAATCTGTCTGAAGTAACATAAAAAAGCATCAACATTGTGATGCTTTTTTACGTCCTCTACCTTTTAAAATCATATATGCAACAAACGCAGAAGGTATATTGAATGGGTTGCCTTGCACGTGAAAATGCAATTGTTCTTCCTCAAAAGACATTTTTTCATATAGTTCTCGCTGAGATAATCCTGTTCGTTTCTTTTTTTCATGTAAACCTTGTAAATATAAATATTGGAACGGTATCATCACAAGAAAGTAAAATAGTGCGATACTACCAAAAAAGAGTACTGTTGATGACATAATGCATACCACCTTCCAGAAATCCATTTTCTTACAATCAAATTATAATACAGTCTAGAATCTAAATGAATTAATATTCTGTTTTTTTATCAAGCAATTGTCTCCCCGCATAATTCCTCTTCCGCATAATGAATATATCGGCGAATAAAAGTGCCAGGATCTTTTCTAATAGGTTCAATATCAAGCCTTAATGGTATTTTTCCAGCCATATAAAAGATTCTTGAAGCAGTCCCAAGTCGAATGGCTGGTTCTGAAATATTTTCTCCATACCCCATTATGAAATTCCCCCATACATCTTCTAACTGTCCCGAAGCAATTAAATGTAATCTCGGAACACCAATATCAAACTCTTTATACCCAAATCCACATTCATCAAAATCAAGTAAATACCAATCCTCTTTGTCTACAAGAACATTACCAAAATGCATATCCCCATGAACAAATTGTTTTTCTCCTAGTTGAGTTGAATTTGTGAGTTCTTGTATTCTTTCTGCAATTTTCATGCATTTATGCTTATCCGCATGCGATAGAAATGAAGCATTTAGTAATCGCTGTAAAGGCTCGTGGATTATCTTTTGCTCACTATATATAGGCCTTTCGTAACCTCTCCAAGTTTGCGGCACTCTTTTGAGCACTTCATTTGTTTTTTCATGAAATATTCGCATTAGTGACCCAAGTTTTTCATAGTCCCTATCCCTTGGTTCTAAAATTTCATTTCCGTTTATAAACTTAAAGACAACAAAATACTGAATACTTCTCTCATCTTTCATAACAGATGTAATCCAATCACCATTTGTATTTACAACTACTTCTGGTACTAACATTTGTTTTTGCATCGCTATTAACCAATGTATTTCAGCCTCTATTTGCTCGGCTGTATAACGTCCTTCTCTATACTGCCTCACTACAAATTTATTTTTGTCCGATTCGAATATATATGTTTGATTTTCTCCCCCATGCAACAATGAAACTTTCGTAAGGCTATTTAAATTATATTGCTTACATAACTGCTCTGTAATGTGAAAATCCATTCTTCTCCCCCTAGTTCATATAGTGAAGCATCGTTTCCCTATCCAATTACACGATTGTTATCTCTTAACGATTAGTAGCGTAATCGATTAACAACTAATTTTCTATCCACATTGATACATATCCTTCTATTTTTTCACTTCTCTACCCGAACTCTTACATAGCTTAATTATTAACTTCAAAACCCAATAAAACAAAATAAAGTTAACGAAAAAACCTAATGGATTAAACCAGCATTCCCATCCGCCATAATAAACAAACGTTTCAGCTGGTATACCAAAGTAAAGAAAATCCGGCTCATTTTCTCCTGATATAGGAATAAAGGCGCCCACACTAGCAAGAGTTACACTTACAAAATACAGCCTCTTTTTAATAGCATTCATCCTTCTATGCGTTAACACATGCATAATGATGAAACATACGACCACTAAAAAGAAAATGATTCCGTCCATTCCCTTCCTCCTTATCGCTATTCCATTTCCACATCTTCAAATTTTTTAGTCTTTTATTATAACTATGAAATGATACGCTATTTATTTTTTGTTTCTATCCTTTTAAATAAAAAAATGGAACAAACCAAAGCGGCTTGCTCCATCTTTTTATTTATCGATCAACTGCACCATAAGTAACGCTTTCCCGACAACATTACCTTCATGATGCACTTCTACATCAACCTTACCAAATTTACGTCCAATTTCTAATACTTTCGGATGAACCGATACAACATTGTCAATTTGAACTGGTTTTACGAAATAAATTGTTAAGTTCTCAACAATTAAATCACTCTTCTTTTGCGCACGAATAACGCGATTCGTTGCTTCCGTCACAATTGTTGCGAATACACCGTAAGATAACGTTCCGATTGAATTCGTCATTTGCGGCGTCACTGAAAATTGATATAGATGTTCATTTTTTGCTTCTTTCGGCGTCATGAATTGATTCGTTACAATATCATCGATTGTTTCACCGACTTGTGGTTGACGCTGAATCATTTGCAATGCCTGAAGTACATCTTGACGGCTAATAATACCTTGCAGTTTATTTCCTTCATCAACAACAGGAAGTAACTCAATACCTTCCCATACCATCATACGTGCCGCAGCTGCGACAGACATTTTTCCATTTACCGTAATTGGATGTTTTGTCATCACTTTATCAATTGGTGTTTCTTTCGCAACACCAATCATATCTTTTGAAGTTACAATACCTAATACCTTTTTATTTTCATCAACAATTGGATATCTTCCGTGCATCGTCTCTTCATTATACGCATGCCATTGCTGTACTGTATCATTTGGTTTTAAATATAATGTCTCTTCAATTGGCGTTAAAATATCTTCAACGAGTACAATTTCTTTCTTAATAAGCTGATCGTAAATCGCACGGTTAATTAACGTTGCAACTGTAAATGTATCGTAACTACTTGAAATTATCGGCAGTTTTAATTCATCTGCTAATTTCTTCACATGATCTTCCGTATCAAATCCACCCGTAATCAATACCGCAGCTCCGGCTTCTAACGCTAATTGATGTGCGTTCGTACGGTTACCGATAATAAGTAAGTTCCCAGCTTCTGTATAGCGCATCATCGCTTCTAATTTCATTGCCCCAATTACGAATTTATTTAACGTCTTATGTAGTCCTTCTCTGCCCCCAAGTACTTGACCATCGACAATGTTAACGACTTCTGCATATGTCAGCTTTTCAATATTCTCTTTCTTCTTTTGTTCAATTCGAATTGTTCCGACACGTTCAATCGTACTAACATATCCTTTATTTTCTGCATCTTTAATTGCACGGTAAGCTGTACCTTCACTTACACTCAAATCTTTTGCAATTTGCCTTACAGAAATTTTATGCCCTACTGGCAGGCCATTAATATGTTCTAAAATTTGGTTATGCTTGGTAGCCAAATGGTTTCACCATACTTTCTTTTCCCTAAATTCTTCATGTGTTGTATTTTCAGTATACTATATTTTCAAAACTGTTACACTCTCTCTTTGTATGTCTGTACTATTTTTTTTATAACAAAATACGCCTTACATTATACTACTTCGTCTATTACAACAATGTAATGGTATTGTCATCTCGTTCGATAGTTTGTCCAGCCGCTCCAAGATACAATGAAGACAAGAAATGAAACAAAGGAGCGAATACATGATGAAAAAATTATTAGAAGTTGTAGGTGCTGTATTTTTAGCTTTCGTAGACGGGAAAAAAGTTGCAATGGAATTGAATGAAACACCTGAACAGCCACTTCCCAAAAGAAAAGAATCATCAAAACAAGTACAACCTTTAAAAGCTGTCCTACACACATAAAAAACCCTTCACTTGTCTTTTCAAATGAAGGGTTTCTTTTCTATAGTGTAATACTTTCTCCAGCTTCTAATACTTTCCCTGTACATTTTTGTAGCTTTTCTACAAATTGATATGGATCTTGTTCAATTACTGGGAACGTATTGTAATGCATCGGCACAACAGTTTTTGCCTGAATCCATGTCGCTGCTAAAACAGCATCTTCTGGTCCCATTGTGAAGTTATCACCAATTGGTAAGAATGCTACATCAATGTTATTTAATTCCCCAATTAATTTCATGTCAGAGAATAGAGCAGTATCTCCTGCATGGTACACAGTTTTCTCTTCTGCTGTAAATAAAATACCTGCTGGCATACCTGTATATGTAATCTTCTTATTTTCTTCATCAATATAACTAGAACCGTGGAATGCTTGTGTAAACTTCACTTTTCCGAAGTCGAATTCATGCGAACCACCAATATGCATCGGATGTGTATTTACACCTTGCCAACTTAAAAATGTCGCTAGTTCAAATGGTGCCACAACAACTGCGTTATTTTTCTTTGCAAGCTCTACTGTATCTCCAACATGATCACCATGCCCGTGCGATAAAAGAATCGCATCTGCTTTTACATCTTCAGCCTTTAAATCTGTTTTCGGATTGCCCGTTAAAAATGGATCAATTAAAATCACTTTTCCATTCGTTTCGATCTTTACAACTGAATGCCCATGATAAGATACTTTCATTATTACATTCCCCCCTATTCACATTCTCACTTTTTATTCTACATGATTTTTCAATTCCCTGTCTTTTCTAACATCGATTTACTTGTCATAACACTTTCCTACGATGTAAAGTTATATTTGTAATTAAATACCTTGGGGGTGCCAATCGATGAATGCTAGATTAGAAAATTTAATGCAATGGCTAAAAGAAAAAAACGTAGAAGCCGCGTTCTTAACTTCTACACCGAACGTCTTCTACATGACAAACTTCCACTGTGAACCACACGAAAGACTTCTTGGTATGTTTGTATTCCAAGAAAAAGAGCCTATTTTAATTTGCCCTAAAATGGAAGAAGGCCAAGCACGTAACGCTGGCTGGGCACATGAGATTATCGGATTTACTGATACTGACAGACCATGGGATATGATTGCAAAAGCAATTAAAGACCGCGGCATCAATGCAAACGCAGTTGCAATTGAAAAAGAACATTTAAACGTAGAACGTTACGAAGAATTAACAAAACTATTCCCAAATGCAGCGTTCAAATCAGCTGAGGAAAAAGTTCGTGAACTTCGTTTAATTAAAGATGAAAAAGAACTTTCTATTTTACGCAAAGCAGCTAAAATGGCGGACTATGCTGTTGAGGTTGGTGTAAATGCAATTAAAGAAGATCGTAGCGAGCTAGAAGTATTAGCAATTATCGAACACGAATTAAAAACAAAAGGCATACATAAAATGTCATTCGATACGATGGTATTAGCAGGTGCAAACTCTGCTCTTCCACACGGTATTCCAGGTGCAAACAAAATGAAACGCGGCGATTTCGTACTATTTGATTTAGGCGTAATCATTGATGGTTATTGCTCTGACATTACACGTACAGTAGCATTTGGTGACATCTCTGAAGAGCAAACTCGTATTTATAACACTGTACTTGCTGGACAACTACAAGCGGTTGAAGCATGTAAACCTGGTGTTACACTTGGCGCAATCGACAACGCTGCTCGCTCTGTTATCGCAGATGCAGGTTACGGCGACTTCTTCCCACACCGCCTTGGTCACGGGCTTGGAATTAGCGTACACGAATATCCAGATGTAAAAGCTGGTAACGAGTCTCCATTAAAAGAAGGTATGGTCTTCACAATCGAGCCAGGTATTTACGTACCAAACGTAGGTGGCGTTCGTATTGAAGATGATATTTACATCACAAAAGACGGATCAGAAATTTTAACGAAATTCCCGAAAGAA
>Ga0209130_1001982_pt1 | contig 11254 bp, 10 predicted proteins | sample AraplaMF_Cvi_mLB_FD_184264 | JGI IMG/M metagenome (GOLD analysis project Ga0209130, IMG submission 184264) | Arabidopsis root microbial communities from the University of North Carolina, USA - plate scrape MF_Cvi_mLB (SPAdes) (version 2) | ecosystem: Host-associated > Plants > Roots > Endosphere...
CCTCTTTAATTGTTTTTGGCCAATTGTTAATCGTTACTTTATACTTAATCTCAAGTTCTGCAAATTGCTTCATCGATTTAACCGAATCGATCCATTGCTCTATACTGAACAGCTCCCCTGATGTAATCCAATATAGCTCTTCGTATGTACTCTTTACATCCATAAACATTTGCTCCATCATTTCCTTATAGTTTTCATTAAGAAATAAGAAACATTGCTCCTTTCCACATAAGATCTTCACATGTGGATTTGGTATCTTTTGATCAATATCTTGTAATATGAGATGTAATCTCGATTCCGATCTTATAAAACAAGCATAATACCCATCGTTCATCCATTTCCATTCATTACGAAATAAATCCACAAGTACTTCTTGAAACTGATTTTGAAAACCACATAACCATTGAAAAAAATCTTCGTAAAAGAGGAATTTTTGCTGTTCAATCCCTTCCGCTTCCCTATGAATCATTAACTCTTTTTGAAATGCTCGTAAATATTGATCCAGCTCCTCATCATGAAACGATGTTTTCAATAAATAACCTGAAACCCCCAGTTTAATTCCTTCTTGCGCATATTCAAAATCACGATGACAACTTAATAATAATACCTTTGTTTTCGGCGCATGTTGTTTAATCTTTTTCACAAACTCAATTCCATTTACAACAGGCATAACAATATCTGTAATAACCACTTCTGGCTCATGCTGTACAAACTCCTCCCATCCTCTCTCACCATTTGGCACATCCGCTACTACTTCCATATTATACGCCGACCAATCTACCGCCATCTTCAATCCCCTTCGAACAATCGTCTCGTCATCCGCAATGAGCACTTTAATACGTTTCACTTCTGTATCCCTCCCTTTGGCCAAAGAATCTGAACTATAGTTCCTTTCCTTTCTTCTGATTGAATCGTTAATCCGTACTCTAGCCCAAAATGTAATTTGAATTTTTGATCGATATTATATAATCCAAGCCCACCTCTTTGTTCTGCAGACGGCTCTTGTAATAAATCCCGTTTCCGCCTATCAGAAATACCACGACCATCATCGGTAATATGTATACATAAGTCACCATTATCCTTTTCAAATGCCGATAATGTAATAGCTCCATGTCCATCGTCGAAAGCATGAAAAAATATGTTTTCAAATATAGGCTGAAGCGACATTCTTGGAATATGTTCCCCTTTCATAGAAGACGAGACATTTTGCGTATAAGAAAAATGATTTCCAAATCGAATCTCCTGTACCTTTAAATAGTGCTCAATAATGGTTAGTTCACTTTGGAGTGTGACAAGATCATTCGCAAAATTTAAATTCCCTTCTAACACAGCAACAAGATGATAAATCATTTCACTTACATCACTTGCCCCCTGAAGCTTTGCTTTCCATTGAATAGAATTTAATGTATTAAATAGCAAGTGCGGATTAATTTGATAATGAATTGCCTTGAGCTCAGCTTCTTTTTTCAACTTTTCTTTCTGATATATTTCTTCTACTAATGATTTAATTTTAACAACCATTTTATTAAAATTCACAGTTAAACTCCCTACTTCATCTTGTGAATTTATTGGTATATTTGTATAAAAATCTCCTTTACTTACTTGAGATATTGCATGATCCAAATTCGTGATATTTTCCGTTAACTTAGCCGAGATTAAAAATGCCAGCATAAAAGCTAAGCACAGTGATACAACAATTCCAATTAATGTAACAAACAAAATAATTGTAGAAGATTGATAAAATTCTTTTTCTGGAATAATAATTTCTAGACTCCATTTATTTGATGGAATTGGCTTTTCCCAAATGATATCATCCTTGTTTTTTTTATAATTTTCATCCGTCGTATAAATCACCTGTTTTTTTTCATCACGAATGGTAATCAATGCATGCAAATCTGTTTCTAATGAATCAATAAACTTAAATAAATCCGTCGCATCTGTTTCCACTAATATTCGGCTATCTTTCAAGCTACCGAATGATGTTTTAACTGGAACAAGTAATCCAATTACTTTGCTTTTATCAAGTGCAGAGTAATGATTCGGAACATAGATCCCATTCCAATACCCTTGTGATAAATTCCCTTGTTCTTCCCAAAATTTTTCTTGTTTTAGTTTCTGCACATCTAAATACCGATCTCCATAATAATAACCGCTAGGTGTAATTAAAAAGATCCCCTTCGTTTGTGCTGTTTTATGCGCTTCTAAAAACCTTTCAAAATTTTTCTCAATAATAAATTCCGAATACGATTTCGGTGCTTCTTTTTTTAAAACAATTAATGTCGGGTCTGATAAATATTCTTGAATATCACTAGCAATTAAATGCATATGGCTTAATGTTAATTCAATTTGAGTTTGAAGCTGCGATATAGCAAACTTTCCATAATCCCCAAACTGTTCATTTACAAGATTGGATGACTTTTCATATGACATCCAACTAAACAACATGAGCGGAATAAGTGCGACCACTAAAAAACATGTTAATAACTTTAAACGAAGGCTTGTTCGAATTTGTTGCACCAATCTCCATAATCTAAATTTCGTCATTCGCCTCATCCCTTATCCTACTCAGTTTATTTTTTCTGAATATTCCAACTTAACTGTATTTTATCAAAAATACAGTTAAAATCTATAAAAAAAGAGCGCTTTATTGCAAGCGCTCCTTTTTATAGCTAAGAAGAATACTTCATCGTTAAATGCAAAACAGCTATTTCATCTCCAGCATTTTTATAACTATGCTTCTTATTCGCTTCAAACTGAATCGAATCAAATTCATTTAATTCATATACATCATTTTCAACTTGAATAGCAACTTGTCCTTTCATAACTGTAACAAGTTCAATCGCCCCTTCATGGTGAGACTCTGGCTCATACATACTTTGCGGTCTTAAACAAGCACGATGCATCTCCATGCCCGTTTCTTTCGTATACCGGAACATTGTCTCTAACCGCCATGCCTGTCCTACGTCTACCGCAAATCCTTCTCCACAGCGAGCAATCGCTACTGGTTCTCCAACTACCATTAACCTCGACAATGGAATTGACAGCCCCTTCGTAATTTTCCAAATGACGGCTAATGTTGGATTCGTTTCACCTCTTTCGATTTTTCCTAATGTTAATTTACTAACCCCTGTTTTTTGCGCCAATTCTTCTAAACTCAGTTTTTGTTCATTACGAATTTGTCTTAATAACTGACCAACTTGCTGAATGACTTCTTTTGTTTGCATATCCTCTTTTTCTTTCATAGTAACAAAATCACCTCTAAGTACAAAATAGTTTACTTTAATTAATTTTAAGTATATTATACTATACATAAATATTTCGAATCTCGAAAGGAGTGCTTACGTATCATGCGCGCAATATTATTAGGTATTTTATCATCCGCCTTTTTCTCTGCAACATTCATTATTAACAGAGCAATGAATGTATCTGGAACAAGCTGGGCTTGGACTGCTTCTTTTCGCTTTTTATTCGCTCTCCCTATTTTATTCCTTATCGTTTTATTTCGCAAAAACTTTTGGCCCTTATGGTCAGAAATGCGAAAACATCCCTTTGCATGGCTAGGGTGGGGATCTTTAGCAGGGATCGGCTTTTATTCTTTATTAAGCTTTGCTGCTGTCTTTTCTCCAGCTTGGCTTGTTGCAGGAACTTGGCAAGTTACAATACTCGCTGGCTTGCTACTATCGCCATTATTTTTTATTACGATTGAAACAAAAACAGGTACAAAACGCGTACGCGGAAAAATCCCACTTCGCAGTTTATACGTATCACTTTTCATTTTAATTGGTGTCATTTGTATGCAAGCAACAGAAGCTGGGCATATTACGACCACTCAATTTATATCTGGTTTTCTTCCTGTTGTTCTTGCAGCTTTCTTATATCCATTCGGCAATCGAAAAATGATGGAAGTTGTAGGAGGACGCCTTGATACTTTCCAGCGTGTATTAGGAATGGCAATCGGCAGCCTGCCTATAGCAATTATTCTTGCAATATATGGTTTTGGGGCAACAGGCATTCCAACATCCGGTCAAATGCTTCAAGGATTTTTATTAGCATTATGTTCTGGTGTTATCGCCACAATGACATTTTTCTTTGCAACAGATTTAGCGAAAGATAACCTTTCCTTATTAGGTGCTGTAGAAGCAACGCAAGCCGGAACTATGGTATTTACTGTTCTTGGTGAAATGCTTTTCTTAAATGGTTCATTCCCTATCGGACTCTCACTTATTGGGATGATTATCATTATAGCTGGAATGATCACAAATAGCATTTTGAATCGATCTATTCCAGTTACTAAACGAAAGAAAACAGCATAACAAATGAAAACACTGCATAAATAAAAAACATGATTATTCTTTGAGAATCATGTTTTTTATTTGATCAAAATTGTATAATCCTTCCCTATTTTTTTATCAGAATAATATTTCATTTTCCATTTATACTTAAAAGCACCTAATTTTATGCTATACTACGATTCATGTGTACATGAGGAGGAAAATTATGTTAAAAAAAGGAATCGCTGAATTTATTGGTACTTTTGTACTTGTATTATTTGGAACTGGAACAGCTGTTTTAGGCGGCGGAATTGAAGGAATTGGAACTTTAGGAATTGCAATGGCTTTCGGATTATCAATTGTTGCTATGGCATATAGCATTGGAACAATTTCTGGATGTCATGTAAACCCGGCAGTATCAATTGCCATGTTTGTAAACAAACGAATGAATGCTATGGAACTTAGCTACTATTTATTAGCTCAAGTTTTAGGTGGTTTATTAGGAACTGCAACATTAGTGACAATTTTAAAATCTTCTAATATGTCTTTAGATAACTTAGGACAAAATGCTTTTGGAAATCTTGGTTTGTCAGGATCTTTCTTAGTTGAATTTGTTTTAACATTCGTCTTTATTTTAGTAATTATTGCAGTAACAGGTAAAAAGGGAAACGCACAATTAGCCGGATTAGTAATTGGCTTTACACTGGTATTAGTTCACTTATTAGGTATTCCATTAACAGGCACTTCTGTTAACCCTGCACGTAGCCTAGCACCAGCTTTATTTGCTGGCGGAGAAGCTGTATCTCAATTGTGGGTATTTATTGTTGCACCAATTCTTGGTGGTATCGTTGCTGCCATTGTAGGGAAATTTGTATTAAATACTGAAAAATAGAATCTTCGATCTTTCTGAAAGTAAAAGAAGCGAGCCCACTTATATGAGGCTCGCTTCTTTTACTTTTTAATTTTTGATTGTAAATTTGTAACAAGTTGCTGAACTGTTACATTCGCAAGTACGCTTTCCATCGCTTCTTGCGCTTGCATTAATATAATTTCTAATACCGATTGAATATTCGCACCTACTGGACATTCAATATTTGGATTCTCATGGAAAGAAAATAGATGTCCTTCTTCTACTACTTCCACTGCTTTATATACATCAAGTAATGTAATCTCATCTAAATCACGAGCAAGTGATGTACCACCTTTCCCTGCTTGTACATCCACTAGACCTGCTCTTTTTAACATTCCTGTAATGCGGCGAATCACAACTGGGTTTGTATTCACACTGCCAGCAATCCATTCAGAGGTACAGCGAGAGTTTCGATCTATCGCAAGTAACGTTAACATATGAACACCTACTGTAAAACGGCTACTAATTCCCATCTGCACACCCTCCTTTTTATTCATTCTATTAAAAGACAACTCTTATTATTATATACTATTTTTAATTTATACATAAAGAAAAAGCATGATTTCACAAGAAAATCATGCTTTTTCCTATTATTGACGTTTAATAAATTTCGCTAAATCTTTAAATTTCACTTTGTCTGAGTAATTCATTACACCATTTACATAAATACGACTCGTAACAGCACTTAATATACCAATCGTCGCCAAAAGAATCGCAAGTGTTATCGTAATTTCTAACATCCCCGCCTCACCAGCTACAATGCGCGAGAATGTGACCATCGGTGTAAAGAACGGAACATACGAACTTACAACAACAATAGTACTATTCGGATCACTTAATGATTTCATACTAATGAATAATGCTGCCATTATTAAAATCGACACCGGGAACATTACACCTTGTAAATCCTCAGTCTTAGAAACCACCGCACCAGCAGCTGCATACATCATCGCATAAAGGAAATATCCTGTAACAAAATAAATTAGGAACATACTGATAACTTGTGCATCTAGCTTTGTAAAATCAATTGGCAATCCAAATAATGAACCACTTTCTAAATCTACCCAGCCTAGTACACAAGGAACAAGGTAACCACATGCCAATATAACAAGTTGTAATAACGCCGTTGAAACAACTGCCAAAATTTTTGCATACATCATAGTAAGAGGTTTTACTTTCGGAATCATGACTTCCATAACGCGAGAAGCTTTTTCAGAAGCAATATTCATCGCAATTGTGCTTCCGAACGCAACAATGAACATATACAAAGCGAATGTAAAGAAATATGCAATTCCGAAAGAGGCAGAACGATCTTTTATCGCTTCTTGTTTCACGGAAATTTCTGTTTGCAATTGTTGTGCAATTTCCGGTGAAACATTATGTTTAGCAACCGTTACTGCCGTATATTGCTCCTTTAAATAACTAGCCATAATTGTAGAAGTTGTTTCACTAGGGAACCCATTAAACATATACGTAACCTCTGGAACTCCATTCTTTTCTTTCACATGGAATAAACCATCTAAATCTCCTTCTTCTACTTGTTTATGGAATTTATCAAAATCACCCTTTGAACCAACCGTTATTTTTGCTGATGGCAATAACTTATTTAACTCTTCTTTTTGTATTTTATATGTAGAACTTTCTACTACAACTGCAATCTTATCTTTCTCCTTACTTTTATCTCCATCAGAAGTGAAATGGTTAAATGCAAAGATTCCAAACACAACTAAAAATAAAATCGCACTCGTAATCAATGATTTTTTAGAAAAAAATGCTTCCCTGAAATAAAATGAAAATACATGAGAAAATTTACGCATTGTTATTTCGCCCTTTCTACAAATATTTCGTTTAGCGTCGGCTCTAGCATTTTAAATTGCCTTAAGCTTACACCTTGCTCTTGCAATTGTTGCAAAATCTTTAGAGCTTCTGCATCGTCTTGTACTTTTACATAAAGAAGGCCTTGTTGTTTTTCATACGGAACATGTATAGCTTCTAATCCCTTTTCATTCTCTGCTGTATCTTCAATAGTTAAATTACGAAAACCGTATTCTTTCTTAATATCACTTAGCTGTCCTTCTACGACTGCTTCACCTTTTTTCAAAATACATACATGTTGGCAAAAAGCCTCTACTTGTTCCATACGATGACTTGATAAAATAATCGTCTTTCCGCTCTGTACTTGTTCTTCAATAATACTAGCTAGCATTCCAGCATTAACTGGATCAAGTCCGCTAAATGGTTCATCTAAAATAAGTAGTTCTGGATTATGAAGAAGGGCCGCAATTAATTGAATTTTTTGTTGATTCCCTTTTGAAAGCTCTCCTGCCGTTTTAAATTTATATTCTGGGATTGCTAATCGTTCTAACCAGTGATCGATTGCAAGATCGACTTCTTTCTTCGTCATTCCTTCTAATCTACCAAAATATCGCAGTTGATCTATTACCCTACTTTTTGTATATAATCCTCTTTCCTCTGGCAAATATCCAATTGTTACCCCACTATTACCAAATGTTTTTCCATCCCACGTAATAGAACCTTCATTAGGCGTTAATAACCCAAGAAGCATTTTAATTGTCGTTGTTTTCCCTGCACCATTTCGGCCAAGTAAACCTAACACTTCACCTTTTGGTAACGAGATTTGCAAACCGTTAACTGCCTTTGATTCTCCAAATGTTTTTGTTAAGTTTTGAATTTGTAAACTCAAAGTATAAAGCCTCCCCTTTAATATCATTCGTACTCTCTTAAAGACTATGATTGTTTGAAATAAAATATAGTATTATATTTCATTCTCTTATATGTACCATCATCTCTAATCCATCATTTGTTTCATTTAGTTAAAATTGTAAATAACAGAACGGAGTTTGTCAATTATAATTGTCATTTTGACAATAAAGTAAGTCAAATAACTCATTATCATTTTGCTCATCTTTCTAATATAAGGCACACTACTATATATACAAAAGACAATATACAAAAGTTCATAAAAAAAGGTATAAAAAATATTATATTTTAATATATAATATTAAAGAATTTAGTTGCATCAAGGAGGATACATATGAAAATGAAAAGAGGCATTACCACATTATTATCTGTAGCAGTTCTTTCTACATCACTTGTAGCATGTTCAGGAACAGCTGAAAAAACTGTAGCAAAAGAAGAAAAAGTAAAATTAACAGATCAACAGCTAATGGCTGATCTATGGTATCAAACAGCTGGTGAAACAAAAGCTTTGTATTATCAAGGCTATAACATCGGACAATTAAAACTCGATGCTGCTCTTGCAAAAGGGACAAGTAAAAAACCAGCAATTGTACTAGATTTAGATGAAACCGTTTTAGATAACAGCCCCCACCAAGCGATGACTGTGAAAGAAGGAAAGGGCTATCCTTATAAATGGGATGAGTGGATTAATAAAGCAGAAGCGGCAGCTCTTCCTGGTGCAATTGACTTCTTAAAATATACTGAATCTAAAGGTGTCGATATCTACTACATTTCAAACCGTAAAACAAATCAATTAGATGCAACGATTAAAAACCTTGAACGCGTTGGCGCTCCACAAGCAACGAAAGAACATATTTTACTACAAGACCCGAAAGAAAAAGGGAAAGAAAAACGTCGTGAACTTGTTTCACAATCACACGATATCGTCCTATTCTTCGGTGATAACTTATCTGACTTCACTGGATTTGATGGAAAATCTGTAAAAGATCGCAATCAAACAGTTGAAGAAACAAAAGCACAATTTGGCGAGAAATTCATCATTTTCCCTAACCCAATGTATGGTGATTGGGAAGGCGCTCTATATGATTACAATTTCAAAAAATCTGATGCAGAAAAAGATAAAATTCGTCGTGATAACTTAAAATCATTTGAAGTAAACAAATAACGGGAAACTTCCATCAGTTGGGTTTTCTTTATCCCTCACCTATCTTCTTTACTTTCACTAAATCTTGAGGTGGGGGTCTTACTGTCCGCGAATAACGGGATAAAAGGATGGCTTAAGCCATCCTTTTATTTCTTAACCCTTGGTTTATTCCAATCCATTTATGTGTATACCCGAACAATATACATATCCATTTTGATTTTTCAATATATAAGTCGCGGCTATGAAAATAAAAAGAAATCTCCACTCGTTTTCTCCCTTTGGTTTTACTCGGCATGGGGCTAAAAAAGGCACTGTCCGCTTCTATCCATGGTCAGACGCTCTCTCCCACCCAAAAAGAAAGGTTTTGTATTGTTTTTTCCATTTGTATGTATATGAATCAACAAAATCAAACATTTTTTGACATTTTCTTTGCAATTCTATTACGTTACGACTCTTATATTTCTTTTTATAGAAACTAGACTTATAATTAACATACTAGAAAAATTATAAGAAAGGACTGAGATTACATAGCGTTATGAAAAAGGTAATTGTTATTTCTGCCACTACGATTGTAATCGGTATTACATCCTTCGCTTATTTCAGCTCAAAATCACCATTACAAAATGAAGCGAAAGCTGTCGAAACACAAAAACATATTGAACATCCAAAAGAAGAGATTCCAACATTCCCAAAAGCAACTCATACTGCTAAAAAAATAGATGAGAATTTCTCTCTTGTTACAAATCCAGATTCACCTCTTGTATTAGTAAATAAACATCGTAAATTACCAGATGGCTATACACCAGACGATCTTATAAGACCAGACGTCCCATTTGCATATCCAAAAGATAAAGAGAAAACATTACTTCGTAAAGATGCTGGTGCAGCTCTCGAAAAAATGTTCCATGCAGCAAAAGAACAAGGACTAGAGCTTACTGCTGTATCAGGATACCGTTCTTATAAACGACAACAATCATTACATAATATGTACATAAAACGACAAGGACAAGCTGAAGCAGATTCAGTGAGCGCAATTCCTGGAACGAGCGAACATCAAACAGGCCTTGCAATGGATATTAGTTCTAAATCTGCAAAATATCAATTAGAACCTATTTTTGGTGAAACAGAAGAAGGTAAATGGGTTGCAGCACATGCCCATGAATTTGGCTTCGTCATTCGCTATTTAGAAGATAAAACAGATACAACAGAATACTCATATGAACCGTGGCACCTTAGATACGTCGGTAATCCATATGCTACATACTTACATAAACATCACTTAACATTAGAAGAAGCAATGGATGAAACAAATAAGAGAGCTAAATAGCTCTCTTATTTTTATTGCAATAGCTTTTGCTTCCATTCTTGGGGCCAAGGTGCCCCTTTTCCCGTTTTCTTTGAGGCTTGCACCATTGCCCCGCGTCCTACTAAGCAAACTTCTCCCGCTTCATTTTTCACCATATAGTGTAAATCCAAAGAAGAATTCCCAATTGTTTCAGCTTTTACATATACCTTTAAATGTTCATCGAAGAAAATTTGTTTTAAAAAATCACATTGTAAGTCAGCAACAACAATCATTGTTTCTGATGCTTCATGTGTCCATTCTTGCATAAAACCAAGCTCTTTAAAAAATTCAATACGTGCTTCTTCAAAATATGTAAAAGCAACACCATTATTCATGTGTCCAAACATATCTGTTTCACAAAAACGAACTTTCACAGGAATGTAAAATGAAAAATCTTTTTCCCAGCTAGCAAAGTTTTCAATATAGGAAATCTTCTTCATGTTTTTCTCTCCTTTTTCTCTCATTCTCATAAGTCACATAATAAATTTCAGAATAAACAAAAAATTAAAACGATTAAAAACCATATATCCATTTTGATTTTCCAACATATCAGTCGCAGCTATGGAAAACAACAGGTGACCTACACTCATTTTCTCCCTTTGTTTTCACTGGGAATAGGGCTACCGTTTCTATGCATGATCGGATCCTCTCTCCCACCCAAAAAGAAGAATTTTATGTCGGTTTTTCCATTTGTATTTATATAAATATTGCCTCTTCGATTCGAAGAGGCAATATTTATTAATAGTTATTGTCGCTACCAAAGAAATCTTTAAACGACTGAATTGTTGTATCACGGTTTAATGCTGCAATTGAAGTTGTTAACGGGATACCTTTTGGACATGATTGTACGCAGTTTTGCGAGT
>Ga0209130_1001986_pt1 | contig 11232 bp, 12 predicted proteins | sample AraplaMF_Cvi_mLB_FD_184264 | JGI IMG/M metagenome (GOLD analysis project Ga0209130, IMG submission 184264) | Arabidopsis root microbial communities from the University of North Carolina, USA - plate scrape MF_Cvi_mLB (SPAdes) (version 2) | ecosystem: Host-associated > Plants > Roots > Endosphere...
GGCGTCGACGAAGTCGGCATCGCCCTCGGCCGCCTCGGCCAGCGCCGCGAAGAATTCAGCCGGATGCTGGTACGCGACGTGTTCCACCCGCACGAAGGGCTGCACCGGCTGGGTGCGCAGCACCAGCCGCAGCGCGTAGCCCAGCGAGCCGTACGAGTTCGGAAAGCCGAAGAACAGGTCGCGGTGCTCGTTGCCGGGCGTGCAGTGGACGATGCGGCCGTCCGGCAGCAGCACATCGAGCTCCAGCACGGTGTGGTGGACCAGCCCCTGGCGCATCGACGTGGCCTCGATACCCACGCCCGCCACCGCCCCGCCCGCGGTGATGGTCTTGAGCTGCGGCACCACCGCCGGCATCACGCCGTGCCGCAGCGTGGCGTCCACCAGCGTCTCGTAGGTCGCCATGCCCTCGACCTCGACTGTGCCGCGCGACGCGTCGACCTCGATGACATGATCGAACTCGCCGAGATCGATTCTTCGCCGGGGGCCGGCCTCGCGGTCGCGGAACAGATTCGAGGTGCGCTTCGCCAGCGCGATCGGCGCCCCCGGGCCCGCGCCGCCTTCGCGCATGGCGTCCAGCAGGCGGCCTTTGCGCGCCTCGTGGGCCAGCGCCTCGATGCCGGGGTTCATTGCCCGGGCTCGTACAGGTGCGCACGGTCCATCGGGTAGCTGCGCGGCGTCACGTTGCCCTTGCTGAAGACGACCTGGAACAGGTGCGTGTAGCCCGCGGCTGACCGGAACATCTCGGCGCAGCCGACCAGGTAAGTGCGCCAGACGCGCCGGAAGCGCTCGTCGAATCGCCGAGGATCGAGGCGCTGTATCGCTGGCCAGTGCTCATCGAAGCGCCGGGCCCAGGCATCGAGGGTCGGCGCGTAGTGCCGGCGGAGGTTCTCGATGTCCAGCACCTCCAGGCCGTTGCGCTCCATCTCCACGATCACGTCGGCGAGGCTGGGAATCCAGCCGCCCGGGAACACGTGCTTGCGGATGAAGAGCTCCGTCTCGAAGCGGCCCACGTGGCCGATGAAGTGCAGGATGCCGAGCCCGCCGGGCTTCAGGAACTCCGCATGGGCCCTTACCACCTCGGGCAGCTGGTCGCGCCCCGCATGCTCCAGGGTGCCGATGGAGACGACCTTGTCGTACTGCTCGTCGACGTCGCGAAAGTCGGCCTCGCGCACCTGCAAAGAGGCTTCGAGCCCGCGCCGCTCGATCTCGTCGCGCAGCCACTCGACCTGCTCCGTGGTGGTGTTGAGCCCGACGCCCGTGGCGCCGATCTTCTCCTGGGCGCGGAACATGAAGCCGCCGAAGCCGCAGCCGATGTCGATGAAGCGGTCTTCGGGGCCCAGCAGGATCTTGCGGCAGACGTGGTCGATCTTGTGCCGCTGCGCCTCCTCGAGGCTGCGCGTACCTTCGGGCCAGTAGCCGCAGGTGTACATCATGAGCGGATCGTCGAGCCACAGGCGGTAGAAGCCCGTGCCCAGCCCGTAGTGCGCACGGGCGTTGGCCTTCGCGTGGGCGGGGTCGCGGTTGGAGTGCCGCAGCTCGTGCAGGCTGTTCTCGATGCCGTTGAGCGCACCGGCCCGGTGGTCGAAGCCGGCCGCCATGCCAGCCGCCAGCGCCGCGCCGAAATCGCCCTCCACATCCACTTCCTGGTCGAAATAGGCCTCCATCAGTCCGATGTGGCCGCGCGTCGCGGTGGCGAACAGGGCGGCCTCGGTGTGGAAGACGACGGTGAAGGCCGGCTCGCCCTCGCCGGCGCGGTGGCGGCTGCCATCGGGCATCGCGACGGCGAAGCAGGCCGCGGACCGCCGCCCCAGGTCGTCGAGCATGTTGCGCAGGGGCTGCGACAGCGTCATGGGAGCGTCCGGTTCCGCTTTCGCCTAGCCGTCCAGCGGCACGCCGCCGCCGAACCTGCAGATCCACTGGTCGGTGAGTTCGCGCTGCACGGCACCGAAGGAGCGCTGCCAGTCGGCCATCAGTTCCAGTTGCCTCAACTGCGCCTGCAGCGCGCTCCCCGCAATCGCGATCTGCCAGTTCATGATGGCCTGGAGGTAGCTGCCGTCAGGCGGCACCGGCTGCGTCTGGATGAGAGGGAAAGGTTCCGCGGGCATGAGAAATGTCTCCAAGAGTCTTCGGTCCATCCTAGGTACCTGCCGCGGGCGCAGGTTGACGCACATCAAGCCGCGTGCGGCTCCCGGCTCCCTTCAGGCCGGCACGCCGCGCATCGCGCTTCGCAGGCGCGCCGCGGCCTGGCCGACCTGGGCTTCCGCGGCCTGCCATCGGTCGGAGTCGGCGGCATCCATCTCGGCCACCTTCTCCTCCACCGCCTGCACGGCCTGCCGCAACGCGAGGATCTGCCGCTCCAGGCCCGCGCGGGCTTCGCCGCCCTCGCCGTGCGCCAGCTGGCGCTCCAGCCGCGCGATGGTCCGGCGTCCCCTGTCGGCGTCCTGCAGTGCCTGCTCGACGATCGCGCTCTGCGTGCGGGTGACGGGGGCATGCACGAACGCGGGCTGCAACGCCAGCGCCTGGCGATCTGCGTCGGGCAGCAGCAGGCGGCCGCCGCGCACCGCGAGCTGCGATGCCGGCACGGCGACCAGATGCCGCGAGCCCGAGGGGAAGGTTCCCATCTCGACGATCAGGAAGTTCACGCGCCTGTCGGTGCCGACGATCAGGTCCAGCGCCTTGCCGATCCGTTCGCCCGACGCGTCGTACACGGCGCGCCCGAGGATGCTCTGCTTCGCGCTCCATCCCGGGATCAGTTGCCCGGTTTCGGTCAGCGTCGCGCCCGCGCGCGTGGCGCCGGCCACCTGCGCGCCCGCGATGCCCGCGAGCGCGGACACCAGCCCCAGGGCGGCGAGACGGCGCAGCATCTTCACGGAACCGCTCCCGCTCAACCGGCCTTCATGGGCGCCGCCATGCCCTCGTGCATCGAGAAATACCGGCGGGCCAGGGCGACGAGCTCGTTGGTGCTCATGCGCTCCGCCGTCTCCCAGCCGACGATCTGCCCCGCCACTTCGGGCCGGTGCTTCTCGACGTAGTGACGAAAGTCGGCCTGCGCCATGCGGGAGCCGGTGACGAGCACCTGCGTGATCCCCTTCAGGGCATTGCAGACTTCGCCGAAGAACTCGTGTTCGCTGCGAACGCTGCTGCCGTGCTGGCGGGTGTAGCGCGCGTGCTCCCTGACCTGCTGCGCAAGGACCTGCGAAGCATCGAACTGGAAGACTTGCGCGGCGTGGTGATCGACCCAGGCGACGGCGTGAAAAAGCGACATGGCGGATATCCGTACGAAAAAGAAAAAAGAAAAAAGAAAGACAGCGGGAAAGGCGCGGCAAGGCCTTTCGGGGCGCTACGCCTCGATGAGCACCTTCAGCGCATGCGTCTCGGCAGCGCGCGCGAAGGTGTCGTAGGCATCGATGACCTGGTCCAGCCGGAACCGGTGCGTGATCAGCCGGGCCGGGTCCACCTTGCGAGCCTGTACCGTCTTCAGCAGCATGGGCGTCGAGACCGTGTCGACCAGCCGCGTGGTGATCGCGATGTTCTGCGACCACAGGCGCTCCAGGTGAAGGTCGGCCGCATGCCCGTGCACGCCGATGTTCGCAATGGTGCCGCCGGGCGCCACGATGTCCTGGCACAGCACGAAGGTGGCCGGTATGCCCACGGCCTCGATGGATACGTCCACACCGCGCCCGCCGGTCAGCGCGAGCACCGCCTCGGCCGCGTTGCCGCCGGTGCTGTTGATCGTGTGCGTGGCGCCGAAGCGGCGCGCGACCTCCAGCCTGCCCTCGTCCAGGTCGATGAGGATGATCTGCGAGGGCGAGTAGAACTGGGCCGTGAGCAGCGTGGCCAGCCCGATCGGGCCCGCCCCGACGATGGCCACCGTGCTGCCGGGCGCCACCTTGCCGTTGAGCACGCCGCATTCGAAGCCGGTGGGCAGGATGTCGCTGAGCATCACCAGCGCTTCCTCGTCCACGCCGGCCGGCACCGGGTAGAGGCTGGTGTCGGCGTGCGGGATGCGCACGTACTCGGCCTGCGTGCCGTCGATGGTGTTGCCCAGGATCCAGCCGCCGGTGGCGCAGTGCGAATACATGCCGCGGCGGCAGTTCTCGCACTTGCCGCACGACGAGATGCACGAGATCAGCACGTGGTCGCCGGGGTGGAATGCGGTCACGCCGGTGCCCACGGTCTCGACCACGCCCACGCCCTCGTGGCCGAGGATGCGACCCGGCGTGCAGCTGGGCACGTCGCCCTTGAGGATGTGCAGGTCGGTGCCGCAGATGGTGGTCTTGAGGATCCGGACGATGGCGTCGCCCGGCGCCTGGATTTCCGGCTTGGGACGGTCTTCGAGCGACTTCAGGCCGGGGCCCTGGTATACGAGTGCTTTCATGCCCCGCACGTTATGCCCCCGGTGGCGCGGCCGGCTTGATCCAGCGCAAGGAACTCCGGCGCTCGCGCCTTGACGCGGCGCGGCGGCCGGAGAGACTGCGTGCATGAACCTCCCCAGCCCTTCGGCCGCGATCGTCGGACTCGCCGTGGCCCTGGGCATCGGCCTCGTGATCGGCATCGAGCGCGAGCGCCGCAAGGGCGACGGCGAGCGCCGCGCGGCTGCGGGACTGCGCACCTTCGCCATCGTGGCGCTGGCGGGTGCCATCGCGCAGATCCTTCCCGTGGCGGCGCTGGTGCCCATCGGCGGCGCGCTCGTCGCCGCGCTGGCTGCGATGTCGCACTGGAAGAGCCGTTCGCCGGACCCGGGCATGACCACCGAGATCGCCCTCTTCGCGACCTACCTGATCGGCGTGCTGTGCGTTCTCCAGCCGGGGCTGGGCGCAGCCTGCGGGATGGGCCTGGCACTGCTGCTCGCGGCGCGCCGGAGGCTGCACATGTTCGCCACGCAGCTGCTGAGCGAGCAGGAGCTGCACGATGGCGTCCTGCTGGCGGCGCTCGCCCTGATCGCGCTGCCGCTCATACCCTCGCGGCCCATCGAGATGCTCGGCGGCATCAACCCCCGGCCGCTGGCCTCGATGGTGCTGCTGATCATGGCCATGCAGGCGGCCGGACAGGCGGCGGTGCGATGGCTCGGCGTGCGCGGCGGCCTGCTGGGTGCCGGCTTCGCGTCGGGCTTCGCCTCCAGCACCGCCACGGTGGCCTCGTTCGGCCATCGCGCGCGGCAGCAGCCGCAGCACACGGGCCTTCTGGCGGGCGCCGCGGCACTGTCGGCCGTCGCCACCTGGGTCCTGGCGCTCGCGATGACCGGCGCACTCTCCCCGCAGGCGGGCGCCGCCCTGCTGCCCGTGGCGCTTGCCGGTGCGGCGGGTGCCGTGGCCGTCGGGCTGCTGCCACTGCTGACTTCACGCGACGCAGTGGCGGTGGAACCGCCCGCCACGCAGCGCAGTGCCTTGCGTCCGCGCGAAGCGCTCGCCGTCGCGCTCGCCCTGGCGCTCGTGGCGCTGATGGTGGGCTCGGCGCAGCGGCATTTCGGTGATGCCGGCCTGCAGGTCGGCATCGCGCTCGCGGCCCTGGTCGATGCGCATGCCCCCGTGGCCTCGCTCGCATCGCTGCACGCGGCCGGCACATTGCAGACGGACCATTTCATCCGGGGCGTGCTGGTGGCCGTCGGAACCAACACGCTCACGCGCTGCGCGGTAGCCCTGGGCGCCGGTGGCAAGGCCTACGCGCTGCGCGTGGGTGCCGCGCTGATGGCCAGTCTGGGCTGCGCCTGCGTCGCGGCCATCTGGCTCGGGAGCTGATCTCCATCAGGCGTGGATCAGGCCAGGCTCAGGCCGGCGCCACGGGCTCCGTGCACCCGCTGCACGCCGGCCGCACGGGGGCCTCCAGCACCGAGCCGCGCAGCGGATTGGGCCTGTAGGTGGCCAGGCCCTTGACCCCTAGCCGCCAGGTCTGCATGTAGAGATCCTTGAAGTCCTCGTACGGGCAGTCCTCGGGCACATTGACCGTCTTGGAGATGGCCGCGTCGACGTAGGGCGCCACCGCGGCCACCATCTCCACGTGCGCCGCGGGGCTCATCTCCAGCGCCGTGACGAAGGCGGGCCCGAGCGCCGCACGCGGGCCCCTGTACAGCCGGTACAGCCTCAGTGCGTGGTCCTCGACCTCGTACTCGCGCGTTCCGCCGTCCGGCAGCCGCTTGCGCCGCGCGAAGGTCCAGGCGAAGGCCGGCTCGATGCCGTTGCTCGCGTTGTCCGAGAAGGCCAGGCTGATGGTGCCCGTGGGCGCGATCGACAGCAGGTGCGAGTTGCGCATGCCCCAGGCGCGGATGCGCGTCTTCATCGGCTCGGGCAGCCGTGACGCGAAGCTGCCCCGCCCGAGGTACTGGCCGGCATCGAACAGAGGGAATGCCCCGCGCTCGCGGGCCAGCGCGCACGAAGCGGCATAGGCCGCATCGCGCAGCAACCGCGCGATGCGCCGGGCGGCGGCGCGGCCCGGTGGCTCGTCGTAGCGCAGGTTGAGCATGACCAGCGCGTCCCCCAGGCCGGTGAAGCCCAGGCCGATGCGCCGCTTCAGCAGGGCCTCGCGGCCCTGGCGCCGGAGCGGCCAGGCGGTGATGTCCAGCACGTTGTCGAGCATGCGCACCGCCAGCCCGGCAAGGCGGGAGAAGCCTTCCTCGTCGAAGCGCGCGGCGGGCTCGAAGGGGTCCTTCACGAGGCGCGTCAGGTCGATCGACCCCAGGCAGCAGCTGCCGTAGGGCGGCAGCGGCTGCTCGCCGCACGGGTTCGTGGCGTCGAGCGTCTCGCAGCTGTAGAGGTTGTTGTCGGCGTTGATGCGGTCCAGGAAGAGCACGCCAGGCTCTCCGTGCGCGTAGGCCGATCGCATGATGCGGTCCCACAGCGCCCGCGCCGGCCGGCGGGCATATACCCACAGTCCGTCGTCGCGCCGGTGCTGTTGTTCGCTGCGGATGCGGGGGCCGGGTTCGGCCCGATGCACCAGTTCGACCTCCCTGTCGTCGAGCACGGCCAGCATGAAGGCATCGGTCAGCCCCACCGACAGGTTGAAGTTGCTCAGCTCGCCGTCGTCCTTCGCGCCCACGAAGGCCTCGATGTCGGGATGGTCGCAGCGCAGCACGCCCATCTGCGCGCCCCGCCGCGCCCCGGCCGACTCCAACGTGCGACAGGAGCAGTCGAAGACGCGCATGAACGGCACCGGCCCCGAGGCGCTGGAACGGGTGCCGGCCACCCAGGCCCCGTGCGGGCGGATGCGCGAGAAGTCGTAGCCGACACCGCCGCCCATGCGCATGGTCTCGGCAGCCTCCGCCAGCGCGACATAGATGCCCGGATAGCCCTCGTCGTCGCCGGTGATCGAGTCGCCCACGGGCTGAACGAAGCAGTTGATCAGGGTGGCCGTCAGCGCCGTGCCCGCCGCCGACTGGATGCGCCCCGCGGGCACGAAGCCGTCGCGCAATGCCTGCAGGAAGCGCGCCTCCCAGGCTTCGCGCTCGCCGGCTTTCTCGGCCTGTGCAAGGGCCCGCGCCACCCGACGGTGGATGTCGTCGATGCCGTGCTCGCCTTCCTGCGCGTACTTCTCCATCAGCACGTCGCGGCAGATCGGCTGGACGGGCAGTTCGGGGAGTCTCGGGCTGTCGACGGTGAAGCTTGTCATGGCCATCGGCGGAAGGTCGGGCACCCATGATGGGTGCGCGCCCCGCCGCGGCCTTGATCCATCGCAAGGCCGTGGCCGCTTCGAACTCCTAGAGTGAATCGGACCCCGCACACACGGACACATCCACTCAGAGGAGAAGCAAACCCATGCCACGTCACTACCGGCTCGCCGACATCACGGTCCGGATTCCCTTCGGGACCAGGGAGCAGGGGCGCATCGCCTTGCTCCAGGCCGCGGGCATTCCCGTGGATGCGGGCGGCGAGCTCGCACGGGGCTTCCTGCACGAGCGGGCGCCCTTGAGGTTCGGCGCCGATTCGATCTGCCGCTGGTTCGACACCGACGGCACCGACCTCATGCCGGTCATGCCGTCCATGGCGGCCGCCGACCACTCATCCGCCGCGCGCGCAATCTGACCATGAGCACGCTTCGTTCGATCCTCGTCCATCTCGACGGCACGGACCGCGCCGAGGTGCGCCTGCGCCTGGCGCACCGCCTCGCGGCCCTGCACGAGTCGGCCTTGACCGCGCTCTTCGCGGTGTCGCCGTCCGTGCTGGCGGTGCTGCCGATGATCGGCGGCCTGCCTCCCATGCCGATGGCCGGAGACATAGACCCCGACCACCGCGCCCATGCCGCAGCGGTGTTCGAGCGCCTGCTGCAGGACCACGCCAGCCGCAGCGACTGGCGCGAGCTGCGCGGCGAGCCTGTCGTCGAGAGCTTCGTGCAGCATGCGCTGACCAGCGATCTCATGGTGCTCGGGCAGCGCGATCCGCGCGACAAGGCCGGCTTCGACGTGCCCGCCGACTTCATCGAGGCGGTGGTGCTCGCCAGTGGCAAGCCGGCGCTGGTCGTGCCGTTCGCGGGCAGGGTGTCGCCGAACCCCGCAAAGGTGCTGGTGGCGTGGCGCGGCGCGCGCGAGTCGGCCCGCGCGCTGGAGACCGCCCTGCCCCTGCTGCGCTCGGCGCAGGAGGTCCACCTGGTGGCCGCGATGAGCGCCGCGGATCCCGCCCACGGCACGACGATGTCGAGGCTGCGCGACTACCTTCGCCTGCACGGCGTCAGGCAGACGCGGGAGCACAAGGCGCCCGCCGAAGACAGGCACGCCGGCGAGGCGCTGCTGTCGCTGGCACAAGAGACCGGCGCCGGCCTGATCGTCATGGGCGCCTATGGCCACAGCCCTGCGCGCGAACTCGTGCTCGGGGGCGCCACGCGCACGGTGCTGGAATGGGCCGCCGTTCCGGTCTGGATGGCGCACTGAAGAGCCGCCCCACCTGCCCCCACCTGCCCTCACCCGCCGGAGCTGCTCATCCGGCTTCCTTCCACATCCAGGCCAGGGACTCTGGCGCCTGCTCTTCCGGCACCTCGAAGCTGATCGCCGGACGCGCCGCGATGCCGCAGTCGTCCACCAGGATTTCTACACGGTAGGAGCGCCGGTCTCCACCCTGCGCGCCCGCGCCGCCTTCCGAGCCGCACGATGCGGCATCGCGCAGCGCCTGCCCGATGCGTTGTCTCGCGACCGCGTCGCAGCCGTCGAGGCTGAAGCTGCGGGGCCGCGAAAGCCCGGGCGTCCAGGCAAGGCCGCCGTCCCGCGCGATGCGCACGGCCCGGATGCTGTCCAGCGGCGGCAGCTCGATCATGGCGTTGCGATCCGGCTGCCCCACGCCGTCGCGGCGAACGCCTCGACGAAGCGCTGCAGCTCGCCGCGCGGCAGCCTGTCGATGCCGGCAGCGCGCGCACGGCCGGCGCCGCCGAACCGGCTGCACAGCGCGTGGGCGCCGTCCGGGCGCGCCTGCGGAGCGCGGACGCTGACGACATAGTCTTCGCCGCGCGCCGCGAGCACCGCATGCGCGAGCTCCGGCTCGCTGCTGGCCAGCTCGTTGGCCAGGCAGCCCTGCACGCGGCGGCTCCACGGGGCATCCGGCAGCACGCGCACGCTGCCGCCGGCGCCCTGCCAGATCGGCGCGGTGCTCACGGCCTGGCGGAGGTCGGCGTGGCGCAGCGCATCGATTTCGTCGACGATGCTCTCGTGCGCCAGCATGTCGCGCGGGTCGCGGTAGCGCACCATCGACGCGTACAGCAGGCGGGGCGCGATGCACACGTCCTGCTCATGCTCGCCGTAGGCGTTGTAGTTGATCAGCATGCCCAGCCGCCGCAGCCCCGCGCAGTCGCCGGGCTCGAAGCCGCCGCCGAGCGCCAGCCTGTCGGCCACGGCGGCCATGTTGTCGCCATGGATCCCGACCAGCGCCCAGGCGCGGAAGGCACCGCCCAGGTGGCGATCGACGAGCAGGCTGGTGCAGACCGCGCTCGCCTCGTCGATGTGCGCCTCGAGATGCGGGTGCTGCGGCACCTCGCCCGCGGCATGGTGGTCGAAGTAGCGCACGTGCGCGCCCGCGTCGAGCAGCCGCTGGAGGCCGGCGCGGTTGCGCAGCATCGAGATGTCGAACACGTTGACTTCGTCGCCGGCCCCTGCCGGGACGCCCTGCAGCAGCGCGATGTCGCGCTTGAGGCCCGTCACCAGCCGGACCGCGCCGGGCCTGTGCAGCCGCCACTGCACGGCCGCGCAAAGACCGTCGGCATCGCCGTTGCAGACATCGAACCTCGTGGCCATCGCGCAGCCCTGCCTGCGTGTCTCAGGCGGGAATGCGCCAGGAGCCGTCGCTCTGGCGGCAGGCGCTGCCGCCGATGCCGTCGGGGCGGCCGCCCACCGTCACTTCGAGCCGGAATTCGCGGCAGCGGACGCCGCCGCGCTCGAAGCTGCGCACGGGAGTGAAGACGAAGCTGTCGCCGGTATCGCGATTGCGCCAGGCCGAAGACTCGCCGTTCGAAAGGGTCTCGAGCGCGCTCGCCGCACGGCGGCGGTCGCCGTCGTCCATCGACCTTGCCGCCACGCTGCCGGGCGCGGAAGCCGCGAGCGAGCCGGTGAGCATGGCGCCGCCCCGCGCGGCCGGCGGAAAACCGCCGCAGGCTGCCACGAGGACGGCGGCCACGATGGAAACCGAAAGTGCCGCAACGGGCTTCATCCGCAACTCCTCGGCGCCGGTGCTTTCGAGTGCGTTCAGGCGTATGAACGCAGCCGGCGCGAAAAATCCGCCAGTGGCGCGATGCCGCTCGCCTCGGCGCGCTGGCACCAGTCCTGCAATTGCCTGGCGAGCTGCTCGCCCGTGGCGGTGGAACGGCTCCACAGTGCGGTCAGCTCGCCGCGCATCGAATACATCGTAGCCAGCGGCTGCGAGGCCTTCAACGCCTGCATCACCTGCTGCTGCCGCGAGGGCCCGAGCAGGCCCTGGTCCTTGCCGAGCCAGGGCTTGACGGCCTTCAGGGCGCGCGCGGCCTCCGGCGAGATGCCGCGCAGGCGGCCGAGCTCGGCCACGCAGGCTTTCTTCAGCGAGCGCGTGTAGTTCGACAGCACGTCGTAGTGGCAGCGGATGATCGCCTGCACCGTGGCCAGGTCGACGTTCGCCTTGGGCGCGACCAGGCGCGGCGTGGGCGCCACGTGCTTCACGCGGGCCAGGCCCAGCGCCTGCAGCGTGCGGATGTAGAGCCAGCCGATGTCGAACTCGAACCACTTGCTCGACAGCTTCGCCGAGGCCGGAAAGGCATGGTGGTTGTTGTGCAGTTCCTCCCCGCCGATCA
>Ga0209130_1001988_pt1 | contig 11219 bp, 8 predicted proteins | sample AraplaMF_Cvi_mLB_FD_184264 | JGI IMG/M metagenome (GOLD analysis project Ga0209130, IMG submission 184264) | Arabidopsis root microbial communities from the University of North Carolina, USA - plate scrape MF_Cvi_mLB (SPAdes) (version 2) | ecosystem: Host-associated > Plants > Roots > Endosphere ...
TGTTATTTTTTTCTATATTATTTTACATGTTTTGTGATTCAGAAAAGTTTCTATAGCATTTAACCTTGTACAAATAAAAATATTGCTATCGTTGAAAATATAATCAATTGATTAATTTCGTTTAAAGCGAGGTTAATCAAATAAAAAAACAGGTGGAAATTCCTTTCCGCCTGTTTTTTATCTATGAATTATTTAATGAGGATATGTATTTGAAGAAATCTTGAGTATAGAGGGCTTAATTAGTCAAGAGGTGGTATAACATCACCGTAAAAAATTGGAGTATCTTTGATACTAGTTTGTGCAGCTACATTTTGTGTAGTATCTGCACTAGTTATATTCTCAGATAAAGAAATGCCAGATAACATAATAGCCATAGTAAGAATCACATAAATTTTTTTGATTTTCATAATTCCGACCTCCATTAGTAGTTGCTTTGTTAATTTAAATACTAATGGAGGTCCTTTGTTAAAAAGAATTAGTAAAAATATTCGATTTGCAACTTACTTTTCTTACAAAAATAAGTTACAAATTTAACTAATTAAATTTGTAACTTATTATATAAAAAATTACCGTAATTCAGCACCTGACTTTACTGTAGAAACATGTAGAAGGAATTTTGCGTATATTATTATCAAGATTCTTGAGAAATGATTAATTTCGTTTAAAGTGAGGTTAATCAAATAAAAAAACAGGTGGAAATTCCTTTCCACCTGTTTTTTATCTATGAATTATTTAATGAGGATATGTATTTGAAGAAATCTTGGGTATAGAGGGCTTAATTAGTCGAGAGGTGGTATAACATCACCGTAAAAAATTGGAGTATCTTTGATATTAGTTTGTGCAGCTACATTTTGTGTAGTATCTGCACTAGTTATATTCTCAGATAAAGAAATACCAGATAACATAATAGCCATAGTAAGAATCGCATAAATTTTTTTGATTTTCATAATTCCGACCTCCATTAGTAGTTGCTTTGTTAATTTAAATACTAATGGAGATCCTTTGTTAAAAAGAATTAGTAAAAATATTCGATTTGTAACTTACTTTTCTCACAAAAATAAGTTACAAATTTAACTAATTAAATTTGTAACTTATTATATAAAAAATTACCGTAATTCAGCACCTGACTTTACTGTAGAAACATGTAGAGGGAATTTTACGTATATTATTACCAAGATCCTTGATTATTCTTCCTCCTTATATGTATTTATAGTCTGTTTTAATTCGTCGAATTTTCAATTGATATTTTTAGATATTTTGCTGACATTTTATAAGCACGATTATCAAAAAAATAGTTTCCTAGTTCGTGAGCCAGTTTACTTACTAAAGGGTATTGTTTTCTTTCTAAACCCATTTCAATTGCTTTTTGCATATATTTTTCATATCCATAATAATCTCCTCTTAATTTGGATATCTTCCCCTTAAATCCATATAATTGAACATGAGCGTCAGGTACATCAGAATCTGATAAAAAATTAAATGCTTCATCCATAAATTTATTAACAGTTTTCCAATCTTTACATTCTATATGAACCTCTATTAAACTTCGTAATGTGTATATCTTTTGACTTTTTTGATGGAGAAACTCACTTTGTTGCAAGCTTTCTTCAAAGTACTGAATAGCATTAGTATAATCCTTCAAACCTTGGTAAATTTTTCCGTAATTGTAGGAAATTATAGGTAAATACATAGAATTATTATTATTTTTCACTCCAAGTTCTGCCTGCTGTAAGCATTCAAGAGCTTTGTCAAACAATTCATCTAACTGATACAGTAGTGCGAGCATTAACAGAGTGTTTATTACTTTCTCCTCCAAATTAAATTTCAAGGATATTCCGTAAGCCTTCCGAGCGTACAAACGACTAATGCTTTTATCTTTATAAAGCTCTTTATTTACAATACATAGATTATAATATATACTAGCGTGTTGCGGAGTCTCTTCTAGGCCTAGTAAACTCTCTGTCTTCACGTAAATTTCATGTGCGGCCATATAGTCTTGTTTACTATAAAAATAATGACCTCGAGCCATTAAATAATATATATAATCTTCAGTATACTCAGGGTCTATTTGATTTGGAATAACTTGCGAGGCCTGAGTTACAATTGGTTCTACATGTAATAAGTTATTATTTCGGGAATGATAGTATATTAAAACACCATAAGCCTTTAATAATAAAAGAATAGAGTCTATATCACGAACATACAGTTCTAAAGAAGATAAGTCTTTTTCACTTATAATATTATCATTTTTATACCTATTACATATTTCAAGAAGCTTAGGTTCTATATCCTCATGATCTGCATCTACAAGAAAATTGTAATCAACTTCTAGCCTTTTTGCGACCTTTTCTAAAAAAGGAGCTGAGGGTTTAATTTGTCCATTTTCAATTCTACTTAAATAAGTTATAGAACATATCCCGGATACTAATTCTCCTTGCGTAAATTCTTTATGTATACGTATTTGTCGGATTCTTTCACCAACGTTCATATTCCTTCTCCTTTCTCTGAATGAATATTTTTGGGCAATATTATATGTATTACCTATCATAATATGTGCATTGTCTGATATCTAAACAGAGAAGTAACATTGTATATTTCCTCATGCATATCAATCCAACTGTGAAGGGAAAATTGAATACAACGCAACTGTAACTAATTACTTTAATTATTAATATTTATTTGGATGCATATGGAACTTGTATGCCCGATTTACTACTATTAGTTGTCTCCTCCTTTTCGCTTGCATTACTATATTATACCAATTTGCTGATGATTACGCCTAACAAAATTCATCCTTTATACCTCCAACGTTTTTAGATAAAAGTCTTCTATCTAAAAACGTTAAATAATTCATGGGTCTTATATGTTGCAGAAACTATCTCAAATCACGAAACATGTAAAACAATACAGAAAAAACTATGAGAAATTTACAATTTTTTTAATTAAATTTTACTAATTGTTATTAACATAAATTAACACGTATATTTTAGGTATAGAAATTTAAGCAGTTAGAAGATAGTTACTCTAATGTTAAAAAATTCCTATAAATATGATAACCAATGTCATGTTTACAAACAGTCGAATATCTTAACAAGCTATCAATCTAGTTAGTCTATTTATTCTTATTGATACATTGTCGTAAATTTCAATGGATATTTTTTATCTTGAAAACATATTATATAAATATATTAAAGGAGAATGCTATATGACGTTACAACACGGTACATATTTATTAGAAAGAGAAAATACAAAAAATACATTTGATGAAGAACGTTATCAAAAATGGGTAAGTAAGACAGGGCTAAATGAATCGACTATTGATACTCTAATTCAGGAAAATAGTATGGAGTTAGAGCATTTCAAAACTGTATTATCAAACAAAGAGCATCCTGAGTTAACAACTTCTTTAGAATGGATCGCTATTGTCAACAAATTAATAAATGATGATACATATTACAATATAGATATTGAATACTTAGATGCATTTAAAAACATTTTGTTTTATACATTTTATGTACCGTTTTTCAACTATAGTTTGGAAGTAATATCAAATAAATTAAAGGACATACATGAAGAAAAAATGTCCTATATTACTATAGAAAACCTTAAGAAAAATATTTTATCAACTGTAGCTGATAGAATTAGCCGAATTGGATTAAAAGTATTAATAACAGAAATTAATATGGCGAGAACCGGTGATTTACTAAGTGGCGAGAATGAAAAGGAAAGATATGATAGTTTTATGAATGATTTTCTTCAGGATAAAGAATATATCCAGAGCTTATTTAATTCCTATCCTGTAATGGTTAGACTAATGGTAGAAACTGTACATAGTACTGTAGATGCAATGTTTGAGATAGTCTATCATTATACAGAAGATCGAGATCAACTAATTGAACTTTTTGGTAAGGATTTCAACACTTTAACATCAATTGATTTGGGAGCCGGTGACACTCACCAAAATGGAAGAACTGTAGCTATGCTAAACTTTAATAATAAAGGCAAATTAGTATATAAACCTCGTTCGTTAAAAACAGATGAATTATTTAATGAATTATTAACTTGGATTAATAAAAAAGGATTTAAAAAACCACTGAAAAACTTAACAGTATTAAGCAGAGATGAATATGGATATCAAGAATTTATTACAGGAAGCGAGTGTAATACCTCGCAGGAGGTAGAAAACTTCTATTATAGACAGGGCGGATATATAGCTTTATTTTATATACTAAATTCAACAGATTTCCACCATGAAAATATTATTGCTGATGGTGAGTATCCTATATTTATAGATTTAGAAACATTATTTAGTAATACAATTGAATTAAATGCTAAGCTAACAGATACTAAAAGTGCTTCTATCAAACTATCATTAGATATTAAGGACTCTGTTTTTCAATCGTTAATGCTACCTGCAAAATTCAGTGACGATCCTCTTATTGATTATGATTTAAGCGGTTTAGGAATAAGCGGAGAACTAGAAGTAGAGCCTTCGGCAGTAAATGCACTAGATAATGTATATAGTGATCAAATTAAAATGGTTAAACAAAAAATTAAGTTACAAGAATTCAATAATATCCCACGTATAAAACAAGAGAAAACAAATGCTAGTGAATACGCTCAAGAGATTATTAATGGGTTCACAGATATGTATAAACTAATATTAAATAATCAACAAGAATTTATATTAGAAAACGGTCCATTATATGCTTTTAAAGAGACTTTCGCAAGACAAGTTTTTAGACCAACTGAAGCTTATGCAAGATTTGTAGAAGCAAGTATTCATCCCAAGTACTTAAAAAATGGGGTTGATAGAGAAAGCTTATTTTATTATCTATGGCATGGTACTAACCTCCAACCGAAATTTAGCCGAATTACAAAGTATGAAATACAAGACCTTTTAAGAGCTGATATACCTTATTTTACTTTCAAAGTTGGTTCAACAAGTTTATTTAGTGCAGATAAAATTGAAATCAAAGATTTTTTTGATAAAAGTTCGATAGATGTAATAAAAGAAAAGCTAACTAAATTAAGTAGCACAGATTATGACCGACAAGTAGAATTTATAAAGCTTTCACTTAGTGCAATTGCTACAAACAAACAAAAAACATATACTCCTTATGGCTTTAAAGAAGTAGAAAAAAATCTTTTAGATACAAAAAATAATCACAAAGATCAGTTTCTGAATGAAGCGAAAAAAATAGGTGATGAAATAGTAGATCGTGCTATTGTCGGTGATGATTTCAAAGATGCTTTGTGGTTCGGTCTTAACTTGGATAGTAATGAGCAATTTAAATTGTCTCCTATAAGCACTGATTTATATAACGGTAGCTTAGGAATAGTGCTATTCCTTGGGGTTCTAGCAAAAGAAACTAATGATGAAAAATATAAAAAGTATGCTATTGCTGGACTGAATCATGTTGAAGAAAAGGTAGCACATACGAAATTATATTCAACTTCAGCATTTTCAGGATATAGCTCTATTTCATATGTATACGCTTATTTAGGAGAGATTTGGAATGATCAAAAACTCATTGATAAATCTAGAGAATATATAAATAAAATAGACTCTTTATTAATTGAAAATGAGACCATGTATGATTTTATAGGTGGATTAAGTGGTTCACTTCTTGTATTAATCAGACTATATGAAAAGTTTAACTTTACTGAATTAAAACCTATTTGTGATTTAATGGCTCAAAAATTATTAAATCAGGCTTCTCATCAAATAAAAACTAATACCTTACTCACTGGATTAGCACACGGTGCTTCTGGGTATGCTTGGCCATTATTAGAATATGTTTATAAAATGGATCAAAATCACTTACTAAATGACATATTGGCAATATTAGATTATGAAAATAGTAAAGTAAATGATAATCAAGATAATTGGTTAGATTTAAGAGGAGGTAAAAGTCTTGAAGCTCCAGCATTTTGGTGTCATGGGGCAGGCGGAATAGGGATAAGTAGAATAATGATGTCCCAATTTATTGAAGATGCTACTATTAATGATGATTTGCAAAAATCTATTAATATACTAATGACTAAAGGATTTGGTACTACCCACACCTTATGTCATGGTGACTTTGGAAATCTTGATTTTCTTTTGACTTATGCTCAAATAACAAAAAATAATGAGTATACAGAGATTTCAAGAGAAATTGGAAAATATGTATTAAAACAAAAAGAAGAGAATGGGAAATGGAATTTTGATCAAAACGGTGATACAAATATCTTAGGGTTCATGATTGGAACTTCAGGTATAGGTTTTGAATTGTTGCGTTTAAATAATCCTGATATTCCTTCCGTATTAAGTTTAGATTTGCCTTAAATTAAAAAATCTCTCTCTTAATTGTGATTATGTAACTGAAAATACAACAATTAAATTGCTTTTTTATTCAGAAGGTAAACTGATATAAAAAGCGTTATTGAAAAAGCATTCATGATGAATGCTTTTTTGTTATATACAATTTTTTAGCATAAATCAAGAAGTATAATTAAATGAAATAGATTCTATAAAAAGTACAAATAAAAATAACAAATTTGGTTCTATAAATATTTTTCATATAAAGTATATTTTAAGAGAGAAAATCTTTTAAATTTTGTAATCAAATATATTTATAGTTATTCAATCCAATTTTATATGTTTGTATGTTTTATATAATAATTGTTTTATATGTTTTATATGTTTATATGTTTTAGGAGCGTGAAATATGTTGATATATAAGGAATTATAGCACCTAACTATAACAGAAATGGTTATAAAGATAACAAATTTGGTTTCAACTATAACAAAAATGGTTATAGAGATAACAAATTTGGTTACTTAACTATAACAAAAATGGTTATAAAGATAACAAATTTGGTTTTTACTATAACAAAAATGGTTATAAAGATAACAAATTTGGTTTTTACTATAACAAAAATGGTTATGAAGATAAGGAATTTAGTTATCTGAATATAACAAGTTTAACCGTTTAATTGTAATAAAATTAGTTACAATTAAACGGTTTTTATTACTTTTAAGCACTTTACATAATCACTTTGTGTAGAATGAATATTTAGAAGATTTATAAAAAACCGACTATAACAGGAGTAATATATTTGTTATAGTTAATTTAACAGCCAAGGCAGTAAGGAAAGGACGTATGTAGATATGTCTACAAATCAAGGTTTGCAGATTAAAGAAAGTAACATTGTTTCCAAATCTAATACTTTAATTGAAGCAAATTCACGTTTGAATTTAGTTGAACAAAAGCTATTACTTTGTTTGGCTAGTAATATTGAACCAAATGATCGAGATTTTAAAACATATACATTCCCAATTAGACAATTTCACGATTTACTTGGATTAAGTGGGTCTACTAAATACACTGAGTTGAGCAAAATCACAAAGGAATTATTATCAAAAGTAATTGAAATTCGGATAGGAGAAGAGCTAATACAAGTATCTTGGCTTTCTTCAGCGATTTATAATAGAAATAAAGGAACGATTGATATGCGTTTTGATCCTTTATTAAAACCATTTTTATTAGAATTAAGTAGCAAATTTACGAGTTATAGACTGGCGAATATTGTTAAATTGAAGAGTACATATGCTATACGTATTTACGAATTATTAAAGCAATATGAAAATCTTAAAGAACGCACAATTAGCCTTGAAAACTTAAGATATTACTTAGATGCAATGAATATATATCCTAACTATGCAAATTTTAAGCAACGCGTATTGAAACCTACACAAAAAGAATTGAATCAGAAAACAGATATTTCTTTTGATTTTGAAGAAATTAAATCAGGTAGAAAAGTGCAAAAGATTAGATTCATTATACGTGGCCAAAAAAAGAACGATTCAGACCTAGTTCGTTTTGAAAAAAAATTAGATCAATTTCAACAGCCAAACACATTCGAGCAAAAAATCAAACGTTTTGAGGAACGGTGTAAAGAAAAAATATACCCTAAAGTATTGGAGAAATGGAAAAAGCATGAGGATTTTGTATTAGAGATAATTGATGATATACGCTTTCGTTCAGATATAGATTCACCAATTGGTTATGTCGAATATATGCTTAATTCACGCTTAAAAGAACTGTCAGATGATGAAGTTTCAAAAACGCATATTCAAATTGATGAAGAAATTTCCAATAACGCTTTATTAGAGATTGATAATATCATAGATACAATCATTACTAAATATTCAACATCTACAGGAACTGTAGCTACATTTTTAGTCAAGGATACAGCTATTAACAAGTTAACGAAAATAGTTACACTCGGTGAGGCTGAAGAGATTTGGGTGGACAGAGAAGAATTTGTTATGGATAAAATTTATGAATACATAAAACGAAATAGAAGAAAAAAAAGATATTAAGAAGATAAATATTTTAAAAAAGTAAAACAAGTACAGTTTGCCTTTTACTTACAATTACATTTTCTTTTGCAAGTATGCATTGAACTACAAAAAGAACCAGCTTACAACTGGTTCTGATTCAATTAAAGCAATTTCAAATTCTTCTGGCTCACCGGAATAATAACGATATTCTTTCTCTGCAGATTCGAATACATTTGAATTAAAACGAGCAAGAGCGGCAAGTTCAGTTTTTATAACTGCTAACTTTATTTTCAATTCATAAAGGGTTGATGCCGCTGCCAAATCGAGCGTTATGCTATCGTGCGATTCAACGTCTTCTACGATGGAAAAATACTTATTCCTTTTTATAGTAAATAAATGTTTAGAAGTTTCTGTTCATGTTCAATCAGAAAAACAAAAAGAACTTGTAGGAATCACTACAAGTTCTTTTTTAGGTTAAGGTGAATATACGAGACAAACAAACTATCTTAACAGATTCATCATAGAAACTACAGGGGTGATGCTTTGATAAGTTTATTATATAACAAATATTAACAATCAAATATTTTAATTTTGAAAATTATGTGAATTAAGAAAATGGAACGGTTTTTTGAGTTTGTATCCCCTAAAAAATCCATTTGTTTGTTTCGTACAAAACACTTTAAACCAACGTCGATATCGTAATAAATTAGTGAAAATATAGATATAGGTAAGTAGAGAAGAATGGGGCATTATTACCTAATAACCTATGTTTACTTTCAAATTATATTATCTATAATAAAATGAAGTTCATGTTGTCACTGAATATAATTCGTAAATATATTTAGAGCGCTGTGATTCTGACCGAGTATTTTGGGAAGAAGTAAATTTGTAGATTTTTCACATGGTGTTAACGTTTCTTCTGTAACGCCTGCCTTTCGAGTTCATCTAACTTTTTTAAGAATGCCAGTTCCGCTTCTAGAAAAGTAATACGAGCTTCTGCTTTCTTTAGCTTGTCATCGGAAGATAACATTTTTGTAGAAGGGCGACCAGCACTTCCTTTTCCACGGCGTTCCGTATAGAATCCTTCTTCTCCAAATTGTTCATACGTTTTTCTCCAACGTTTTAAACATTGATTTGGTTTTCTTTCACCAATGATCTCTAAATCGAATCCATTCTCCAGGAAGATTTGATTTGGACCTTTCCCACTTTGATTTTCTTTCACAGCTTTTATTTTAAAATCAGAACAATAGGTAATAGAACGTTCTGATACCTTCACGACATTTTCATTCTTCTCTAGTTGCTTCATTTGCATTTCATTAAAAATAATTTTACTCATTTCCCGTACCTCACTTTTATCATTGTTTCCATTATAACGAGGAATGAGTGTAAAGATACATAAAAACCCCGAAGCATGGACTTTTTTTTAAGTGTCCACGATTCGGGGTACAGTTCATGTGAGGGAAAATAAGCCTTTTTTACTATTTAGACTCACACAAATGATCTGCACATCAATTCATCTTTGATACACAGATCATTTGTATGATAATTTTTATAAATAATTGCTAAATAATGAACTTACATAAATGTTTTTAAAAGTTCTTGTACAAATGGAATGATTCCACCTACAAATTTTAAAACTGCCATTGCGATTGTCATATTATTTCCTCCTCTTTTTTCGTATTAAGATACGGTAAATCTTTATACTCCTATTATAGTAAGCGCTTACATTTATATCAATACATTTTTATATGCAATATTACATATCCGAGTAAGGTCAACGAAATATCACATTTTCTCATTAAGGAATCTATTTGGATAGCACCACACCGCCATCAAGCCAATGATAACAAATACCCCATAAATAAAAAAGATAAGACCAGGAACTCGGTCTTATCTATGGCATAAGGAGAAACAAATAGGGTGATAACCATCACCTTTTCATCATATTACATTAAATGTTGAATTTGAATGTTATAACTAAAAATGGTTCTAATATCCATATTGAGAAATTTATTACTACTCTTATAGTTCTAAAAGGTGCACTTTTCATTATATTCAAAGTTATTAAGTTCCCTTAGTACGTCTATAAAAGTGTATCTTTTGAAATGAAAATAAAATCCCTATTAATGAGGCCTAATAAAGTAATCAAAAATATATAACAATCAAGAGAATTACTTATATTATAGTAATAATAAATTAGATATTTAGGAGTGTGGTGGGGTATGGGGAAAGTAAAAGAATTAGAAGAAGAGATACAATGGCGGGATAATCATATTATAGAAATTAATTCGGATAATACACGGATATTAGAATAATCAATGGAAGTAGCAAGACTTATTCAGTTGTATGATAAATTTATTAGGAAAATGAATTTAGAAGATAAATTAAAAGTATTCTTGAAAGAAGAAATAAAAAATTATAATTAGGGCTACGGACCATTGTCAACACGTTAAGAATTCAGAATTACCCCAAAACAAAAATTACACATTACTTATTTCTATCATTGCAATTATTAATTGGGATTCTTCACCTGAAATGAATCGCATTTTAATTATGTGTGTGTGCATTAGTTTTAAGCTTTATCGTCGGAGCAATCAGTTCAACATATCATCAAATAAAAAGCTAAGCATTTTCATACATAAAACAAAAAAGAGTCCTATTAATTTAGGAATCTTTTTTTATTCTTCCTGAAAGTAAACTTTTGTATATTTGTTTACATTCATTTCTCCTTAAATATTGACTTCACCCCAATTCCCCTGATATCATCAAAATTAGCAAGAAAAGTATACATTCAAAACAATATAAATAAAGAGGTACAGAAACACATGAACAAAAAAACACATCTCATTGATGTCCAACCCATCCGAAGTAAAGATCAGATTGAAGA
>Ga0209130_1001989_pt1 | contig 11210 bp, 8 predicted proteins | sample AraplaMF_Cvi_mLB_FD_184264 | JGI IMG/M metagenome (GOLD analysis project Ga0209130, IMG submission 184264) | Arabidopsis root microbial communities from the University of North Carolina, USA - plate scrape MF_Cvi_mLB (SPAdes) (version 2) | ecosystem: Host-associated > Plants > Roots > Endosphere ...
CGAATAAATAGAGCTTCTATTCCGCCTATTACAAAAAACAATCCACCTGCAATTAAATAGAGAATGGCAATCTTTTTATGGTCTACTGTCGTTAAATAATCCCATATGACAGCACCCATCCCCTGTTTTTTTGCTACAGAACTCACGTTTTCAACCTCCCCTTCGCGAATAATCCCTCTTTACTTTTCAACTTTTAACGTTTGTAAGTATGCATTTAATGCATCAATTTGATCATCCGTTAAGTTGCCATATTTACCAGTCATTTTATTTCCTGGTTTCATATTTTCAGGATCTTTCAACCATTTTTTTAAGTTTTCTTCATTGTTTTCGGCAATACCGGCAACTGTATCGCGATCCGCAAAGTTTGCTAAGTTTGGTGCGATACGAGCGGAAGGTGGTCTACTATCATTAGATCCAACTGCGTGACAACCAATACAGCTTTTATTAAATATTTCTTGGCCTTCTTGCGCCTTCGTTGAAGCTACTTCTTTCTTCCCATCAATCTTCTTCATATCAGCAAGCCACTGTTTGTACTCGCTTTCATCTAAAGCTTTCACTTTGAATTGCATTAAAGAATGTGATGGGCCGCAAAATTCTGTACAAAAACCATTATAAGTGCCCGATTTATCTGCCTTTAACCACATTTTGTTCACATTATCTGTGTTTGTATCCATTTTCCCAGCTAAAGATGGAACCCAAAACGAATGTTTAATATCGGCACCCTTCAAATTCAAATACACTTTCTTACCTGTGGGGATGACTAAATCTTGAGAAGTTACTATTTTTTCTGATTTGTAAGAAAATTCCCACCAATAAAGATTCGCTGTTACATCAACAACGATAGTATCTTTATCAATATTCTTTTTCTCCATCGCACTTACATCAGCAAGCTTGAATGTATATGTAACAGTCGGAACAGCCAAGATTAACAAAAGAATAATCGGAATAACTGTCCATATAATTTCTAGTTTGTGATTTCCTTCAACTTGCTCTGGAATATAATCTTCCTCACCCTTTTTTTGTCGGAAACGCACAATTACATATAAGAAAATAATAGTAACTACAAGTACTACTCCTATCATGATTGCACTCGCTAGTAAGAGCAAATCATATTGCATTTTTGCTACTTCTCCTTGCGGAATTAAAGTAGATTGAAAGGCTTTACCGCATCCCCCTAACAGTAAAGCCAGCAGTGAAACGAACGAAAGCAGTCGCCACTGTTTCTTCATACAAACAACCCCCACTTTCTTTGTGAATTAGATTGTACTTTATAGTTAAGTAAAGTAAATCTCAACGTAAAGAAATCCAATCATGTCGTTGTCTTAGAAGAATGTAACTACAATCATTGACACAAATAAGATTGTTAAGTAATTCAGGGAATAAACAAACATTTTTACGGACCATTTGATGTCATCTTGCTTACGGAAGCCATAAAACCCTAGTACGATCCATCCGATGTTAAGCAATGTTGCAATTACCATGAATGTTATTCCAAGCCCACTCATATAAAATGGTAGTGGTAATAAACATACTGTCCAAATCATAATCTGACGTTTCGTAATATCAAATCCCTGTACAACAGGAAGCATTGGGATTCCTGCATTTCGATATTCATCAACACGTTTCATCGCTAATGCGAGGAAATGTGGGATTTGCCAAATAAACATAATTAAAAATAACATCCAAGCAATTGGATGATTTAAAGACGGATCAATTGCCGCCCATCCAATTAAAGGTGGAACTGCTCCTGATATACTACCTACAACAGTATTTAATGTATATTTTCTCTTCGTCCATAACGTATATAAAACAACGTATGTGAAGGCACCAATAAATGAGATGAATACTGCCATTGGTGTAGTAAGTAATAAAAATGCAAATCCAAGTAGTAAAATTACAAGTCCAAATGCCAGTGCAAATCCAGGTTTATATTTACCTGTTACCGTTGGACGGTTTTTTGTTCTTTCCATTAATGGATCGATATCTCGGTCAATGTAGTTATTTAAACAACATACCCCTGCCATAATTAATGCAGAACCAACGATTGTGAAAAACAGCTTATCTAGATGGTCCATAACACTTAATCCATTAAAATGTAAAGCCAGCCAAAATCCTGTAAATACAGTAAGTGTATTTGAGTTTACAATCCCCATTTTAACGAGTGCTGATAAATCTTGTAACCGAGTTGTTTCCGGTACACTTGAAACAGCTGACTCATCATGCAGCTCACTTGTTGCATGGTTCATCACTTTAACCCCCTCTTAAACCTATCATCTTTCTTAGCTTTTATTTCATATGAAATATTTCGCTTTATATAGCAATATTATTACAGTAGAAATATTGTTAACCCATTCTACTACTAATCTACGCCCATACTCCAATATATTAAATCATATTTCCCGAACTTTTTGTGAAGAAAACATGAACTTTTTGTGTCGAACATTAAAAAACTTTATTCTACTCTATCCTTATCATAACACGATGTTATCTTCTATAATAAACTATTTTGTCATATTTAGCATATATTCTCCCTATTTCTTTTTAAAATCGCCTTATTTCCACCTAAAATATGTATGTTAATTCCCATTTTTTCCTTCGCGATACGTACATTGCCCTCACCCTTCATTTCTTTGCTATTTTATTATTTTTTATATATCATAGGACTGTAGCACGTTTTATTCTATACATAATGGAATGAAAATATTTCGCAATAACTTCATAGCAGAAAGATGGTGAAAGAGATTGCAACGCTTTATTAAATGGTTAGCAGTCATTACAAGTCTCGATTTACTAATAGTTTTACTAGGAGGCGCTTTAGTTACAAAAACAGGGTCTGGCCAAGGATGCGGTAAATCATGGCCACTTTGTAACGGTGAATTGATTCCATCTAATTTATCAATGGAAACTATTATTGAGCTAAGTCATCGCCTTACATCAGGATCGGCAGGAATCCTTGTTACTCTTCTTTGTATTTTGTCCTGGAAATATTATAAACATGTGCGCGAAACAAAGACGTTAGCAATTTTATCCTTCGTATTTTTAGTAGCCCAAGCATTAATGGGAGCGGCGGCAGTTGTTTGGGGACAAATGCCTGCTGTATTAGCTATTCACTTTGGTATTTCCTTAATTTCATTTGCTTCTGTTATCTTGTTAACGTGTCTTATTTTTGAAATTGATCAAAAATTCGATGCACGTTCTCTTATTATGGACAAAAAAATGAAATTTCATATTTACGGTGTAACAATTTACAGTTATATCGTTGTCTACACAGGAGCTCTAGTACGTCACGAACGAGCGAGCTTAGCCTGTCCAGACTTCCCTTTATGTAGCAAAAATAGACCTATGCCAACTCAACTACATGAGTGGGTTCAAATGGGACATAGAGTTGCAGCGATGTTAATTTTCGCTTGGATACTATATGCGATGATTATCGCTATTCGCCATTACAAACAGCAACGTGTAGTATACTGGGGATGGATTATTTCATTTATCCTTGTTACACTTCAAGCTGTAGTGGGAGTTTTAGTCGTATTTACAAATGCTAGTTTATCAATGGCATTATTACATTCTCTCTTCATTTCTTGCTTGTTTGCTGTACTGTGCTATTTAGTTATGTTAGGTACAAGAAGTACGGTCAATGCAAAAGAAGCTGAATTGAATTCTAAGCAAAATAAAACAAAGTAAAACTTTAATCCCTTGCCAATTCGGCAAGGGATTATTTATACTAAAAAAAGAGCTGCTTTCACACAGCTCTTTTCTTTATTTTAGTGATCTAACTCAATGAGTAAGTCACCCGTTTGAATTGCATCACCATCATTAACATATACCTTCTTCACTTTACCATTGAACGGCGCTTGAACTGTCGTTTCCATTTTCATCGCTTCTGTAATTGCCATAGACTCGCCTTTTTTCACTTCATCGCCTTCTTTTACAACTACTTTAATAACTGTTCCTGGCATTGTTGCACTAATATGGTTTGGATTTTCACGATTCCCTTTCACACGTTGTGCAACTGTTGCTTTTACACTTTCGTCTTTCACAACAATCTCACGTGGTTGACCGTTAAACTCCAAGTAAAGTACACGGTTTCCATCTGGCTGAGGCTCCCCGATTGATACTAGTTTAACCATCAATGTTTTACCTTGTTCGATTTCCACATCGATTTCTTCACCTAGTCTCATTCCATAGAAGAATGTCGGTGTATCAAGCACAGATACGTTTCCATAAAGCTCAGCAACTTTTTCGTAGTCCATAAATACTTTTGGATACAACGCATATGCGACTACATCAAAAATCGTCACTTCGCGTCCAAGTTTATGGAATAACTCTTCTTGTAAAGCATCGAAATCTACTGGCTCTAATAATTCACCTGGTCTTACTGTTAATGGCTCTTTCCCTTTTAGAATTATTTCTTGTAATTTTTTCGGGAAACCACCATATGGTTGTCCTAAATCTCCCGAGAACATTTCAACAACAGATCCTGGGAAGTCCATAGAATGTCCACGCTCTAAAATATCTTGTTCTGTTAAGTGATTTTGAACCATAAATAATGCCATATCACCGACAACTTTAGATGATGGTGTTACTTTTACAATATCACCAAACATATCATTAACACGGCGATACATCACTTTAACTTCATCAAAGCGATCTCCTAAACCAACCGCTTTCGCTTGTTGTTGTAAATTACTATACTGTCCGCCTGGCATTTCGTGCATATATACCTCTGTGTGAGGTGCATTCATACCACTTTCAAACGGCGCGTAGTATTTACGTACATCTTCCCAGTAATGAGATAGTTTTTCTAATGAATCTATATTAACGTCTGGCTGTCTTTCGTTTCCGCCTAACGCATAGTATAGCGTGTTCGCACTTGGTTGTGACGTTTGACCAGCCATAGAACTTACTGCTACATCGACAATGTCAACACCTGCTTCAATTGCCTTCGTATACGTTAAAATACCATTTCCGCTCGTATCGTGTGTGTGCAGGTGAATCGGAATCGATACCGTCTCTTTTAATGCTGAAACTAGATCATATGCTGCATTTGGTTTTAGTAAGCCCGCCATATCTTTAATTCCTAAAATGTGAGCTCCTGATGCTTCTAACTCTTTTGCTAAGTTTTTATAGTAATTTAAATCATATTTACTACGTAACGGATCATGAATATCTCCTGTGTAACACATTGTCGCTTCTGCAATTTTACCAGTATCTCGTACAGCATCAATCGTAACTCTCATACCTTCTACCCAGTTTAAGCTATCAAAAATACGGAAGACATCAATTCCAGCTTGAGCAGAACACTCCACAAATTTTTGAATTAAATTATCTGGATAGTTTTTGTAACCTACTGCGTTTGAAGAGCGAAGTAACATTTGGAATAAAACGTTTGGCATTTTTTCACGAAGATCTAGTAATCGTTCCCATGGATCTTCTTTCAAGAAACGATATGCAACATCAAACGTTGCACCACCCCACATTTCCGCTGAGAATAAGTTTGGTAACATTCTCGCTGTCGGCTCTGCAATGTGATGTAAATCTTTTGTACGAACACGAGTTGCAAGTAATGACTGATGTGCATCACGGAATGTTGTATCAGTTAAAAGTACACGCTTTTGATCTTGTACCCACTTTACTAATCCATCCGCCCCACGCTCATCCAAAATTTGTTTCGTTCCATTTTGGATTGGCTCTGAGTGTATCACATTTGGTATACGAGCATCTGGGAAAATTGGTTTCTCTTTTTTCCCTACTCCTGGGAAGCCATTTACTGTTACTGTACCAATATAATTTAACATTTTTGTTCCGCGGTCTTTACGTTTCGGGAACAAGAATAGTTCAGGTGAAGCGTCAATAAATGAAGTGTCATATTCCCCTGATAAGAAGTTTTTATGTTTTACTACATTCTCTAGGAATGGAATATTGGTTTTAATACCACGAATACGGAATTCTTTTAAGTTACGTTCCATTTTTGCAGCGGCTTGTTCAAAAGTAAGTGCCCAAGTAGTAACTTTTACAAGTAAAGAATCGTAGTACGGTGTAATAACTGCACCTTGGAAACTATTACCTGTATCAAGACGAACACCAAAACCACCGCCTGATCGGTACGCCATAATTTTCCCTGTATCCGGCATGAAATTATTTAGTGGGTCTTCAGTCGTTACACGAGATTGGATTGCAAATCCATGCACAACCACTTCCTCTTGCTTAGGAACACCTACCATTTTACTATGTAATGCATGTCCATCAGCTATTAATATTTGTGATTGAACGATATCCACTCCTGTGATCATTTCTGTAATTGTATGTTCAACTTGAACACGTGGGTTTACTTCAATGAAGTAAAACTCATCACCTTTTACAAGGAATTCTACCGTTCCTGCGTTTAAATAGTTTACATTTTTCGTTAACTTAACAGCAGCATCACAAATACGTTGACGCAAATCATCTGAAAGCGATACACTCGGTGCGATTTCGACAACTTTTTGATGGCGACGTTGCACCGAACAGTCACGTTCGAATAAGTGAACAACATTGCCTTCTTCATCTGCTAAAATTTGTACTTCTATATGTTTAGGTTTTTCAACGAATTTTTCAACGTATACTTCATCATTACCAAAGGCCGCTTTTGCTTCTGATTTCGCGCGATTATACGATTCTCTTAATTCTTCACTAGCTCGTACTATACGCATACCTCGACCGCCACCACCAAGGGACGCTTTAATAATAATCGGGTAATCATACTTTTCAGCAAATTCTGCGACTTCTTCTAATGAATTTATTGGACCATCACTACCAGGAATAACTGGAATTTGTGCTAACTGCGCTTGTGTTCTTGCTTTAACTTTATCTCCAAACATATCTAAATGCTTACTTTTTGGACCAATAAAGATAATTCCTTCTTCTTCACAACGTTTTGCGAATTGAATATTTTCTGACAAGAAACCATATCCAGGGTGGATTGCATCTACATGATTACTTTTCGCAATCTCAATAATGCCTTCAATATCTAGATAAGCATCAATTGGTTTTTTCCCTTCCCCAACTAAATAGGACTCATCGGCTTTATAGCGATGATAAGAACCGCTATCCTCTTTCGAATAAATTGCAACTGTGTTTAATCCAAGTTCTGAACATGCTCGGAACACACGAATTGCTATCTCTCCACGGTTAGCTACCAATACTTTTTGAATACGTTGCAGCTTTGTCATGATTTTCCCCCTCTATTTTCCTACCACTCTAGAGATAAAATACATACACACTCTAAAGAGCGTGAAGTTCTTCACTTTCCACATTATATTATACTTAGAAAGCTTCACTTTATTTTTATCCATCATACCTTATTTTTCAACAAATGATAAGTTTTCTGATCAATTTGTTTCACAAAAACAGTATAGCATACCTCTTCCTTTTCTAACAACCTTATTGTATATCACATTAATTTTAATGTGATATATTTTTAATCAATATAACAAAATAGTATATCACATTAAAGTGAACGAAATAAAAAGCACACTGAGTTCTTCATCCCAGTGTGCTTTTTATTTTACAACAACAAGATGCGGTCCACCTTGTTCTCTTTCTTTAGTCATTTCGTTTTGTTGTTTCTCTTGTCGTTTTACATGACTAGCAATATTTAACAGTATACCCATTGCAAGCAGATTAGCTAATAAAGAACTACCACCATAACTTACAAACGGTAATGGTACCCCTGTAAGTGGTATTAACCCAGACATACCACCGACATTAATAAAAGTTTGAACTCCAAACAAACTTGCAATTCCAATTGCAATTAAACTTCCAAACGGATCTTTACACTTTTGTGCAATTCTAAATGAACGAATAATAATGAGTAGTAAACAGATTAAAATGACAGCTATACCTATAAAACCAAGCTCTTCAGATATAATTGCCATAATAAAATCTGTTTGCGGTTCTGGTAAGTATCCATATTTTTGTACACTATTTCCTAATCCTCGACCATTTAGCCCTCCTGAAGCAATTCCAATAAAAGAATTTATTAATTGGAACCCATCATTCTGAGGATCGTTAAATGGATCAAGAAAAACTGAAAAGCGAGCTTTTTGGTACGGACTTAACATATAATTCCCAATAAAATATAGCGCTGGAATCCATATTATAGACGTTAAGAGGAATCGCTTTATACTTAAATTAACATTAATTCCCGAGCAAAAGAACATAATCAGTACAGTTCCACCTATTAGTATATCAGTCCCTAAATCATTTTGAAGTAAAATTAACCCCATCGCTCCACCGACAACAGCTAGAGGAGGAATTATCCCTTGTACAAAAGCTGTTTGCGTTTCTTGTTTCTTAGCAAAAAAGTTTGCTAACGTAATAATAACCGTTATTTTCACAAACTCAGCTGGTTGTATACCTAATATCCATCCTTTTGCACCATTTACGTCCTTACCGAAAATCAAGGCTGCTAATAATAGACCAATACTCCCTATTCCCATTGCAATCAAAGCTATTCGCTTTCTCCACAACTTATAAGGAATAGAAACGATAATCGCTAACATTATCGTTCCAATAGCTAGAGCAATTAATTGTTTTTTAAAAAAGTAATTTGCTGGCCAGTTATGCCTCGAAATCGCAACAATGGAACTAGAACTATATACCATTATAACTCCCAGCACACATAAGATAACAAGAGGAAGTAACAATGAATAATCCATTGATTTCCATACTTTTTTCATTTCATTTCCTCTTTCTGTTTCAATTTAATTATTGTTGTATTCCATATGTATATAGGTTCTTCCTGCTTTATTATACAAATAAAAAGCCCAAACTATTTCAGTTTGAGCCCCCCTATTTGAACCCGTTATTGTTGTTTGTTTGTAAATGCTTCATGAAGTGCAGATAACTCACGTTCGAGCTCTCCTAACATTGCTTTCCCTTGTTCTTCTGCAATAAGACCAAGGCGAACTGCAAAATCGACCTCGCGGGATAGTCCAAACATTTGTGTGTCTAACACTTCTTCATATAATGGACATTGCGGCATTGTAAGATTGTCCATTTGCACCTTAATAAGTCTTAAGATTTTCTCCGCATCCGCTTGTAGAAGGGCTAGTGCCTTTTCCTGATGATTTGATACTGTCTCAGACGCCAAATTGATTCCCTCCGTTTCCGTCCTACTCTCACCTATCTATTAATATTAGCGATAGTTTTAATAAATTGCAATAGAAACATTTTTTGTGACAACAGTGTCTAATACTATTATACTGAAAAGTGGGAGTATAACACAAATGGGGGAACAACAATGAGCGAAATTTTATTTATTAATGGAAAAGTACGTTTTCCAATCACTATCGATCCAACTGTTTGGATTTTTGATGATCGAAAATTAGATTTGACAACTTACTTTGATGAAACTAGAGAAGAATCATCCGAATTAGAAACATACTTAAAACATACTTCAGAGCATTGGGATCGCGAAATCCGTGATGGCGCTGCCTTCCCGCCAATCCAACAAAGCGTAAAGAAATATAAAAAAGAACAGCTTATTAACGGAACATTTGGTATACCACTTCAGCCATTTCTTAAAAATGCTGAAATTTTAGAAGGTGCTACTCAAGTCGAAATTGAAACCACAGACAATTCGATTACACTCCCGTTAGAAACAGCCAATCAAGCAATTCTCGGTTTTTCAAAAGAAGGTAAACCATTAAGAGAAGACGGACCTGTTCATCTATATTTCCACGATGGATCTAATAAACAAAATCCGATTCGTAACATCCGTAAATTCACAATCATTTAAATTGTATAATTAAAAGACAAAAAAGGAGTGAGCTGAAGCTCACTCCTTTTTATAATAAATCCGCTGCTAGTTGAGCTAAATTAGAACGCTCTCCTTTAACAAACTTTACATGACCACTAATACGTTGCTCTTTAAACTTCTCTACAACATATGTTAAACCATTATTATATTCATCTAAATACGGGTGATCAATTTGCTGAGGATCTCCCATTAATACAATCTTACTTTTTTCTCCTACCCTTGTTAATATCGTCTTTACTTCATGCTTCGTTAAATTTTGTGCCTCATCAATTATAATGAACTGGTCTGGAATACTTCTCCCACGTATATAGGTAAGCGCTTCTACTTCAATCGAACCCATTCCAGCTAAAATTGCATCTAGCTCTCCAGGTTTTTTCGTATTAAATAAATACTCTAGATTATCAAAAATCGGCTGCATCCACGGTCTTAATTTTTCTTCTTTTTCTCCTGGCAAATAACCGATATCTTTTCCTACTGGTACGATTGGTCTCGCAACCAGTAGTTTTTTATATAATCCTAAATCTTCCGTTTGCATGAGCCCCGAGGCTAATGCAAGTAATGTTTTTCCTGTACCAGCTTTCCCGGTCAACGTTACTAGCGGAATATCTTCCCGAAGCAACAATTCTAATCCCATAATTTGCTGCACGTTTCGTGGGCGTATCCCCCACACTTGCTCATTGTGAAAAATAAGTTTCTTTACCTTCTTACCTAAATGATCCACAATCCCAAGTGCAGAACTAGAGCCCCCTAGTGCATCTTTCATTACAACAAACTGATTTGGATAAAAAGGATGATTTGCGATTTCAGATAAAGGTAGCTCACCTTTTTCATAAAAATAGTCTAACTGTTCTTTTGATATATACCCTTCTAAAAATCCTGAATATATATTTTCCACTTCAATTACTCGATCACTTAAATAATCTTCGGCCTGTAATCCGATTGCATCAGCTTTTACCCTTACGAGTACATCTTTACTTACTAAAATAACTGATTTCCCGTCCTCTTTTTCTTGCTCTTCTAAAGATAGGTTTTTCGCTACAGCTAAAATTCGATTATCATTTGTTTTTTCTACAAAAATATCTTGTAGTTGAACAAATGAGCGATGATTTAATTCAATACGAAATGTACCACCATTTTCTAGCGAAATACTTTCATGCAGCTTTCCTATTTCACGAAATTTGTCTATTAACTTAGACACATAACGAGCATTTCGTCCTACTTCATCCATATAACGTTTTTTCGAGTCAACCTCTTCTAATACAACTGCTGGAATCACTACTTCATTTGTTTCAAATGAAAAAATAGATAAAGGATCCTGCAAAAGTACATTCGTATCTAACACATAAATTTTATCCAACCTGTTACCCCCTGACTCCACTTTTAAATTTGTAGAACAAGGGTTTCATCC
>Ga0209130_1001998_pt1 | contig 11149 bp, 14 predicted proteins | sample AraplaMF_Cvi_mLB_FD_184264 | JGI IMG/M metagenome (GOLD analysis project Ga0209130, IMG submission 184264) | Arabidopsis root microbial communities from the University of North Carolina, USA - plate scrape MF_Cvi_mLB (SPAdes) (version 2) | ecosystem: Host-associated > Plants > Roots > Endosphere...
GTCGATGCACGCCGCGACCTACAACACCTTCAACGTTTGTCGTCACCTCACCACCGCCCGCACGCACCGCCGCTTTCGCGCCGAGGCGTTTGCGACATGGCGGGATGCGGTCGGCGTCGCGGCCTGACCCTGGCGGATGCCGCATCATCGCGGCCACGCTCGACAACGTGACAAACCCTTAGGCGTCACCTCTCCGCCTGGCTACCCCTATAAGGCGCGACAAGATAGTGGTCCTGGATTTCCTGTTCATATTCCCGGGTCCATTTCGGCTGGGCCTCATCGACGAAGACCGGCGCGCCCTCAAGCCGTTCGCGCGACAAGTCAACGACATATCCTCCCTTCTCGCTGTCATAGGTCAGCGCGGACCAGGGAAGCGGATGATACTTCTGGCCGATGCCGAGGAAGCCTCCGAACGACATCACCGCATAGGTGATGCGGCCGGAGGCCTTGTCGATCATGACATCGTGGACCTCGCCCAGGCTATCGCCCGTGGTGTTGTAGACATTCGTTCCGGACACCTTATCGGCAGAAATCAACGTTGTAGTCTCTTCACGGTGTTCCATGGTTCTCTCCGTCGTGGGCTTATACCGTCAATGAGGCGAGTCCAATTTTGGTTCCGTTTATGGAAGAATTTGGCTAATTTTTGTTTTCATCTCATGCCAATTTCGAAGTACGGACAGATCGCGTTATTATAGCCACATCTTCGCGTCTCGATCGCACTTCAGGCGTTGGTCGGAACCACACATGCGTGCAGCCGGTCCGGATACCGGATTCTTCCCCAAGTTTGGCCGGGCGCCTCGACGGCACCGATCGATCGACTCGAGTACGCCTTGCCTTAGCGGGCGGCGCAAAGGTTCACGGCGGCGCCCGCCTTCCTCATCTCATCAAAATGGGCGTCGTGCGCTACGACCCAAGTTAGGCCAGACGGCGCAGGGACATTGTGCCGGGGACTTTGACGCAGTGAGCCGCGTCGCGGTAGGGCAGGGGCATGGAGCCGATTTCGATGGTGGCCGGGCGAGCCGCTTCGATCCTCAGCTCAGGATCGACCGGTACAGCGCGAGATAGCGGTCGGCCATGCGGTCCACGGTGAAGCGCGCCGCCACCGCCGCCCGGCAGGCGGCGCGGTCGATCTCGCCGATCCGGGCGATCGCGGCAACAGCTTCATCGGCGCTTTCGACGAGGAAGCCGGTCACGCCGTGGTCGATCAGCTCGGGCATCGAGCCGCGCCTGGTGGCGATCACCGGCGTGCCGCAGGCCAGCGCCTCGACCACCGAAAGGCCGAAGGGTTCGTCGAAATTGACCAGGTGCAGCAGGGCTCGCGCGGCCCCCAGCGCGTTGGTGCGGTCGGTTCCGCCCAGCGGGCCGCAGTACACCACGGTCCGGTCGTCGAGCGCGGGCGCGACCTGCGTGTCGTGATAGCGCTGGTCCTGGACGATGCCGGCCATCACCAGCCGCCGCCCGGCCCGGCGGGCCGCCGCGATCGCTTCCGCGGCCCCCTTGTCCGGATGGATGCGGCCGAAGAATAGCAGGTCGTCGCTGCCCCGCGGGTCAAACGGGAAGTCCTGCAGCCGGATGCCGTGATGGATGGTGGCGGCGTAGCGCAACTCCGGGCTGCGGTCGGAATCGCTGATGGCGACGTAGTGGACCCGGTCCTGATACGCCTGGAAGGCCGGCAGGATGCGGTCGGAGGAGAAGCCGTGGATCGTCGTCACCATCAGCGTCGCCACCAGCCGCGAGAAAGCGAGCGGCATGAAATCGGCCTGGTTGTGGATCAGGTCGAACTCGCCCGCGCGCTCGAAGACATGGGCGACGTGCAGCATCTCCCACACCTTGGCGTCGATGGTGAGGTCCTCTGAATAGGGCGCCGGGCAGACGCCGGCCAGCGTGCCGGCCGTCATGCTGTCCCGGGTCGCAAAAAGGGTGACGTCGATGCCACGCGCCACCAGCGCCTCGGTCAGCAGGCTGGTCACAAGCTCCCACGGGCCGTAATGGCGCGGCGGCGTGCGCCAGGAGATCGGCGCCAGCATGGCGATGCGCAAATGAATGTCCTTTCCGACTGGCGGTTGCCGCAGCGGCGATCCCAAGCTACGTCCTAGGGGCAGACCGGTCCATTGTCCGCTCTCGGGGTGCCGGCGAGATGGAGGCTCTCGGCGTCCTTCGGACGTTTACAGCTGGCTGAGAGTGGCGGGATCCGACGGGTTCGCCTGACGTCCGGGCTTGTCACGTTGGCGGCGTTGCGGAACGCCCGCGAGGAGCGCAGTGGTCGTCATGATCCCGCCTGACTATGCCGGTTACCGCTTCCCATCCGACGTGATCCTTAGTGCCGTCTGGATGTAGGTGTCGTACGAGACGATCCGCCGGTGGGTGAGTGCGTTCGGCCCGATGGTCGCCAGGGGCCTCCGCGCGCAACGGCCAGAGCCGCATCGGCGATGGCATCTCGACGGTCCGGATCGGTGACAAGCAGATGTACGTCTGGCGCGCCGTCGATGCCGAGGGTGGGGTGCTCGAGGTGTTGGTTCAGGCCGGGCGGGACGCGTGGGAGTGTCAGGAATTCCGTGTAAGGGGGGGGCATGATGGGAGAGAAGGAGATCCCAGATGTCCCGACGCAAGGAACCCCGCATTGCTGACGCGCTCCTGGACCAGTTGCTGGCCGGAGCAGATCCGAAGACGGCGTTCGACGCCGATGGGCTGCTCGACGATCTGAAGAAGGCGCTGGCCGAGCGGGCGCTGAACGCCGAGCTGGACCACCACCTGGCCGCCGACGAGGCTGGGAACAGCCGCAACGGCTACGGCCGCAAGACGGTGACGACGGAGACCGGCCGGATCGAGCTGGAGATCCCGCGGGACCGGCAGGCGACATTCGATCCGCAGTTGATCGCCAAGTACCAGCGGCGGTTCCCCGGCTTCGACGACAAGGTCGTGTCGATGTACGCCCGCGGCATGAGCGCCCGGGAGATCGTGGGCCATCTGCGCGAGCTCTATGGCCTCGAAGTCTCGCCCGACCTGGTCAGCGCCGTGACCGATGCCGTGCTCGACGAGGTCGCCGCCTGGCAGGCCCGGCCGCTGGAGCCGGTCTATCCCCTGGTGTTCTTCGATGCCCTGCGGGTCAAGATTCGCGACGAGGGGCTGGTCCGCAACAAGGCCGTGCACATCGCGCTCGGCGTCCGGGCCGACGGCGCCAAGGAGATCCTCGGTCTCTGGCTCGAACAGAACGAGGGCGCCAAGTTCTGGCTCAGGGTCATGAACGAGCTGAAGACCCGTGGCGTCGAGGATGTGCTGCTCGCCGTCGTTGACGGGCTGAAGGGCTTCCCCGAGGCGATCACCGCCGTGTTCCCCGAGGCAACGGTCCAGACCTGCATCGTCCATCTGCTGCGGCACAGCCTGGACTTCGTCTCCTGGAAGGACCGCAAGGCCGTAGCCGCGGCGCTGAAGGGCATCTACCGAGCCGTCGACGCCGCCGCCGGCGAGGCCGCGCTCGCCGCCTTCGAGGACGGGCTCTGGGGCCGCCGCTACCCGGCCATCGGCCAGAGCTGGCGACGGGCCTGGAGCGAGGTCGTGCCGTTCTACGCCTTCCATGCCGACGTCCGCCGGATCCTCTACACCACGGATGAGATCGACAAGCGCCATCGTGGCCGTGGTGCTATATTCGACGGGCGCGGGCGACCTCGTGGCGAAGAGCGGGGCACCGGCTGCGAGTTCCGCCAGGCCGCCTGATCATTCGTGCCTGGCCGGATTGAGGCGCTCGCGCACCGCCTTCTTCGGGCGCGTGGGCTGCCATCGCGCGACGAACTGTTCATATGCGCGTTCCGCGTGTGCGGCGGCGACCATCTCCTGGTCTCGCAGCACCTTGACGTTGTAGGCATAGGCCGCGCCGCGGGTGTTGCCCTTCTTCGCGGGCTGTCCGGCCTGGAGCTCCATCCCACGGATCTTGTTGGCGACGAGAGCCGGCCTCGCCCATAGGTAGTCGACCTCCTTGCTCAGGAGATGCCAGCACAGCACCGCAAGCTTGCGTGCGACCGCCACGGCGGCGACCTGGTGGCCGCGCTTGGCCCGGATCCGGACGAAGAAGGCATGCAGCGGTCCGGGGGCTTTGGCCGCCGCCCAGGCGGCTTCGACCAACATCGCCCGGGCGTGGCTGCGGCCGGCCTTGCTGATCCGGCCATGCTGCGCCAGCCCGAGCCCGGACTGGCGGACGCGCGGGTTGAGCCCGACATAGCTGACCAGCTTCTGCGGCGCAGCGAAACGCCGGATGTCGCCGATCGCGGCCACCAGGCCGGCCGCCACCGTCACGTTGACACCGGTGATCGTGATCAGTCGCTTGATGGCGGGATGGCCGAGCGCATCCCTGGCGACCTCCCGGTCGAGCAGGATGAGATCCTCCCCGAGGCGATCGAGTTCCCGCAGATGACGGGCGACCGCCAGCATCTCATCCTCGGGCAGCGGCTGGCGCTCGAGCCATGCCCGACCGATCCGGCTGAACAGATCGGCATGCGGGCAGCGCGGGATCAGGTGGGCGTGCAGGATCGCATGCAGCTCGTTCTTGATCCCCGTCCGGTGCCGGACCACCTGGTTGCGGCGCGCCACCAGTCGCCGCAGCCGCTCCGTGGCCGGATCCGGTGTCCAGATCTCGGGCAGGTATCCCGCCGCCTGCAGGCTGGCGAGCGTGCCGGCGTCGATCTTGTCGGTCTTCACATGGGCATGCGCGATCGCCTTGACCTGCAGCGGGTTGGCGATCACCACCTTGGCCACGAAGGGCGACAGCACCCGCGACACCGCCATGCAGTTGCCGGTCGCCTCGATCACCACCTCGTCCGTCGCTTGCAGCTCCTTGCCGAAGCCCTCCAGCGCCGTCCGGGTCATGTCGACCCGCCCGGCCGGCCGGAGCTTGCCGTTCTCCCAGATCACCACCTCGCCGAAGGTCCGGTGGATATCGATCCCGATCACACGTCGCATCGGCTCCTCCTGTTGCCGGATCGACGGGAGCGGCGGGCGACACGACACCTACGGATCCGCGCTCTCGGCGCAACCGGGCAAGTCGCAAAGGCGGCCAGCTACTAACGCGAGCTCACAGCTCATGGAATACATCGGCCTGCCCGCACCTTCGTGCTCCCGGTGCCTCTGTCCCGGATGGTCGCACCATACGCCGCGGCCCCTCAGGAGCCGCCGCCGAACTTCGGCACCGAGATCTTCATACCGGTTACGAACGCGATCGAGGCCCTGAACGCCAAGCTGCGCCGGGCTGTCCGTGCCAGGGGGCACTTCCCGACCGACGATGCCGCGATCAAGCTGCTGTTCCTGGTCTTGAACCGCTCCGAGAAGGAGTGGAAGATGCCGCCCCGCGAGTGGGTCATGGCCAAGGCACAATTCGCCGTGCTCTTCGGCGCCCGCTTCACCAGGGCCATGGCCGCCTGAGTGTTCAACCGCCTGCCCTTACACGGAATTCCTGACACTCCCGGACGCGGCTGCCGCCCGCAAGCTGATGCGCAAGCTCCTCAAGAAGCAGGGGATCGCCCCGACCCAATGGGTCACCAACAAGTGTCCGGCTTATGGCGCGGCGCTTCTGCTGCCCGACAGAATCCCCCACCTCCGGGTCAAGCGGCAAGACAACCGGACCGAAAGCTCGCATGTCCCGGTCCGCCGACGCGAGCGCAAGCTGCAACGGTTCAAATCGGCCGTCTCGGTGCAGCGGTTCTTGTCGATGCACGGCGCGACTTACAACACGTTCACATCTGCCGTCATCTCACTGCCGCTCGCACGTACCGGCTGTTCCGAGCCGAGGCGTTTGCGGCATGGCGTAACGTGGCGTGAGGCCGGCGGATGCCGGCCTCATCGCGGCCACGCTCGACAACGTGACAAGCCCTTCAGAAGAACCCCCGCACCCAGCCCAGCTCGCCCATCGTCTGCCAGATGGCACCGGCGGCAATGGCGAACAGGAGGACAGAGGCCGCGAGGGCGACGCAGAGCAGGATGCCGTCCTCCTCCAGATAGGCGATGGCGAGCAGGGCGACCGCCAGGGCGGGCGGGATGTTGCTCAAGGGGATCGGCGCCAGCAGCAGCACGCCGAGCAGCAGCACGACGAGGCCGACGCCGCGCTTGGTCGCCTCGAACGGCGTCGGCCAGCGCGGGTGGATGAAGCCCTCGATGGCGCGTAGCATCGGTACAGCGCGACCGAGGATACGCGCGAGCCCGTGGATCCGCACGCTGCGCTCGGCGACGCGGCGGGGAAAGGCCGGGCCGGCGTGGCCCAGCATCATCTGTACCGCCAGGATGGCGAGCAGCGGGGCGACGACGGCGGACGCGCCCGGCATCGCCCCGAGCAGCGCCAGCAGCAGCATGACCAGACCGAAGGAGCGGTCGCCTAGCCTGTCCACCAGCCAGCCCAGGGTCACACGTTCGGCATCTGCCTCGCGCAGCAGGCCATCAAGGAGGGCGGAGGTCGGGATCCGGGCCGTCATCGCGCCGACAGAATAACCGAAGGCTCTGTTGCCGGGAGTTGATCCTGGGCTCAGTGACGGGATTCCAGCGTTGCCATCAGGCGGGTCGTCAGGCCGCGGACCTTGGCCTTGCGGCCGGAGTGAGCGGAACCCAGGGTCGGGATGGCCGAGTCGTCGCGAGGGATCGCGCTGCCTGGCAATCGGTGCACCATGCATTCCGCGGATCAGCGGAGCATCTGCCCATCCAGCTCGTTCAGAACTGAGGAGCGCTTTGTCCGCCAGCGCCCGGACGCAAATTGGCCTCAACCGCTCCGACGCGAGTCAACTCGGAGAGGCGGTCACAGTGGGTGTGCGTTGGCAGCGAAATGTCGAGGTTCTATCCCTCTCTATCAATCCGCTTCGAGTGGACCGTTCCGAAGAGTTGCAGCGCCTCGACCACTTGTGCACGTTCGCTGTCCGGAAGATTCCGCGCGGGAGCATCGCCGTATTTGAGCAGGATCCGACGGCAGCTCAGCAGGCGCTCGCCTTCGGGGCTCTCATCATCGATCACCTCGAGCATCTTGCCCATTCCGCCAACGGCCTCGGTCACAGTCTTGAAGCGGAACCAGTACTTTCCCTGTTGGAACGTGATTGGCGGCAGGATTGCGGTATCGGCCATTGCTATCTCCGCGGATAATTGGTTGGCATAGATTGCAATCGATAATGCGAGAAACGCTGGAGGCGCGCCGCTCCTCAGATCGGCCAGGTCTCACTCTGCGAATCGGCAGGGGGCGCGCCGATTGGCATGGTAAGCGTCGGATTTTGCGCCGATTCATGGTCAGGCCTCTTGTCTTACTGAGTCAGAAAGCCGCGTCCGCGGGGGATTCAGAGCTGCGTCGGGTTTGCTAGGGTACCGCTTTGACCTAGCGAAGCACGGCGGGATGGACAGTTGGACGGCGGAGGGTGAAACGGCGTTCGAGGCTTATGTCGAAACCCTGGTGGAGGTGATCGGTCACGCCGACCGTGCCGAGCCGCTGAAGGATTACTGCCTGGGCTTGTTGCTGCCGGTGGAGCGCAAGAGCGTGGAGCCGTTGGCGGCCCCTGCATCCGGGACCTTCGCCGTCTCGCCATCTTCCTGACGCGACACTCCGCCGACGCGGACGATCTCGTTCAGGACACGCTGTTTCGTGCGGTCCGTAAGCTCCACCTATGGCAGCTGGGCACCAACATGATGGCCTGGCTCGTCGCGATGATGCGCCAACTCCACCTTTCGCATTTCATAGACAGCAAGCTCAACCGAGCCCGGACGATTCCGTTCGACGACTGGGATGCCAGCACGCCGGCGACGCAAATGCAGACGATCGGAGTGATGGAGGTTGCGGCGCGCTGGCAGAATCTCTCGAAGGACCATCGAGAGTTTCTCGACATGGTGGCGGTCCGGGGTGCCTCCTACGAGGAAGCTGCGAAGCGTCTCAACGTCCCGGTGGGGACGATACGGTCCCGGTTGGCCCGGGCCCGGAAGGACGCCGACCCGACTCGGGAAGGCTCCCGTGGTTCCAAACAAGAGCTCCAGGTCCAGCAGAATCGGGAGGTCGGGAACAAAGAGGAGATCATTTTCCCTTCTCAAGTATGGGAAGGGACCTGCGAACCCGGCGTACCGTCTACCCTTATAGGAGCCGCCCCCATCTCGGGTCCCAGAGGCCTCCCTCGTCGATGACCACCACCTCGAGCTTCAGGTAACTCGCGATCCCGATCGCGGCGCCGACCGCTTGCTCGGCCGTCAGCAGACCATCCTCGGGCGTAATGATGAAATGAGGGTTCGCGTCGCTGAACGAGGGCGCGACGATGAGGCCGATGATCCTGCCTGCATCCGCCTTGATGGTGAGATTGACCGCGCGCTCGACTGGCTGAGAGACCTTCCTGATCGTGCGCATCGCCATGTTCCTACCTGTGGGTCAGTCACCAGCTCAGAACGAAGGCGGCGAAGAGAACGCCCCCAAGTATCGCGATGATCCCGGCCAGCCCCATGGGGTGCCGCTTCGCCCAGAACCGCCACACTTCATGCAGCCGATCGGTCGGGCGAGCGGTCCATTTCCGGCTGTTCTTCTCTCCGGAACGGTGCTCGTCTCCTTGGAGAGCTCCGAGCGGCCTGCCCTCTCGGCCGCTTTCCTCGAGCGGCTCCTGTGCGGAAGCACTATCCGGAGGAGCGGCGTCTCGCGCCAACGCCGCTGCCAATTCCTCGGGATCCACAATGACGACCTGGACCTGCTCCCCGGTCCCCGGGCGCCCGGCCAGCCTGATCATCGTCGAGACACGCCGATAGGTGGGAGGGGACGAGCCCTCGATCCGTTCCTCATCGGTCTCGACCGTGTAGGTCCCTGGGGGTTGCGGTCCGTTGATGCCGCTCAACGTGAACGGCCGCGCAAAGGTGACGGTCTCGCTATGGGTCCGCAGGGTCATCGGGATCCTCCGAGCTCGCCGCTCGTCTTTTCACCCGCAATTCATCCGCGCGCCGGCGCTACAGGAGTGCTCGCGACGCGACATAGAGGATGCCCAGCAGGATGAAGCCCGCGGGGATCACGATCGGTGGAATGAACCAGGCTTTCATGGTGCGCTCTCTCGATGCTCTGTGGCCCCGCCAAGAAGCAGGCCCATCAGGAGGCGCCCTTCAATCGGGCGATGTCGCCAGCCGACTGATCCGTTACGCACGGTCGACGATGTTCAGCGGCTCACCCTGAAGAGATGGTGAGATTCCGAAGCTATTACGACCGAAATCATCGACAATTCCTCCAGCCCAGGCGCCGGAGGCGTGCAGAGGACGCTGCCGTTTCAGCGCACGGTCAACGAAACACAACCATCGCCAATGCATCGGCCGGGATAAAATAAAGCTCTTCCACAAATTCCCGTCGGTCGATTTATGCCGAAGTTCAATCGCATATTTTATAATGGGCTGTAATATATTCCAAATCGCTTGAAATTTACATCTGAGATCCCCACATCCAATTTGGGATCGCGCCCTCACTTGAATGGCGTCACGGCATCCAGCTGAAGCGGCATCCTGATCAAGGGTGCCGGCGCCCGCCCTCCCTGTCGAGCAAGATTGAACCGGGAAAGATCGCGTCCTGCTTCGCAGGAAAGCGATACCCCATCACAAGGAAAGATCATGGGGAACATTATGTGGCGCGAGAGCCCCTACTGGCCGGACGAGCCGGTGCCGAGCGACTCGCCGCTCCATGCCGAACTGGATCGCTCAGCGGAAGAGCGCAGTGAAAACGAAGGGATGGCCGAACACCCGCAGAAGTCGCAGGACCCGGCAGGCTGGGAAACGGACCGGGTAGCGCGCATCGGAGGGCAGGAAAGCGCCATCCACGGGTCTGGCGGACCGGTCACCGGCATAGACCATGGTCATGCCCGGAGGCGGTATGGCGCGGTCGAGAACACCGATCTGGAGAGACGCGTACTCGCGCACGAGCAGATCCTACAGGCGCTGATCGCCCATATGGCGGAAACCGAGCCGGAGTTCATCACTCGATTGAATCGCGCTTTCAACAATCCAGACCATCTGAGCCGTCGCGAGCACGATTATACGGACACGGCCCAACACGCCGAACAGTTCGTCCGCGAGGTGATCCGTCTTGGAGAAGAGTCGGGGAAATCAACCATCCCCGCTGGTGTGCCGCCAGGCCCACCGCACCGCGCATCGGCCGCGGAGCATGTTGGCGAGCAACATGGGGTCGTCCCGACGGTGTTCCTGGTGGCGCACCAGCCAGGGAGATGGACGGTGACCAGGGACGGGCAGTTCTATGGCCATTACTTCGCGGGGAAACCGGCTCTCGACGCCGCGCAGGCGGCGATCTGTGCCATCGTCGCGAACGGAGGGTCGGCGGTCATGACTCGCCCGCGGCCGCACGAGGCCGGCTGACGAAGGATTGAGCTCATTCGCTTCGGCATCAGCGCAACGGCAAGAAAGAGATCGGCGACGGGTACGCCTGCTCCGTGCGCGGTGACCAAATCGCTTACTGCACAGTTTATCAAAGGATTTAGGTGATGAGATTCCGTCCGTTGCAGGATCGTATCATGGTCCGCCGGATCGATGCCGAGGCTAAAACCGCTGGCGGGATCATCATTCCCGACATCGCCCAGGAGAAGCCGCAGCAGGGCGAGGTCGTGGCCGTCGGCCTGGGCGCGCGGGACGCGCAGGGCGTGATCCAGGCGCTCGACGTCAGCGTCGGCGACCGCATCCTGTTCGGCAAATGGTCCGGCTCCGAGATCCGGCTCGAGGGTGTCGACTACCTGGTGATGAAGGAGAGCGACGTGATCGGCGTCGTCGCCTGATCCAGCCCGCCTCCCGCATCCCCCTCCCCTTTCAAGGACCAGCACCATGCCAGCCAAAGACGTCAAATTCAGCACCGATGCCCGCGACCGGATGCTGCGCGGCATCGACATCCTGGCCCGGGCCGTCAAGGTCACGCTCGGCCCGAAGGGGCGCAACGTCGTGCTCGACAAATCCTGGGGCTCGCCGCGCATCACCAAGGACGGGGTGACGGTGGCCAAGGAGATCGAGCTGTCCGACAAGTTCGAGAACATGGGCGCGCAGATGGTGCGCGAGGTCGCGACCAGGACCGCCGACCTGGCCGGCGACGGCACCACCACCGCCATCGTCCTGGCCCATGCCATCGTCAAGGAAGGGGCCAAGGTGATCGCCGCCGGGCTGAACCCGATGGACGTCAAGCGCG